>WNGR01000940.1_pt1 | contig 32700 bp, 44 predicted proteins | sample 5407581 | NCBI WGS metagenome assembly WNGR01 (sample SAMN13153383, study PRJNA577476) | soil metagenome | isolation source: 80 cm soil or saprolite under Garry oak tree replicate 2 | place: USA:California | collected 2016-06-15
TTAAGATACTTCGCAAGGTACTCTGTCTTCTTCACCGCTGCGAGTACCACTTTATCAACCTCCCTCTGATCGGCTGCCTTAGTCTCAGGGAAAGGCCCCTTCTCCTTTGGCTTGCCGTCTGCGAAAAATTCCTCCTCTGCCGATCGTGTGCGCTTCTTTTCTGACTTGGAGAAGTAAGAGTCGTTGATCTTCGAATCAACCTGAGCCGGGCATCTTCAATAAATACTATCAAAAGGACTAAGACGAAGCACACACCTTGCAATCACCGAGATCAATCTTCGTCGAGGTCGCAATGACATACGCCTGATTAACTCGACGGAGGGGCACGCCATTGACTTTGTAAGGACCAGTAACAAGTAGCAACCCGCTCTCCAGCTGCTTCAAAAACACGACCCGCTTTCCACGGAATCGACCGGCGAGAAGAATCAACACGGTTCCGGGGGTGATTGAGTCGCGTATCTTTGTGGGTTTGGCCGTTTTGCGAGATTGCTTAGACTTACGGACGTCCTCGGCGGGGTAGAAGCGCGGCGCCTTGGATGTAGGGACGAGTCGAGTTCCGCCGTTTTTGTCGCCACCAACCTGCACCTCCTTGGTCGGTGCGGCCTCTGGCTTGGCTGGGGCGGTACCTGTTTTCCTGCCCTTGTAAAGCTGACGCCGTGCGTATGCCTGCGAACGCGAAAGGCGGCCGACTCCAGGGACAAGTTCTGTGCGGGCCATCTGACTAGCCGCATCGAGCAAGTCAGTGATTGTGTAAGAACGAGTTAGAGAGCAGAAGTGAGTGCATCGTAGGTGCTGTCCAGCCATCCACCACGATGGCTCCTGTCCAATCCAACCCAAATACCACAACCAGCACGCTTTCGACGCACAAAATCTTGCATGGCCCGAAAAATAAGGAAGAATTGCTCACAATATCGATGTCTTGAAGTTGCTGGTGGGGTGATTCCGCACTACTGTGGTGTCTAGAGCTGTGCCGCTCTCATCGGAGCTTGCCGATGAAATCCGACGATCTATCACGTGATTTATACTGACTCGACTTCACACCGAGCTCTAAGTCGAGTCTCACAATGACGATGTTAGAAGATACCCAAGGTGATTTCTTTCTCTCTCTAAATATGTATTATAGTTATTGACATACAATCGGTATACTTCCAGATAATCGGCTCGTTGTTTTCTTTGACATTGACAACACCCTCTATTCCGCAAACCAAAAGATCGCACAAGCAATGGGTGTTCGGATTCACGGCAAGTGGGTCACCATCGCAGGACCACAGTTAAAATAAGCACCAAGTCTCTTGCAGCTTATTTTGTGTCCCTCGGTCTCTCTGATGAGGAGGCTTCCAAACTACATTCACACTATTATACCGAATACGGCCTCGCCTTGCGCGGCCTCCAGCGCCATCATGGCGTAGGTAATACCAATTTTTTCATTTCTTCACTCTGCTAAATGAGAATGTTGTTGACCCCATGTCGTGTAGACCCGATAGACTTTAATGAAAAGTGTGACGGCTCGCTCCCGCTCGAAGAAATGCTCAAGCCTAATCCGCGCATGCGACGGCTATTGCAGGACATAGATGGTTCAAAATGCCGTGTATGGGCCTTAACGAATGCCTACCGGACGGTGCGCCTATAGGCACAGGGAACCGTCGTTAGGCTGACTGGAAGTGCTCGGCAGCATGCAGAACGTGTCCTGCAAATCCTGGGTCTGCGCGATCAAATAGAAGGCATCGTGTCCTGTGATTACGATAAAGAAGACTTCGCGTGTAAGCCAGAGCCCTCATTTTACCTGCAGGTTCGCAACTTTCTCCCCATCATTACGCGTAGCCTAATGAACCCGACGTGGCAGGCAATGCAACGGGCTGGGGTGAAGGATCCTAGCAAGTGTCTGTTCGTCGACGACAGTTTCAGCAACGTCGAAGGTGCAAAACGTGTCGGGTGGATCCGCTGTGTGCACTTTCGAGAGGTTGGGCCTGAGACAGTTGAGGCATCGCATGTTAAGCGTATTGCTAATGACCAGGAGAAACTTCTCAGTGGAGACGAAATACCCGTAGTTGATGATTTGCAGCAGTTGAGAGAAGTGTGGCCAGACATTTTTGTTCAGGCTGAGTAGGAAGATGGGTGAATTTGTGATGTTATAAGTACACGCTCCGAGGATGTATCATATTAGTACATGCTAAGATGTACAGAAAACAGTGCAAGATAGCGAAAGGGTTCTCGGACTAGAAAAGTGTTACAGACACAACTTGAGCTGATTGGGTTGCCTCAAGAATGATGCCGTCAAAACCCAAAAGTCCTATACAAGGTCGGAAATTAGATCAAATAAGGACGACGGAAAACACTGACTTGTTGTGGAGTTTGGTAATGTCAACATTTCCTCGTCATCTGTGCGATCGTAAAGCATGGATGGAGGCGTTTCGCCAGGACTGAGGAAATGACTGATACGATCGGCCTAAAAATAAACACGTTTAGTCATGATTGTGTGGAACTGAGGCCGGCCGGTACGTGCCCTCTCATCGAATTTGACTCTTGGTGGCGTATCTAATCGAAAAGAATTTGAAAATTTTGATTTCGGTGATCAGCAAACGGTAACCAAGATTGAGACACACCATCTTCGTCATCCTCTGGTTTACCTTCGATCTGCCATGGACAACGCTTGTATCGTTGGAAGAGGGGTGTGCCGGGCTGTGCTGGAGGTAAGGAATTGCGAGACGTGGAGGAGAAAGGCACTCACGACGTTGGAGTGAAGGATGATCTTCTTCACCACATGCGTATGGTCTGATATGAGAAAATCTATACCATGTTGGAAATAGTTATAAAAATCTGTGGAGAAAGAAAACGGAAAGTTGAGTAATGTGACGGTGAGAAAGCATAAACAAATGACGTGCAAGATGGCTCCGGACTTTCATCCTCGCTGTGACTGCGCGCGTGAATGGCCATGCGGTCATCTTCTTTATAAAAAGTACGTGATGGGGGCCCTAAGTCCGAGAGTAGATCCTGTGCAGTGGTTACGCCTAAACGAACGTGGATTGCTGGAGAGGACATTGGGTAAAAACGAAGGACAACTCCATCGTGTACCTAGGCGCATTCCATAATGAAACAAGACCGGCGCAAAAAGATTCCGCTAACCTTTGCGATGGCCTCGGCAAGTTCACCATACATCATGGGTGACACTCTGACCTCACTAAGAGCATCTATTTCTCCGCTAGAGGGTTGTGTCTGAGTTATTAGGAGACGGACGACTTCTTGGGAGCGATCATCGTGCTCCTTGACTTTGTCCCGGAGGCCCTCGTCGTCGAAGCAAAAACGCACACCAGGGTAGCGTAAGTCTTCACCGGGATAGGTTGGGCCGAAGGCCAAGTTGACATTGACGCGGCGAAGATCTTTATCGGGGGAGGACAGGACATTGCCCTTGTATCTAAGGGTAAGGGGAGGGTTAGGGTCCCGAAGGCGCCTGACGGCAATGGTGTGGAGTCGTTGATGTGTTCCGGAGAAGAGAAGATCAAAATGTGGCTTTATGTGGAGGATGACGGGGGTGGTGGAAGAGTCCGGGTCGTATTGAACATCGACTTGAGGAAATGTATGCTTGTGAGTTCTTAAAAGATCGAGCACGGTCCATAGAGAGGCGCCTGTAATGTGTGGTGTGTGGGATAAGATATCAATTATAAGCTAAAGAAACGACTCGCCTAGTCTGAATATCCCGAGACCATAGCCTGGCCTAATATCGACGTCTAGTGCAGAGAAGAGCATTACAATCGCCGCACATAATTGGACGCCTTAGTGAGCACATGCCGGCATCTCGCCGGAACCAGGAACTCAGCTGCGGACGTACGGGCAGGATCGGGCCAAAATGAACAAAACCATCGGACCACTGGTCAGCGACCACACCTTTTCGTCGAGTCCCCCTTCCTCCCGTCCTCATGGCCCCTTCAGTCAGAGTTAGGAGGCGACACGCTTACGCCTCCATTCGTGATGAGGACAGACATGCCTCTGAGCGTTTACACGACCAGTCCGAACGAGGTCGCCGTACTCTCTCTGAAGGCGCCACCCTTTCCCCAAGCGGTGCCTCCGAAGCGATGCCACTGCCAAGAGAATCTGTACCCTCATCGACTCCCCATGATACCAGCCGTCTCGCTCCTGGCTATGTCCCTTCTCGGGGGGATACGAGCAGGGTCAACAGACATGTCCGCAGAAGCTCGTTCAGCTATAGGTCGTTCAATACTGACCCGGATTCAAACGTCTCTAATTCTCCCCCGGCCACCGTCTCTCGTTTGAGTAACTTCCCTCCTCCACAAGGGACAATATACGAGGGCCCAAATGCGGAGGTGGTCATTCCTGGCCCGCACCGTGGACACATTTATAGGTCCAGCCGTGTTCAAAGCGCACTCTCGTCTTCTCCCAGCCGTGCTGATCCCGATTCGGATTCAGACTCGGACATCGATTCCGAGGATGAGGATCGCGCTATGGAGGACGACGAGCACCACCACGACGACGACGTTGTCGACCATCTTGACGTCATTGGTCCGCAGTCTCGCATACATCTCATCCACCTCCAACTCCGTAACGCTTCTCTTCTACAGACCCACAAGTCGCCACCGTTGCAACACTCACAAATACGGCAAACGCTATCCTCCTGTGCGCCTTCTACTTCTACGTCTCCTCATTCTTCCCACTGATATGCTCTCTGACTTAGCCCACCTTTCTCATTCTACTCTCGCAAACCTGTCGTCATCCTTCCGCGCACCGGGCGAGACGACGACGTAGAAGGGGCCTCTGTACACACCGCCAGCACGGATGAGCTTGATCGTCACGTCCATGACGTGCTCAAGCGCAAACAGAAGTTCAGGCGCGTTATGAAAGGCGTGTGGGCCTTCCTGAAAACCCGTGAGTGCAGCATCTGTCTCCGGTTCCTTGGTCCCACCCTGATCAGGTCTTACTCATCTAGCTTTGGGCGTTAGTAGTCCTCGTTATACTTTTTCGGGGCACTGGGAACTCATCGTGTGTGCTTGCATCACAGTTCGCTTTCGGTCTCTATGGGTTCCTCGTCGGTACGTGCTCTTCAGCGACATCGTTGTCGATATAATTATGTGATGTCTTCAGTGTTCTGGGGCACTGCACTTGTATTTTTCTTGGCCAAGTGGATTGACCTGGGCAATACGACGACCCAAGACTTCTGGGTAGAGGTTTGCGAGCAGATCGAGAATGGTGAGTCTGTCACTACCACACCCATTAAATCAGGCCTCACACCTCCATTCGCAGGGCTATTTTGTCTCACAGGCATCGGCCTCATCCCCTGGCGCCTCATAGATACGTACCGTGCGTCATTGACTCGACTTTCTTTTTCCCTTGCTAAGTTGGACCGCAGGGATTGTCAAGGTTTGGTTTTACAAACGCCGAACCCGAAAACTTCGCAGAAAGGTAGGACTTCCGGAACTATACGATAAGGACGACTTGCCGGACCCGATCTTCGATCCAAACTATGTGCATGTCTTAACTGACAAACAGGAGTATGAGTTGCACCACGGTACGTTCTCTCGTCACCCACGCAGTGCGGCGCGGCGCAGCTTCGCTTACCTTTCATGGATCTCCAGAGCAAAAGAAGTTTATGAAGTCCCAAACTTGGTATCGTCCCCATGGAACCGAAACACACAGAGTGAGTGATTCTGCGATGGGACTCGTCATCACTTATCTGATGTTGATTCATAGGCATTTCCGATAAAGTTCGTTTCCCCATTGATATATAAATTCCGGCATTGACTTGTATCGTCATAGTACTGCCCTGTGGATCTGCCTTTTGAATGACGGTAACTCGGTTTTCCAGGTCGGACACAACGTTTAATTACCCTTTTACCCGTACTGACCTCAAACGCAGTGCATGCTTGCTGCCTGTATGTGGTCGATGAATCGCTTCGATCGCCCCGCATGGACAACTGGCCTCCTCATACCGTTGGCCTTTGGCTGCGGTATCTTCTCTGGTGTCCTCATATGGCGAGGTGGCAAAAAGACAAAGCGCACCGAACGCGTCGAAGAGCGCTTACGCCGCGTTCTCGAGATGGACGAGTCGCAGCACGCAATTGGCTCAGACGGCATGATGGCAAGGCTACAAGGCGCCTTCAACCGGCACAATTCGGAAAGCAAAGAGCGCGGCGGCTCGCCGGGCGAAAAACCTGTGGAGCCCCACAACGGCGCAGCGAACGGGGCTCAGGACTCGTCCGTCCGTGCTCCCGGCATCAAGATTGAGGAAGAGATGATCATTCCCCCTCGTGGCTGATATACCTTTACCCTGACGCGTCAACATGAATGAACTTCGACACGATCTTTTCACGCTCTTATTGCTGTATTTACATTGTTCGTAATCTTAGAGTCGGAAAGTTGTATGTCTTGTTTACCTTCGGTCTTTTCCTACGATGAGGACGGATGCCGACGTCGACTCGATTCCATACTGGCTCGCCTCACCGTACATACCGGTATTAGTATCGTAATGCAAAAACTTGATGATGAATATTTTGGCTAGTTGGATTGTTGAAACCCGTACAAATACATGTTTGACTGATAACCGTCCCGAATGCTCACATCCTCATCAGTAAGACAAGCCCACTCCGGTGCCCAAGAGACACATAAAAGATCTCGCTACAACCCCACCTACAGCCAAACAGAATCGAAGTACACCGACGCTGTCATTGGTAGTACGCGTAACCATCGAATAGATGCTGTTGAAGCACGGAAGGACAAACGTTCACGCATATTGCTGACGTGCCCAGCGTGCCGCCGAGACGAGATTCTTGAGCGAAGCCTCAGTCTCCTTCCAGCCGCGAGTCTTAAGCCCGCAGTCCTGGAAAGCAAATCAGTTAAATCGTATGGTCAGGTCAGCAGGAAAAACAAACAACGTACAGGATTCACGAAAAGAAGTGAGTCCGGGAGGATTTCAAGCATCGCCTTCAGGCGGTCACGGATTTCCTGGTCGCCAGGAACTCGAGGCGAGTGGATATCGTACACGCCAGGGCCGATGTTGTTCGAGTATCCATAGTGTTTGAATGTGGTGATTAGCTTCATGTCACTTTTCGAGGCCTCGATCGAGATGACGTCCGCGTCCAACCGCTGGATCGATGGGAAGATATCGTCGAAGTCCGAGTAGCAGAAGTGTGAATGGGTCTGTAAGGCATCGCTCACACCCGCGGTCGCCAACTTGAACGAGTCGACTGCCCACTTGAGGTAGCCATCCCAGTCTGCACGACGGAGAGGCAAACCCTCACGAATAGCCGGTTCGTCTACCTGGACGGCATGAATACCGGCCTTTTCGAGGTCAATGACCTCATCACGGAGCGCTAGCGCCAGCTGCTTCGATTGAAGCTCACGGGAGACATCCGCGCGAGGGAAAGACCAGTTGAGAATCGTAACAGGGCCAGTGAGCATACCCTTCATGGGGTATTTAGTCACGCTCTGGGCATAACTGCTCCATTTGACGGTGATCGGACCAGGGCGGGAGACATCCGAAACGACGATGGGGGGGCGAACGTAGCGAGATCCGTAGCTCTGCACCCATCCGTTTTGCGTGAAGACGAAACCGTTCAGCTGTTCGCCAAAGTACTGGACCATATCATTGCGTTCCGGCTCGCCGTGAACAAGAAGATCAAGGCCGACAGTTTCCTGGAAGCGGACGACGCTCTCGATCTCCTTTTTGAGGAAATTCTCATATTCGGCCTCCGTAATTTCACCTTTGGTAAACTTGGCGCGGGCATTGCGAATTTCTTTGGTCTGGGGGAAAGAGCCGATGGTGGTAGTAGGGAACCTGGGAAGCTCAATGTGCTTCTTCTGGACCTCCTTGCGAACGGCGAAGGGGCTCTTGCGCTCAAGCATGTCGGGAGTAATGGCAGCAACACGCTTGCGGACGGCATCATCAGATGTATGCTCAAACACACGGCGCCTCGAGATGGACTCTTCGTTGGCCTTAAGCGCAGAAGAGATGCTTGCTTCTTGAGAACCGGATAAGGCCTTGGCCAAGACTGATACTTCATGAGCTTTCTCGAGAGCGAATGAGAGCCAGTCCTTCTGCTCGGCGGGGAGCTTCTTCTCGGAATCAAGGGTAACAGGAATGTGGAGGAGTGAAGAAGAGGTGGCCACGATGACGCGGTCTTGACCTAGAGCGTCGACGGCCTTCTGACCGAGTCTGAGTGCGGCCTGGAAGTCAGTCTTCCAAATATTACGACCAGACACGAGGCCCAGCGACAAGACGATGTTCGTAGGCTTTACGGCAACAACGACCTCATCCAGTTGGCCAGGTGCACGGTCCAGGTCAATATGTAAACCAGCGATCGGGAGCTTGGCGACAAAATTCAAGTTAGAGTCGAGCCGTCCAAAGTAGGTGGTAAGAAGAATCTTGGGGGCAACAGCGGAGAGTTCACTGTAGGCGCTGGTGTATTCCTTCTCGTAACTGGCTGCCTTATCGAGTACCAAGACGGGCTCGTCAAGCTGGACCCACTCAGTACCGGCTGTCTTAAGGTCAGCGAGTAGTTGCTTGTAAACGGGGAGGAGATTGGGAAGGAGGGAGAGAGGTTGGAAGTCAGGTTTGGCATCTTTAGACGCCTTTCCAAGGGCAAGGAAAGAGACAGGGCCTAGGATGATGGGGCGAGTCTCAATACCAAGGGCCTGGGCCTCCTTGTATTCCTCAATAGCCTTGTTAAAGTTGAGCTTAAAATCAGTTTCCTCTGAGAATTCGGGAACGACAAAGTGGTAGTTCGAATCGAACCTTAAGAATGAGAACGTCAAATGCAGAACAACTTCGGGCAAACCTATTGACCTACCACTTCTTCATCTCTGAGGCGGGGACATCGACGCCATCGGCCTGACGACCACGGCCCATGGCGAAATACACGTCAAGCGGTGTCAGACCCTGTCCAACGTAACGCTTGGGAATGACGTTAAAGGCAGCCGAGTGATCGAGAACGTGGTCATAAAGGGAGAATTCTCCACTGGAGATCGATAGTCACACACGAGGCATCAGGGCGCAACCTTTCACACGAACCTAGGGACATAGTCGACACCCTTAGCTTTCAAGGACGTCCAGTTACTCTTCTTCACATCGGCCGCAGCTTGAGTGAGCTGATCGGCGGTGATTTTACCAGCCCAGTAAGCCTCGACGGCTTTTTTCACTTCACGATTGGCGCCTGATCAACGTAAACGGTATAAGACTAAAAAGAGTATTAACCCAGAGGGAAGGCATAGACGCACCGATACGCGGAAAACCAAGAACAGCAGACGCGACCATGACTGAGGGATGAGGAATGGGGTGAAGAAGGAAAGAAAAAAAAGGGAGAGAGATGGTAGTAAATACGATTGATTACGGGACTTGCCGTGCCTCGACCTGTGATCAGTTCGCAATCTCGCATATCGCGTACAGTCGCACGACCTACACTCAGCGCCAACAAACAACACATGTATAAGGCATGTAATCGTCTGTGACCTAATAGGAACCAGGGTTCCAAATCCCACTCGTCATGAGGTCTGCGATCTGCGAGACGGCCCGCATCGACAGATCGAAGACACCTGTGGGAGTGGCTCAGGTGACCACGCCCCTTTGACTAACGTGCGCCAACTCTCCCCCCATAAATCACCATGTCAGATAATATATCCTTCGTTCTTCAAGATGTTGGTAATGTCTCCTATGAAAATCATCCAATTCCAGAGAGTGCGGTCTTCCATGATCGTCGGTCGAGGCGTCTCTCATCCCCCCTTGTCCACAGTTCGTGATGACGAAGTCCTCGTCGAAGTGAAGAAGACAGGTAGGTCGTTTTTCCTGTTATCGTCTGTGTTGACGTCTGGTACATTTTCGTCCTAGGAATTTGTGGGTCTGACGTACAGTTGTTGGCAGCTAGAAGGGGATCACCTGGTTTATGGTAGACTCCTTCATAGGTGCACTATCTCGTGGATGGTCGTATTGGCGACTTTATAGTGGAGTCCCCTATGGTGCGCTCGACATCCCATCATGATTCCCCTTCTGATCTTGTGACAAAAGGTCCTTGGTCATGAATCATCTGGTGTAGTACACAAAGGTGGCTTAACATACCCCTTTTATACCGTAAGCATACTGAGAAGTTGTTTGTTGATCCCAAAGTCGGCAGCGGAGTGCGCAACGTCAAACCTGGTGATCGTGTGGCTATGGAACCAGGTGTCTCCTGCCGCAGATGTGAGGCTTGTAAAACAGGCCGATACCAAGTATGTGATCAAGTCTTCTCTTATATACGCCTCACAGTCGAAAAAAGCTCTGCTCCGATATGGCGTTCGCAGCAACGCCTCCTTACGACGGCACTTTAGCCAGATACTATCGCCTCCCCGAGGACCTTGTATACGCTCTTCCCGAGAGTCTCTCATTGGAAGATGGTGCCATGGTGTGATGTGCTGCTAGCCTTCTCGGTCGGGACTTAATTCTTGTCAGATGGAACCTCTTTCAGTTGGTGTCCACTCGGTCTTCACGCAAGCAAAATTGCAGCCGACTCAGTCGATTGTAGTCTTTGGTTGTGGTCCTATTGGGCTTCTCTGCATGGCTGTGGCGAGGGCCATTGGTGCATCGAGGATCATAGCCGTTGATATCGTGGAAAGTCGCCTGAACTTTGCCAAGACATACGCAGCTACAGATGTATTCCAGCCCCCACCATTCCAGGACGGCGAATCCAAGATAGCATATTCCCGAAGATCTGCGAGTCTCCTGAAGGAAACCCTGGGCGTGGAGGATCGGGGTGACAAAGCTATTGATGTCGTATTAGACGCTAGCGGTGCCGAAGTATCTATACAAACGGGTATCTTCATCGCCAAGGTTGGGGGGACGTTTGTGCAGGCAGGTCTCGGCTTTGCATCAAGCGACGTCTCTCTTACCCAAATTAGGTCGGCATGGGCCATCCAGAGGTTGTCGTACCTATCACCGCGTTGCTCACAAAAGAATTGACCCTCAAGAGTTCCTTCCGCTATGGCGTATGTTTCGGCTGCACGCGTCTTTGCAGAGTGGCTTACACACACAATAGCCCGGTGATTATCGTCTTGCAATCGCTTTCGCCTCCAAGAAGAAGGTGGATTTGCGGCCTCTTGTCACTCATCGGTATGCCATTAAAGTTAGAGCGTGATTTCACGCCTCGTCTTAATACAGCCCAGCTTCAGATTTGAGGAGGCTATTTCCGCGTTCGATGCAACGAAGAAAGGCAAGACAGAGGATGGAAAAGATCTTATCAAGGCCATCATTTCTGGCCCAGGGGTGCCAGTAGAGGAGGATGGATGATTTATGGCCGTGTACGTAGCGGATTTGCGTGAAACCTTCCTGTATGTAAAGTTACTGGTGTATCATCATGATGGATCGTATGGATCTTGGAATACGTAACGTGATAACACTCGTGTTCGGTTCGTTCGGGCGAATAACCAACACTCGATTGACCACACCCGGGGATAAAGCAATCAAATTACTTGGAGGCAGAAACTACATCACTTTTCAAGACTTCGAACTGACATTTGCTCGCGTTCTTTTTGAGTGTCTCCTGCGGTCTGGTCTTCAGCGCGCTTCAACAACTGTCATGCCTTTCCTCCCACGAAACTCATACTATCTTCGTGTCTCCTCTTCGTCGATCCTACCGCTCTATGTGGGCTCGCATTCGCGTTGTGCTTGCCGACGTCTGATAGACCACATGCATTTCATAGGTCTATCTGGACAACGAGCATGTTGACTGGATGTCAGATCGGGTGCTTAATCGAGTTGTCGCTGATCTCAGGCCGAAGTGAGGGTATCCTCTGTCATGCATGCCATTCAGTCGCGCTCACTGCCATCAGGATTATCCCGAAGTTAAGAGCGGAATCTGATGCATATATGGGACCAGGACCTGCGCCAGCAAATGCAAAGAAAGGCACGGTAGACGTTCACCGAGGAGGTGTGTGCCACCTCCGAAGAAAATGAGAGTCCTTTTATTCACAGATCCATCGAGATACATACCAGTTTGCGTATTTCTTGCGCGAAACGGAACCACATTCCGTTCTAATAAAGGTGTGTTCACTGTACAATTTCCCAGAAATCTCATCGCGACCCCGCAGACGAGAAATTTCGTGCTTGATACAACGCCCTCACTACCGCCATCGAGTAGAACTTCTAAGCCACAGGAAAACGAACAAAAGAAGAGCTCTTCCACACGGAAAAGACAGGGTTCTCCCTCATCGCGGACGAAAAAACGCGCAAGTAGAAGGGGAAAGGCAGCGGGGAAGAACAATGAGGGTGATGACCTGGATTACTCTCCAAGTGACTCAGAGTTTTCCGACGATCATGTCCTGGAAGTAGACGGAGACGGAGATACAGAAATGGCAGAGGGCTCAGACAGTGGTGCAGCAAAGGCGATGCGCGGGACTAACGAAGCTACCACTGACATAATAGATGTGAAGGTGGAAGAGGACGAACCCCAAACAGTGCCCCTCACCGCAGCGCAAAAGTCGTCGCATGTTGAAGATGCAGGGACCTCCAACGAGATGCAAGACGACGACGAGCAGAAGCCCAAGCTTGCTCTCGAGCTGAAGTACCGGTCATTCTCAAACTTCAGCCGTTGTCTCTGCGTTGTCGTCGAACCGTGGCCACCATTGCGCCGTGACACTCGCGCGCCATCGCTTGCCTCTTCTGCTGCGACTGGGCAGTCGAGTCGAGTGCCCACCCACTCCGAGTCAAGAGACCGACGTGGAAAAACCCCCCTGTTCCTTCCAGATCTCGACGACGAACGCGCGACGCCGGGTCCATCGCATGGCCGAACTTTACCGCCGGTACCTTTGTTTGGCAACCCCCAAGCCGATCGCAACGTCGAGGAAATTGAAGATTTGGGTGACAGCGCCGCAATCATGCAATTTAGTCAGCTACTAAATGCTACGGGAAGAGCAACTGGAGCTATCGAAGAGGATGACGAATTCGATGGGGCGGCACTTTTTGCAGACGCAGACGAAGCTAAGGAGCTGTGAAGGGACATCGAGTATCTGTGATTTGTACATCTTGGGCCACGGTGGAATGAGTCATTGCCACCCTACGCGCGTCCGATCTCCCTAAGGACCCCCACCTCTCGCCCTGGACTGACTGTCCGAAACCCTGCGGGAGCCATGTCGAATTGACCATGACCTCCGGATAGGGCACGTAGGCGCGTGGAGTAGTCCAACATCTGGCTTAGCGGGGCAACAGCGCAAACGTGGCGTTTCATTAAGACAGAATGATTATCTTGATCTGATGAAGACATGGTGGACGGTGAGAGCCATTTTGGTGGGATATACACTCCTTCTTGGCTATATGGAGTAGAGGACTCTTCATCGGACAGTGGGTTTGACTCGGCAAGATCGACAATTTCCCCACCATGCTCAACGAGGTCTTTCATGACTTTCCCGAGAACATCAGAGCCTACAGACACCCGGACCTGGATGAATGGTTCCATTATCGCGCCTCTTCCTCGTTTCTTGACATGATCTCGAAGGGTGACAGCACTAGCACCCCCTAAGATAGAAGGGGGTGTGTCTGGCGGGTGATTGAATGCGGTCACTTGTATGCAGCTTCGTGACAGTGGAAAAGACGTGTGGGGCGAGCTGGACAGCGTGCCGGAAATGCCTCGAGATATGTGAGTCCAAGGATCCTGTTCGTCGTGGAATGTATCGGGGTGACGCAGAGGCTGACCGTCATCGCGTAAAACAATGTTCTCGTCCCAGGCAGCATCACCAGTCTCATTGCTAAGTAGTGGTCGCAGAGCAAAGGAGACAGACACCGTCACATTTCTGCCGCCTATGTTTGTGGTCCAATCAGTTTCGGGGAGTTGAGACTCGTCAAGCCCGATGCTCTCTCGGTAAGCGACACGCCTGCGTCCGAATTCACAGTTAACACCCCATTCATCTTTGAGCCGTCCCTCGATAATCTCGAGATGGAGGGTGCCGAGACCATGAACTAGTAGTTGTCCTTCGTGAGTCTCCGTGCGCACAGAGGGATCGGTCCGTATCAAATCATTCAAAGCGTCTTCAACGGGCTGGAGGTCTGCATGAGATTGGGGAATGACAGACGCGGACATCATTATCGGCGGAGGGGTTATGCCAGTGAATGGAGATGACTCCTTAGATCGGCCGTGTGAAGAGGTCAGGGTATCCCCTGTGCGTGTGTGCTTGAGACCCAGAATAACTCCCACAGACCCGAACGGTAGTTCTTCCACTTCGACAGCCTCGGAGGCATATAGCAGCAGGAGTTTGGATACCCTTTCCTTGACGCCTCGAGAGCTATTGAAGAGAATGCTTTGACGAGACAACGTACCTAAATAAAAGAAGTCAACCTTTCCGTTTCTATGAAGGAGGCTAGGTTTACGGTGACAAACCCGAGTACACCCTCACAAAAGTCATCCAACCACGTCTTTTATCCCAAGAGACTTTCCATGCTAGAAGTTGGACCGGTGTTTGAGATCGAGAGGTGCCCGCTTCAAGCGACACATCCTGTGGAGATGCGAGCAATTCACCTGCGTAGTCCATAACAACCTCCGTCCCAATATGCCTGATTGCTGAGCCGCACAGTACAGGCAGGATGTCAGACTTCAAGGTCGCAGCCCGGAGCAGAGGTAAAATAGTAGGTGCAGTGACACTAAGATAAGCCGAAGGGTGAGATGGCAATTCAAGTAGATATTCCATGAAATCGCTGGAAAACATGGCCAGACGTTCCAGTAGCATTGTGCGGGCAGGAATGAGATGCGGGATAAGGGGATGAGTGGTGGGTAAAAGTCCGAGTGTGCCAATCTCCTCTACATTAGTGGGCAATGAGTGTGTTGACGAAGACCCATCAGGTAGCCACCGCCACAGTTCCCATTTGACCAAATCAACGATGCCTTGGATGCCAGGCTCGCCTCTTGCATAGTCTCGGGAATCAAAGGAAGCAATGGGAAGAGTGAGGGCGACCGGCATGGGGTGTATGCGGTGTGTCAATGTGGACAGTATCGATGAATAAAACGAGGCACCTGGTCGGTCGAGCTTATTGAGTACAAGAATTCGGCTAGGGACGCCATACCTTGAACGGAGCGAGTTAAAATATGTGGAGAAGGCGAAGAGATAGTTTTCTTGCTCACCTGTCCAACTGCTGCCAAACGCCTTTAGTCTGTGCCTCTACCCCCTCTACAGAGTCTATTAACACAACCGCACCGTCAACGACTCGGCTCGCACTTTCAACCTCCATCCCGAAATCGGCATGTCCGGGGGTATCGATTAAATTGAACGTCCAGTCCCTCCATTTGACCGGAATGCTGGCAGATTGTATTGTAATTCCTCGTTCGCGTTCTGCAGGAAGAAAATCGGTAGTTGTGCTTCCAGTGTCAACGGACCCAGGAGTAGATATGAACGATGACTTGAGGAGTATAGACTCAGTTAGAGTAGTTTTCCCAGAGTCTCAAAACAAAAAATATGAGTGAAGTCGGGTCAAACAGCATGGAGCACAGAGAACGGCACACCGATATGAGCACATATAGCTAGGTTACGCAATTTCGACGGGTGTGCATGATGATGTGAGACAAATCTGGAAAAAACGTGCAACAGCTTGCTCGGTATGCCGAACGCCGCATAGCGGGCTAGTGGCGTCCGCAACTTGGACGAGTACATCCACCGTTTACCAGTGGAGCTGCTGGCACCGGAACTGGGACGAGCGCCAAATTCGACAGACCTCGGCCCGGCCTTTTGTTTCTTACTATAAGATGTTCAATTGTTTAGTGCGTTTAGTGCTCAATCACTTTACCCTCCACCCTACATGGCCTCCCCTCACGTAGATGTGCCAGCCTCGGATGCCTTCGAACAACGCCTACGTGAAAGGGAACGTTTGCGAAACAGACCACTCGAGATGGTACCCGACCTGGTCGCTGCGCAACCTCACGGAAGCGTCCCAAATACACCCTTAGCAGTCTCGACAATATCGTTTCTCCTGGGAACCACTTTTTCGCTTGGGTCGTTGACTTTTTTATGCGGTGGTTTCTACGGGTTCTGGTTTGCCACATATCAAGTTGGCTTTTTCGTCGCGTCATGGTCAGCTTTCCATTGGGGAGAATTTGCTGTTACGGCAGGCTGGAATCGAGAGAAAGTTAGCGTTGATTGTACGTACGTTTTTTTTTTTGTTCTCGGCATATCTAACCATCCGTAGCATTTCTCCTCGATAACGGTCGGATGTATCACGTAGCCAATGGCCTAGCGTTAACGGAATACCTACTAGTTCTCTACTTCAGACCTTCGTTGAAGTCGTTCCCGTATGTGTCGTTACTTGGTAAGTAGTGCAAGTCGTTTCGTAGGTCTACTTTATGGACGCTGAGTTCTCGTAGGTGTCATCATTGTTCTCTTTGGACAATTCCTGCGATCTGCAGCTATGATTAAAGCCTCCTCCAACTTCTCACATATGGTGGCTTTCCGGAAGCTTGCGGGTCACCAGCTAGTGACAGATGGCATTTATAAGTTCGTAATTTCCGAGCGTATCTTGTCCACGTTTTTGACGTGGTCTACAGGTGGTCAAGGCACCCGTCGTACGCCGGTTTTTTTTATTGGGCCTTAGGAACACAGCTAGTTCTCCAGAACCCTCTCTCCTTCTTTGTCTACTGGGCGCTTCTAATCCAGTTCTTTTCTTCGCGAATTAAAGGCAAGCCATTTCTTACTTCGAACGTGGTAGAATTCGCTGAGAGTGAGAGACCTCGCAGCCGAAGAGCGCGCATTGGTCAGTTTTTTCGGCGATGACTACGTCTTGTATCGAAAACGCGTAGGCACTAAGATACCTTTCGTACCATAGCACGTTCCTATCGCACATTACTCACGGTTCGGGGTGCATAAATGCATGCTTTCATAAGGGAAGGGAAATACACATGTAGCATGCAGGTTTTGATGTAGGTAATGCAACATCCTCTCAGTGCAATTACAATAATCAGTCCTTGCCGATCGTAGTCTTCTCGGAAACATAGATCCCGTCTAAGAATTTGCGAATATCTTTGTTCCGTACCCGACAGATACCCTGGATGGACGCCGCTAAAAAAGCGTTTCTTGAGAATCAAGATAAAAAAAACACAATAATTCATCAGCGTACCTGATTGCGAGACATTCTCGATATCCGTGCCCTCGATGGTCAACTCGTCCTTCTGTGCCTTACTTTCAGATACCGTTACACCACCCAACATGTCAACATGTCGCACTGTCTAAACGGAACCGTCAGTCAGGTAGTTCGGTGAGACGAAGCAATGCACGGTACCTTCTCACCCAGGAAATTCCTAATCTCGAGCTTATGGCCATCGTCCTGGATGATGCAGTTGATCGGGAAGTGGGCATATACCGCGCGCATTTTATATAGGAAACCCTACTCGTGGCAATGAGCCATTACAAGGTATACGCAACGACGTACTAACCTTTGTCACGCCAGTAACCATGTTGTTTATGAGCGATTTCACTGTTCTCAGACAGGCGACATGTTTCCGGTTTCCCTGCCAAACTGCAAGAGTGATCTTGTTGCCCTTGCTCTTGACCAAGCGGACGTCCATGTTGACATGGCGAATGTTCTTTGTGAGCGTTCCCCGGGGCCCAGTGACCACAATAACGCGCGACTTGACAGAGACAGTCACAGTGTCTGGGATCTCCAGTTCTTCGGTTTTGAGTATGTCGCGCATCTGCAAAGTTGGTGTTAGCACATGGACATCTACTTTGTGAGCGGAGCATCCATCGGATAGCAACCACAACAGCTCCTTAATAACGACCCAATCCAAAGTAAAGAGTAGTGACATTGCGACTCCTAAAACAAAATAGAGCACACCTTGAACTAATAGGTCTTGAGGTTATCCGCAAACGGCGACGAGGCTATCTTGGTACGTGTGAACGCTGTGTGGCGCAATTTGGGTTTGTCGATCGGAGTTTCAACTGGGATTGATTTAGTAACTTCTGACACAACCGCTTTCTTGCTTGTTTCTTTCGAACCACCACCATCATCGCAGGACATATCGTGAGCTGCGCATTGTTGCCAGTCAGGACAGCTCAATTTTACGAGGAATATTCGTAAAACTTCTACGACTCGTCACAGTACTCTTTCGATCTATCTGTAAGGTCATCTGCCCAGGCGTTCGCTCGAACGTTTGAGTCATTTTTGCAAGATGTCGATGTATCCTCAGCAGCAGGCTTATAGCCAGCCATCATTTCCGCATGGTTATCCTCCCCAGCCACCTTCATATGCATTACCTTCATCGTCCATTTACCCTATTGATCCTGGAGCGTTTCGTTCCGATTATACCGCTAGGCTAGCGGGGCTGACAGACAACTCACGAGTGATAATCCAAGCATTATCAATGTATGCACATGACTTCTCTAGGTGGGGAGACGTCGTCGCTCAGTGCATTGAGGCTCATATACGTCGGGTGAGTGGTCCGCTGTCATCTATTCATTCCTTTAGCAGTGCTTCTGTCCGAGTGATGGGTTAAAGATGGAGTTACCATCTCGCCGAAAGTTCCTTATGTTGCTTGTGCCGTTGTATTTGTCCGTAGTTGCACTACATTACACACGGTAGGAGTCTAGAAGAAAGAAAAAAATGCCTTAGTTCGTGTCGCTTTTCGCCGCTGTGTGCGACGAGTGGGCGAGGGCGGCGTTCTGTCTATCTGTTGTCATTACTCGACTCTGCTGGTCTCCTTTGATATTGTTTTGGCTTTTGGCACTCCATGCTGACTCATTCGTTGTACTTCCGTTTTAGGTTCCCCCGGAGATAAAACTCCCCGCGTTCTACCTAGTTGATGCTTTGTCGAAAAATGTCTTTGATCCTTATGCCGGTCTCTTTGCGTCCATCGTGGCGCCCCTGTTCCTTGAAACTTATCAGCAGGTCGATCAGCAGACACGAGGAAAGATGGAGGAGATGCTTCTGACGTGGCGAACCGGAGCCCCTAACGGACGCGAGCTCTTCGGCATAGGACCCCAACTTGCAATTGAGCGCGGGATATGGCCATCAAACCCAGGACAGGGTGTAAGTACTCCGCATCTTCTTAGTGACTGTCATTAACATCGTGTAGTCATCCCACTCTAGTAATGCATTCGTCTCGAAATCTCAAGTTCTCAGCGAACTAGAGTTCGCCCTGCGTCAGAAAGAAAGGATTCTGCAAAATAATCCGTACGACACCGTCGCTTCAAACCATATCGGCATTTTGTCACAAGTATGTCTAGACATCACTTTTATTTTGATTTTTCTGATGAAGAAGCAGTTGCGCAAGCTTGTTGAAACGGGCGTATCTCAGGAAGAGTTGGCCCAGATTCTGGCCCAACTTCGCACCCTTGTTAGACCGAATCCCACCAACTCAGCCCCTGCACCTGCCCCTGCCCCCGTCAAGTACCCCCCTACCACGCCATACCCGCCTTCGTTTACGTATCATCAGACGGTTGTACCGAATGCTTCGCCAGTCCATCCTCAGTATCCAATGGCCCATACTCTGACGTATACAAATTCAGCGCAGCAAATCCAGACACCCGACACATCTCGGCCCTTATCAAATTCTGTCGTTGCAAGCACAGCTCCCCCTGTTATTCCTAATATCTCCGGCTTGTTTGAAGCCCTTGTCAAAGCTGGAGTAGTATCCGCCACTTCCACGCCTACAGGCGCTGGTGCTACAATACAAGAACAGGATGATAGTAAAACTCAGTCTCATGATACTCAACCGCCCAGGGAGTCCAGCGTAGAAGACGCGCGTGTTTACAGGAAAGCTATCCTAGCCTCCGATGTGAAATTTTCGAGTGCGGAGATCAGCAGGTAATGCGTCTATCACACTCTCGCCTACTGCAAGGCTCATAATCCTGTGCAGACATCGCTCGAACATAGTACATTTCCTTTACGATCGTATGCCTGTGCAATGTAAGCAGTGTGGTCTCCGATTCTCCGACACGGCACAGGGAAAGAAGACCATGCAAGAGCATCTTGACACGCACTTTCGGCAGAATCGTAAGGCATCGCAAAGCGTAGGGCGTGGCCATAGCCGGAGCTGGTTCCTTGGTGTTGAGGTGAGTGATGGGATGTGATTGTACGCGGTTTTGATCTTACAGCAGCTTGCACAGGACTGGATCCGTGACTTGCCTTACAGTAGCGGTGACAAAGACATGACGGGTTTCTCATCGCGTTTATCAAATGCCAAGGCCGTTGCGAGTGCAGAGAGTGCCAAGCGTGATGCTGAACTTCGCTCACGATTTGTTGTTGTTCCACCTGGCGATGAGGCGAAGCACGTCACATGTCCGATCTGTAAAGAAGCATTTAAGTCTGAATTCAACGAGGAGGACGAAGAATGGATATGGAAAAACGCACTCAAGTTCGATGATAAGGTATGCTCATCATATATGTGACCCGCGAAGCGCGGTCTTTAACCCTGTTTTCGGCAGATATATCATGCAACATGTCATGCAGAGGCTTTACTTACGAGTGGTTCGCTCTCAGCTCGTTTGCGACAGGGGTTCATAGGCAGTCGCTCAGGAACACCGGATCCACCATCTTCGCGTGCCACACCCCCGCATTCAGGCAACAAGGTTGAGTTACCGTCTCCTAGCTCGAAACTTGGCATCAAGCGTAAGGTTGAGGTCGATAGTACTGATGGTCGATCAGATGGCTCCCCACCGTTGAAAAAAGTGATATTGGCCTCTGCGTGATTCTCTTGCATTCGTTTGACTTGCATATCCGTTCTTATTCATCAGCATTATCTGACATATGTATACTGCACGCAATACCATTTATTCATCCATGTGTTCTCGATCGTTACTTGTGTAAGACTATCGAGTCCTTTGTCACAATATAGAGTAGGCTTGAATATCTGGGGTATATATAAGGAAATACTAGGCCATGCACTTCCGTTGTTCCGCCAAGTTAGCCGCTGTGACCTCTGATGAACATCGCTATACCAGGGCGGCACATCTTCGGAGATCCGCACGCTGTCCCCGGGGGTAGGCACCCGCAACGCGCTTCCAATGCTAGCTGACTATGTCGCCTGCCCAGATATCAATGCCTTGAAGGATGCCACTCTCCGTCGAATCGACGAAGTCATCAATCAGGATGTCGAGATGCAGGCGAGTTGCATTCATCGCGTCTAGTGGGCTAGAAGCTTGATACTACGACCTCAGCCCTTGGCGGTCGAGGTTTTCTACCTGGTGGTGGATACGAACATACTGCTTCACCAGCTAGACGCGCTGCAGCAATTTGTCATCGATATCGAACACCACCTGCCACTTACTCTCCAATTAATCATACCGGGAATCGTGATCAGCGAGCTCGATAGGTGAGTCAATATCATGTATTCAGTCATGTGTATTTACAGCAGATGGACAATGGACTGTGACCACTGATAAGACAAAAGACGCGAGATGATAAAGTGGCATGGGCTGCACGTCTCGCCTCGACGTGGTTGCTCGAAAAAGTGAAAGAACGGCGGTTCGTTAAAGGGCAAACGCACGAGGAAACATGCAGAGCGTCAGGGAAGTGGGACGTGAATGACGCAAAAGGAGGCGAGGCGAGGGCAAGTAATTCTAACACGAATAACGCCTTGAAACTGATCGGAATTTCGCAGAGAGGAGGGTCGGAGATGAACGACGACCTAATTTTAGACTGCTGCCAGTATTTCGCAAGGCGTCCGCAGCAAGGTGTGATCAGGCATGTGGCGTTGTGCAGCGGAGACAAGAATCTATGTGTTAAGGTTGAGAGCGTAGGTGGGGATTCCTAACACCATTTACGGGAGTGAGACGTTTATGCGTGAGCGGGGAACGATAGGGATCTGGACGTTCTGTCCAACGAACGGCTGGACGAGCCGTGCAATCGCCACAGCACTGTTTTCTGGAGCTCCGATGGTGAACTTGAGCGACTTTGACGGCCAAACGTCGAAATCCCAGAGACGAACCATTCGGACGGATCCTGATCACAAGGTCAGTCCGGCGTTACTTGCGAGCGCGGATGCGATGGAAGTGGATGAGGAGCCGATTAGGCCGAGCCATCCATTAGACGTCCTCCATCTGGAAGTTGTGGAACACTTTGCGCAGTTGCTGTTAGGGGTCGTAGATCGGGTTGGAGGACCGGAGGTGCCGTGGCATGAGCCTCAGAGGGGACAAGTGTCTGGGCACGCACCAAGCTGGGCGAAGATAGGATTTGCAGAGTGGACACCGCGGGAGTGTGTGAGGTACCTGGGAAGGAAGGAAGGACTAAGGGCCTCACGGGCTGAACTGGACAAACTGGAGAGCTTCCTATTGTACCCGGACAAGCAGGGAGGGCGCAAGGGACAGGAGTGGGCCCGGGGCGATTGGGACGGATGCGTGCGAACCTTGGAAGAGATCGGGAAAAGTTGGGAAGATGGCGAGTTGACGGAGTCAGCGGAGGACCTAAGACGGTTCGCTGCGGGGACATTCTTGCTGCGGATGAGGCCAACGGGAATGTGAATACGGATGATGTAATCACGCCTCCATTTAACCTTGAACATCGACCACAGCTTTCGTTTTTTCCTTTTAATTTCTTTTTTTTTCCGTTCCTTTCTTCGGTCCTTCCTTCGTTTCAATGGCCATCAGGAGAAGAACAGTACATGCTCTGCTATTCATCCTCGGCTTATTCCTACTGGGAACCGTCCTAGTACTTTCCTCAGTATCATACTATCTCTCAATACCCGACCTTGCATACATTACCGAGGAAGAACTCAACTCCCCTCTCGACTCACCTTCCCAAAACTCTACTCAACAGCGTAGGCCCGAACGCATCCCCAAGATCATTCACCAGACATGGAAGTCCGAGACTCTTCCAGATAAATGGAAGGCCGTTTCCGAGGGATGTCGCTCTATGATGCCAGACTAGTTCGTTACTCCCGTCTCTCGAAGTCTTGATGTTTATGTTTCCTCTTTCATTATAGCGAATATATGCTATGGACTGATGCTAGCTCTCGCGAGTTCATTGCGCAACATTATCGTTGGTTTCTCGACACGTTTGATTCTTACCCTTATCCTATCCAACGGGCGGACGCAATTCGCTATTTTGTCCTCCATCACTATGGTGGTGTCTATATGGACCTCGACATAGGCTGCCTTCGTCGACTGGACCCTCTCCTCATCTTTCCCGTCATCTTACCTCGCACCATCCCCGTTGGTGTCTCTAACGATCTCATGTTCGCCGAAAAAGAGCACCCATTCATGGCTCAAACTATCCACAATTTGATCACCTTTGATCATAATTGGATTCTCAACTACCCTACAGTCATGTTCTCCACCGGTCCTATGTTTCTTTCTGCCCAGTACGGCCTCTACACCTCTTCCCAGCCTCCAACCCCGGAGCACCCCGGTGGGGAGGTCCGCATTCTTCCAAAGTCCCTTTACGGAAAGAACGCAAAGCCGGAGGAAGCGCCACATTCCTTCTTTTCCCATTTCTATGGCAGCAGTTGGCATTCAGATGATGCTGCTTTCATCGGCTTTTTGGGCAACTGGGGCAAGGTTTTACTCTGGGTTGGACTGGTCATATTAGTAGTCAGCTTGGTCAGACTTGGGTATAGCAGCTCCAAGCAACGGCATTATGGCTTCAGAAGCGTCGGTGGCTACGACGTCCTCCTTCCCCGTTGGGTGGAGCGCAACGGTCGCTGGCACCTAGACATGGGTTGGCTCTCACTTCCTGGTCGAGCATCACCGTCAACATCTTCCGACCACCATGCTGATATGATATCGGACGACTTATCCAGTATCGGGGACGACGTCCAACTTCTTCCGCTTTCCATTGATATGCAGCCTTCATCACCGGTGTCGGACAACTCCCAAACGGATGATGAAGATGCAGTTCATCCTGCAAATGGTGCCATACGACGCATAGGCCAACGTTTCGCATCTCTCTTCGGCTCTCCACAGCCGACACGTCGAGGTCGCCGGCGTCGAGGCGTGATGTTTTTCCTCCCAGCTTTCAGTGCGTCATCGGGTGGTATTACGCTCACCGGTGACGACACCAGCCCGGTTCCCCCGTTCACTCCCTCGCGACCATCACAGCGTCCACTATACCGGCCTGATAAGTATCCACCACTGGCCGATCCCGAGGTAGACGGCAGCTCTCCTGGGCAGGGTTCCTCTGCAGGGAGATCGGCAGGTTCCACCCTTCCGTCATATAATGACGTGGTGGTTGCGACACCGTTCCGCAATGCTGATGCTAGCGGTACAAGGAGACCACACTCGAACTCCAGGCTGTCATAGCCTAGGCCATCATCATGTGGACCGTGGTTGCCCATGCTCTATCTATCCATCTATACCTCTGAGAACCGTCGCCATGACCTCTTGGTAATTTATAGACACCCGCTCGTGCTTCCTTGGCACGGTCAACATACCACTTTTATTCGTGTTGCTATATGTGGATAATGTCATTTCACATTCCGCACCAACAGACCAGGCTTGTTTTCTGCTTTCCAGTCTGCCTTATGCAGTCTGACTCGGGACAACTCCCGTATACAACTGAATGGCCCAGGACGGAATTCTTTATAGGGATTTTAATAGAAGGGTTCATCCATGTTATTTACTGAACTCCAATAAAGTACGAATACACTGCTGTGACAACCATGTCGAAGGCGCTACCCGTATCACCTCCAAACAATTCAAGCCACTTTCACAGCCGTTCTACGCGCAACCTTTTGCATAAGGGCGGAGAGTCCAGCCATGGCGATCGCACCGATAGCGTACGTGATAGAGGGCCCGAAAGTCCAGTAAGACGCACATGCTGGATCAACAACCATCAGCACAACTGACAAAGGAACTGCGAGACCCATAAGCATGTTTACCAAACAGTGGCCCGATGGCCCGTCCGAGTTGTCCAGATGACCGGAAGCGCCCGAGTGCCTGGCCCTTCGCAAGTTCCGGACGTTGGACCGCTCTCGGTTGTGGGTTTCCATTGCTTGTCGTCTCCGCAGCAATCTCCGGTGCCTCGTCGCATTGCAATGACGCATGCGCCGTCAGGGCATTGACGACGGTCGCGGAAGTAAACGCCATGCAGACTGCGGCAATCTGCAGGAGCCGGAACGCCAGGCCGGGCTGCGAGAGGGTGAATTGGGGAAGTAGGGAAAGTGCGCCGAGCGCGACGGCACAGCTGGACATGCCCCGACGGGCCATCTTGAGCTCCCCGACTCGTGTGAGAGCGCGCCGCACATAACCACCTTGTATGACTGCGGACACTATGCCTATGCTGCCGATCAACTTGCCGTTTTGTGTATTGTTCCAGTCGAGTACTGCGCAGAGCAAGAGGGAGAAGTGACAAAAAGTCAGGTTTGAGCCCAAGGCACAATTACAATCAATCACGTGAGAATTTACGTACGGTCGAACGTCAGAAAGGTGAGGGTGAACTCGACGCCAGAAAAGATACCGAGGAAGAGGAAATGGAGCATACGGAGAGACTTGAGCGTCTTGAGTCGCTGCTCGGCGGAACGAACCGGAGTCGCCCCTTTGTCCTTCTTCGTGTGCCCTCCGTTAGTGCCGTTTGTCGTGAAGTCGGCTAAACGTTCGTCGGTCTTTTTTGGGCTCTGTACGGTAGGCTTTTTGCCGCGGGTCTCGGGTAACGCGACCGCTAGGAACGCGGTCTCGGCCACGAGAAGCAACAGCGTGAGGATTGCAGGAGCGGCATAAACATTGAGTTCCGTGCCAAGGAGGTACTGTCCGAGTGCCACAGGCCGAGAAGCAAAGTATGCTCCGATGGGCGGCCCGATGCAAAAGCAGATGGCGAAGGCGATACCCACATGGGCGAGAGCCTTTGCACGGTTGGCCGGCGTGGTGATGTCAGATAGGATCGCGCTTCTCGAATGAGCACCACGATCATGGACGTGTGTGCATGTGGACATCACGTACATAGCCAATTGGACATTGCCCTCACTCAGCCCCCCAATGACACGTGAAAGCATGTACGACGCGAACGTGGTGCTCTTTATCCATCTGCGTGAACAAAGAATGTCAATGTAGCTTGACGCATATTTAAGGGTATCCGTGCACGCACACAAGGGCGGAGAGTATATTGCCGACCATAGTGAGCAGAAGAATTTTTTTGCGTCCGTACTTGTCGGAGAGAGATCCTATGTATGGAGATACGAGGAACTGAAGTGTCCTGAAAGACAAAATCAGCCGGGCTACGTCGAATTTGCCTGTTCTACTGCTCACGAGAATACGGAACCCATAAGCCCACCTTCGTGCTTTGTATCAGCTCTCGTATCAGGAGCAAAATCACGAATGAGCGTACCGAGAAGAACGATATCCCATCTCTGCGTGTTCTTAGATGGATCGTAAAACCACCCACGAATTGTGGACACCGCCCATAATGTCCGGGATAAAAAACCATGGGGATCGGATGATTCCCTCTAAGTATTGGTTGGGGTTGAGGGAACAGGCTAGGCGGGGAAACTGGCATACCTGAGTGTACCATTCAATGATGCGTGGAAAGAGCGGGAGCGGAATTGTGAATGCTACACGCTCGCGTCGGACTCCGGAGTGACAAGATTGTCAACGGAAACACTTACCGAAGAGATCCAAGACCAGGGAAAGAAACACTACGTTTTCAACTCTGCCCATCGTGGCTTGGGGTGTGGTTGGCTTTCAAGTTGTTATTGGGTGGCTGTACGACTTGATTGGCGTTTGATCTCGGGCTGGCGCTTCTATCAAGGTCGACCCCGACCAGTGCGCTTCATGATGGTTGTTGTCGCGTTTTTATACATCCAAGGGTGGGCACAGTGGGAGGATGGGGGTGTTGTATAGCGATCGTGGTCCAATGAAAGACTGTTCATTGCCCTCTGGCTTGTTCGTGGGATCATCCACGAGGACCTCAACGGCGTTTCTCTCACGAATGTTTTTCACCCAACACCAGATGTCCTACGAGTCATTTAAAGAGGCGTGTTTTACCTGATGATAGTCACGAGTAATTACCATGCCTATGCTATGTAGTAATCTCCATCATCGAGAGGTCGTCGCCATCGACGCCTTTGAATCGCTGGTCCTCCGACACTTGAGTCAAGCCACTCTGGAAATGCGAGCTCGTGTCGGTTTTGGTCACCTCCCGCAGCGCCATCGTCGCATATGCAGCAGTCCCTAGAATGAGTCGAATCTGGAGGGCGAGGAATCGACCATCGGGCGTGGGTGCAGGGGGGTCATATCCTAGGAGTTGATCCTCGTCCGACTGCGCCAGCGGGACATCTGGATCCGTGTATCGCAGCACGGACCATGACAGCTCCTTTGGCAGATGCAAAATATTGCGGTATGAGCCGCTGAGTGTGTATTCCCTGCAATTATATGGCCGTGAAATGCTAGGTCGTTGAGAATGCACTAGACTCACTTTTGTCGTCGTTGGAAGTTATCAGGATCTAGCCCATCCTGGATGAGATACTCTCTATACTTCTGACCCAATGCGCCTCCAGGGAAGGCGACATCATTGCCTGGTAATGGCATGACAACATCGAATATTGAGTACTTGTCAACGTCCTCCTCGGTAAGAGTTCTCACGCGTGGTAGTTGCCACGGTTTTTTGTCGTTTTTGCGCCCCGTGGGAAGCTCTTCTGTGGTGAAGGACATGGGTAAGATAAGGAAGCGCTTCGCGATGTCCACGGACCTACATCCGCACCAGATTGCATGGTGGCGGCTTCGCCGTCTTCGGCGTCCATCTCAGTCTCAGTCCGTCCTGCCGTCCCAGACTCCAGGACTAGGTCTCCCGGAACGGGTCTGTCTGCACCCCAAGTCTTGATGCGCTCGGAAACAATTGCATTCCACACATACGACTGGTAGGCGTGGACATACATCAACCTCAGGTTCCTGGGGATCTGTCGGTAAGAACATTTCGGGTGAGTGCTCCGGCGATTTATGATAAGTCACTGCACTTGCCGTTGACAAAGCCCCAAGGGCGTTGCGCGTCTCTCCATGTTGTTTCTTGTAACTCTCCAAAATACACCTTTCTGCTACGACCCTTCGGGGAAGGAGCGCAAGAGCTCTGTCGAGATCGCCATCGTCGAGCCACGCACGTCGAGCCGCGAGCACGTCCGGATGCTCACCAGGGCGGGGTCGAAGAATCAAAGAAACAGCAAGATGCCAATCAGATTTGAGCAAGGCGAGCCCGATAGAATGCGTAGGAATAGCGGCAGTGCCAAAACGCTGCATACCTGAGATGAACGGTCAAATGGGTGTGCTCATGCGCGACAGCAAACGATAAATTACCGTAATAGTTGATGAAACCATGCTCTTTGACAGAGTTCATGACCTTGTCAAGCGCCTCAACGGAATCAACCTGCACATTTCTGCATGTCGATGAGATAAAATTGCCTCGACAACTTTATAAATACTCACCTCAAAGTGATCACGAACGCATTGCCCTTCAACATTCCAAGCTCAAGCGCAGCCTTTCGATAGATAAAATCGGCTGTCCTGACCCCGCGCTCCCCTCTGTTACGAACTGCATCGTCTGCATTCTGACGCATAGGTACGCCATTAGCAAGTTTCCAGACGTCATCTACTGTCATGGTACCACGTCGTAGAGCAACGCGTTGTATTGTCACTCCACGCTTATCCTTGGTGCCGGCAGTCGAGAGATCTTTCACCGGGACATGCAGAGTACGAGCCAAGTATTGCAAGGCATCCTGCGTGTCTCGGTTTGTTTTCTGAAGTGTGAAGTGGATATAAGGAGGATAGGTCCCTCGTGGAGCGCGCTCGGTACGTGACCCTGCATGTGCTCGTTATTAGAGCATCGTTTGGAGAGGAATAGGGTTAGTTACCCCCTCTTCCATTCCCCCCTCCGTTACCTCGCCTGGCCCAGCGTATGACGATTCGCGAACCATCGCCGGCATTCGCGGGCTCGCTTACGTCCGTCTCGCTGTCCAGTTTCCCACCAAATAGCTCACGTACGGTTTGATGAAAGCTAGTACGCGTCTGCTTTGAGACGATGGGCTGTGGTACGGAACGCTTTTCGCATTGGATAGGCCAACAGTTGAGAATGGACGTACATCAGAGATCACCTTTCGGCGATCTTCAACCCCTGGCCGCCCTCCGCGCCTGCCTCCTCGACCACCCCTGCCACCGCGATCTCTTCTTCCGCCTCCCTTCATAGTTTCATTTCTTGTATTCGTATCAGCGTCCTCCGCGACAGCCCCCAAATCGGAGATACTGCTGTCGTTGGTTTTGGAGGCCAGTCTCCCAGTCCACCCTGCATCACTCACGAACGGCGGATTGCGTCCTTCTAAAAACATTTTTTTGACGTCTTCTATTTGTCCTGCGGACAAGAACGGAGCGAGTCGTGACGTGAACAAGTCCGGCCACGGCACTCCAGGCACATGAGGGGAAGCCTGCTCAGTACTGTCTCCGTGGGCTGCGTCAGGTGTTTCGGCCAGTGGGTTGGTACCAGACCCTGTAGCGGCGTGCTCTTCAGCAGCAGAGACTTCCTTCGGCGAAAGAACATCTACGTCGACCTCAATTGATGTTCCCCCCTCCTCCTTCGCCTTTTTCGCGGGAGGCTCAGGCATTCCAATAGATTTAATGTGAACGACATTGCTGTCTTGATCGACTTCGTAGACCAAGAAGTCGGTGAACCTTTAAAACAAGTCAATAAGTTTTTTTATGCGTACAACATGTGCGGCGCACCTCTGTTTAATGATGCCGCCGATTTTGGGGGCGTCCTTCGCGATGTATTCCGAGATACCTACGTCAGACTCCATAAGACGAATGACCGCGCCATTTTCGTCCTGGAGAGGGGGGGCTATTCCGAGCAGAGAATGGCTCGGAGGAAGGATATTGGCTCCCAGTTCATTTGGTGCGTCACTAGCTGAAGGCAAAGTCGCAGACGAATCCGGAGTAGCAGCTTGGACATTTGTTTCTGCTGCAGTGTCATCTATTTTGATCCGCTTTAACGGCGGTGCCTCTGCCATGTTGTCCAAGGGCTCGTGCGATGGCATCGTTGAAGAGAGCGCGACGGACCGGGGCCGCGGTCTTCCATCTCTCGAACTCGCGCTGAGGATGCCAGCCTATCGCAGAACATACGCCGACCGCGCAAAACACCACGTAAATCCGGCTGCCAAGAGTCTCCTGGAAACGATCGAGAGGAAGCAGTCAAACCTATGCGTCAGTGTCGATGTGACCTCTTCCAACGACTTTCTGTCTATCATCGATGCCGTTGGTCCGTACGTCTCTCTCATCAAGGCAAGTCTCTCTCGATCGACTGATGCGGTACGCGACAATGTACAAAAGATCTCTGACAATCCTGAAGCTAGACCCATGTCGATATCATCGAGGACTTTGAGCCATCGCTCGTTCTTCGGCTACAGGAGCTCAGCGCTAGGCATGATTTCTTGATTTTCGAGGATCGCAAATTCGCGGATATCGGTGAGTCCTGATGTTGTCGGCTAGTGCGCGGTACGGCTCGACTCATGCGTGGAGTTGCGATTCCAGGCAACACCGTCGCCTTGCAGTACTCCTCTGGAGTGCACAAGATCGCGACCTGGTCACACATTACCAACGCCCATCCCGTACCTGGACCTTCCATAATTAGAGGACTAGCGGCAGTTGGTCTTCCTCTGGGCCGCGGCCTTCTGCTCCTTGCCGAGATGTCAACGGCAGGTGCTCTGGCACGGGGCGTGTACACCGAGGATGCGGTTCGAATGGCACGGAACGCGCACGATTTCGTCATCGGATTCATCGCCCAGCGTCGTATGGAAGGCGTTGGCCTCGCTGAGGGAGATAAGCAGGACGAAACTGAAGATTTCTTGGTCTTATCGCCTGGTGTGGGATTGGACGTCACCGGTGACGGTATGGGCCAACAATATCGTACCCCTGAACAGGTCGTTTCGGAAAGTGGATGTGACATCATCATCGTTGGAAGAGGTATATACGGTAAGCCCGGAAACTTGGACATTGGCGACGTCCAGAGGCAGGCGGAAAGGTACAGGAAAGCTGGGTGGGACGCATACCTCCAACGTCTGATCTGACGGCATGAGAAGATCACGATGTTATTATGGCAGAATAAACGACAAGAATAAATCAAAACATTCTTCGCGTACTCGATTGTGTGTAATACTGTACAACCATTGCAGAACAACGGTGGATTCAGGAAGCGTCATTCACTTCTGTTCTTTTCCTTTCTTCTTCCTTAGCCTCCCTCTCTTCCGCTTCGACGACTTCGATGTCTAGCGGGAACGTCAAGATGGCAGCAATACCCGTGATCTGATTCAGTTCTGTCGGCACTAACATTAACACGAGTAGTCCATCAATAAATATGATACGTACGTTGCCCACTCTCATGCATACTGGAGAATATGAGGACCTCTCCTCGCTTCTCCCGCACACCTTCCACGAGCAAAACATATCTCCTTCGGACTTCGGGGTCGCCCGCTCGAAAGAGCTCATCAGAAATGAGTAGCGTGCCGACGGCCCCCCTGTCGACTGCAAGAGCAACATGATCCGGGCCATACCAGGCTCGCTGCTCATCAGAGGCAAGCATCTTGAAAAAACTGGCGAGAGAAAATATTCAGGAATAGCGGCCTACTCCTATGATCTGTACTCTTACTTGTCGAGCATGATACCTTCTCGGGCGAATTTGGTTTCTTTCAACTGGGCAACCACCTGAGGGTGAGGGTGAGCGAGATGCCCAGAGGCAGACTAGCGAGAGGCGCTGACCTCGGGGCTCTTCAAAACCTCTACTAGGCTGTGCACATGTGGGCTGTTCACATGCACGCGCATAAACTTCTGTCGCACACTCAGCAGCGCCTTATTTCCTGCTTTTGTCGCTTGCGCCATAATGTGATCGAACACAGCGTCGCGCACCCAGCCAGGGCTCGCAATGACGATTGCACGGAGAGTAGGATTCGCATATGGGATATGCCGGAGGAACGATTGGTAAAGCGTATCGTAGAAGCGTGCGAGGCCCTTTTCGTGTGCGGTCGCAGAACCGGCGCGCTTGCGTGGAACTGGAACATCGATACGTTGCAGCACGACGGTCATGTGTTTGGAAAGCAGACAAAATGCGGCTGTGCCTGCCTAGAGTTCAGTTTACGCCAGTGATTCAGATTCAGGGGAATGCACATCACCTTCACCACAGACAATGGCACCGACCTCCGCCCCACGTCCAGGGAGCGACGCTTCCTTGACCCGTTCGAGTGAAATGCTATCCCACTCCAACTTCTCGATCCGGACGTCACGGTTCGACTCTATGTCCAGCGTATGGAACGCGCCCATCTTGACGTGATCGTTTTCCTCCACGACGCGTCCTGTGATCTGTAGAGACGCTGTTGCCTCGACGGGTGTTGATGCGGAGGAATCGCTAGCTCCTGTGGTTGGAGTAACTGGTGGAGTGAAAGCAATGCGGGTCACTTGAAGGGTCAGGTTTGTGCGAACGCGGTGCGATTCCGATGACCCTGTCGCAGACACGTTTTGCACTCGGCTTGAAAGCATTTGTGATCAGTGACTAGTGAGAACCATTACTCGAAAGACATACCGTATTGCTGGAGCGCGTACGTTGTCTCCCTAACTCTATCTCTGAACCCTGAGCGAGGGAGTGGTACGAAGACGCTTTACCTCTTGAATGAGGTTATAGAGGTGCCACATGTCCTCATCTTCCTCCGGACGTACTTTGATGTATCCCTAGACACTGCTCAGATTTAGCCCATTTCCATGATATAAAGACGCACTGAGCCTTTGACGATATGTTTACCAACGATCTTCATCGTTGACTGAATCCAATCCTTGACTCGCTTGACTTCCTTTTCCGGCTCGGGTGCC
>WNGR01005810.1_pt1 | contig 32697 bp, 26 predicted proteins | sample 5407581 | NCBI WGS metagenome assembly WNGR01 (sample SAMN13153383, study PRJNA577476) | soil metagenome | isolation source: 80 cm soil or saprolite under Garry oak tree replicate 2 | place: USA:California | collected 2016-06-15
GCTCGCCCACGATGTTGACCATCCCTGACGATGCGCGCTTCGCATTGTGAATATTGGCCAGCCCGTTCGCGAGCCCCGGCCCGAGATGCAGCAGCGTGGATGCGGGCGCGTCCTTCATCCGGTAGTACCCGTCCGCGGCACCCGTGCATACGCCTTCGAAAAGACACAGGACGCTCTTCATGCGCGGGTTTTCCAGTGCCCTCAGAAAGTGCATCTCCGAGGTGCCGGGATTCGCGAAACAAATCTCGACGCCCTGATCTGCGAGCGTCGCAACGAGGCTTTCGGCTCCGTTCATTCAATACCCCGCCATCTCGCGCGCCATGCCGACCACGCCATAGCTACGGAGCGGAGCCGACATCAGGAAGCGGTATCCCTCTTCGAGCAGCCGCTTATGATTCTTGGCGGTGACATGCGGATTGCCGACAACCACCTCGTGCTTGTTGCTAGTCTCGACGATTTTTCGCATGGCATCGAGCACGACCGGGTGCTCGTACTCGCGCGGATAGCCCAGTTCCTGGCTAAGATCGCCCTCGCCGATGAGGATGAAGCCGATGCCGGGCACATTCGAAAGAATGTCATCGAGGTTTTCGATTGCCTCAGTGCTTTCACACATCAGCCCAACCAGGATTTCTCCCTGTGGGGCCAGCGGCCAGACATCGGCTTTCTTGTAGTAATCGGCCATGCTCAAGCCCCAGTACCGCGCCGCCGTGGCGGGGCCATCACCGCGCACGCCCTTGGGCTCATACAACGGTGCGTTCTTGGGCCGGGCATAGCGGCAGGACGCCACGGCGTTATAGGCCTGCTCCACTGTCGACACATGCGGCCACACCACGCCATAGGCGCCGCGATCGAGCACCTGCTTCGCGAAGGCCTGGTTCATTTCCGCCCCATTGGCCGGAATACGCGCAATCGGCGTCACGCGGGGCGCGACAGAACCGGATTCGGCAATCGCCTTGCGGTTGAGCATGTATTGCAACGCATCGCCCAACGCCGATACGTCATAGGGGTTGTGCTCCATCTCGAAGACGATGCCGTCATAGGGCGCATCGCTCATCTCGATGGCGGTCTGCTTGTCCAGTTTGGAGAATGCGGTGAAGGCGGGTCGACCGGATTCGAAAGCGCGAATGATGCTGTTGAGGCGGGTGTCGCTCATAGTCTTTCTCTCTCGTTGATTGGATGGGTAGAGCTTGATCTCGGAGGTGCCCGACTGGTATGAGCGGTTGTCCACCGCGGCGAGGCCGTCATAGTCGTAGTCGGCCAGCATCTTCATGATGCCGTGATCGAACTCCTCGTCATTGACGAAGTGGGACAGGCCGCCCGAGGCGAAGATGCCGACACGCACATCGTCGGGCCATGCATTGACGGCATCGCGCAGCACCCGTCCGAATTCAATGCAGCGCGACATCGACGGCTGCGTGGGCGGATAAAAGCAATTCATGATGATCGGGACATGCGGCGGCGGATTGTCGCCCATGATCTGGTGATAAACGAAGCTGTAGGCATGCGGCACCACCGGATACTCAGGCAGTGGCTTCATCCAGACATTGTCGGGCCACGCAAAGAGGTCGGTCAGATCGAAACCCTCACGCTGGAAGTGCTCGATGAGATAAGTGGCCAGCTTGGGATGACACTTGTGCGTAACGTGGTGGTCCGGTGCATAGACCGCGCGCTGCGGCGGACCGTTGTGCACTTCTTCACCGCTGTAGATGGCGATCGAAGGCGAGAAATGGGTGAAGATTTCCTTCTGGTCCTTGCCCAGAATGATCGCGACATCGATGTCCGCGTCGCGGTAAGCGGCGGCCATTGTGTCGAGCGCGGTCCGGCAGCGCGCGGCGCGCGCGGTGCGCTCCTCGAGTGTCAGGAATTTCTCGAACGCTGCTTCGCGGTGCGCTTCCAACTCGGGATAAGCCCAGGTCCGATTGCGATACCACAATTCCGGATTGCTGCGGTCCCGCTCGCCGTTCTTCAGCCAGTCCTCTGGTGCCTGACCCAGCATGCCGCTATGCGGCACCGCCATCCCGAATACAATCTTCGCCATATATGGTTTCTCAGTGAATGAATGTGTTCAACAAGGCCGGCTGTCCGGCCATGCCATGATTTCTAGGCTCGCCGCAGGGAACCTTGCACGTCGATCACCTTGGGCGCCCATTCAGGACGGAACAGGATCGTCGTGGCCAACGCGCCGATCAGCAGGAAGACCAGGATCACGAGCATCGGCAGGTCATAGCTTCCGCTGACGTGGAGAAGCCAGCCCGACAGGCTTGCCGCCACGCCGCCCGCGAGACTGGTGGCAACCTGCTGCACGCCCGTGACCAATCCGATCGCCTGCTTGGGGATCAAGGTCAGGCGTGACAGGACAAGGTTGTTCGCGGTGGTCAGGCCGAGCAGCGAGAGCGAGAGCACATTCCAGAACAGCGCCATCTCGAGTGATTGGGCATAGGCGCCGAGCAGAACGGTGCATCCGCCGACGAAGCCCGCGATGGTGAACGCCTTGCGTACCAGAATGGGGTTGTGTCCCCTCGCGATGATCCGGTCCGCTGCCCATCCCGCGATCGCCGCGACGATCGCGATCCCGGCAAAGCTGAAGAAGGTGAAGAGTCCGGACCTCGAAATCGACAGGTTGCGTTGCTCGACCAGATAGGCGGGCATCCAGGTCATGCAATAGAAGGTGAAATAGCCGTAGCAAAAGTTGGTGATCATTCCGCCCCAGACGACAGGGCTGGACAAGATGCTGGCAAGGCTCACCGAGCGGGCGCTTCGGTTAGCCAGCGTGAGTTCCGGCCTGGATGGAAGGTCATTGCGGACTAGCAGCAGCCACGGAGCGAGCCATATCAGCCCGACAAGGCCGGTTGCGATGAACATGACTTGCCAGGAATAATTGACGATGAACCAGGCCCCGACAGGCGCACCGAGCGCGGGACCGAACTTGTTGCCCATCGTCAGAATGCCGACGGCCAGACCATTCTGGCTTTCGTCGAAGTTGTTGCGAATCCAGCGATAGCTGGCAGGAATCACGATGGCTTCAGCCATGCCGATGATCAGGCGCATGACGACCAGGCTCGCGAGCGCCGTCACCGCGCCCATCAGCGCGGTGGCGATGCACCACAGCGCGAAGCTGACCGCGTAGGGCCACTTCACGCCGTAGCGGTCGGCCACCCAGCCCATCGGCACCTGGAACGCACCGTACGACCAGAAGAAAGCCGCGTTGATCCAGCCGCGATCGATGTTCGTCAGCGCAAAATGCTGAATGAAGTCCGCGTCCGCCAGCGTGGAGGAAATGCTGGTGCGATCCACGAAGGAAATCAACACACCGATCGCAAGGAGCGCGAGGACGGTCCATCGGCCCGCGGTTCCTGGTCGTCCAGATTTTCTTGTCTCCATCTGCTCGTTTCTCTTTGGTTTGATTGAATTCTGCATGCCGGCCACCCCAGACATCTTTGGCACCTGTGGCGCCCTGGGTGGCCTGCCCGGATGCGACGGAACCTCAGGTCAAGGCTGGATACAGTTGCTGCGCGGTCTTGCCGAAGATCCACGCGCGGTCATCGTCGCTCAGGCATGCCAAACCCGCCTGAGCGGTCGCGAGGATCTCCGCGAGCGTGCCTGGCGACGTTGGATAGTTGGAGCCCCAGGCCATCCGTTTTGCGCCGAAGGCGTCGACCACGCGCGGAAAGAACGTTTCAGCGCTCGCCTTTTCCTTCTTCACATCGCCAAAGATGCGCGGCGTGAGCTTCAGGTAGATGTTCTCGAGCGGCGCGAGGTCGAACAGGCTTCGCGCCGCCTTATAGGGCGCGCCATCCGCCACTTCGGGGCGTCCCAGGTGATCGAGAACGATGCGCACCTTGGGGAAACGCCGCGCAAGTGCCGTCACTTGCGGCAGTCCGATGGGGCCTGTCTGGATGCACATCGGCAGGCCGAGTTCGCCGCATAGTTCCCATGCGGGAAAGGAACGTTCGTCGTCGAGTTCGCTCGGATCGAACTCCTTGGTGCTGCCGCCGGTGAAGAGGCGCAGACCTGCGAGCCCGAGCCTCACCCATTCAAGAATGCGTTCCGGTGCATCCGGCTGCAGCACGTCGACGGAGCCGACGGCAACCAGACGGTCCGGATACTTCGCGCAACCTTCAACGACATAGCGATTGTCGAAACCGTAGGTCGTGGAGGAATGAACCACGGCGGCCTTGCCGACTCCGGCCGCGTCCATCGCCGCGATCAGCGTCTCGACGGTCGTCGGGCGCTCCTTCGACCAGTCCGAGCGCTTTCCGAATAACGGCGCCGGCGGATAGCGGCTCTCATCGTCGGAAATGATGTGTGGGTGGATATCTACGATTGAGGAAGTCATGAATGTCTCTGTGCTCATTGCTTATGTCATTGCATACGGCAAGCGCCGACGTTACGTGCCACGCGCTTTCAGGCGCGCATCGAGGCGCGGGTAGACGCGCCGCGCATTGCCTTCGAAGATCTTGTAGCGATCCTCGTCCGTCAGCGCGGCACAAGCGTCGATGTAGCGCTTGGTGTCGTCGAAGTACTGGCCGGTTGCCGGGTCCTTGCCCCGCACCGCTCCGATCATTTCCGATCCGAACAGGACGTTGTCGGTCGGCACGACCTTGGTCAGCAACTCGACGCCCGGCTGGTGATAGACGCACGAGTCAAAGAAGATGTTGTCGAGCAGTCCTTCGAGCGGGCGCTCGCGCATCTCAAGCGACATGCCGCGATAGCGTCCCCAGTGATAGGGAACCGCGCCACCGCCGTGTGGAATCACGAGGCGCAGCGTCGGAAAATCCTTGAACAGGTCGGACTGCAGCAATTGCATGAACACCGAAGTGTCGGCGTTCAGATAGTGGGCGCCGGTGCCGTGGAAGCACGGATTGCACGAGGCTGCCACATGGATCATCGCGGGCACATCCAGATCGACCAGCGCTTCGTACAGGGGATACCACTCACGGTCGGTCACCGGTTTGCCCGTCCAGTAGCCACCGCTCGGATCGGGGTTCAGGTTGCATCCGACAAACCCCATTTGTTCGACGCAGCGTCGCAACTCCGGGATGGAATTCGCAGGCGCCGCACCCGGCGATTGCGGCAACTGGCACACCGGCGCAAAGTTGTCCGGATACAGTTCCGTCACGCGGTACACGAGATCGTTCGATACCTCGGCCCACGCGAGGCTCGTGCGCTCATTGCCCAGGTGATGGCTCATCAATCCGGCAATCGGCGAAAACAACGTCAGGTCGCTGCCGCGCTCGCGCTGAAGCTTGAGCTGACCATTGCCGATCGCTTCGCGGATTTCGTCATCGCTCACATGCGCGGCGGCACGCGGCGGCGCGTTGGCCGGGTCGTTCGCGAACTCGACCTGTTTGGCGCGCCAATTGCGGAATGAAGCGGGTACGGTCGTGAAATGACCGTGACAATCGATAATCATGTTCTCTCCTGTCGACCAGAGTTGGCGCTTTAGCGCCTTACTCTGGTCCCATGCAATTTTGCGGTCGACCAGAGTTGGCGCTTTAGCGCCTTACTCTGGTCCCATGCAATTTGTTGCGGTCGACCAGAGTTGGCGCTTTAGCGCCTTACTCTGGTCCCATGCAATTTGTTGCGGTCGACCAGAGTTGGCGCTTCAGTGCCTTACTCTGGTCCCATGCAAGATAGTTGCGTTCGGGTCAGCAAGTCAGCGAGCCAGCGGGTCCACGAACAGTTCGCCAATGGACATGCGGCGAGGCGTGAGGCCCTGCCTGAACGCGGTGGCCTCCAGCGTTTCGATCGTCTTGAGGTTTTCCTGAAGACCGTACGGGAGCGGATCGTGCCCGACGATCTTGCGCAGCTCGAGATACTTCTTGTCGCTGGCGCTCGTAAGGTCGCCGTCATCGAGACGCGCCAGCCATTCCTTCTTCGCCTGGGCGAAGGCGTCGAAAATCGACTTCGCGATCCACGGATGCTCGGCAAGCACCGAGTCCTTGACGACGATGGTGCCGTGCATCGGATAGACCCCGGTACGGGCGTAGTACTCGGTTTCGAGTTCGGTCGCGTTGGGCAACAGATCGGGATAATCGGCCTCGACCTCCTGCCAGCCACCCGTGGGCGCGCCGGTGCGGCCAATGCCCGCCGCAGCGGCAAAACCCGCCGACAATTCGCCCGTGGCCATCATTTCCGCCAGCGAGCTTCCGGCCGGAGCATGAATGACATTCGACGGCAGCTTGAGCTGCGTGACATGCTCTTCGTCATCGACGACCCAGGTCACCTTGGACGAATCGAGGCCGAACTCGTCGATCAGCACCTGACGCGTCCACACGCCGGTCGTAACCGAATACGCACGCACACCCACCTTCTTACCTTCCAGGTCCTTGGGGGTCCTGATCCCCGCGTCCGGGCGCACCAGCAGCCCGCCATGGTGAAAGCGCCGCACGACAAAAATCGGCAGCCCGACGAACGGCGCGCCATACGCGCGGGCGATGATGTAGGTCGTCGGCGCCAACTCGCAAACGTCGAATTCGACATCCCGCACCATCCGGCGAAACGCGCCGATTTGCGGCTTGACTGTGATGAACTCGGCGTCCACGCCTTCGATAGGAATGGATCCTTTACGAATGGCCGATGTATGCGGATGCTCAGCGATTGCGATCTTGAGCGGGACTTTTCTCGTCAACATCCTCTCCTTTGGATTAGTCGTCGCCGACGACTGGCTGAGGGTTCCAGCGCCGGACGTATCGTCTCGATGGGCTAAGAATATTTGAGGATGGCTCCCGCGTCCCTACACAAAAATCAGATTCAATGGCACTTTTGTTGATTGGCGGGCGAGCGCGAAGCGCCCTGCACTCCTCCGACTGAAAAGTCCCGGTGAATCTGATTTTTGTGTAGGGACGTGCGATCGGGGATCAAATATTCTGCTTTCTCACTTCCTCGAAACATATACATGCGATGGCGGTAGTACTCATCGAGCCATCGGCGATAAAAATCCAAAACAGAGAAAAGGTGTAGCCAACCGCAGAGAACTTAGACGCTCGAAGCGTAGCAGCAGGCAGTGATACTTAGCGTTCCAAATCAAATACGGAGACCGTGCGGTCTGATCACGTTCCTCAAGGCTGTTCACTACCGAAGTTGCTACGTCTCGAATAAATACAACTAAATTCGGAGACGAAATGAAGAAGCTGGTCGTTTTTGTATTTGTCATTGCATCGGCATGTGTGTTCGATACCGCATACGCACAGTCTTTAATCACGCTCTACGGCGTCGTCGACAACGGTATCGAATATCAGAACGGGGGCGCGGGGGGCGCGGTCCGCGCGGTATCCAGTGGACTATTCGCGACTGTGTACGGCTTAAAAGGCCGCGAGGATATTGGTGGCGGACTTCACGTCAATTTTCAGCTGGAACAGGGATTCTCCGGCGTGACCGGCGCGGCAACGGACCCAACCGCCGCCTTCAACCGTCTGGCATGGATCGGTGTCTCCGGAGGTTTCGGCGAGGTGCGCGTTGGGCGACAAAAGAAACCCGAGTACCTTTTTCTAAACTCCGAAATGGACCCAACGGAGGTAAAGAGCATCGCGTCCCCATTGAATAATTTTACCGACGCGTCCGTCCGTGCCAGTAACGCGATTGCCTATTTCATGCCCACCGTCCACGGCCTTACTGCGCAGGTTATGGTCGCGATGCGTGATGAGACGACTAAACCGTCCAACGGACTGCGTTTCTACAACGCGGTAGTCCGCTACGCAAACGGGCCTTTTCACGCCGCGGCCGGCTATGAGTCGTCGGCCAATGCGGGCGGGACCTCAATACAAAAGGTTTTTAGAGCCGCTGGGTCTTATGGAGTGGGAAACGCCCGACTCTATCTGGCGTACCAGACGGAACGTCAGACTGACAACAGCGAGAAGCGTGACATCTACGAAGCATCGGGTTCGTATTTATTCAACCCCTTCAACATGCTTTCGGTGATGTATGGTTATGCTCATGACCGAACAGGTCAGGGGAACAACGCGCAGCAGGTAGGCTTGATTTACGAACATTTTCTTTCCAAGTCGACGATCCTATACAGCGCCGCAGGGCTTATCCAAAACCGCAATCAGGCGCAGTACACTCTCGACGGCACCCAGTATTCAGGTATCGCGGGAGCGCCGGGCGCGTACGTTCGGGGCGTGATAGTCGGGATGACACACAAATTCTGATGCCGGCGTCGTCGTCGCCGTCGCGAGATCGGTGCCGTCGGAGCGAGTGTTGGGCGCGAGGAATAATTTCGATAGCCGCGTTGCGGGCCGAAAAACAAAAACCCCGCGAGTCATTCGACTTCGCGGGGTTTTTGATGAATTCTGGCGGAAAGGGTGAGATTCGAACTCACGGTACCCCTAAAGGTACACCGGATTTCGAGTCCGGCGCATTCGACCACTCTGCCACCTTTCCGGGTCTTCCAACTCACAACAACGGGGGCTGTTTCGTCAGATCCAAGCGGGTCGCTGCTTGGGAGAAAAAGATTATAGAACAGCTGAATCCGATTTCCAAGCCCCTCGCCTAAAAATTTTCGAAGAGACCTGGCTACCGGACACGGCATCCGCCAGGCATCCGCCAGGCATCAATCAGCCCGCCGCCACTTCCAGCCGCTCGACACCACCGAGGTAAGGCCGCAGCGCCGCCGGCACCGTCACCGAACCATCTGCGTTCTGGAAGTTCTCCAGCACCGCGACAAGCGTGCGGCCAACGGCGAGACCCGACCCATTCAACGTATGCACCAGCTCCGGCTTGCCTTGCGCATTGCGATAACGCGCCTGCATCCGGCGAGCCTGGAACGACTCCGTATTCGAGCAGCTGGAAATCTCGCGATACGTGTTCTGCGCCGGTACCCAAACCTCGAGGTCATAGGTCTTGGCCGCCGAGAAACCCATGTCGCCCGTGCACAGCGTAATTACGCGGTACGGCAGTTCGAGCTTCTGCAGAATCGCCTCAGCGTGGCCGACCATCTGCTCCAGCGCGTTATACGACGCTTCCGGCGCGACGATCTGCACCATCTCGACCTTGTCGAACTGATGCTGACGGATCAGACCACGCGTGTCGCGGCCATACGAGCCCGCTTCCGAGCGGAAGCACGGCGAGTGCGCGGTCAGCTTGATTGGCAGCGCGTCCGCTTCGACGATGCTGTCGCGCACGGTGTTCGTCAGCGAAATTTCCGACGTCGAAATCAGATACTGCGTGACCGTGTTCTCGTCACCGCCCTTCTCGACGCGAAACATGTCGTCGGCGAATTTCGGCAGTTGGCCGGTGCCGTACAGAATCTCCGGATTCACGATGTACGGCGTGTAAATTTCGGTGTAGCCATGCTGCTGCGTATGCGTGTCGATCATGAACTGCGCAAGCGCGCGATGCAGCCGCGCGATCTGTCCGCGCAACAATGTGAAACGCGCGCCGGAGAGCTTGGCGCCGGTCTCGAAGTCGAGCCCGAGCGGCGCACCGACGTCGACATGATCCTTCACCTCGAAATCGAACTGGCGCGGCGTGCCCCAGCGGCGCACTTCCACGTTCCCGCCTTCGTCCTCGCCCACCGGCACGCTTTCGTGCGGCAGGTTCGGCACGCCGAGCAGCAGATCGGACAAGCGCTTCTGGATATCGTCCAGCTTCGCCGCCGACGCCTTCATCTCGTCGCCGATTCCGCTCACTTCCGCCATCACCGCCGAGGTGTCCTCGCCTCGCCCTTTCATCGCGCCGATCTGTTTCGACAGGCTGTTGCGGCGCGCCTGCATCTCTTCGGTACGGGTCTGGGTGTCGCGGCGTTCCGCTTCGAGCGCGGTGAACGCCGCCACGTCGAGGGTATAGCCGCGGTCGGCGAGGCGCCTGGCAACGCCGTCGAGGTCTTTGCGCAGCAACTGGATGTCGAGCATGGGATGGGGCGGGTGTTCGTTGTATGAAGCTGGGATTTTAGCGCACCGGCGCGGGCGCCCGGTGCGTTAGATCGTCAAGGCGTGCGGAATGCCAACATGACCTCCGCCGCGGCGACACGGCAGACGCCGAGATCAACCCGCTCCGGCTCAACCCTTTTTCGGCTTGTTCTCGCTGCGCCATTGCGCGTCGAGTTCGGCCAGACGCGCCATCTTGTCGCCGATCTTGCCTTCGAGACCGCGCGGCGTCGGCTCGTACCAATGCGGATCGCGCATGTTGTCCGGCAGATAGGTCTCGCCGGCCGCATAGGCGTCGGGTTCGTCGTGCGCGTAGCGGTATTCGTGACCGTAGCCGAGCTCCTTCATCAGCTTGGTGGGCGCATTGCGCAGATGCACCGGCACGCCGCGCGACTGATCCTTGCCGACGAAACGGCGCGCCTCGTTGTACGCGTTGTACCCCGCATTCGACTTCGGCGCGACCGCCAGATAGATGATCGCCTGCGCCAGCGCCAGCTCGCCCTCGGGCGTGCCGAGGCGCTCGTAGGTTTCGGCGGCGTCGAGCGCGATGCGGGCCGCGCGCGGGTCCGCAAGGCCGATGTCCTCCCACGCCATGCGCACGAGGCGCCGCGCGAGATAGCGCGGGTCCGCGCCGCCGTCGAGCATGCGGCAGAACCAGTACAGCGCGCCGTCCGGACTGCTGCCGCGCACCGATTTATGCAGCGCGCTGATCTGGTCGTAGAATGCGTCGCCGCCCTTGTCGAAGCGGCGCAGATTTTCCGCGAGCGCACTGCCGAGCAACGTGCCGTCGATTTCGGTGGTCTTCTGCTGCGAAGCCGCGCGCGCGACGATTTCCAGGTTGTTCAGCAGCTTGCGGCCGTCGCCGTCGGCGGAACCGATCAGGGCGTCGCGTGCTTCGTCGGTGAACGTGAGGCCGCCGAGCTCCTGCTGCGCGCGCTCGAGCAGTTCGCGCTGCTCGTCGTCGTTCAGGCTCTTCAGCACGTAGACCGCGGCTCGCGAGAGCAACGCGCTATTCACTTCGAACGACGGATTCTCGGTCGTCGCGCCGACGAACACGAACAGCCCCGACTCGACGTGCGGCAAGAACGCGTCCTGCTGGCTCTTGTTGAAGCGATGCACTTCGTCGACGAACACCAGCGTCTGGTGCCCGTTCGCGCGATGGATCTGCGCGGTCTCGACGGCTTCGCGAATATCCTTCACGCCCGAAAGCACCGCGGAGAGCGCAATGAACTCGGCGTGAAACGCGTCGGCCATCAGCCGCGCGAGCGTGGTTTTGCCGACGCCGGGCGGGCCCCAGAGGATCATCGAGTGAGCTTCGCCGGACTCGAACGCGACCCGCAGCGGCTTGTTCGGGCCGAGCAGGTGCTTCTGGCCGATCACTTCGTCGATATTGCGGGGCCGCAGGCGTTCGGCGAGCGGAACATTGCTACGGGTTTCTTCAAACATGACGTTTTGGGGATAATCTCGGCTTTTCCGGACGCGGTCCGTGTGAAGGCGGCGTGCTGCCGGATGAGCAAAGCCGGCACGCGAAGGCGCGCGCCGCGTCCTGCATTATGACAGTGACGGCGCTCGGGCGATGAGCTGCGGGGCGTGGCGCAGAGATTCGGGCGGCGAAGCTGGAACGAAACGCCTGCGCGAAGGCACAAATCAGAAGCTAACCTCGCAGACGAGTTAGCAAGCGACATCGCACGCGAATTGACTGACGACGCGCAACGTCGCAGACAAATTCGTCAGCAATATCAACAGGGACAAGACCAGATGGCACAAGATCCACTCGCCGGCGACGCCGGTTCCACCTACGCACCGCTCACGCCGGTGCCCGACGCGCGCCGCGCGTTCCGCACCGGCGACGCGTTCGCGCTGTGGTTCTCGCTCGGCATCGGCCTGCTGGTCGCGCAAGCGGGCGCGCTGCTGGTGCCGGGGCTGTCGCTGCCGCATGCGTTGCTCGCGATCGTGATCGGCAGCGTGATCGGCGTCGTGCTGCTGGCATTGGCCGGCGTGATCGGCACGGATACCGGGCTAGCGGCGATGTCGTCGCTGCGGCCGACGCTCGGCGTGCGCGGCGCCTCGGTGCCGGCTGTGCTGAACGCGGTGCAGCTGGTCGGCTGGGGCTCGTTCGAAGTGATCGTGATGCGCGATTCCGCCGATGCGCTCGCCAGACAGTCGTTCGGCCTCTCGATGCCGTTGATCTGGACGGTGATCTTCGGCTTGCTCGCGACGCTGCTGGCGATCAGCGGCCCGCTCTCCTTCGTGCGGCGCTTTCTGCGCACATGGGGCATCTGGCTGTTGCTGGCGGGCGCCGCGTGGCTCACATGGAATCTGCTCGCCAAACATGATCTGGCCGCGCTGATGCGCCGCCCAGGCACGGGAGAGATGCCGTTCGGCGGCGCGATCGACCTGGTCGTGGCGATGCCGCTGTCGTGGCTCCCGCTGATCGCCGACTACACGCGTTTCGGCCGGCGCCCCGGCGAAACCTTCCGCGGCACGCTGCTCGGCTACGGCATCGCGAACATCTGGTTCTACGCGCTCGGCGCGATCTACGGTCTCGCGGCGGGCGGCGGCGACACGCTGCTGACGAGCGCACTGGCTCAAGCCGGCGGCGGCCTCGCGCTGCTGCTGATCCTGATCGACGAAGTCGACAACGCATTCGCCGACATTCACTCGGCAGCGGTCTCGACCGGCACGTTCTGGACGCGCGGCAGCGTGCCGTTGCTGTCGGCGGCATTCGGCGCGCTGTGCACGCTGATCGCCCTGCTCGTGCCGATGGCGAAGTATCAGAACTTCCTGCTGCTGATCGGCTCGGTGTTCGCGCCGCTCTTCGGCGTGGTGCTGGTGGATCACTTCATCGTGCGCAAGCGCCGCATCGACGCCGCGGTGCTCGCCGATGTGCGCGGCCGTTACGGCTTCTCGGGCGGCTGGCATCTGAGCGCGTTCATCGCGTGGGCAATCGGCATCGCCGCGTATCAGGCGATCAATCAATGGCTGCCGAATCTCGGCGCGACGCTGCCCGCGTTGGTGATCGGCGCGGTGTGCTATCTGGTGTTCGTGTCGACGCGCAAGACCGCATACGCTTGAGTTTTAGAGTCGTCGGTGAGAATGGAAAAGACCTGTATTTGCAGGCCTTTTCCTTCGTGTAGCGCGAGAGCGAATCAGCTTAACGCGTGGAAGCCCGATACTCGACACCCGGCAACACGCACAGCAATTCGAACGCGAGATTCGCGCCGAGCAACGCGGTCGTGCCGAACGGATCGTACGGCGGCGCGACTTCAACGAGATCGCAGCCGACAATGTTCAAGCCGCGCGAGCCGCGAATGATTTCCAGCGCCTGCGGCACCGTCAGCCCGGCGATTTCCGGCGTGCCCGTACCCGGCGCAAACGCCGGATCGATCCCGTCGATGTCGAACGTGATGTACACCGGAGCGTCGCCCATCCGCTCACGCACGCGTGTCATCAGCGGCGCGAGCGATTGATTCCAGCAGGCCTCGGCCTGCACCACCTCGAAGCCCTGATCGCGGCACCAGTCGAAATCTTCGGCCGCGTAACCCGTGCCGCGCAAACCGATCTGCACGACGCGCTCACAGTCGAGCAGGCCCTCCTCCACCGCGCGGCGAAACGGCGTGCCGTGCGCGATCTTCTCGCCCATCATCGTGTCGTTGACGTCGGCGTGCGCGTCGACGTGAATCAGCCCGACCTTGCCGTGCTTGCGATGAATCGCGCGCAGGATCGGCAGTGCGATGGTGTGATCGCCGCCCAGCGTGATCGGCTTGCAGTCGTGCTGAAGGATTTCGTCGTACGCGGTTTCGATGCGCCTGATCGAATCGTGCAGGTTGTACGGATTGATCGCGACGTCGCCGAGATCGGCCACACGCAGCGAATCGAACGGCGCGGCGCGCGTGGCCATGTTGTACGGACGCAGCAGCACCGATTCGCTGCGGATCTGGCGCGGCCCGAAGCGCGCGCCGGTGCGGTTCGACGTGCCGAGATCGAACGGCACGCCGACGAAGCAGGCGTCGAAGCCTTCGGCCGAGCCGACGTTCGGCAGCCGCATCATCGTCGCGATGCCGCCGCAGCGGGGCATCGCGTTGCCGGACAGCGGTTGCGGCCGTTCACCGGCATCGGGAGAAATAAAGGAGGAAGTATTCATCGTGGCTCGGCAATGAAAAGGGGCACCAGGCAACCGTGTGCGAACCGGCAGAAGGAAACGCACTTTGCCGGATGAATCTTGATTCTTGAGCAGTTTCCCCGGACGTCAAATAGGAACAGAATAAAGTTCACATTGATGCCAAGCGATGTATCCTGAACTATGTTCTCCCAACTCACCGATCTCGATCTGCGGCTGATCCGCGTATTCCTCGCCATCGTCGACGCCGGCGGCGTCTCATCGGTGCCGCTCGCGCTCTGTTGTCCGCCGTCGATACCTTCGGCATGCAGGTCCGCAACGTGGGCCGCAAGCTGGTGGGCACGCTCGATATCGGCATGATCGGCCACACGCCGGTGTCGGCGAGCGCGCGCATCAGCGACGCGATCGGCCGGTTCCGGGCGCGCGACCAGTCGGTGCGGTTCTCGATTCTGGTGCGCTCGCCAGGCGAGCTGGAGGAACTGCTGCTCAATGGCCGGATTCAGATCGGTATCGGCTATTTCTGGCATCGCGTGCCGTCGCTCGAATACACCGAGGTGTTCGCCGAGAATCAGTTCGCCTATTGCGCGAAGGGGCATCCGCTGTTCGCGCAAGCAGGCGACGTGTCATCCGCCGAGGCCGCACAGCATGAATGGGCGTGGCGCAGTTATCCGCTGCCCGAAGCGGAAAGCTCGACCACGCCCCGCAACGTCACCGCCGTCGCGGACAACATGGAAGCGGTCGCGATGCTCGTGCTGTCCGGGCACCACCTCGGCTATTTACCGGGGCATTTCGCGGCGCCGTTCGTCGAGCAAGGGCTGCTCGCCGCGTTGAACCCGGCGCGGATGCGTTATCGCGTCGCGTTCCATATGGTCACGCGGGCGCGGCAGCACCGAACGGATATTGTCGAGGCGTTCATCGACGATATGAAGGCCGCGCATCCGGCGCAGGTTCTGCAAGTGGATGAGTAGCGCGTCCGCTTACCCGTTGATCACATCCGCGCCCTTCGGCACCGTGAACTTGAACGCATCGGCCGGCAGCGACGGGTTTTTCTGAATGTTCGAGAACGTCAGCAGCGTCACGTTGCCGAACACGTCGTGCAATTCCATCGCTTCGAGATTGCCGTCCTTGAAGCCGATGCCCACGCGCTGAAACTGCGTGTCTTTCGCCTTCGGCGTCAGTTCGAGCCAGTCGATGCCGGCCTTCACGCCCGCATCATGCAACGTGAAGTTCTTGTCCAGATCGTTGCTGCCGAACAGGATCGCCGCCGGGCTCGCGCCGAGCGCGCCGCCGAGGCTGCGCACCGTGACCTGATTCAGATCCTTGTCGTACACGTAGAGCTTGTCGCCGTCCGCTTGCAGCAGTTGGGCATAAGGCTTCTCGTATTGCCAGATGAACTTGCCCGGCCGCGCGAACGTGAAGGTGCCGCTCGACGTGCCGCTCTTGCCGCCACCCGTGGTGGACAACACGCCGCTCGCACCGCTTGCGCCTTGCGCCTTGCTCGGCGCACGCACTTCCTGCTGCACAAAGGTGCCGCGCGCCGAATGGACTTGCGCGACGAATGCCTTCAGTTGCTCGGTGCCGCTGGCGAATGCCTGCGACGCGACCAGCATCGACGCGCCGATCGCCACGCTGCCGACGCTACGCGCGATCGTCCGTGCAAGCTGGCTGAAACGGCTGGATTGGGCACTCTGTCGAGAGTGCCGCTGCGCGAATAGCTGCATATTGTTTTCTCCCTTGATTGAATTCGTTGAGCGGTCGTGGCGGCCGGCGAACGGAGCAGCGGCTGCGAGACCGTGGCGGCTGTGTCTGCCGCGAGGCCGAAGGGCGCTGCCCTCGACCTTGCTATCAGCTTAAGCGCCGAGCCTTAAACGGGGCTTATGAGGGCCTATGCGGTGCCGTGGACCAAGCCACGCGCCTTACTCCGCTTCCCGCGCCGGCGCCAGAATCTCGCGATTGCCGTTCGACGACATCGCCGATACCACGCCCGAGTTCTCCATCTGCTCGAGCAAACGCGCCGCGCGGTTATAGCCGATGCGCAAATGCCGCTGCACCAGCGAGATCGACGCGCGACGGTTCTTCAGCACCACGTCGACCGCCTGATCGTATAAGGGGTCCGACTCGCCGTCTCCGGATCCGGTTCCCCCGGCGCCCGCGGAGCCTTCGTCGCCCTCGCCCGTCACGCCGCCTTCGAGAATGCCTTCGATGTAGTTCGGCTCCCCCTGTTCCTTGAGCTTATCCACCACGCGGTGCACTTCCTCGTCCGACACGAACGCGCCGTGCACCCGCACCGGCAAGCCGCTGCCCGGCGGCAGATACAGCATGTCGCCCATGCCGAGCAGCGATTCCGCGCCCTGCTGGTCGAGAATCGTGCGCGAGTCGATTTTCGACGACACCTGGAATGCCATCCGCGTCGGCACGTTGGCCTTGATCAGGCCGGTAATCACGTCCACCGACGGACGCTGCGTCGCCAGAATCAGATGGATGCCGGCCGCGCGCGCCTTCTGCGCGATCCGCGCGATCAGTTCCTCGACCTTCTTGCCGACCACCATCATCAGGTCGGCCAGTTCGTCGATCACGACGACGATGTGCGGCAGGCGCGTGAGCGGTTCCGGCTCGTCCGGCGTGAGGCTGAACGGATTCGGCAGCTTTTCGTCGCGCTTGGCGGCTTCGTCGATCTTGTTGTTGTAGCCGGCGAGATTCCGCACGCCGAGCTTGCTCATCAGCTTGTAGCGGCGCTCCATTTCGGCGACCGCCCAGTTCAGCGCGTGACCGGCCTGGCGCATGTCGGTCACCACCGGACACAGCAGATGCGGAATGCCTTCGTAGACGCTCATTTCAAGCATCTTCGGATCGATCAGGATCATGCGGACCTGGTCGGCGCTCGCCTTGTAGAGCAGCGACAGGATCATCGCGTTGATACCCACCGACTTGCCCGAGCCGGTCGTACCGGCCACCAGCAAGTGCGGCATCTTCGCGAGGTCGGCGCACACCGGCTTGCCGCCGATGTCCTTGCCGAGACCCATGGTGAGCGGCGACGCGGCGTCCGCATAGACCGCCGAACCGAGAATCTCCGAGAGGCTCACGGTCTGCCGGCGCTGATTCGGCAATTCCAGCGCCATGAAATTCTTGCCCGGAATCGTTTCGACCACGCGGATCGACACGAGCGACAGCGAGCGCGCGAGGTCCTTGGCCAGGTTGACGATCTGACTGCCCTTCACGCCGGTGGCCGGCTCGATTTCATAACGCGTGACGACCGGCCCCGGATAGGCGGCCACCACGCTCACTTCGACACCGAAGTCCTTGAGCTTTTTCTCGATCAGGCGCGACGTGAATTCCAGCGTATCGGCCGAGATGCTTTCCTGCGCGGCGGGCGCGGGGTCGAGCAGCGCGATCGGCGGCAACGTGGAGTCGCCGGGCAGGTCGGTGAAGAGCGGCACTTGCCGTTCTTTCTCGACGCGCTCCGACTTGGCCGGCGAGGCGACCGGCGGCACGATCATCACCGGTTCGTGCTCCTCGATCCGCACGCGGCCCTTCTCGACCTTGCCTTCACGCTTGACGGCGGCCGCCTCGCCCAATTTACGGTCGCGGCCGGCCTCGCGACGCAGCTTGGCGAAAGTCACCGCCGAAATGATCGACTCGCCGACCTTTTCCGATACCGACAGCCACGAAAAACGGAAATACAGCGACAAGCCGATGCCGAGCACGATCAACAGCGCCAAGGTGCCGCCCGTGAAACCGAGCGCATGCGACACGCCGCGCGCGACCGCCTCGCCGATCACGCCGCCCGGCGCGCGCGGCAACTGCACTTTCAGCGACCACATGCGCAGCGCCTCGATGCCGTCGCAGGCCAGCAGCACGAGCATGAACGCGAACGCGTCCGCGAGCCAGCTGACGTCGCGCGGCGCGTCTTCCTGCAATTCTTCGTGACGGGTGATGCGCTTGTAGTTGGCGGAAATATGGCGGCCGAGCAATACGATCCACCAGTAGGCGGACAGGCCGAACAGCAGCAGCAGGATGTCGGACGTCCACGCGCCGACGCGGCCCGCCCAGTTGGCGATGTGGTCGACCTGCGCGGCGTGCGTCCAGCTCGGATCGCGCCTGCTGTAGCTGACGAGCGCCATCAGCAGGAACACGCCGAGCGCCACCTGCAGGATCCAGCGGATTTCGGTGAAAAGGCGCGACATGCGGTGCGGCAATGCCTGCGCGCTCGCGGAATAGGGAGCTTTTGCCATTGATCCTGTTGCGTGTGTGGCCCGAGTGTTGCCATTTCCCAGCCGGAGTCGCGGCCGAAGCCTCGCCCAGCGCGGCTTCGGGCCCGATCCCGGCTACCGGGAAGTTTGATCCGGCCTATTGTAAACGCAGTGTCGGACGTGAGGCTGTAAATGACGGTAACTTGGCCGATTGGCCACGGAAAAGCGCGCCACGCGCGCGGGCGACGCTATCGCCGCGATCAGAAAGCTTCATGAAGCAGGCTGGCGCCCCGCCCTTTATAATGCCGCACTGATACCCATCTACAGTTTCAGTTCAAGTCGCGCGGCCTCGCATGGGCGAGCCGGGCGCCGTATAAGGATTTCGATCATGCCCGCTATCTCCACGAAACACGCCAAGGTTCTGATTCTCGGTTCCGGCCCTGCCGGCTATACGGCAGCGGTCTACGCGGCGCGCGCCAACCTCGCGCCGGTGCTCGTCACGGGTCTGGCCCAAGGCGGCCAGCTCATGACCACGACCGACGTCGAAAACTGGCCTGCCGACGCCAACGGCGTGCAAGGCCCGGAACTGATGACGCGCTTTCTGGAGCACGCCGAGCGCTTCAACACCGAAATCATTTTCGACCACATCCATACGGCCAAGCTGGACGAGAAGCCGATCCGCCTGATCGGCGATTCGGGCGAATATACCTGCGACTCGCTGATCATCTCGACCGGCGCATCGGCGCAATACCTCGGCCTGCCGTCCGAAGACGCGTTCATGGGCAAGGGCGTGTCGGCTTGCGCCACCTGCGACGGCTTCTTCTATAAGCAGCAACATGTGGCCGTGATCGGCGGGGGCAATACCGCGGTCGAGGAAGCGCTCTATCTTTCGGGCATTGCGAAGAAAGTGACGGTGATCCATCGCCGCGACAAATTCCGCGCCGAGCCGATCCTGATCGACCGGCTGCTCGCGAAGGAAAAGGAAGGCGTCGTCGAGATCAAGTGGAACCATACGCTCGACGAAGTGACCGGCGATCAGTCCGGCGTGACCGGCGTGCGCATCAAGCACACGCAAACCGGCGAAACCACGGATATCGCGCTGCAGGGTCTGTTCGTCGCGATCGGCCACAAGCCGAACACGGACATTTTCTCAGGCCAGTTGGAGATGAAGAACGGCTACATCATCACCAAGGGCGGTCTGAACGGTTTTGCAACCGCCACCAGCGTGCCGGGCGTGTTCGCCGCGGGCGACGTGCAGGATCACGTGTACCGCCAGGCGATCACCAGCGCGGGCACGGGCTGTATGGCCGCGCTCGACGCGCAACGCTATCTGGAAAGCTTCGAAGAGATCGGCGAGCGCGTGATGAGCGCGGAAGCCGAGCGTTGATTCGCGGAGTAAGCCGCGTCGCTGATCAGCGACGGTCGTCTGCGTAGATAGGCGCGACGGTAAAATGGCGGCTGGGCGCGGTCCGGCCGCCGCGGCCAATTTCAATGCCCGAAAAGCGCCGCGATCGATCTACTTTTCTGCGTGTATGACCCGATATGCCGAAGAATCAGCCCCACCCTAACGAGCCGAAGCGCGCGCGAGCCGTCGCGAAACCCACGCCCGAGCCGGTCGCGCCCGTTGTCAAACCGAAGATCGAACCGGCTGCGGGTCTCGCCGGACTCGGCGCGTTGCGCGATACGTTAAAGATCGACGCGCAACGGCGCGAGCGTGAACGTGCGGCAGCGGCGGCAACGCAGCGCGAAGCCTCCGCGGACGCGGATCTGTTTCGCCGCGAGATCGGCGCGGTTGCGCCGCTCGCGGTCCCGCCGCGCGCCAGCCTGCCGCGCAATCCCCCGCCGCCGCTGCCCGTGCAAACCAAACTCGACGAAGAAGCCGTGCTGCACGAAGCGATCTCCGATGAGTTCGATCCCGAGGTGCTGCTCGAAACCGACGAGACGCTCTCCTATTGCCGCCCCGGCGTGAGTCAGGAAGTCGTACGAAAACTGCGGCGTGGCGACTGGATCGTGCAGGCGCAAGTCGACTTGCATGGCATGCGGCGCGAGGAAGCGCGCGAGGCGCTGGCCGAGTTCATTCGCGAGTCGGTGAAGCGCGGCTTGCGCTGTTTGCGCGTGATCCACGGCAAGGGCCTGGGATCGATCGGCAAAGAACCGGTGTTGAAGGGCAAGGTGCGCGCGTGGCTCGTGCAGAAGTCCGAGGTCATCGCGTTCTGTCAGGCGCGTCCGCATGACGGCGGCGCCGGCGCGGTGGTCGTGCTGCTGCAGCCGGGCGCGATGCCCGCTCACGCCAAGCCCTGACGGAGTCGCGGTGATCCATCCCAGGCTGACGCTGGCGCTGACCATCATGGAAGCGCTGGCTATTTTCGCGTACGCCATTTCCGGCTTCATCGAAGCACGAACCCGCCGGCTCGACGCAGTGGGCACCTTTCTCGTGGCGATCGCCACGGCCTTCGGCGGCGGCACGTTACGCGACGTGTTGCTGGAGCGGCGGCCCTTCTACTGGGTCGAGCATCAGGGGTATCTGATCGCGATCTTCGTGATGTCGCTGTTCGCGCCGGCGATTTTGAAGATGACCTCGCGGCTGATCTCCGAGCGGGTTCTGCTCGTGGCCGATGCGGTGGGCCTCGGCTTGTTCAGCATTGCCGGCACCTCGATCGCGCACGACGCGCAGATGCCGTGGTTCACGTCCGTGATGATGGGCGTATTGACCGGCGTGTTCGGCGGCGTGATTCGCGACGTGCTGTGCAACGAGGTGCCGCTGATTTTACGCGACTCGCGGCCGTATGCGACGTGTGCTTTCGTGGGATGCTGGCTGTATGTGCTGCTGGATTATGTGAATTTCGACACCGTGTATAGCGTGCTGGCCGCTACTGCTTTTATTCTGCTGGCAAGGCTGGTGACGTTCAGGTTCAACGTTCGTTTGCCGCATTAGCCGCAAGCAACGGCGTTGATGGCACACTGGGCCAATCTTCACAGTTGTCGATTTCCGCCACCGCCGTTCGTCGTGAGGTAAACGGCCCTACCGCCGTCGTTGCGCCAAGCGCCCTCAGCAACCGCCACAGGTGACCACGATGACCCTGAAGCTCTACGCCCATCCCTTCTCCTCCTACTGCCAGAAGGTCCTCACCGCGCTCTACGAAAACGGCACGCCGTTCGAACTGCGCCTGCTCGCGCACGACGACCCGCAAGTCATGGCCGAATTCGCCGCGCTGTGGCCGATCAAGCGCTTCCCGGTTCTCGTCGACGGCAACCGCACGGTGATGGAGGCAAGCATCATCATCGAGTATCTCGGCCTGCATCATCCCGGACCGGTGCCGCTCCTGCCCGCCGATGCCCGTGCCGCGCTGGAAGTGCGCGGCATGGATCGCTTCTTCGACAACTATATTTCGACGCCGCAGCAGAGGATCGTCTACGACAGCCTGCGGCCCGAGCCGGAGCGCGACCCACGCGCCGTAGCCGAAGCACGCGCGATGCTCGACACCGCCTATGGCTGGCTCGACAAAGTGATGGCGGAGCGCGAATGGGCCGCCGGCGACACCTTCAGCCTAGCCGATTGCGGCGCCGCGCCGTTCCTGTTTTATGCCGACTGGACACATCGCATCGGCGCGGCTTTTAAGCACGTGCTCGCCTACCGGAAGCGTCTACTGGCGCGGCCGTCGTTCGCACGCGCGGTCGACGAGGCGCGCGCGTATCGCCCGCTTTTCCCGCTCGGCGCGCCCGACCGGGATTGAGTGCGGCGAGGCGGCTTTGCGACAACAATATTTCCACCCTATACACTTCACTCCGCAAGCCACTTCCGCCAATCACTCATAGGGCAAAAGATGGACCGTTTCGAAGCCATGGAGATATTCACGCGCGTGGTCGAGGCGAACAGCTTCACCAAGGTATCCGAATCGCTCGACCTGCCGCGCGCCAAGGTCAGCCGCACCATCCAGGCGCTGGAGGAACACGTCGGCGTGCGCCTCTTGAACCGTTCGACGCGCCAGGTCAGCGTCACCGAGGACGGTGCGCTGTTCTACGAGCGTTGCGTGCGCATTCTCGCCGAAGTCACCGACGCCGAATCGTCGCTCTCAAACAAGCGCGAACATCCGTCCGGCACGATCCGCGTGGATACTTCCGGCACGCTCGCGCGCGCGCTGCTGCTTCCCGCGCTCGACGATTTTTACCGCAAATACCCAGAAATCGACGTGCGGCTCGGCCTCGCGGACCGCAATATCGATCTGATTCAGGACGGCGTGGATTGCGTGATCCGCATGGGCACGCCGGAAGAATCGAGTCTCGTCGCGCGGCGCATCGGTCAGGCGCGGATCGTCACATGCGCGTCGCCCGCGTATCTGGAGCAGTACGGCACGCCGACCACGTTGGAAGAGCTCGGCGGGCATCGCGCGGTCAACTACGTGTCGGCGCGCACCGGCCGGACCTTCCCGTTCGAATACGAGGTAAACGGCGAACTCGTCAAGGTCGCGATGAAGAGCGTGCTGGCGGTCAACGACGGCAGCGTCTACATCGGCGCGGGCGCGCTCGGTCACGGCATCATCCAGCCGTCGCGCTACATGGTCGCCGATCTGATCGAACAAGGCGCGCTCAAGGAAATTCTCTCGAGCTACACGAGCCCCGGCACGCCGCTTTCGATCCTCTACGCGCATCGCCGCAATCTGAGTTCGCGGCTGCGCGCGTTCACCGAGTGGGTGACCGAACTGGTCCGCAACAATCCGGATCTGCGCATTCCGGACGCGTGAGGGGACGCGCGGCGGCGTGCGTTTGCGCCACAGGCCGCCGCGTAGTACGTGGAAAAGTCAGCCGCAAAAAAAGCCCCATGCGTCTCGCAACGCATGGGGCTTTTTTGTCGAATCGAACTTTGCGCTCAGGCTTTCGCCATCAGGCAATGCGCTCCTCGTTGGACGGATCGAACAACACCGCCTTCGACGTATCGAACAGCAGCGTCGTGTTCGTCAGCGGTTGAGGGTTCGACGCCGGGTGCACGCGGCTCACGATGCGCTTGCCGTTGACCTGGGCGAACACCAGCGTATCCGGGCCGGTCGGCTCGATCACGTCGACCTTCACTTCGATCGGCTGCAGCTTCGAGCTCTCGCCATGCGCGCCGCGCGCGTCGGTGATGCGCTCCGGGCGCAGGCCGAGAATCACTTCGCGGCCAATATGCGAATTCACTTTCGCCGAGTCGAACGGCAAGTTCAACGCGGTACGCGCGATACCCGTGTCCAGTTCCACGCCAACGCCCGAGCCCTGCTCCACCAGTTTGCCCTGAATGAAGTTCATCGGCGGCGCGCCGATGAAACCGGCCACGAACAGATTCGACGGCGAGTCGTAGATTTCCTGCGGCGCGCCGAACTGCTGCACGATGCCGTCCTTCATCACCGCGATGCGGTCGCCGAGCGTCATCGCCTCGATCTGATCGTGCGTCACGTAGACGATCGTCGTGCCGAGGCGTTGATGCAGCAGCTTGATTTCCGAACGCATCTCGATACGCAGCTTCGCGTCCAGGTTCGACAGCGGTTCGTCGAACAGGAACATCACCGGATCGCGCGCAAGAGCGCGGCCCATCGCCACGCGCTGGCGCTGACCACCGGACAGTTGGCCCGGCTTGCGGTCCAGCAAGTGCGTGATCTGCAACGTGTTCGACACGCGATCGACGATCTGCGCCTGCTCCTGCTTCGGCACCTTGCGGATACCCAGGCCGAACGAGATGTTCTCGCGCACCGTCATCGACGGATACAGCGCGTACGACTGGAACACCATCGCGATATCGCGGTCTTTCGGCGACAGGTTGTTCACCGTCTTGCCGTCGATCTGAATCTCGCCCTTGGTGACCGTTTCAAGGCCGGCGATCATGTTGAGCAGCGTCGATTTCCCGCAGCCCGAGCCGCCGACGAGAATCAGGAACTGGCCGTCTTCGATGTCGATGTTGACACCCTTCAGAACCGGCACCCCGTTCGGGTAAGTCTTGTACACGTCACGGATGGAAAGGCTTGCCATGCTGTGAATCCTCTTGTCTCTGGTACTGCTTGAAAACGTCTTGTCGGATGACGGCGGCGCACTATCAAAGAAGCGCCGCCGCGATGCGTAAGGTTTAGCCCTTGACTGCGCCCGCCGTCAGGCCGCGCACGAAATAACGTCCGGCGACAATGTAGACGAGCAACGTCGGCAATGCGGCGATGATCGCGCCGGCCATGTCCACGTTGTATTCCTTCACGCCGGTCGAGGTGTTCACGAGGTTGTTCAGCGCCACCGTGATCGGCATCGAATCGACGCCGGAGAACACAATCCCGAACAGGAAGTCATTCCAGATCTGCGTGAATTGCCAGATCAGGCACACCATGAAAATCGGCAGGGACACCGGCAGCAGAATCTTCGTGAAGATCGTGAAGAAACCCGCGCCGTCGATCCGCGCGGCCTTCACGAGCTCAGCCGGAATGCTGACGTAGAAGTTGCGGAAAAACATCGTGGTAAAAGCGATACCGTAGATCACGTGCACCACCACCAGCCCGGTGGTGGTATTCGACAGGCCGAGGAAGCCTTCGAAGCGCGCCATCGGCAGCAGGATCGCCTGCCGTTGAACGCGCCGACGATCGACGAGATCAGCACGGCGGGAATCACCATGCGCACCGAGTTCATGAAGAACGGCTGCATGCCGTCGCAACGCACACCGGTACACGCACCGCTCCATGCCTTGATCCACGGATCGACGGTCCAATGCGACGGCGGCGTGAGCAGGTTGCCGGTGCGCAATTGATCGATGTCCTTGAACGACGTGGACAGCATCACGTAGAGCGGGAACAGGAAATACAGGGCGAACAGAATCAAGGCCGCATAAATGACGGCACGGCTGATCGTCATCTTAGGCTGCATTGCGGGTGCTCCTCGATTCAAGATACATCAGCGGCACGAGCACGGCCACGACGGTGGCGAGCATCATCATCGACGATGCCGCGCCGACGCCGAGCTGCCCGCGATTGAACGAAAACGTGTACATGAAAATGGCCGGCAGCGATGAAGACGTACCCGGACCACCCGCCGTCAACGCGACAACCAGGTCGAAGGTCTTGATCGTGATGTGGCAAAGAATTAGCAGCACGGAGAAGAACACCGGGCGCATGCTCGGAATCACGATCTTGCGATAGATGGTGGGCAGGTTCGCGCCGTCCATCTGCGCGGCCTTGAAGATTTCGCCGTCGACACCGCGCAAGCCCGCGAGGAAGAGCGCCATCACGAAACCCGTGGATTGCCACACCGCCGCGACCACGACGCAGAAAATCGCCTTGTCCGGATCGCCGAGCCAGCTGAACGAAAAGCTCGTCCAGCCCCAGTCGTGGAACACCTTTTCGAGGCCGATGCTCGGCGTCATGATCCATTGCCACGCCGTACCGGTGACGATGAACGAGAGCGCCATCGGGTAAAGGAACACGGCGCGCAGCGCGCCTTCGTTGCGGATTTGCTGGTCGAGCAGAATGGCGAGGAACAGACCCAGGCCGATACAGATACCGATGAACGGAATGCCGAACCAGCCGAGGTTCGCAGCCGACGTCCAGAAAACATCGTTATCGAACAGTTCGCGATAACGGTCGAGACCGACAAATTCATAACGAGGCATCAGCCGCGAATTGGACAGCGACAGAAAGCCGGTGATGGCAATGAAGCCATACACGAAGATCAGGCTGATCACGACGCTGGGTGCGAGCACCAGCTTCGGGATCCAGCGATCGGCAAGGGCCGCCATGGGCGACGCGCGGCGGGAAGCGGTGGCCGTTTTCCCGTTTCCGCTGATAGAAGCAGTCACTACTCGACTCCTGCTGAAACTGTACCGCCGGGGCGCTCACGCTTGCGATACACGAGGCCGCAACGGCATAGGTGTGACTCGATGAAACCAGGGTGAAGGCGCCTGCTGTCGGCATATTCAACGCGTTCAGCAGATTCGGCGCAATCAGCGACCTGAAGGGCGCGCCCGTCGCCCGTTGCCGCAACAGCCGGGCGCGCCGCTTCGCTCAAACAACTACGTGCAACTTACTTCGTCTTCGCTGCCTTCGCGAGCGCGGCAACCGCGCTCTTCGAATCCTGCTGCGAGTTCATGAACTTCGTGACCACGTCCGAGATCGCGCCGGCTGCTGCATCCGGTTGCGCCATGCCGTGCGCCAGCGAAGGCACATAGCCGGCCGACTTGATCGCCACTTGTTCATCCGCGTACGACTTCTTCGCGCAGTCGTCGAACTTGGCCATCGACACGCCCAGACGAACCGGGATGGAACCCTTGTTCAGGCTGAACTGTTCCTGGAACTCCGGCGTCATGATCGTCTTGGCGAGCGCCAGTTGACCCGGCGTGGCGGCCTTCTGGCCCTTCTGCTGGAAGAACACGAACGAGTCGACGTTGAATGTGTACGACTTTTCCGTGCCCGGCACGGCGGCGCAGATGTAATCCGAGCCCGACTTCTTGCCGGCGTTGGCGAATTCGCCCTTCGCCCAGTCGCCCATGAACTGCATGCCGGCCTTGCCGTTGATGACCATGGCCGTGGCCAGGTTCCAGTCACGGCCCGTGCGGCCCGCGTCGAAGTAACCCTGGATCTTGCGGACCGTGTCGAACACGCCGACCATCTTGTCCGACGTCAGCGTCTTTTCGTCGAGGTCGACCAGCGCCTTCTTGTAGAAGTCGGCGCCTTGCGACAGCACGACGTCTTCCCACAGCGTCAGGTCTTGCCACGGCTGGCCGCCCATCGCGACCGGCTGGATGCCCGCGGCCTTCATCTTGTCGGCCACCGCGAAGAACTCAGGCCACGTGGTCGGCGCCTTGCCGCCTGCCTTCTCCAGTGCCGCCTTGTTGATGTACAGCCAGTTCACGCGGTGCACCGAGAAAGGCGCTGCCACGTAGTGGCCTTCCGCGTGCATGATCTTGTCGATTTCCGGCGGCAGGTTCTTCTTCCAGTCGCCTGCAACTGAATCGATCGGCACCAGCACGCCTTGCTGTGCCCAATCCTGAATCAGCGGACCCTTGATCTGCGCGGCGCTCGGCGCGTTGCCCGAGATCACCTGCGTCTTGAGTGCCGTCATGGCAGCCGCGCCCGCGCCGCCAGCAACCGCGAAGTCCTTCCACGTGTAACCCTGCTTCGTCATGTCGTCCTTGAGGACGCCGACGGCTTTCGATTCACCGCCCGAAGTCCACCAGTGCAACACTTCGACCGACTCGGCAGCCTGCACGGCCGAGACGCCACACATCAGACCCGCAGCGCACAAAGCGCCCATGATCGCGCGAAATTTCATTGCTTATCTCCTCCAGACACCTGAACAAAAAACAAATGGCCCCTGATGTCGCCAGGGTGCTGTGGTTGGTTCAAACAGGCAAAACACTGGGCGATCGAGCATGGTCGGGCGCATGCGCGAGGCATGTGCCGGCGGACCGATGTCCGGCCGCTGGAAGCTCAAGAGATGAGTGGTTCGGGATGCAACTGACTGTCTCCTCTTTTGATTTTTGCCTGCCCGCGTCGCGCGCGGCAGACTCGAGGTGCCTCGCACGTCAACTTGGGGCAACCGCCCCGCCGGCCGCTCAGCCCTCCGGCTTTCCGTAAGGGCCGCCGGGGCATGCTGGCAAGTGCCGGCACGTAATGTCCGTTAACATGCAGGGGACGCTTGCCGATTCGGGAAAACGCGCATCTTGCCTGACAGCCGCACGCTTTTTTCATCGAATTAGCGCTACCTCTTGATTTGGATTGTAGTTAAACTACAATTCAGTGTCAAAAAATATTTTATCGGACTACGGTCGCCCTTTCTGCTGACCACGGCGGCCCCCAGAACATCGACGGAGACTCATGCAAACCGACTCAAGCTTCACCTTCGTTCTCTTCGGCGGAACTGGCGATCTGTCGATGCGCAAGATCCTCCCGGCACTGTTTGAAGCGCACCGTGCAGGCGGCATGCTCGCCGAGAGCGGCAAGATTGTCGCGGTGGCGCGCCATGTGGCCGATCGTGGCGATTACCTCGAATGGGTCAATACGCACGTCAAGCCGCATGTGTCGAAAAACGGTATGGACGAAACAGCATGGGCGAGCTTTCTCGAACGCATCGAGTTCGTGAAGCTCGATCTCGGCAATCCCGAAGACTTCGCGCTGCTGCGCGACGCCGTGAGCGGCCTGCCCGGCATCCGCGTGTTCTATCTGGCAACGGGTCCTTCGCTGTTCGTGCCGATCTGCCGCGCATTGGCGTCGGTGGGGCTGAACGAGAACGCGCGCATCGTGCTGGAAAAGCCGCTCGGCTATGACCTGAAATCGTCGAATGCAATTAATGATGCGGTCGGCGAAATCTTCGCTGAGGAACAGATTTACCGAATCGATCACTACCTCGGTAAAGAGCCGGTGCAGAACCTGCTCGCGCTGCGCTTCGGCAATGCGCTGTTCGAGCCGCTGTGGCGCCGCGAGTGGGTGGAGAGCATTCAGATCACGATTGCCGAGGAACTCGGCGTCGAGGCGCGCGGCGACTTCTACGACAACACCGGCGCCTTGCGCGACATGGTGCAGAACCATTTGCTGCAACTGCTTTCGATCGTTGCGATGGAACCGCCCCACTCGATGGATTCCGACTCGGTACGCGACGAAAAGCTGCGCGTGCTGCGCGCGTTGAAACCGATCGATCCGCGCGACATCAGCAAGGTTGCCGTGCGTGGCCAATATCATTCGGGCGTGATTCGCGGCACCACGGTGCCCGCCTATGCAACCGAGCCCGGCGTAAAGCCGGAGAGCACGACCGAAACCTTCGTCGCACTGAAGGTCGAGATCGAGAACTGGCGCTGGGCCGGCGTGCCGTTTTTTCTGCGCACCGGCAAGCGGCTCGCGGATCGCGTCGCCGAGATCGTGGTGAATTTCCGCCCGGTGCCGCATTCGGCATTGGGCGCGTCCGCGTTGCGCGCCGGCGCGAACCGTCTCGTGATCCGCTTGCAGCCGAATGAAACCATTCGTCTCTACTGCCTCGCCAAGCAGCCGGGCGAAGGCATGAACCTCGCCAGCGTCCACCTCGACCTCGCGTTCGACCAGTTCTTCCGCGAAGGACAGATGGAGGCATATCAGCGCTTGTTGCTCGACGTGATCAACGGCCGCCTCGCACTGTTCGTGCGGCGCGACGAGCAGGAAGCCGCGTGGCGCTGGGTCGAACCGATCCTGAACGAGTGGGCGGCCTCGAACAAGCCGCCCAAGCCGTACGCATCGGGCACGTGGGGACCGGCCGCGGCGAGCGCGATGCTGGCGCAGCACGGCACCTGCTGGCTCGAGGAAGAGAATTGAATCACGGCGGCGCGCTATGTTCGAGCGAAGTTCGAGCAAACGCGGCGCATCGCCTGTAAGACCCACCGACGAACTGAACGGAATGGCGCCGGTATCACGAAGGCGCCTGCAAGTCACCCCGCCTTGCAGGCATCGAATGAGAGCAGTACCGCACATTCCGCAGATCTAACAAGAAAGCAGCACGGAGGAGAAGTGATCGAGCTTCACGCTTTCGACGATCAACGCGCCCAATCCGACGCGTTGGCGAAAGCGGTCGGCGACGCGTTACATGCGTCGCTCGCCGCACGGGCGGCTACGGCCGCAACCGGCAAGTCCACTGGCACGCGCCCTGCAATGCTTGCCGTGTCCGGCGGCAGCAGTCCGCGGCCGTTTCTGCAGACGTTGTCCACGCAATCTTTCGACTGGGCGCGCATTGCCGTGACGCTGGTCGACGATCGCTGGGTGCCGGAAACGGACAGTGCCAGCAACTCGCAACTGGTGCACGACACGCTGTTGCAGCATGCCGCGAAGCATGCCGCGTTCTGGCCGCTTGCCGACACCGCGCAAGATCTGCATGCGCACGTTGCCGCGCTGAACGCCGACCCGCGCTTTAGCGCCGTGCCGGACGTCGCGATTCTCGGCATGGGTGAAGACGGCCACACTGCGTCCATCTTTGCCGACGCGCCCGAATGGGACCACGCGATCACCACCGCCGAGCGCTTCGTCGCCGTGCATCCCGGCAGCGCGCCGCACGCGCGCGTGAGCTGGTCGCTGTCCGCGTTGAAAGAAGTGAAGCACCTGTTTCTGCTGATCGCCGGACCGCGCAAGATGGACGTGCTGAATGCCGCCGCCGCTTCGCTACAAAAAAATGCCATCTCGCAGTTGGCGAACGACAAGGGAGTGAGACTCGATGTCTACTGGTGTGCAAACTAAGGCTGCTCCGGGCGCGGGCCAGCACGCCGATGGACCGAGGCTGCTGGCCGACATCGGCGGCACCAATGCGCGTTTCGCGCTCGAAAACAGTCCGGGCGAGATCGGCTCGGTGCAGATCTATCCGTGCGCCGACTATCCGGGCGTGGCCGAAGTCATCAAGAAGTACCTGAAGGACACCAGGATCGGCCGCGTGAATCACGCGGCGATCGCGATTGCGAACCCGGTCGACGGCGATCAGGTAAGCATGACGAATCACGACTGGAGCTTTTCGATCGAAGCCACGCGCCGCGCGCTCGGCTTCGACACGCTGCTGGTGGTGAATGACTTCACCGCGCTCGCCATGGCGCTGCCCGGCCTCACCGACACGCAGCGCGTGCAGGTGGGCGGCGGCACGCGCCGTCCGAACAGCGTGATCGGCCTGCTCGGACCGGGCACCGGCATGGGCGTGTCCGGCCTGATTCCCGCCGACGATCGCTGGATCGCGCTCGGCAGCGAAGGCGGTCACGCCACCTTCGCGCCGGCGGACGAACGCGAAGACATCGTGCTGCAATATGCACGCAAGAAGTGGTCGCACGTCTCGTTCGAACGCGTGGCCGCGGGCCCCGGCATCGAGGTGATCTACCGCGCGCTTGCTGGTCGCGACAAGAAGCGTGTGGCGGCGAACGTCGACACGATCGAGGTCGTCAAGCGCGCGCTGGAAGGCGAGCCGCTCGCGGCGGAATCCGCCGACGTGTTCTGCGGCATTCTCGGCACCTTCGCCGGCAATATCGCGGTGACGCTCGGCGCGCTGGGCGGCATCTACATTGGCGGCGGCGTGGTGCCGCGCCTGGGCGAGTTCTTCGCGCGCTCGTCGTTTCGCAAACGGTTCGAGGCGAAGGGCCGCTTCGAGGCGTACTTGCAGAACGTGCCGACCTATGTGATCACCGCCGAATATCCGGCGTTTCTCGGCGTTTCGGCGATTCTCGCCGAGCAGTTGTCGAACCGCGCGGGCGGCAGTTCATCGGCCGTATTTGAACGGATTCGCCAGATGCGCGACGCGTTGACGCCGGCCGAGCGTCGCGTGGCCGATCTCGCGTTGAATCATCCGCGTTCGATCATCAACGATCCGATCGTCGATATCGCGCGCAAGGCCGACGTCAGTCAGCCGACCGTGATCCGCTTTTGCCGCTCGCTCGGCTGCCAGGGTTTGTCGGATTTCAAGCTGAAGCTCGCGACAGGTTTGACCGGCACGATTCCGGTGAGCCATAGCCAGGTGCATCTGGGCGACACGGCGACGGATTTCGGCGCGAAGGTGCTCGACAACACCGTGTCGGCGATCTTGCAGTTGCGCGAGCATTTGAACTTCGAGCACGTCGAGCGCGCGATCGATCTGTTGAACGGCGCGCGGCGCATCGAGTTTTACGGACTCGGCAATTCGAACATCGTCGCGCAGGACGCGCATTACAAGTTTTTCCGTTTCGGTATCCCGACGATTGCGTACGGCGATCTGTATATGCAGGCGGCGTCGGCTGCGTTGCTCGGCAAGGGTGACGTGATCGTTGCCGTGTCCAAGTCGGGACGCGCGCCTGAATTACTGCGCGTGCTGGACGTTGCCATGCAGGCGGGGGCCAAGGTGATTGCGATCACGTCGAGCAATACGCCGTTGGCCAAGCGGGCGACTGTCGCGCTGGAAACCGATCACATTGAAATTCGCGAGTCGCAGTTGTCGATGATTTCGCGGATTCTGCATCTGGTGATGATCGATATCCTGGCTGTTGGCGTGGCGATTCGGCGCGCCGTGCCTAGCGCGGATGTAGCTGAAACTGTCGCTAAGGCGCGGCAAGGGGCTGATGATGATGCGAGCGCTGTGCTGGATTGGTTGAGTCATGGGGCTGCTTCTTCGGCGCGGGATTAAGCTGGTTGTTCCCCGCCCCGCATAGGGGCAACGCTAATAAACCAATAACGCAACAAGGAAAGGCCAACGCCGCAAGCGCACAACCAACGCCACCGCGCCATTCTCGGTGGTAGGCATCGCTCTCGCGGTCTTCCTCGGCTTCAGGAACAACACCAGCTACGACCGCTGGTGGGAAGCCCGCAAACTCTGGGGCCAACTGCTGAACGATGCGCGCTCACTCGCCAGGCTCTCACGCTGCCCGGCCCGCCGGCCGAAGATTACTTGTTCAATTAAGAGAGCCGCGCCTCGAACACGAAGCGCAACGCACGCTCAATCGTTGCCAACCGTCTCCGACAAACGCTTGAGTGTCGCCACTCTCGCGCCGATGATATCAATGCGGCCGCGTTCATCGAGCAACGGCGTGCTCGCGTCGAGATACGCGGTCCACGCCTTCTGC
>WNGR01000981.1_pt1 | contig 32681 bp, 30 predicted proteins | sample 5407581 | NCBI WGS metagenome assembly WNGR01 (sample SAMN13153383, study PRJNA577476) | soil metagenome | isolation source: 80 cm soil or saprolite under Garry oak tree replicate 2 | place: USA:California | collected 2016-06-15
GGCGTATTCTTCTTCCGGGAACACTTCAGAGTGCATGGGTGCGTCTCCTTCCTATTTTGTTTCGCTATGCGGTTTTCTATTATATCACTATGGCGATCAACTCCCTTGACGCGCGACGCCACGAGCTCACATTCTGAATAATGAGGGCGGGAGAGAATTCCTAGTAGCAAGCGAACGGTGCTGACCAGGACTTGACAAGGGAGCAGGCTCCCGGGCAGAGTAGGAAGAGTATTGTTCACTCACTTTGCCAGGAGCTACCCTCATGACCGCTATGATACCTGTTTTGCGTCCATTTGATCAGAGCCCTTTGGAGCGGCGCGGGAATTGACCATCGCCAACCCGGCTGTAACCGTCTTCGCCTGCACGTCGGGGAGCTTTGTCCATGGTCTCGCTGGGTAGAGGCGTTGCTCGCCTGTTAGAAGGGGCGAAGGTCCTTCGCGATCAGGCCGTAGACGCTGTGGTCTGGGCATGTACCAGCGGCAGTTTCGTCTATGGGTGGGAAGGTGCCCGTCAGCAGGTAGAGGCCATTGCGCAGGCAACTGGGGTAGCATGGATCAGTGCGGTCCGATACAGGATCGACACGGGAGAAGATCGCGGGGCACCTTCGCCCACCAAGAGGAGTATCAATGTGCGTAAGAGCCTTAGCCTCCCCCCCTTATATTCTCATCACTGGGAGAACGATACATCCAATCAGACTGAGTAAGCCTTTCGTGTACATCTACATCCTGTACTTCCCCGTCCTGGTAGACAACTTCGGCAGCTCGCTCTTTTTCATATAATTCAGCACGGCTAAAAAGAACCTCGGCGGCACGAGCAGCATCGAAGCTAGCATTTTTGCTCGCTTCAGAATCATTGGCAATGGTAAGGAACTGTGAGGCAATCTTGCGGATCGTTTCGGGAGAGCGGATTTTACCGCTTTTGATCTGGTTGTAGACAGTGATTAAGATCTCCTCTTTGGGCAGTTTTCCAGCTGCCGCTGCTGACACTGAAGGTGTGGTCGGCTGAGCGGGTGCCACTGGTGCCGCCGGAGCAGGTTGCGGTGGTGGAGTGGCTCTTTTGGCAGCGTTAGACGCTGGTGGTTCTGCTTGCTTCGTTGGCGTCTGGGATTTGGCATGCATAGAAGGCTGCGCACTCGCCGTCGAGCCAGTATTCACAGAGGCATGAGGAGTGAGAGTCATATCGCGAACCTGGACCCAATTGATGATCACGCCCCAAAGGGCCATGCGATCACGCATACGCTGAAAGACCAGATTGTTGATGGGTTCCCAGCGCGAGGCATCCTCATCTTCAAGGGGACGCAAGAACAGATTGGAATTTTGACGCTGACGCTCACGCTCAGGCCAGACCATAAAATCCTCTGGCTGCAGTTTACTGGAAGCATCTTGCAGGGTGACAATGAAGAGGTCTTGCAGGTTCTCTTCCCACTTATCAACCTGGACAAGAGCCAGATAGGCATCTTCTGGCATCAGTTGGTAGGAAATGGTAGCCTTGAGATGGATGTCTTCGGTGCGTGAGACCTGAATAGTCTGTTCAGGACACGTCCACTGCCGTTCATGAGTGTCTAAGTGCGTATCATCAATCCACTCCCATGGCAAAATGAAGTTTAGTCCTGGATAGAGGGTGCGGGTATATTTGCCGAAGGCATAGACCATATCCACCGTCCCTTCTGGAACAGGACGCATATAAAAACGTCCGGCCACGATAGCAAGAACGATGAGAACTGTGAAGAGGATCCCTGTGGGCCATGGGCCAAAGATGACAAAACAACCAACTAACATAAAAAGGAAAAAGCCTGTGACGACGCCCAGCGACCAGAAGACGTTATTGGCTCCCGCGTAATAGAGCCCCATGCCTTGCAAAACCGCCAGTGCGATCAGGACAAGGGCAATCGGCCAGAGGAGGTTGGAATGTAAGTACGAAAAATGGGTGCGAAAAAGTGAGAGAATAAATAGGAACGTCATACCCCCAAAGACAAGGGGGATCACGATGGGCGAGATTTGTTGTCCGAGGTGTTGTAATGCTTCAAATCTTGAGAAAAACGGTTCACGTGGGCTATCTACGTCTAGGGTGGGCGACAGATGGAGATCTGTTGATGGGTCGCTCTGTTCTTCATAGAGTTGACCAGTTATGTTCTCCTCTAGTTCATCCTCCCAAGGTTCAACATGAGAAGTCCGCCATGCGCCAATGGATTCCTTGCGTTCTCGTGACATACCTTTTGCTGCCTCCCTCTCTCTTCATCAAATGGATGGTGTTTGCTTCCTCAGATGACGCAATTGCTTGCAGCCCTACAATTTCCCCCCACATTAGTTGGGAAGGCGCAATTTATTGCGCCCCTACAGCTAGACTTCAACAAGACTTTTTGGTCGCCTCATGCTACACGAGCCACAACCTCCACTACCTTTGCTGCCACAGCCACAGCTTCCTCCAGTCTGGGTCGCGCCACTGCTGCCACAATCACAGCTGCTCTTGCCACAACTGCAAGCCCCTCCGCTTTTCAGGCCGCAACTCCCACAGCCCCCCTTACGCGCTGGCTGGACATCGGCTGATTGCTCGACCGGTATCTGAATAGTGACGCCACTTTCGAGCATGACTTCGACTGAGTTACGCGGGACATTTACCGAAACCACTCTACCGGGGCCGCTTGCAGTACGCAATACAGCTCCTACTTGCGGCATAGACTGCTTGGCCTGAACGTAGTTCTCGTTTTCATAGGAGAGACAACATAACAAGCGACCACAGACCCCCGAGATTTTCGCCGGATTGAGGGGCAGACCCTGCTCTTTGGCCATCTTGATTGAGATGACGCCAAATTCGGTAATCCACGAACTACAGCAGAGCGTTTTCCCGCAGGGGCCAAGACCTCCTTGGAGCTTGGCCTGGTCGCGTGCTCCTATCTGACGCAGTTCAATACGTGTGCGAAAGGTAGCAGCCAGATCACGCACCAGCGCACGAAAGTCCACACGCTCATCAGCGGTGAAATAGAATGTAAGTCTGCTTCCATCAAAGGTGTATTCAGATTCGACCAGTTTCATCGGCAGAGCATGCTCTTTGACCCGCTCCGCACACTGGACAAGGGCCTCCTTCTCTTTGCTCTTGAACGAGAGCATCATACGTAACTCATCTTCAGTAGCCAGACGCAAAACAGGCTTGAGTGGATCACTCAAGTCACTGAGAGCCACCTTTTTGGAGGCAATAACCACTCGTCCAGCTTCAATACCGCGTACCGTCTCAACGATCACATACTGGCCGTTGCTAAAGGTCTGTCCCTGTGGATCAAAGGAGTAGATACGTCCGGCTGGACGAAAACGAATACCAACGACGACGACAACGTTCTCTACTTGTGTCTCCGTTAACATATATTTATCTTTATCTAGATTCGCGAAAATACGGCAACATTGCCGTATTTCTTACATTTCGTTGGTAAGGAGAATAGCTTCGGCCACCTCACGCATGGTTTTACGATTGTTCATACTGGTTTTCTGAATTTTGCGGAAGGCTTCCTGTTCGCTAAGCCCCTGCTTCTCCATGAGCAAGCCCTTGGCACGCTCAACGATTTTGCGTGTCTTCAACTGTTCGGAGAGGGAGCGATTCTCTTCCTCAAGCGTGCGAAATTCGTTATAGCGTGCCAGTGTCACCTCAATGGCTGGCGCAACCTCACTCTCACGCAACGGCTTCACGATATAGTTGACCACCCCAGCTTCTTTCGCTCGCTCGACCAGAGGTTGGTCACCGAAGGCAGTCAGCAGAAGGACAGGTGCAAGTTTTTCCTGAGTCAAGGTCTCAGCAGCAGCGATTCCATCCATGTCGGGCATGCGAATATCCATAATGACCAGATCAGGGCGTAGTTCGCGAGCAAGATTCACGGCACTGAGGCCATCGCCGGCCTCACCCACGACCAGATAGCCTTGTTTGGTTAGTACATCTTTCAAATCCAGACGCTGAATAGTTTCATCGTCAGCAATAATTACGCGTGTAGGCACAGGCATCTCCTCGTTTGATTTCATCCAGCACTGCTACAGCCAGACAGACCACATATCTTCTACTTATTCTACCTTAGTGCTTAGATACTGAAAGTATACCATACTATGGTAGAAATTACATAGCCTGCTAAGCCATGATTTACGCCACATATGATAAAATCTCTTCTCCGCTCATCACCTGAGCTACCAGCCTTGTGTCACGCACTATAGAGCGCAATTGCTCTGCGGTAATAGATTGACGGCCATCACACAGTGCGCTATTAGGATCGGGATGAACTTCTAAAATCAGGCCCTCGGCACCGGCAGCGATAGCGGCACGAGACATAGGTGGGACAAGTTCGCGACGACCGGTGGCATGGCTGGGATCAACAATAACTGGCAGGTGGGTCAATTCATGTAAGAGGGGGACACAGGCAAGATCGAGAACGTTACGGGTTTGCACATCGAAGCTACGAATACCACGCTCGCAGAGGATCACATGAGGATTGCCGGCCGCGACAATGTATTCCGCCGCCAGCAGCCATTCATCAATCGTGGCAGCTAATCCACGTTTGAGCATGACGGGCCGTTTGGAACTGTTGCGTCCCGCAGCCAGTAACAGCGGGAAGTTTTGCATATTGCGGCTACCTATCTGCAAAATGTCGGCATACTCCGCAACCGTCTCCACTAAGTCCGGCTCCATGACTTCGGTTATCACGGGCAGTCCGGTAACGGTTCTAGCCTCGGCCAGCAGGCGCAGCCCTTCAATGCCGAGTCCTTGGAACTGGTAAGGAGAAGTGCGCGGTTTGAAGGCCCCGCCACGCAGAATGCTTGCTCCAGCTGCTTTGACAGCTTTAGCAGTAGAGAGCAGCTGTTCGCGACTCTCGACGGCACATGGCCCGGCAATGATGACGGGAGCAGATGTACTGCCAATAGTGACAACGTTCCCGCCAAGGAACTCGCCAACCACGACAGTGCTGCCCTCCGGCTTGCAAGCTTTATTGACCAGTTTGTAAGGCGTTTTGATGGGAAGCATACGTTCAACCGCTTTTTGCTGAGTAAGCAGCGTGCGTGTGGCTTCGTCGAACGAGCTACCATCGAGAGCGATAACGTCGCGGCCATCCAATCTGACCGGAGTAACAGGTCGCTGATTGCCGGTAAGACGGCGTAATAAGGACATGAGTTGAGCGCGTTGCTCACTAGTGGCCTGACTATCAATAGTGATAAGCATAAGAACAATCCTTTCCTGACGTCTGTAAACAAGAAACAAAAAAGCAGAGGTTGTAATCCTCTGCTTACTCCAGCATGCTGGTGACGATTTTTGCTCAGCCGAAACGGCCCACCATCATGCTGGAGGGCTAAACCAATAATAAAAGCTGCTGTGCAGTTGTACTATAGCTGGTACGTGTTCGCTGAACATGGGTGTTATCCGTGTTTATTGTATTACCGACAAGCACGTCGGTTTATTGTCTACTATGATTATAGGCAGAGAACAAAGCCCTGTCAAGGGTTGCATAGCCTCTGACCCAAATTGGTAGGTAGCACAGCCACTTTGGGCCAGAAGGATCATTTCTTCTTGCGTTGATTGGTACGATACTCGCGGTACAGATCATCATCGGCCCCTTTGACGCCCTGGCGCATAGTGGGTGGAGGGGTGCGGCTCTCCTCTGAGGTGCTGGATGATGAGCCGCTACGACGATTGCGTGATGTCGGTTGTTGTCCGGCCATGGCACCAAAACTGCGTGGGATAAGGTCGAAACGCGCTAGGAGAACCAAGAGAATGATCAGTATGGTCAGGAAAGCCAGCGTCGACGTAGAAATGACAATCTGGCTCCCAAAGAGCGGAAATTGTAGTAGCTTGCTGTCGAGATGGTTGGACTGAAAAAACTGCGTTGTAAAGATGCCAACGAAGTTGGCTGCTAGCAGATAGATGACCATGCCAAAGATATAGCGTGTCTTGAAAGCACTGACCGGTCGGGCAGGTGTAGCCGATCGGGCAGGTTTGGCAGGAGCTTTTTTCGGCTCGTTCTCAACTTCACTCGCGCTTTCATCTGTTGTTTTAGCGGGAGCAGCTTTAACGCGTGTAGCACGAGCGATACGAGCCTGAGCAATATCTTTTTCCTGAGCAGCGTCTTCTTTATTTTTCCCAACGGTTGAGAAGAAGCTCGGAAGCCTGCGCCGACTTGCCTTGACCGGTGGATCCTGGGCTTGCACTTCGGTAGCACTCTTTGCCAACGTAGGGAAAGTTTCATCAGTAGTCTGTTTAGGGGCCTCGTTTTCGCTTGCAGTTGAAGTCGAGGTCACCAGTAAAGGTCGATTGCGCCCACGAGTAGAACGTCGTGTAGTAGGGCGACGACCGGCATCCTGAGTCATGGTTGTCCTCCAGCACGGTTGTTATTATATGTTTGCTCATTGTACATTTGATCGCTATACGAGCTATTTTCTTCTGAGGCAGCTTGTTCAGGTAGATGCTGTGTACTGGCAGGCACATTCTCACTCTGTTGTTGCCCACTCTGCTCATTACCGTAGAAGTTCTGCTGGCCAATGCCGCTATTGGATAGTGGAACGGACTGATGAGGATTATTCATCGGTGGCAGAGATGGATAAGAGGGAGTAGGCTGCATGTATGGGCGAGAATGCTGCTGCATCGGTGCCTGTGATGATACAGGCGGTGTGGAAGACGAAAGAGGCAGTGGTGCTTGCGCAGGCTGTGCCGGAAGCGGTGGAGCCATAGCTTCTAATGCGCCTAACCCTGCGCGAGCAATATCATCATCGCGTCCTGGAGCGTTGCCGCCACTGACGCCAATGCCGCCAACTGTTGCTCCACCGATGCGAATGGGCCAACCACCGGCGGCCATGATAAATTTGCCGTGCGACATTTCAGACATGCTGGAAGCAAAGCCGGGAATGCCCGATCCCCACTGGGCTACAGCATCGGTTGATTGGTTGAACATGACGGCTGTGCAAGCTTTAGCCAGGCTAATATTGCCCGTAGCCCAGCCATACGGGGACATCATTCGCTCAAACAGAACCAGGTGTCCACCAGAATCAACAATAGCGATGCTGACGGGACTCCGTAACTCTCTGGCACGTTGTTTGCTCGCTTCTAAAATGCGACGTGCCACATCTATCGATAGGTTCACGTGCGTTGCTCCTTAATATATTGCTGAAAATAAATAACCTAACTATTAAGATATTGTTGCAAGTATAACGTATTAGGCGGGTACTCACAAGGGGCTTTTTGTTAGACAAATTTCACCCGTTCCTTGCGCCACTCAAGCTTGCTATATTTTTCCTCAACAAGCTGATGTGCCAGTTCCCATTCGAATGAACTCAGTTCACCCGGTACAAATTCAGCTTGTAAAGCTGTGCTAAAGCCTAGGCGGAAGGCTGTGGCGACGTGTTCCCATGAGGCATCAGGAGCGAAGGAGTGCAAAGGCGTCGTTTTTTCACGATAGAGAGCCAGGGCCTGCTGGCGAGCCTCTTCAGAGGGATAACGCAATAGGGAAAAAAATTCTTCGGAGCGATCATCCAGGGGTAGGGAGCCTTGTTGCAGCAAAGCATCATCTTTCCAGACCTGTGCGCTACCGATCAGCTTGAATCCGCCACTGGTCAGATCAGCCTGTGTTGAAGATGCAAAGCAGGCGGCAGAGGGATGTTTGCTGACGCGCTCGTCACTCAACTCGGCATGCACGCCCAGGTTTTGTAGGGCCGCGAGCAGTCCCTGCGCCAGATAGGCATAGGCAGCTACCACGCCAGAGGGGACGCCATATTTCTTGCCGATGACGATGCTATAGGTAAATTCGTCGCGGTGGTAGACGGCCCGGCCACCAGTGGGACGACGCACCAGTTCAATATCCAGCTCCTGGCAGCGTACACTCTTGATCTCGCGTTCGACGCTTTGAAAGCGTCCCAGCGAGATTGACGGCTTTTGCCAGCGAAAAACACGTAGGGTCGGCGGCACAGAATCTTGGAGATGGTGCAGATGAATAGACTCATCGATGGCCATATTCAAAGCGGCACTCTGGAAGCTGGTGTGAAGAAAACGATAGGGTTCGTGCATGAGTATTATATCCTTCGCGCAGCTTTCCATTTTTCGCGCTGAGTCTCACGCATCGCTTCTGAGGTAGGAATATAGCGAGTAATAAACTCGTCGCGAAAAGCGGAATAGCTGCCTGCAATAATAGCTTCGCGCAATTGATTGGCGAGGCGCAACATGAAACGAATATTATGAATACTACCCAGACGGTAGTAGAGTTGTTCCTCAGTCCGTGCCAGGTGATGGACATAGGCGGCACTATAGTTGCGGCAGGTATAGCAATCGCACTCATCCTGGATGGGGCCATGCACGGTGCGGAAACGAGCAGATTTGATATTGACACGTCCATGGGAAGTGAACAGTCCACCATGGCGTGCAACACGAGTGGGCAAGACACAGTCAAACATATCCATGCCCAGACCGACACCAAGCACCAGATCTTCCGGCGATCCGACGCCTAACAGATGGCGCGGCTTATTACGTGGCAAGGCCGGTGTTGTAGAGTGGAGCATGTCCCACATCATCTGCTTGGGTTCACCAACGGAAAGCCCCCCAATGGACAAACCAGGGAAGGGCAGATTGCCGATAAAACGGGCACTCTGCTCACGCAACACGGGTTCAAAAGCTCCCTGGACAATGCCAAAAAGCGTCTGCTCTGGGCGGTAGCGTTCCTTCGCCTCTAGAGCCCGTTCGACCCAACGATGGGTGCGCTCCATGGCCTGCTGTGCCTCCAAAGGAGAACAAGGGTAGGCGGCACAGATATCCAGTGGGAGAATGATATCGGCTCCAAGCTCAGCCTCAGTACGCATGACGCTCTCAGGCGTCAGCAGATGGGACGAGCCATCCAGGTGCGATTTGAATGCAGCACCTTCCTCGCTCAATTTGCGCAAGTGACCGAGGCTAAAGACCTGGAAGCCGCCACTATCGGTCAAGATGGGACCATCCCAATGCATAAAGGAATGCAAACCACCAAACTCGGCAATGAGTTCCGAGCCGGGACGCAACATGAGGTGATAGGTATTGGCAAGGAGAATCTGGACGCCAGCCGCGTGCAATTCTTCCGGTGAGACGCTTTTAACGGTGGCCTGTGTACCAACGGGCATAAAAATAGGGGTACGAATGATGCCATGTGGTGTATATATAGTGCCAGCGCGTGCCCACGTCTGTGAGCATTCAGCATTGATGCTGAATGAGAAGTACGGTGATGACATGTATTTCTAGAATGATCTGGTTTTCATATGACTCCCGAAGGGAGCCAGATAATCGGTGCTAAACAATAAAGGTGCCTTCAAGATAGCACAGACATGGTAGATATGCAAGTAGAAGACTTAGTGTCATAAAAATTTTATGAAGATGTGAAAAAGATCAATAAATTGGGGAAAAACCTCTTGCAAATTGAGCGAGGATAAGGTATGCTTTCTGGCGGTATCCCAAGATCTCGGTCAGTCTCGTAAGGCATGTCAGGCGCATGGATAAGAGTGTGCCGACAGCGGATGGTACGTCCAGGTTTTCCGTCCAGTCCCTCGCTGGTAAGGGGAGTAGGCGACTGGTGACATCTAGAAGGATATGGATCTGAAATAGAAGGAATACCAACATATCACAAGGAGGTCTCTAGTTGAGCTTCGCTGACAAAACCCTCAAATGCCGTGAATGCGGAAATGACTTTGTATTCACCGCCGGTGAACAAGAGTTCTACCAGCAAAAAGGTCTGATGAATCAGCCTGGTCGCTGTCCCAATTGTCGTGCAGCACGCCGTGCATCATCCGGTGGAGGTGGCCGTTCCGGCGAACGTGCCCCTCGCGAGATGCACACTGTCATTTGTGCCGAGTGCGGCGTGGAGACGCAGGTGCCATTCTTCCCTAAGAATGACCGCCCCGTCTATTGTAGCACCTGTTACGATAAGGTGCGCGTCTCACGCGACTAGCTAGCAATCGGACATTGGACAAATATACCAGCAGGAAGGAAGTGCGGCTTGCTTCCAACCGCTTATAGATGTTTGTTCCATGAGAGTACCCTTACGGGTATTCTCATTTCCCTCCACAGATTATTTCCAAGATGAGGTCGAGGTTTGTATTCGATCTTGTCTTGGCTTTCTTTGAAATGGATTGCCCCTTGTGGCCATCTGGGGTGGGGCGCGGGGCCTGTGCATCAACTTGCAGTCAAACCTTCCTGTCACGTATAATGAACTTGATACGTAACGTACTTTTCTCACCCTGTTGCAAGCAGAAAGCACGAAACAAAGGAGTTTCGGGATGTTGTTTGTCAGCACCGATGGAGAAAGCGAGGGTCTTTGTACGACCTTGCCCTCACTTGTGATCTCCCCGCGTACTGTTGCCGTCAATTCCCGGCTCCTCCAACTACTCGTTGCAAGTGTATCTATGTCAATTATGCGTCAGAGCGGATGCCTGTTATGACGGGCAGGGTTTTACCCGCTATCCCTACCAATGAAGCTAAGGAGCATACAACTCATGTCTGAACAAGATTTCATGCCCATTCAGAATTTCGACTACCTCGAATTTTATGTCGGCGATTCCATGCAAGCAGCCTACTATCTTGAGCATGCCTGGGGCTTTATTCCCATTGCGTATACCGGTCTGGAAACTGGCATGCGCGATCACAGCAGTTACGCTCTTGAGCAAGGCAATGTGCGTCTCGTGGTTACCTCGGCCCTTGGCCCCGAAGGTGAGATAGGTGAACACGTCAAACTGCATGGCGACGGAGTCAAAACCATTGCTCTGCGTGTCGATGATGCCGAACGGGCCTACAGCGAGGCCACCAAACGTGGCGCACGGGGCGTGGCCGAACCAGCTACCCTCAAAGATGACTATGGCTTCGTCAAAACTGCCACCATTGCTATCTATGGCGACACTGTGATTACCTTCGTTGAACGCCAGGACTACAAGGGCGCGTTTTTACCCGGCTATCGCTCTATCGCCAGCAATCTTCCCCGACGTACTCGCCCAGCTGGCCTCGCTGCCATCGACCATGTGGTCGGCAATGTCGAACTGGGCAAAATGAACGAGTGGGTGGCTTTCTACGAGCGTGTCCTGGGCTTTACCCAGTTGGTTCACTTCGATGATCGCGCTATCAGCACCGAGTATTCCGCCCTCATGTCCAAAGTTATGCAGAATGGCAGTGGGCGTATCAAATTCCCTATCAACGAACCAGCAAAGGGACGTCGCAAATCACAGATCGAAGAATACCTTGACTTCTATCGTGGTCCAGGTGTGCAGCATATCGCCCTTAACACCTCCGATATGATCACTACAGTGCGCAGCTTACAGGAGCGCGGTGTCCAATTTCTCAAGACACCCAGTAACTACTATGATACTGTACTGGACCGTGTCGGTCACATCGCCGAGGACGTGAAGGAACTGGCCGAACTCGGTATTCTCGTCGATCACGACGACGAAGGCTACCTGCTGCAAATCTTCTCCAAGCCCATCGTCAATCGTCCCACCGTGTTCTTTGAAGTGATCGAACGCAAGGGCGCACGCGGCTTTGGTGAAGGCAACTTTAAAGCCCTGTTCGAGGCCCTGGAGCGTGAACAGGAACTGCGAGGAAATCTGTAAAATGAAGCTGCTCACGTTCAGAACGCCCGACCGCGCTACTCATGCAGGGATTGTCTATGGTGAGCGTGTCATTCAGCTCGACTACCCAACCGTGTTGGAATTGTTGCGCGATCCGGAAGGCATGTCCAAGGCTCACGACATCTTAGCACGCAGAGTAGCTGAACAGAATGCTTCGTCAGAGTCACCTCATGCTTCGCCATTGGCAGGTCTCTTCTCGTTGGGGTTGGCACACCACGAATACACACTGCATGAACTGCTGCTGCTCCCGCCCATTCCAGAGCCGCCTTCGGTGCGCGACTTCTACGCCTTTGAGCAGCATGTCAAGGCTGCTCGTGCCAAACGCGGCCTGGGTATGATTCCTGAATGGTACGAGATACCCACTTTCTACTTCACCAACAATAGTGAAATTTACGGTACCGACCAGGAAGTACCTTATCCCGTGGGCAGCCACGAACTAGACATTGAACTGGAGATCGCCTGCGTCATCGGTCGCGAAGGCAAAGATATATCCGTCGAAGAGGCGGGAGACTATATCGCAGGCTACACGATCATGAACGACTGGAGTGCGCGTGACTTCCAACGCAAAGACATGAAGCTCAATCTTGGTCCCGGCAAAGGCAAAGATTTCGCCACCTCTATCGGCCCCTGGATCGTCACTCCCGATGAACTGGCCTCCCGCCGTACTGGTAGTACTGCCGGTGAGATCGTTACACCCCAGAGTACGGATACTTCCACTTCATCACCACAGTCCTCTGCGGTGAATGAACGCTACGATATGGCTATGATCGCTCGCGTCAACGGTAGAGAAATTTCACGTGGCAATTTCAACCAGATCTATTACAGCTTCCCACAGATGATCGCCTATGCCTCGCGCAATGCACGCCTGCGCCCCGGCGACATTCTTGGCTCTGGCACCGTAGGTACCGGCTGTCTCCTGGAACTGGGCACCGAAGTCCATCCCTGGTTCCAACGCGGAGACGTTATCGAACTAGAAATTGAAGGTATCGGCGTATTGCGCAATCGTATTGTGTAGTTTGTAAAAGGTCGTAGGGACGTGATTGATCGCGTCCACGGGATGGCGGAGGCCAAACGAGCCTGGTTGTGTCGCCTGTTGAAAGGAGAAAAACTATGCCATACTATCATCGTTTAGGAGAAATACCGCATAAACGGCATACACAGTTTCGCAAGCCAGACGGAACCCTTTACTCCGAAGAACTCTTCGGCACCGAAGGCTTCTCCGGCAATTACTCTAACATTTACTACACCTACCCACCTACGCGGGTGAAAAAAGTGGAAAAGTTCGCGCACATCGACTACGAAGAGTGGCGCCAGGATGTGCAGCGACATCATCACGTCAAAACCGCCACTATGCCCCGTGGTGGCGATCCCGTGCTTGGTCGGCAGGTTCTCATGTACAACAAAGACGTCACCCTTGCCCTGACTTTGCCGGACAAACCTATGAACTACTTTTACCGCAGCGGCGAATGCGATGAGGTCTACTTTGTCCACGATGGACATGGCGTCCTGGAAACCAACTTTGGCCTGTTACCCTATCACGAAGGCGACTACATCGTCATCCCTCGCGGCACGACCTTCCGTTTCAGCATTCCCAACGATAGCCCTGACTCCCGCTTCTTTATCATTGAAGCGCATGGCACGATTGAACCGCCGCGTCGCTACCTCAACAGGAATGGACAGTTGTTAGAGCATTCCCCCTATTGCGAACGCGACATTCGTGTCCCAGAGGAATTGGTCACGCATACCGAGCGTGGAGACTTTGAGGTGCGTGTCAAAGTCGGTAATACCATCTCCAGCTACTGGTACGATTTCCACCCTCTCAACACCGTCGGCTGGGACGGCTGCGAATATCCCTGGATCTTCAACATTGCCGATTTCGAACCGATCACCGGGCGTATTCACCAGCCACCCCCTGTGCATCAAACCTTTGCCGGTCCAAACTTCGTTGTCTGCTCCTTCGTCCCGCGCAAGCTGGATTATCACCCCCTTTCGATCCCTGTTCCCTACAACCACAGCAACATCGACAGCGATGAAGTACTTTATTATGTCAACGGCAACTTTGGCAGCCGCCGTGGTATCGAGCGTTCATCCATCACCCTCCACCCCCGTGGCATCCCCCACGGCCCTCATCCCGGAGCCGTCGAAAAAAGCCTCGGTGTCGAACGCACCGACGAACTAGCGGTCATGGTAGACACTTTCTACCCCCTCAAGCTCGCTGCTGCCGCACAAGCATTTGATGATCCGGCGTATCCGTCCAGCTGGTATGATTAACATGTAGTGGCCCCTTGCGGGGCCACATTTATCGAACCGCCGCGTAAAACCCCTGGCTTCAGCCATGGGGATATGAGCGGCGTTGCGCGTCGCGGGCGTGATGGGCATGGGGAAAGACTCCCTTGACAACTTACAGCATACGCGCTATACTGTAATATATGAAACAGAAGAAAGCCTACAAGTACCGAATATGCCCCACTGATGAGCAAAAGCAGATGCTTGCTCACACTTTCGGTTGTTGTCGCTACGTCTACAATTGGGCGTTGCGCAAACGAACCGACGCCTATTACCAGGAAGGGAAACGTCTGTACTATGAGCAGATGAGCCAAGCTTTGACCTTGCTGAAAAAGCAAGATGACCATGTCTGGCTCAATGAAGTTTCTTCTGTTCCTCTGCAACAAAGCTTGAGGCACCTTGATCGAGCTTTCCTCAATTTTTTTGAGGGACGTGCGGACTACCCCACTTTCAAGAAGAAACACGGACCACAAGCGGCTACCTATGCCTCTTCGGCTTTCAAGTGGGATGGAACGAACTTGACCCTTGCCAAGATGGATACGCCTCTTGATATTCACTGGTCGCGTCCCTTGCCCAAAGGATGCAAGCCCAGCAGTGTCACCATCACCAAAGATTGTGCTGACCGCTACTTCGTCTCTCTCCTGGTTGAGGAAGATATCACCCCTTTGCCAGTGGTCAACAAGCAGGTCGGGCTTGACCTGGGACTCAAGAGCATGGTCATCACGAGCGATGGGCATACCTTTGGCAACCCTAAATTCTTTGTCAAGGATGAGAAGAAGCTGGCCAAAGCTCAGAGACGGCTTGCCAAGAAGAAAAAAGGCAGTAAGAACCGAGCGAAAGCCCGTCTCAAGGTGGCTCGTCTCCATGCCAAGATAGCTGATAGGCGACGCGACTATCAACACAAACTCTCGACTCAAATCATACGTGAGAACCAAATCGTATGCGTCGAAAGTTTGCAAGTCAAGAATATGGTCAAGAACCATTGTCTTGCTAAGGCTATCTCTGACGTAGGATGGTCGGAGTTTGTGAGGCAATTGGAATACAAAGCTGAGTGGTATGGACGTACCCTTGTCAAGATAGACAAGTGGTATCCGTCCTCCAAACGCTGCTTTGATTGCGGTCATCTTCTCGACTCCTTAACCTTAGATATTCGCCACTGGGTGTGTCCTGAATGTGGTGTAGAGCATGATCGTGATATCAATGCTGCGAAAAACATTCTATTCGCTGGACAAGCGATACGTGCCTGCGGAGAGAGTGTAAGACCAGGGAGAGCGAAAGCCCGAACTGGCAACTCTCAGCGAAACAGGAAACCCTCTCAGCGATGAGAGCAATCCCCTAGCTTGAGCTATGGGGAGGATGTCAACACCACTCACTAGTTAATTCACACTACCCCTTACGAAGCCCTCCCATGCAAAAACACTAGTTAAAATAGGATATTTTAATGTTGCATTTTTTTGCTCTATTATGGTAGGGTTAACATATGACGATATTTGCTTCATACACCCAAAGGTGACCACTTAGAAAAGAAATTGAGAAGCATAAGCTTACGAGATTGATAGTATGACAACATCTGAATTCAGTCAAGTTTCCTCTAAGAAACCGATTAAACCTCAAAAAAACCATGGCGCTTCAAATAATTGGTTTTCTTATATATCTGATGTGCCTGCTCCTTTTACTCCTTTAGTTGGACGGGAGCAAGAGAGCAAAGCGGTTTCTACTCTGTTGACGCAACCTCTAGTGCGCCTACTGACATTAACGGGTACAGGGGGAATCGGTAAGACACGCCTGGCGTTGCAGGTAGTACCAACTCTCAAATCAGAGTTTCCTGATGGATGCTGCTTTGTCTCGTTGGCCTCTATTGAAAGTCCCGATCTGATTATACCCACTCTTGTCCAGGCACTCAAAGCACAAAGAGGTAAGAAAAGTTCTCCTTTCGCTTCTCTTAAAAACTTTTTAAGGGACAAGCTCTTCTTGTTGGTACTGGACAACTTTGAGCATCTAGTAGAGGCAACTCCTTTACTTCTGGAATTGCTCTCGTCCTGTTCAGGATTGAAGATGCTGGTGACCAGCCGTGCTGTGCTTGGGGTACAAGGCGAATATAGGTTCCCTCTCCGTCCCTTAGAACTTCCTGATCTCAAACACCTTCCACATAGCGAAGCTCTCTCACACATTCCGGCAGTTGCCCTCTTTGTGCAACGTGCGCAAGGGGTGATACCTGGCTTTCAGCTAACCAGAACCAATGCCAAGAGCATTGCAGAAATCTGTACTCGCCTGGATGGGTTGCCGCTAGCGATTGAACTGGCAGCAGCTCGTATTAGAGTGCTTTCACCGCAAGCACTCTTGAAGTATCTAAAACATCGATTGCAGGTCCTGACGAGCGGAGGTCCTGATCTGCCTGCACGACAACAAACCTTACACAACACACTGAGCTGGAGCTATAACTTGCTGACGGCTGAGGATCAATGGTTGTTCCGGCACCTCGCTGTCTTCATCGATGGCTGTACGCTGGAAGCAATAGAGGCACTCTACACTGCCTCTGGTGACACAACTACACGAGTACTCGATAGAGTGGCATCGCTGCTGAATAAGAGCCTACTACAAAGCGTCGAAGAGGAAGGGAATGGCATACGCTTTTTGATGCTAGAAACGATCCGTGAGTATAGTTTGGAGTGTCTGGCTGCTTGTGGCGAATTGGAGCAAGCGAAAGATGACCATGCTGCATACTATGCAGGATTTACCGAGGAGACAGAACCTGCGTTACTCGGTAGGCCTCAAAGCACAGAGACGGAACTCCTAGTGAGAGAGTACGGTAACGCAAGTGCTGCGTTGCAGTGGTTATTAGACCATAAAGAGAGGGAGGGAAACATCGAGTTATCTCTGCGGCTGGCAGCAGCTATGGGAGGAGTTTGGCTTGTGAAAGGGTTACTGAAGGAGGGACAAAGCTCTCTGGAACTGGCCTTAGCTGCAAGCGATACGAGCGAATCGCCTGTATCAATCAAAGCGAGGGCCAATGCACTCTATGTTCTTGCCTGGCTGGTACGATGGCAAGGCGATGATGCGCGATCCTCTACATTGTTTGAAGAGAGCCTGGCGTTGTTTCGAACCCTGGGCAATATAGGACTTGAGCCTCACTTTTTCGAGCACATTCTTGCCGAGCTATCCACACGACTCGGCGAAGAGACCTTTGCCGCACTGCGGGCAGAAGGACAAGCAGTGACTCCTGAGCAAGAATTGATGGCAGAAGCAGAGCCGACCATCAGCACGATATCTCCTCCGGTAACCTATGCTGCTGGACTGACCGCACGTGAACTCGAGGTACTGCGCTTGATAGCAATGGGACTCACTACGAAACAGATCGCAACGCAGCTTGTGATCAGTTCTCACACGGTCAATGTGCATATCCAATCGATTTATCAAAAGCTGGACATCAAGTCACGTAGTGCGGCAACGCGCTATGCTATTGAACATCATCTCATTTGAACAGCACTCTTCGGCAACCTGTACATCAGGCTTGTCTGCATAAAAAGACTCTTGAGGTTTGAAAGGATATCCTATGTACACCAGTAATCTCATACAACTGCTACAGATGTTGAATGGAACACGAAAAAATTGGGTCGTGTATATTAGCTCGTCACAAGCGGATGCATTTCGTACTGGAGAGCCATGGGAGGCGCGACTATCTCTTACTGAAGGACGAGTTACTTGCCGCATATGGAGTACAGTTGATCGGCGGCTGTTGCTCTCAAATGAAGAGGCGATACGCTGGTTGGCAGACTTGCCCCAATTTGTCTGGAGACTAGAAACGACCATTTCGCCACAGGGTTCCCAGGAGACTCTATTACCATGGATACCACAACGCGTTGAACAGGTAGAAAAGACAGCCATAAACGCCTTGTCTCGAGAACAAAGGCAGATTCTGGGATTGGTTGATGGGCGCAGGACAGCCAAGGAAATAGCCACGATCTTGCAGCAACCGCTCGATGCACTTGAAAAGGTCCTCGATGATCTGCGTGCAAGAGGTTTTATACGGCAATAGTTATTTTGTAGTATATACTCTGCCAACCATCGGGTCTAAAGAAAAGAAAAATAGCATATTTTAGTGATGTATTTCGTTACTCATCTAAGTAAAATGGGGAACATGGTTGAGATTGTCTCTCTATCACCATACTATCTTTTAGGAAAGAGAGGGAAAGAGTGCGTATTCTATCATCAAGATGCCCTACTAATCCGGTTCCAGAAGAAACAAAGGAGGCAGGTTTAATTGTACATAAAAAGGCTCCAATACGGGAGGAAACATCACGTAGGCAACTGATCAGTACAATCCTCCTGGCAGTAGTCCTTTTCCAGTTCGTTTATTTGCCTGGCACTTTCTCCGGCAACAATATGGTTGCTCTCTGGATTGTATTGCTCAGCCTTACAATCTGTAGCTTGGTGGCCCTATTTCAGCACATAGGCAGGCTCACCGTAGCCAGCATTCTGCTCATTGTGGTAATCGATTTGGAATGTACCCTCCTGCTTTTTATGTCTTCCACGAGGTTGGATGTAGGAAGCCTCACCTTCTACAACGTATTGATTCTACCAGAGCTTATTGCAGTTTGTCTTCTTCCTGCTGCAAGCGTATTTCCCATTGCCATAGGAAATACGCTCTTCATCGCTCTCGACATTACGTTCCAACCCCATACCTTTGCATTAACACAGCTTCTAGGATCAAGCATGGCGTATAGCGTCATATTGCAACCAATCGGACTACAACTCCTCGTAGCGATGGTGGCATATGCCTGGATACGGGCTACATCGTCTACTGATGAGCTAGTAAATGATGCTGAAGAAGAGATAAAGCTACTGAGGTGTGAAAGTGAGCGTAAGCAGCAAGTGGATGACGACATCGAGCAGTTGTCACAGACCCTGGTCCGTGCTGCCAATGGTGACTACCAAGCACGTATGAATGTGACACAGGATAACGCCGCCTGGCAGATAAGCCAATCGCTCAATCTCTTACTAGAGCGCCTGCAGAAGGCTGATCAAGTAGCCCAAAAGTACCGGCGGCTACAAGTCCAGGAAAACCGACGACTGCGAGCGCAGGTGTCCTGGTTGACCGAGGTTTGCGATACCGTGACAAACGGTCGAAATTGAGTGAATTAACTCACGCCGCCCTCTTTTCTGAAAAGGACCGGAGCAGGACGGCACAGAGGGAAAACTGCTCCGGGGAATGTGCAAACCAGGAGTCTCGTCTTATGCTCCGGAAAGCGTCCCACCAAAGAACAGGTGGCCCATCTCAGGGTCTCTTAGGACGTTTTCCGCCGGGCCTTGCATACGTACCAGGCCACTTTCCATCACTACTCCGTAGGTGGCGATTCCCAGGCCGGCACGCACGTTCTGCTCAACCAGCAGGACCGTTGTGCCAGCGTTGTGCATCTGCACAATGGTCTCAAACACCTGGACAAGCGTCTTCGGATCCATGCTCATCGAGGGCTCATCCACCAGCACTAACGCCGGATCGAGCATGAGGGCACGTGCGATCTCGACCTGGCGCTGCTGACCCCCTGACAGGCTCCTCGCCTGTTCTTTTGCCCGTTCCCTGACGATCGGAAACTGCTCCTCAATTTTAGCTAAGCGCCGCTCGATTGTGCGTTTATCGCGTAGGAGCAATCCGCCCAGCTCCATATTCTCCTTGACGGTCATGTTAGGGAACAAGCTATGATCCTGTGGAATTTGTGCTATGCCCAGTTGCAATATGTGTGGCGTTGTCATGCCGACAATGGACTGACCACGAAACGTGATCGTACCACGGCGAGGCTTCAGCAAACCGCTGATGACACGCAACACCGTTGACTTGCCCGCCCCGTTTGGGCCAACAAGGCAGGTGAGCGATCCCTTCTCAACCTCGATATCCACCCCTTTGAGGACATCTCCCCCCCCATAGCCGGCAACAATGTTTGCTATCTTCAGCATGACTCACGCTCCTAGGTATGCTTCCAGTACCGCCGGGTTGTTGCGCACCACGTCGGGTGGCCCTTCGGCGATGGTTGTTCCGCGGTGCATTACGTTCACCGCTTGGCACAGCCCCATGACAAATTCCATGTTGTGTTCAACGACCAGGAAGGTGATGTTTTTTTGTTCGTTGAGTGTGCGAATACAGCGTGCCAGCTCGTTGACCATGGTGGGGTTAATTCCTCCTGCCGGCTCATCTAACAGGATCATCTGCGGTTGGACCACCAGGATGAGGGCGAACTCCAGCAATTTCTTCTGCCCATAGGAAAGATTGCCTGCCGGCTCATCTTTGAGCTTTGTGAGGCCCACGAAATCCAGTAAGTCCAGGGCCTGGCGTTGCTCTTGTGACGACCCCCAGTGTTTCAGTAATCCTCGAATACCCTTGCGCGGCATGGCAACGTGCATGTTCTCGAGTACGGTGAGGCGCGGAAAGACGCGTGTCAGTTGAAACGTCCGCCCTATGCCCAGGCCGAATACCTTGTCGGGTTTCTCCCCTGTGATGGCTCTTCCACCGAAGCGAATCTCGCCCGAGTCTACGCGCTCGTAACCGGTAATCACATTAAACAGGGTCGTTTTGCCTGAGCCGTTGGGACCGATCAATCCTGTGATGGTGCCCTGTTCAACGGCCAGCGAACAGGCATCAAGCGCCTGAATCCCCCCAAAGGCTTTGGAGGCAGCATGTACTTCTAAGAAGCTCATAAGTTTATCCCTTCCCAGCTCGTTCTGCCAGTGCGCCCGGCGACTCCGGCTTGGTGGCGCGTGCTTCGCTCTGTGATCGTACTTTTCGCACGGTCTGCCAGCGTCGCCACTGTTGCTGGGCCGAAGGCACGATACCACGAGGAAGCGCCAGGATAACAGCTAGGAAGAGCGCTCCATAAATCATGAGATTCACTCCATTGCCACCGAATTGCAGATCCAACCACTGCTGCAGCGGACCGACAAGCAATGCTCCAACAAGCGGCCCGGCCAGAGTACCCAACCCGCCAAGGAACGCCATCATAGTGATGCTGACATCCACGTTGGGATCGAACCCGAATTGAGGATAGATAATGCCAACATAGTAGGCGAACAAGGCCCCTGCCATAGCGACAAAGATCGCTGAGATCACGTACGCGGCCAGTTTATACGGGCCTGTCTTAACGCCGAGGCCGAGTGCGCGGTCCTCGTCGTCGCGAATCGCCAGGAGTCCCAACCCGTATTTCGAGTGGCGCACCTTCCATGAAACGCCGATGGCCAGGAGCAACAGGGCGAGCGCAACATAGTAGAAAGGCAGATCAAAGAAGTCACTGCTCCACGGCGTAATGGGCAGGAACACCCCACTTGAACCATTCGTGATGCCTCTCAGATTGTAGGCCAGGAGTTGGAAGATGAAGAGGAGCGCGATAGTGACCACAATAAACGTATATCGTCGCACGCGCAGGGCGATAAATCCCAACGGGATAGCGAACGCGCCCGCGACCAGTCCCGCCAGGGGCAGCAGCAGGAAAGGGATATACCCGCCAGGGATGTTCCATTGCTGGCAGGCAAGGGCGATGGTATAGGTACCAATACCGTAATAGACGGAGTGGCCCAGGGAAATGTAGCCAGTATACCCTGAAAAGATATTCCAACCCGTCACCGCTGCCGCAAAGATCAGGGTGAAGACGGCGACCGCCGTCACGGCGGTATTGGGGGAGAGCAGCACTGGGAATACAAGCACGAGTAACAGTAAGGCGAGCAGTCCCAACGTTTTGAGCGTTTTCATTGCTTCCTTCCTTCGAGGCGTCCAAAAAGTCCCTGTGGACGGAACAGTAAGAGCGCTACAAGCAAAACGAAGAAGACTGTGCTCGACCAAACGGGAGACCAGACAAGCGCTGTTACATCTCCAATCACTACCATGACCAGTGAGGCAATGAGGGCACCTCGCAGACTCCCCATCCCGCCCAGCACGATGATCACCAGCAGGCGGTAGATCAGGTCGTAGGAACTGGCAGGATTAAATGCATTGGTCGCGCCGTACACCATCCCTCCCGCAGCTGCCAGGGACACCCCAATGCCAAAGGTAATGGCCTGCACCTGCGGCACATTGATGCCGATGAGGGACGCTGCTGTGCGGTTCTGCATCGACGCTCGCAGTCTGCGGCCAAAGTCAGTTCGATAGACGAGCAAGAAGAGAGCGCATAACAGCACGACACTCAGCAGGAATGCAAAGAGATAGATGTAATTGATGTAGAAGCCCCCAAGCTGGAAAGCCGCATCGACGTACCAGGCATGAAGTATCACCAGGTTCGTGGTAAAGAAGTACCCCAATGCTCCCTCAATGATAAGAGCGATTGCAAAGGTCACCAGGATGGACAAGGTGATACGGTCCCACTTGAGCCTGCGTATGAAGGCCCATTCGAGCAGCACACCGAGTCCAAACATGGTTGGCATGGTGATAAGCAGCCCTACAAAGAGGTCAAGTTGCAGGAATCGCTCCAGCACGAAGCTGAGATACGCACCCAGGATGACCAGAATGCCCTGAGCGACGTTGATGATGTCAAGCACTCCAAAAATCAAGGTCAGTCCTGATGCCATCAGAGCATAGACGCCACCCGTCAGAATTCCCAGGACGACCCCTTCGACGATGAGAGACACAGTAACACCTTTCTAATAACCCGATCACCGCACGCGTGGCTGGGTGCGTGCGGTGATTGGGCTGCGCGTGGCGCATCCACCCACCCCATTACCGTTACGGGAGGTTAAGACGACCAAGCAGGTTTAGGGTACTTCAGGTTCGCCTGTGCCTGCTCCTGTGGATACACAGGGATCAATTGACCGTTCTGCCATTGGAACAGGTAAGGGATTGCTAGAGTGTTCTCCCCGTCAGCAGCGAACTTCACCGGCCCTTGCAGGCTTTGAAATGTGCCATTGTGTAACACATTTATGACCTTCGCATTATCGATGCTCTGCGCCTGGTTGACGGCCTGCTGCAGGACCTGCCCCACAGAGAACGCCTGGACCGAATCCGAACTGATATCACCAGCACCGCCACCAAACTTGGCAATGAAAGCGGGGACAAAGATATTGTTCTGGTAGGTCTTGACCTGGGGCCACCACCCGCCGTTGGCAACGAGTATTCCCTCGGCGTTTTTCACCCCGATAGCACTGGTAAAAGCGGAGCCCTGATCGGGCCCAGAAGTAGCGATAATCAGCTTGGGATTGTAATGTTGCGTCTTAAAGTACTTCAAATAGGAAATACTATCCTGGAGGGCATCAGTACCCAGAATCACCACATCCGCTTGCGAGGCCACCACTTTCTGGGCGATGGGGTTTAAGTCTGTATTTTCTGCCGGGTAGATATCGTAGAGGGCGGTCGTGACTCCACCCCCCTCTAAGGGCGGCTTGGCACTGGCAACTTGTTCCAGGGTAAAAGGGGTATCCGAACCAGCATAGGCCACGGTCTTCGGCCGCATACCCACAGGCAAAGACAGGATATATTGGACCAGGCTTGCCATGTATTTCGACGTCGACAGCGAAACGGTAAACATATTGGTCAGGCCATGCGTGAAGTCATCGTGAGAAGTCCCGGTGCCATCAATAAAGGAGTACCCATGGCGGGCGGCTACCTCTGCCCCGGTCACCGTAAAGGCATCGTCGAACGGCCCGAGGACGAAATTGACGTGATCAACCGAGATCAGCTTCTCGTAGTTGACCCGAGTCTGGTCGGTCTTCGTGCCGTCGTCATAGGTGATCAGCTGGACCTGGTGGCCAAGCAGACCGCCGTTTTTATTGACATAGTCTACCCAGAGCTGGTACCCCTGCTTAAGTGCTTGTCCATCGGCGGAATTATCCCCTGTGAGCGACAAGGACATGCCAATTTTCACCGGCCCCGTTTGGGTGGTGGTAGTAGTAGTACCGCCACTGGTTTGCGTGCAGGCGCTCAGCAGCAGTATGAAAATAACGAAGAATGCAGAGAGTATTTTTGCTAGTTGTCTTCTTCTCAAAATATGTCCTCCTTCGTGGACCGGGTTCCATGATATGCGATTACACATGATCACACGCACCCAAAGCTGAATACGACACTTTCCTTCATTCCATGTGCAGAGAGAGCACGGCACATACCAGGACTGGCAACGAAACAAGCAAGGAGTCCAGATGCGTCTTGGAAAAGGGAAGCCTGCAAGCTGTGCCCTGTGCTGCAATCGACGACTCCTGCCCCCGATCGTTCTCGTGCTCCTCAATAGAAAAGACAGACTCCACCTATGTGGAATCGCGCAGAAATGCGAGATGACTTTCGACGATCACGCTTTTCCCCAGGCGACCCATTCCGGGCCAAACACGCGGCCTTTCGATAGATACCAGCGTCCGTTGGGACCAACGTGATAAGCTCACATAGCAGGCAGCACCTTACAAACGCTCCGGTTCTTGACCGCTCATCTACGAGTGTGAAGAACAGGCACATAACATGCCGATCCCCGCGCGTAGTCTGGTCAGAAAAGCCCATAAATACTTTATCATAAATGCGTAATGTTTTGCAAGAGTTTTATCAAAAAGTACCAGTTATAAATATGTATATTTTGCAAGGGTATTGCTAAAAAGTACTAGACGACTGAGCAAAGGGGTGTGACAAATAGTACCTTTAGGGGAAAGGTTCTTCGAACCTTTCCTTTTTCTGCAAAAGCGTAGTAAACTTTTCTGGGACGTTCTTTCCTACAATGTTCCTGCATGATGTGTAAGCGTAAGCTGATGGGCTTTTGTGGCAACTGGTAGCCGCTGTATTCCCTGGTTGGGGTACTGGTGTCGGCATGTTCAACCGGGGCATACATCGATGAAGATGAATGTATCTGGGAGCAGATCCACTTCTTCGGCTTCTAAGGAAGGTCGGGCAGACCATTGCTGCTGGAAAGTGCATGGTCCATAGGGACCTCGCCGAAAGCACTTGGCCATGCCGGGGCAGGAAGACGCCCGGGTGTCGCGCAGGGAATGCGGTCTGCCGGTCGGAGGGTTTGAGCGAGAGCCCATAGGCAATCTAAATTGGACGAACGAGCGCACATGTATCCTGAAGTCGCACGTTGCTTGAGAAGGGATAGAAGCTTCTATGATCAGATTTGTGAGTAATATACCTATTTCCCGTCGCCTCTCCTTGTTTTTCGCAATAGCAGCGCTCATCCCTGCCATTGTGATTTTCATCCTCGGCAATACCTATATTTCTTCTCTCACGGTCCGGGGCCAAGCCGTGCAAACCAGTTTTGACGCACAAAACCTGGCCTCCAACCAGTTGGTCAACCTGCAGCGCATGAACGCATTGGTGCAAACGCGCTTCAACGAGATCTTTGCCAGCCTCTCCGGCAAGATCACTGACCCCTCGCTCGCCAATGCCGGCGGGTTGGTGAGTGCGGATATCGCAGCTCGCGAAGCTGACTTCCAACAAACGCTCGTCGATTACCAGGCGAACTACGACCTGGCTACTTCCAGCAATATGAATACCGTACGAAGTATTCTGATCAACGATAATCCTTCGGTCGAGCCCAGAATCATTGGTGACCAGCACCAATCGCTCAATGCGGTGGTGTCATCCAACTGGCCCGCATACCAAAAGCTGCAGAAGCAGGAGATGACGCTTCTCGATAGCCTGGATCCTACACTCCCCAATCATCCCGCCGAACTCCCGATGAATGTACTGAGTGCAAAATACAACCAGGCATACACCATCCTATGGCATGCCAACTTTCTCTTCACAGATCTAGACAACAACTGGGGACGGGTGGCAGATGACGCGGCAGCTATAGGCAAGACGGTGACTGCCATTGGGCCATCGGTGACGCAACCGGTCTTACTCTCGACAATCGTCGCTCTTGGCAGTACCATTTTGATCGTCCTCGCGACGGGATGGCTGGTGAACCTGACGATTACAAGCCCCCTGCGCAGTCTTGCCTTACTCACCCAGCGCATTACCAAGGGCGAAACCCATGTACGCGCACGCGTCAAGAGCCATGACGAAATTGGCCTGGTGACCATGTCGATGAACAACATGCTCGATAATATTGTCCGCCTTATCCAGGAAGTACAGGCCCAGCGCGATTCACTGCAATTGCAGGTAGAGAAACTGGTGAGCGAAGTCAGCGGCGTCGGCGAAGGAGACCTGCGCATACAAGCAGAGGTCACAGGCGACGCCCTCGGTGTGCTAGCAGACTCCTTCAACTACATGGTAGAAGAATTGTCCAGCCTGATAATTCGTGTGAAGCAGGTTGCTAGCGAGGTACAAAACTACACCAGCTTGACATTTGAGTACATGACCCAAGTAGTGGAAGTTGCGGATACGCATATATACCAGATCACTAAAGCCGCTATGGAGGTAGAGCGTATGGCCAATGCCAGTCGGCAGACCTCTGACCGCGCACAAATATTGTATCATAGTACTCATGAGGTACGCCAAGCAGCGCAAGGCGGACGTGAAGCGGTATCGCAGACGGCTGAAGGTATAGGACGCATCCATAAAAATGTGCAGAATACAGCCAATAAGGTGCAAACGCTCTCCGAGCGTTCGCACGAGATCAACAATATTGTAGAGGTTATTGCTACTGTTGCGCACCAGACAAACCGTCTTGCCTTAGATGCAGCCATCCAAGCGGCGATGGCTGGCGAAAATGGCAAAGGTTTTGCTGCCGTTGCCGCTGATATCCGACGTTTGGCGGAGAAGGCGAAGGAAGAAGTTAAAGCGATTGTGCATATCGTCCGCAGCATTCGTGAAGATATCGGATCAGTGGCAGTTTCGATGCGCGATACGCAACTTGAAACGTCTCTAGGAGCAGACCTCGCTCAAGAGACGGAGAAATCTCTGCAACGGATCTTTGGCCTCATTGAACGCCAAGCACAGGAAATTGAAACCATCAATCAGGTGGCAATGCAGCAGTTGGAGTCTTCAAGCAATATAGTCCAAGTTATGCAAAGCGTTTCTCATTCAACTCAACAAAGTAGCCAGAGTACACATGAAGCTTCACAAAATATGGAGTACCTGACACGCCTGACAGAGCAGCTACTTGCTTCTGTGGAGGCATTCAAGCTTCATAACAATGGCAACCCTACTCCTCCACATTCAAATGTTACCGGTGTTTTGAAGGATGTAGAGGATAACGGATTGACCATCAGCAGTGTACTTCGTGTGATCACATCAGGCCGTCAGTCAGGTAATGGAGATATGCATAATGCCCTGCCAGCTTCTTCTGCATCCTCCCAAAACTACCCCTACCTACCATATCAACCGGAAAACGGGAGGCAATAATGCCAATACACTTCAAAGAAGAGACCCTCTCGCTTTGTCATCCTGAGCGCCGCGAAGGATCTCTGGCCGCCGAGAGATCCTTCGCGGCGCTCAGGATGACACGGCTGCATCGGCTTCGTTTGACTCGCAACACGTCTTCTTTGAAACGGATTGGGCAATAATGCAGTGAAGAACTAAATCAATAAGTTGACCATACCCATCGTAAGGTTGCAGAGAGCATCAGCATCCTAGCAGATCAGTGTGACACCATCTCCTGGCTCGCCTGTAAGGCCAACATGATCGCCTGTTCCTGCGAGAGCGCTCTACCCTCTGCCCACCAAACATCCCATTTCTCCCCATTCGCCTGGGCTTTGAGCCCCTCCAGCTTGGACATGTACCGGCGATAGTAGATGACTGGAAATATCGCATCTAATCGTTCCAACAGCGCCTCTGCCGCTCCTCCTATCTGGGCTGCACGCTCTTGCTTCCCCAGTTCTCGCAGATAACTGGCGCACTCGATCAAGGCCAACGCGATAGTCGGCCCGATCGTGGGCCGATGTCCTATCTCTTGCACAATGAGCAGGGCTTCTCTCATGTGCCCCAGCGCCTGGATCAGCTTTCCCTGAGACCCTTCCAGGTCGCTCAGTTCAGCGAGTGCAATGAAGAGTTTCGTGTGTTGCCCTCTTGCGCGCAGCAAGCTCACACTCTCGCTCAGCATGCTTTTTGCCCGGCTTGCGTCTCCCTGGAGCTGGAATATGACTCCCATCCGCGCCAGGACGAATGCGTAGTGCTCTTGATCTCCATTGGCTCGATACCAGTCCAGGCATGCTTCAAAGGAGCTAACTGCCTGAGCGTACTCCCCTTGAAGAAACCAGCTTTCCCCAAGAGCACGCAGAATGAAGGCTCTGGTTGGTAGGTCAGCACCATCCTGCCCGAGGGCCAGGCACTCCTCCAACAGGGATTGTGCTCGCTCGTAGGCTCCTTGTCGCAGGAACAACCACCCCTTGGCCAGCAGCAGTTTGCTCTGTCTGGAGAACGGCATCTCGCTCCCCAACTGCATCGTGGCTTCCAACCAATGCAGCCCCTCCTCTGCTTGATCACGCCTGCCCCAAAACAGAAAGAATGCACCGCAGAAGCGCTGAGCGATCTCCACTTCTCCCTGCTCGACCGCAAAAGCCAACGCCGCTCGGATGTTGTCCTGCTCCCGTTCGAGGAGCCGCATAGTTGTTCTCTGCCTTGTTCCGCCGTACAGGTCTGGCTCGCTGCTCTCGACGAGTGTAAGATAATACTGGGCACGCCGCCGCTGTACCTGCTGCATCTGCCCGCTCTCACTCAAACGTGCCAACGCATATCTCTGCACGATCTCCAGCAGCGAGAAGCGACCGAACGGCTCTTGGACAATTCCGTCTTCCTCCATAGGGTGATGGACGATCAGACTCTGGTTCACTAAGGCCTCCAGGCGATCGAGCAGTTCCTCACGCAGGTCTGGCTCGCTCAGGCAAACAGCCCTGGCCGCCTCGACTGTCCAGCCTCCCTGGAACACGCCCAGGTGCGCCAGCAGGTGCTGCGCCGAGCTATCCAATAACTGGTAGCTCCAGTCCAACGTCTTCCACAAGGTCTGCTGGCGTTCTGGCACGTTGCGGGTTTTCTGGCTCAAGAAGGTCAAGGCCTCCTTGGATCCTCTTGCCTGGGAGAGTGAGCCGTTGCCCTTCCCAGCCAGCTGCTCAAGGAGCTTGGTGGGAGAAAAGAGCTTGATGCGAGCGGCGGCCAGTTCAATGGCCAGGGGCAGACCATCCAGGTGAGCACACAGCTCCGCCACCACTGCCGCATTCTGCTCGGTCAGCACAAAGGTGGGCTTGAGCGCCTGGGCTCGTTCGACAAAGAGGCGGATGGCGGGGCAACGACCAAGTGCGGCGAGATCCGGCAGGTGGTGGGGGTCGACCAGCTCGAGCGGAGGGACTTCCCAAGTGTGTTCGCCGTACAGGCGTAACACCGCCTGACTGGTTACCAGGACCTTGAGTCGGGGAGCAGCTGCCAACAGCTCGGCGACCACCGTCGAAGCGGCAAGCAGATGCTCGAAACTGTCGAGGACGAGTAAGCGCTCTTGTTCCGCAAGCGCGGCTTTCAACAGATCCAGCCCTGTCGGTCGCATCCCTTCGAGGAAGCGCTCGGGAGCGTCTTCCAACAGCCCAAGAGCCTCCAGTATGCGGGAAGGCAGCAAGGCGGGATCAAGAAGGGAGGCCAGCGGGACGAAACAGACCCCATCGGCCAAAGACGCGTGCAGCGAGCGAGCGACTTCCACGGCCAGGCGCGTTTTGCCCACGCCACCTGGGCCCAGTAAGGTCAGCAAGCGCACTTCGGGCTGCCGCAGTCGCTCACCAATCAGCTGCACGGCTTGCTCGCGTCCAATCAACGAGGTGGGGGCTGCCGGAAGCAAGGAGGATGTTGGGGTGGCAGCGCGGACGGACTGCACGCCTGCTGCCGTGGCGAGCACAGTCGGCGAAGGGCGTGCTTGCTCAAGTCGGGAGAGTGGCAAGCTTTTCCACTCCTCCGGTGAAAAGCTCTCGGGTGAGAGGCGCAACAGCCCAAGCAGGTCGAGCGCTTCTTTCCGCGTCGTAATGGCCTGCCAGGCGGCCAACGTCTTGATGATCTGTTTGACGTCTTGCAGAGTGAGAATTGCATGGTGCCGCCCATGCAGTTTGCGACTGAGAGTCTCGGTGTCCAATCCCAGAGCCGCTGCCAGGTCCTTCTGCAGGTAGCCTGCTTGGCGGCGAGCTACGGTCACCTGTTCGCGAAAGTGTGTGAGTGCTTCCACGCTCTGCTGAGGACGCACGTTCATCACAGACCTCCTCTCTGCACAGGGTTAGACCATCCCAAGCATCGTTCATTGCTTGTAGTATACCTTCACACGTACAAAGAAACAAGCCGGAAGTCCATCGTTTTTTGACCGCTTTTTGGTCGCTTTTTCGTCAACGCAGACCCCCCAGGACTCATTCTTCACGTTATACTTTCACTATGTTGCACATATCTACCACCTGGTGCAACCTCTTTTTAAGAAAGAAGCCTTGTATGACACCGATAATAAGGAGCATGTAGTTGCGAGTCTAACAAACAGGATGTAAGGAGGCTCTCATGGCATCCCAAACAGGTAGCACTTCATTCCCTCTCTCGGAAAAGAGTCGTGAAGGAGCTCACATCATCGCTCGCCAGGATCGCATTCCGGCCTGGTCTTTTCCCTACCTCTTCATTGCCATCATTGGAGTGGGTTTTCTCTTCACCTTCTACGATATCTTCGACATCAACGTCTCGTTCATCCAGACCTGTACGCAGATTGTCCCAGGCTGCACACCAGTCAACGCGGCTAGCTATCTTGGCTTACCTGTTCTCCTGAACCTGGTCGGCTATGTCATCGGGGCCCTCTTCCTCAGTCCGTTTGCCGACCGGTTTGGTAGAAGAAATGTCCTGGTCGTCACTTTGGTCATCACCGGTGTCGGTTCGCTCTACAATGCGCTTGCCGGTGACTACACCAACTTCATCATCGCCAGAGCTATCACCGGGATTGGCATAGGAGCAGACCTGGCCATTGTCAACACCTATATCAGCGAGGTGGCACCTGTCGATGGCCGTGGGAAGTACAACGCGCTGATCTTCGTCATGTCGGGTATCGGTGCGCTCATCGCCGTCTGGTTAGGACTCACTTTGACAACCCCTGCGGCACCGTTTCCTTTTGGCCTGCCTTTCGCCGTTGCGGGACCGCATTTCGAGGGAGTGGGTTGGCGCATCATGTACGGCCTTGGTGCCCTGCTTGCGGTTATCGGCGTGCTGTTGCGCTACGAGTTGCCGGAGTCTCCGCGTTGGCTCGTCGCGGAGGGGAGAATGGCTGAAGCTGATCGTATCGTCGCGAAGATGGAGACATCCGCAGTCTCTCGTCTTGGACGAGAACTTCCCCCTGTTCCCACCGACCTACCTATCCCCATAGCTCCTGAGCGCGTGGGCTACATGGAAATCCTACGCAACCCGCTCTACCTGAAACGGTCGATCCTGCTGCTATGTATCTGGTTATTGTGCCACGCCACCCTCTATTCGAATGCGGCAGGTTTCACGGTCATCTTGGTAGCGTTGGGATATGCACCGCCGGTTGCCGGACTGATCGTAGCAATAGGTGTATTCGGCTTTCTCATTGGTGCCTACATTGCCTATGCCTTCGGTGAGAAAATGGAACGCAAATACTGGTTACCTGTCGCAGCCGTCATGACCTTGATCGGGGGACTCATCATCGTGCTTGGTGGGCGCAACAATCTCCCCGTGGCCGCTCTTGGGGCTATCATTATCTTCATTGGCACCGACATCTTCGTACCAATTGCCTACGCGTGGTCCACGGAGAACTATCCGACACGGGCACGAGCAGCCGGTTTCGCGCTGGTGGAAGGTGGAGGGCATATTGGAGGTGGGTTGGCAGTCATCTTGATCGGCTCGATCATTAGCGGTATCGGCCCGTTGGGCTCCTTCCTGCTCCTTGGTGGCTATCTTGTGGTCGCATCCGTTCTCGCCATGTTTGGGACTTCCACCAGAAATAAGCGGCTCGATGAGGTGGCCCCCTAGCGTAATTCAGGCTATACTAGATATAGACAACAGTGAAGTTTGGCATCAGCAATGATAGTGTCTAGGAGAAAAGAGACATGACTACTTCGCCTGTTTCTCGGTCAACCAATCAATCGTATGTACAAACAGAGCTGTTCCGTCCGTCGCTCAATTACCCTGTCCATCCCTATGACGAGATGCTGACGCGTACGGCTGAACGTTACCCGGAGCATGTCGCCGTGGTCTCCAAAGACGTGAACCTGACGTACCGGGAACTGGAGGCCCTGGTCAATGCCTTTGCCAACGCTTTGCGAGAGCTGGGAGTGAGCAAGGGCCAGAAGGTGTGTTTGTTCATGACCAATCGTGCGGAATACGTGATCAGTTGGTTCGCTGTGACCCGCCTCGGCGCAGTCGTCAGTCCGATTAACCCCTCGTACAAGGATCGCGAAGTTTCCTATCAGATCGACAACAGTGAGTCGGTGGCGGTCGTCGTGCAACATGACCTGCTGCCGCTGGTGGAGGCGAGACGCACGGAAATACCACGTTTGAAGTATGTGATCGTCGTTGGATCCGACCGGCATGATCCTTCTTCGAATATATGTGATCGTCGTTGGATCCGACCGGCATGATCCTTCTTCGAATATATATTCTTTCAGCCAGCTTGTGCGAAACCATCCTCCAACCCCGCCTCCGCGCACGGAGATGGGGTGGGAAGATATGATCGTACTTCCCTATAGCAGCGGCACCACCGGCTTGCCGAAGGGAGTCATGCTCAGCCACAAGAACCTGGTATGTAACGCCTACCAGTCTATCGCCACGGCCCGCATCACGTTCGAGGACCGCATGCTGGTTTTCCTTCCGCTCTATCACATCTATGGTATTATGTTGATGGGCTGTGCGGCCATGTCGGGCGCTCGCCTCGTGCTCATGGAGCGCTTCGAGCCGGAGCGGTGTTTACAACTCATTCAAGAGCAGGGCATCACCCTCCTGTACGCCGTCCCGCAGATCTTGTC
>WNGR01004141.1_pt1 | contig 32647 bp, 29 predicted proteins | sample 5407581 | NCBI WGS metagenome assembly WNGR01 (sample SAMN13153383, study PRJNA577476) | soil metagenome | isolation source: 80 cm soil or saprolite under Garry oak tree replicate 2 | place: USA:California | collected 2016-06-15
AGGGCAACGGTGGCACCATCGTGGACGTACTCCGCGATGGCATCATGCAGCGAAAGAAAAGCGGTCATTTGCACTGCTCCATCAGACGTTGAAAAACACGGTCTCGCCCGCGCCTTGCAGGATGATATCAAAGCGGTAGATGACCGCCGTCTCCCCAGGCTCGCGTCTAGCTACGCGGTTGGCCAGCAACGTCGCCCGCCGGTCTTCAGGGACATGATGCAGGACCGGATCACTGGCGTTGGTGGGCTCATCTTCAAAGTACAGGCGCGTCACGAGGTGATTGAGCAACCCACGGGAAAACACGGTGACGCAGATGTGCGCGGCCTGCAGCCGCTCTCCATCGAATGGGACAGGACCGGGTTTGACCGTCTCGAACCAGTAGCTGCCATCCTCTGCTGTGCCGGAGCGGCCAAAGCCTATGAAGGAGGGGTCAAGCGCTGCTGACCCCCGGTCTGCAGGATGGTTGTAGCGGCCGTACGCATTCGCCTGCCAAATTTCGACCATCGCGTCGGGGACTGGTACCCCGTCACCGTCGAGGACACGCCCCTCGATGCGAATGCGCTCACCGACAGTCTCCGGCTGAGTCAGCACGTTGCGGCGGGCGTCCTCACGTAAGAGCGCGGGTGAGAAGAATGGGCCCACCGTCTGCGAAGCGGTCAGAGAGAATGTACTCATGATCTTGCCTCTCCTGAGCTGCCAGGGCGACCGCAAGGGTCGCCCCTACCCAACGGTAGAGGGAATGTACTCATTGTCCTGGCTCTCCTGACGCCGACGACTCGAATGGCGTGGCATATGCCCCACGCACAACGATATCCCAGCGATACCCGAGCGCCCACTCCGGCTCGGTCACGCTATGATCGTACGCGGCGATCAGACGCTGGCGTGCGGCTTCCGCCGGTACCGCGTTCATGATGGGATCGAGCGAGTGAAGCGGGTCGTCGGGGAAGTACATCTGCGTGACCAGGCGCGACAGCATCGACAGGCCGAATACCGAGAAATGGATGTGGGCCGGACGCCAGGCGTTGGGGTGGTTCTTCCAGGGATACGCACCTGGACGAATCGTCAGGAACCGGTACATACCCTCTTCATTTGTCAGGCAGCGGCCCATACCGAGGAAGTTCGGATCGAGGGGCCCGGGCCATTGATCGCGTTTGTGGAGGTAACGGCCGGCGGCATTGGCCTGCCAGATCTCCAGGAGCGTGTTCGCCACCGGATTTCCACGGTCGTCGAGCACGCGACCGGTTACAATGATGCGCTGGCCGATGGCCTCGCCGCCGGTCCCGGCGTTGCGTGTGAGGTCGGCGTCTTCCGGTGTGATGGCACTGATGGTGGGGCCGGGACCAGTCAACTCCGAAAGCGTCAGTAGCACCTCGATGAGCGGAAGCGTCGGAGCCCGCCGCCGCGTGGATTGATAAGCTTCATACAAATAGGGCGGGAAGACCTCCCGATCCCCTCGAACGATGTCACCGATAGTGATCTGGTTCATGCATCCTCCTGACTCGCTTTCCCCAGGTCGGTTACTTCTGGTGTGTGTGCTAGCTGATCGAACACTTTCTTGGCTGTCGAGAACGCCGTGTTGGCAGCGGGAACGCCCGCATAGACGGCCACATGGAGGAGCACCTCCGCGATTTCGCGCGGATCGACACCGGTATTGCGGCTGGCGCGCAGGTGCAGAGCCAGTTCTTCGCGGCCGAGCGCTGCCAGAATCGCAATTGTGACCAGGCTTCTCGTCCGCCGGTCCAGGTCCGGTCGGGCCCAGACGGAGCCCCAGGCCGTCTCCGTGATGAAGCGCTGAAAGTCGGCATCGAACTCGGTAGTGTGTGCTTGTACTCGCTCGACGTGCTCACTTCCGAGCACCTCCTTGCGGACCTGCATTCCCATGTCGTAGTGTGATTCCGTCATGATGGCTCCTCCAGGTTCAGTGTCGTGCCGCTCCAATACAATGGCAAGCGGGGAATAGAAATGCGTAGTATAGCAGCAGCATTATTGTCGCCGTCCAGGTACTCCTCGTGGTCAATGCTGATGCCTGTACGCACAACTTCTTCTACGCCCATCAGAAACTGCTGCGCGTCTGTGATCGAGTGCCCGGTGAAGCGTGCATGTGAACAGTATGGCTAACTTCTCGTTCTCTGTCAAGGAAAAATACGCACACGGATCCGTGGGCATATACCCGCCAATCATAGCAGACCGTTTGGAGGAGATACAAAAATGAAGCAAGAACACGATGGCGGAAACCCGGCGGTTTCCGCCATCGTGTTCTTGCTTCATTTTTGTATCTCCTCCAACGTTGGAACCGGTGTCAGTATTCCCTCGTAGATGAAATCATGGCAGTGCCGGGCAACAGCCTGCGGATCTACCCGAACACGAGCCACGCCACTGTCCATTGCCGCCTGAGCCACGGCTGCAGCCAGGGCAGGAGCCACATCGTAGTTCATGGCCTGTGGAATGATCTGACCCTCCTCGAACTCCTGCTCAGTTACCAGCGAGGCTAACCGTTCCGCAGCGGCCAGTTTCATTGCATCATTGATGACGCGAGCACGAACATCAAGCGCACCCCGGAAGAGTCCAGGGAATGCCAGGGAGTTGTTCACCTGGTTGGGATAATCCGAGCGACCTGTGGCTACCACCTTTGCGCCCGCCGCTATCGCTTCCTCAGGCATAATCTCTGGGATAGGATTCGCCATGGCAAACACAATCGCCTGTGGTGCCATTGATTGCACCATAGCTTGCGTCACAACACCAGGGCCGGAAAGCCCAATGAAGATGTCTGCGCCAACCAGCGCTTCAGCCAGTCCACCACTCTTGCCCTCTGGATTGGTAATCGTTACCAACTCTTCCAGCACAGGGCTCAGACCGGGGCTATCCGGTCGCAGGATGCCAGACCGATTCAATAACAGCAGGTTGCGCACTCCCCATGCCAGCAGTATTTTAGCCACTGCCACCCCTGCTGCTCCCGCACCCAGAATCACAACAGACACAGCCTCTTTCTGTTTGTTCACCTTGCGCAGTGCATTCATGATACCGGCGAGTGTGACCGTAGCCGTGCCATGCTGGTCATCGTGGAAGACAGGGATGTTGAGCAGGCGGCGTAAGCGCTCTTCAACCTCAAAGCAGCGCGGTGCGGAGATATCTTCCAGGTTCACGCCACCAAAGGCCGGAGCAATATGCATGACAGCCGCGACAATCTCATCCACATTTTGCGTTGATAAACAGATGGGATAGGCTTCGATACCTGCAAAGGTCTGGAAAAGCACCGCTTTCCCTTCCATCACAGGCAATCCCGCACGCGGCCCAATATTGCCCAGCCCAAGCACAGCGCTGCCATCCGAGACAACTACCACACGGTTACTCTTGCCTGTATAGTCAAAGACCGCATCGGGTCGAGTGATAATCTGGCGGGTGGCCTCCGGGATGCCAGGAGGCAGGTAAAACGAATTGAGGATGGATTGATCCCGAATAGGCATCTTGGGCTGAATGTGCAGCATGCCTTGATAGCGACGATGCAGTTCGAGTGCCTCCTCCTGCAGATTGCAATAGCTATGGGACGGTGGTGGAACAGGCTGATGTCCCTCATAGAGCATTGCTCTCGCCCGTGTTTCAATCTCGTCCGGGTCTCTCTCTATATTAGCCACCCCGCTCTGGATTGCAGCTTCGGCAACTGCTCGCGCCACATGTGGTGCCACAGCAAAATCCATCATAGAGGGAACAATGTGTTGTGCAGAGAGACGCGATGATGGCACAAGATCAGCAATAGCCTGGGCCGCCGCCAGCAGCATTTCCTGGTTAATCATGGTGGCCCGTACATCCAATGCCCCGCGGAAGATTCCTGGTAACACCAATGCATTTGTGACCAGGTTGGGAGCATCGGGACGGCCAGTTGCCACAATGTGAGCGCCTGCAGCTACAGCTACTTCTGGTGTAATTTCTGGATCTGGCACGGCCAGTACAAAGAGAATAGGCCGTTCTGCCATTGAACCTACCATCTCTGGTGTGATCGTATTCCACGAGGAAAGTCCAATCACCACATCGGCATCACGCACAGCATCGGCAAGTGTACCTGTGCGATTGGTCGGATTCGTCTGGCGAGCGATATCCACTTTCGCCCAGTTCATATTGTAGAGTCGATAGCGATCAAGGATGCCCAGGCGATCGCAGATCAGAATGTGCTTAAAACCGGCACGCAGCAGCAGACGAGCTGTGCCAATACCGCCAGGGCCAGCACCATTGATCACAACGCGCACATACTCCTTGTCCTTGCCGACAAGCTTGAGCGCATTGTATAGAGCGCCCAGAATAGCAGCGGCAGTTGCATCCTGTTCGGCATGCACAACAGGTATGTTAGCTGCCCGTGCCAGGTGGTCCGCGACTGTAAAGCAATGAGGTGAAGCAATGCTACTGAGGCAGAAGCCACCAAAGGTAGGTCGCAGCGCCATGGCAGTAGCGATAATCTGCTCCACATCCTGGGTATCCAGGCTGATGGGAAAGGCATCCACTCCTCCAAAAGTTTTGAAGAGGATGCAGGCGTCTTCGAGCATCGGCAATGCCGCCACCGGACCAATGTTCCCCAGCCCGAAGGCCGAGGAGCCATCGGAGATAAGTGCGATGGTATTGCCGCGAATTGTGTAGTCAAATGAAGCAAGGGGGTCTCTGGCAATCTCAAGACAGGGGGCTGCAACACCTGGTGTGTAAACCAGGCTCAGGACAGAGCGATCTTTGAGCGGTACCTTACTGGCAACACCGATCATCCCACGAAATCGCTTGCGATACTCCAAAGCTTCCTGCGGTCCCAACCCGAAATTCGGGAAAGTAGAAAGCGGAGTGTGCCCATTTGTACGTGAATCGCCGGAGGCTTGCGGTGGTTGTAATATTTCCTTCATGAAATGCCTCCTCGTTTGGATGAACCAATCATCTAAGGTGGATAACTCAATATGCTTAAGTGTAGGATGGTAACATCACAAAATCATCACAACCATGTCACTTCACAGTAACAAAACCGTCACGATTTCACACCATTTTCTTAGATGCATGATCACCCCACCTTTTGGGGAAAAGGGAAAGATCGGGTCCCCAATTACCTGTCCCCCGGACAGGATTCCCCGCGCCCCGGCAGGAGGCTTCGCCCCCTGCACCCCCAAAGTCGGAAGTGATGTGAAATCGTGTGATATAGTAGTGTCATAGAGAAGGGGTGAAGCGTGAAACCACGCCTGAGTATTGAAGAAATCGACTTACTAGAGGAGATTTTTCTATGACAGATTTAGAAGGCAAGGTTGCCATCGTGACAGGGGCAGCCTCTGGTATAGGCTTAGCAATCGCTCGTGATTTTGCCCAACATGGCATACGAGTGACATTGTCTGATATCGATGTCGAAGGAGGAAATGCTGCCGCTTCTGAATTGAAAGGGGCGCGTTTCCAGGCAGCAGACATGGCGAAGGGCGATGATATTCAACGGCTTGTAACTGATACCCTCGCCGCTGAGGGACGGATAGACATACTGGTCAACAACGCAGGCATCCAGTACGTCTCACCCATCACCGAGTTCCCGGAAGCAAAATGGCGGCAGATCATCGAAATCATGCTCACGGCTCCATTCCTGCTCACCAAAGCTGTCCTGCCAGGAATGTACGCGAACAAGTGGGGACGAATAATAAACATCGGATCAGTTCATTCACTGCGGGCTTCAGCATTTAAATCTGCCTACGTGGCCGCCAAACACGGGCTTCTGGGGCTGACCCGCGTGACCGCTCTCGAAGCCGCGCCATACGGCGTTACCTGTAACGCTATCTGCCCATCCTATGTGCGAACCCCGCTCGTCGAGAAACAGATAGCCGACCAGGCACGAGTTCATGGCATCCCTGAGTCAGAGGTAGTGGAGAAGATCATGGTCACCGAAGGAGCCATCCATCGCCTGCTGGAGCCTGAAGAGGTAGCATACCTGGTCACCTATCTTTGCACCGATGCCGCCAGTGGTATTACTGGCAGCGCACAAACGATTGACTGCGGGTGGACCGCTCATTAGCAATTAAGCGTCTCAAAGGCAGGAGTGCAGAGGTCGGCAGCCCTTTGCCGGAGCGCGAGGTGTCCTCGCAAAACTCCTTCTTCCTCTTTATCTGTAGAGTGCGGATTTATCCAGCACGTGCGGCAAAATAGAACTTGTAAATAGCCCTGGGCACCGTCGAGTCTTATTGCATTTCTTGCGTTTTGAGGGTACTATTCTTAGTGAAGCAGGCATTCGGAAAAAGAGAGCATCGCGCCAGGTCTTGCAAGATATCTTCCGCTCTATTTAGGAAGCATACGGCATAGTCATGCTCGTCTTGAGTACCAGAGGATATTTCTACGAACTCGCAAGGGAGGAAAGACATGGATATTATCCTGCTCGGAGCACCAGGAGCGGGGAAGGGGACACAGGCAGAGAAGCTTTCTCAGATTCTCCCCGTCCGGCATATCGCCAGTGGAGATCTGTTCCGAAAAGCCCTGGAAGAGAAGACTGAGCTTGGGTTAAAAGCTCAGACGTATGTTGACCTCGGAGAACTGGTTCCTGATGAACTGACGATCCCGATGGTGATGCGTCACATTGAAGAACCTGAGAGTCAGCAAGGTATACTGCTGGATGGGTTTCCACGCACACTTCAGCAAGCACAGGCACTGGATGCAGAACTTGAACTTCTCAATCGACAGGTTGATCTCGCGATCTACCTGAAGGTTTCTCGCGAGGAGTTACTTGAGAGACTGTCCGGCAGACTCTTCTGCCGGGTGAATCAACATGTGTACCATATCAGATTTCGTCCGCCGAAAGTGGCTGATATCTGTGATCTAGATGGAAGTAAACTCTACCAACGCGCTGATGATACTGGGGAAGCATTGCGAAGACGACTGGCTATCTTCTTCACTGAAGCCGTTCGAGTGTTCGATTACTATAGAAAGCAGAACAAACTGAGAGAGGTAGATGGCGACCAGAGTATCGACCAGGTTCGGATGATGCTTTTAAAGGAAATCAACGAGCACCGGGAAAGAGGAACGTGAGCGAAGGCCCAGGGGCGACAATCGGGGCACCCTGTCTGGGGGACAGGTAATAGGGGCAGAGCCCCTGCCGGATACCACGATCTACCCCTAAAAGGGTTCGGGCTTTTGGCGACAATCGGGGTGCAGGGGCAGAGCCCCTGCCGGAGCGCGAGGTGTCCTCGCTCTCTCCTTCTTCCCGGGGCGGGCCGTAGGCCCGCCGAAAAATTATGAGTGGATGTCAGTGAAAAGATAATCAAACCAGTTTATGTTCCATGGCATAGCGTGTCGCCGCACTACGCGAGGAAACATGGATCTTGCTGTAAATCGAGGTGAGGTGGGCGTTAACAGTGCGAGAGCTGATAACCAGTTTTTCGGCTACCTGGGTATCGGTCAACCCCATTGCTACCAGGCGGAGTACGTCTACTTCGCGGGCGGTGAGGCCATCAGGATATTTTGGTGTCCCCAGGGTATTCGCTCCTATTGCACCCACAAGCGGCAGAGAAGTCGGGAGACCTTCTAGCTCTACATTTTGTGATGCCCCTGTCCCTGCCCCTACATTTCCCTGGGCGGCGATGGCTTGTTCCGGGGTCATTTTCTGACCTTGTGCCCATAGCGCTGTAAATACCTGGTTGCTGACCCTGGCGTGGATAGCGGCCATTGTGCGTTCATAGAGTGGACGTTCAAGCGGGGAGAGGGGCGTCCCGGTGGTTTGACGGAGGGTTGAGGCGGCGCTTAATAGCTGGATGGCCCAGAGGGTGGCTGTCGCTACCTGGGAGCCTGCGCCCACTCCCAAGGGCGCAATGAATTGGTGATCGGGCGCAATGAATTGCGCCCCTACATGGTGTGCGGCCCCTACATTTTGTTGGGCGGCAACCGTTGCGGCCAGACCCTCCATGCAGGATGCCATCAGGGCTTTGTCGTCCAGAGTGCTAAACAATACCAGGGCTTCTTTGTAGAGAGCGTGGGCCACGTAGGTCCCCGATTTATCGTGGGACTCGTTCTGGAAAAAGGCGACTCGTGCTAGAAGAGAGAGTGACTCTGCAATGTTCCATAAATCTCCCAATTCTCTTCGTATAGCCAGGCTCTCCTCGATGAAGGTGCGAGCCGTTGCGGTGTCGTCCTGGTGGAGAAGGAACTGGCCCAGGAGGGTGAGAGAGGCCGCGATGCCTCCCCTGTAACCTAGCTCTTTGGATATCGTTAAAGACTCTTCTACCAGGGAACGGGCTGTTGTGTGATCGCCCTGGAAAAAGATGGCATGCGCAAAGTAAAGGAGTCCATAAGCGATGCCCCATTTGTCACCGGACCCTCTAAAGGTTGCCAGGCCCTCCTCTGCAAGCTTGCGTGCCCTGGCGTAATCTCCCTGGTGGATGCTTACATATGCCAGGAGCATAAGTGAGTCTGCAATCCCTTCTCTGTCGCCCAGTTCCCTGAAGAGAGCCAGGCTCTCTTCTGCCAGCGAGCATGCTGCTGGATAGTTGCGTCTTGACCAGGATACCAGTCCCAGCCTGAAGAGCGCTATGGCAATGCCCTTTTTGTCTCCGAACTGACGAAACATCGCCAGGGCCTCCCCGCAGAGTATCTCCACCTGTGTATAATCGTTCTCGGTATAAGCAAGCATCCCTGCACTGTTGAGCGCCTTTGCTCGCACCCTGGTTGCACTTCCCTCCGTGGCAGCCAGCAGCTTCTCCAACCATTGCCGCCCTTCACCTGGATATCCACGAACCTTCCAGAACCACCAGAGTGCGCTCCCCAACCGCAATGCCTGCTCGTTTTCTCCTATCTCAACCAACCAGCGCAACGCAGCCCGCAGGTTATCATGCTCCCGCTCCAACCGCTCCAACCAGGCAACCTGCTGTGAGCCTCCCGTCTGTAGCTCAGCCTCTTCTGCCAGTGTCAGAAAATAATTGGCATGAGCACGCCGCATCCACTCCATCTCCCCGCTCGTTGCCAGGCACTCCAACCCAAACTCGCGGATCGTCTCCAACATTACCAATCGCGACTCCCCATTCGCATCTCCCCCCTGTTGAATCAGGCTCTTGTCAATCAACGATGCCACCCCATCCAACACGCTTATCGCATCTTGCGGATGCCCTGGCGCGGGGTGTCGGGTGGGTGGTTGCCCACATACCGCCTCCGCCGCATCCAACGTGCATCCGCCGACAAAGATAGAGAGTTGCCTGAAGAGCCTCTGCTCCTCAGCATTCAACAGGTCGTAACTCCATTTGACTGCATTCCGTAGCGTCTGCTGCCGGGCGGATACATCACGTCCACCGCTTGTCAGTACTTGCAAACGGTGCTCCAATCGTGCCAGCAGGGCCTGTGGTGGGAGCAGCTTAATGCGTGCTGCTGCCAACTCGATTGCTAAAGGCAACCCATCCAGGCGGATACAGACCTCGGCCACTGCGCGAGCGTTTGCATCGGTGAGCGCAAAATCGGATTTGATTGCCTGTGCTCGCTGAATGAAGAGAGCTACCGATGGATACTCTGAGAGAGTCCCGGTGGTCGGCAGATGTTTGATGTCGGGGAGGGCCAGTGGCAGGACTGGAAACTCATGCTCACCATGCACCCGCAAGACCTCGCGAGTGGTCACCAGCATTTTCAGTTGAGGACAGGCGGCCAGAAGTTCAGTCAGAAGAGGTGATACCATGATTACCTGTTCAAAGTTATCGAGCAATAACAAGAGATATTTCTCACGTAACAGAGCTTTCAGGCGTTTGAATAAGAATTGATCTCCGTTTTCGCCTATTCCCACGGTCTGGGCAATTGTGGGAATAACCAGAGCGGGGTCGTTTATGGTAGCCAGTGGGACGAAGTAGACATCGTCGTTAAAATCATTAACAAGTTCTGCCCCCACCTGCACAGCCAGGCGCGTCTTGCCAACGCCACCTGGACCTGTAAGCGTGAGTAAACGTACATCCGGGCGTCGCAGGAGGGCGCAGGCAGCCGCCACCTCTGACTCACGCCCAATGAGGGGAGTGAGTTGCCCAAGCGAGGTGGAAGGATGTACTTTTAATACATCGGCTGCTTGTTCATAGTCGTTTAGTTGTCCCGAGGGGCGAGTGAAGTTTTGCATGGTTGCCCCTATTAGTTTTATCCCGAAATTTGGGGATGCGGGAAGCTTCGCTTCCCGCATCCCCAAATTTCGGTAAAGCCCTGGAGATTATACCTCCATCACAACCGGAAGGATCATCGGGCGACGATGCGTTTTTTCATACAGGAACTCGCTCAAGGTGTGCTTGATCTTGTCTTTGACGAATGTCCAGTCCGAAGCGTGCCCATTCAAACCGATAAACGATTCCAGAATGCGCTCGCGGGCACTCTCCAGAAGTTCTTCAGCATCGCGCATATAGACAAAGCCGCGTGAGACGATATCCGGGCCAGCCAGAGGTTGCCCCGTCTCTTTATCCACAGTGAGCACGGCCATCAGAATACCATCCTGTGCCAGCACCTGGCGATCGCGCAGGACAATCTGTCCGACATCACCGACACCGAGGCCATCCACAAAGACGTTGCCACAAGGGGCATGATCGACCGTCTGGATGGACTCCGGGGTGACTTCAACGATATCACCGTCCTCAACTATGACGATGTGATCCTCTGGCAGACCCAGGGAATGTGCGAGCTTCGCATGCAGGACCAGTTGACGATACTCGCCATGGATCGGCATAAAGAAGTGCGGGCGAATCAGGCTCTGCATCAGCTTAAGCTCTTCCTGGGCAGCGTGGCCGGAAACATGGACATTCGAGATTCCCTGGTACAAGACATCTGCACCCTGGCGGAACAGGTTATTGATCGTCCGATTGACCATTTTCTCGTTACCCGGTACCGGCGTCGCTGAGAGAATCACTGTATCACCTGGCTGAATACGCACCATGCGGTGATCCTGGTTGGCAATGCGGGTGAGTGCCGAAGTTGGCTCTCCCTGGCTGCCCGTGCAGATGATGGCAACACGCTCTGGCGGGAATTTGTTGATGTCTTCCGCCCGAATGAGTGTGCCTTTGGGAATAGTCAGGTATCCCAGCTCTATCGCCATCTGCACATTGTTGACCATACTGCGTCCTACCAGTGCCACCACGCGCTCATAGCGGACAGCGGTATCGATAACCTGCTGTACCCGTGAGATCAGCGAGGCGAAGGTTGCCAGCAGGATACGTCCAGGTGCATTGGCGAAGATTTTGTCAAGCGAGTCATTGATCACCCGCTCAGACGGTGTATAGCCTGGCGACTCGATACGGGTGCTATCGCCCATTAGCACCAGCACACCTTCATTTCCGATGCGGGCGAGTGTCCCAAAATCAGCGGCATGCCCATCGATGGGAGTGTAATCGAATTTGTAATCACCTGTATGTACAACTGTGCCGATTGGTGTATGAATGACAATTCCCATAGCATCAGGAATGCTGTGATTCACATGGAAGAACTCAACAAGGCATTCACCTAGCTCCACCTGGTCTCCTGGATTGACGACATTGATGGTTACTTTGTCCTGTAACTTGTGCTCTTTCAACTTCACATTGATCAGGCCCTGGGTCAGGCGGGCGGTGTAGATGGGAGGGAAATCGAGCATCGGCAAGACGTAGGGGAGACCGCCAACATGGTCTTCATGGCCGTGGGTGATGAGGATACCGCGTATACGCTGCTTCTTATCATGCAGATAGCTCGTATCGGGGACCACCAGGTCTACGCCGAGCATTTCATCATCAGGGAACATCAACCCGGCGTCAATAATGATGATATCGTTGCCATACTCAACGACCATCATATTCTTTCCGACCTCCCCTAGTCCTCCTAGCGGGATCAGTCGAATTTTTTCTGTTGTCAAGGTATAAAGGACCTCCTAATTGCTCCTTAAAGTGTTGTTTTGTGTTGTTGTTTGGTATATCTATCTTCTCCTCTGTCTCCGCTAACAGAAGTAAAAGCCAAATAAAAATATGTATTCAGGTCACATTATTCCATTTAAAGTCTATCACATCAGGCGGGAAAAGGCAAGCTACTTCAACTCTTCAAGGGCATTGAGCAGGGCATCAATCTCTTCCAGCGTGTTATAGAAATGCGGCGAGATACGTACCACCTCGCCACGTGCAGCGATGTGTATATTGCGTGCCGCGAGCTCATCCGCAAGCTGCTGCGCTGTCAAATCCTGGTGATCAGGATAAGGTTTGAAGCAGACAATGCCCGAACGCTCACCTTCCCCCTGCGGAGAAACAACCGGATAGCCCAGCCGTTCCAGACCAGCAATGGCATGCGCAGCCAGTCCCAGAATACGATCCTCGACCGCCACCATCCCACCATCGAGACACTCGAAAACGCCCAGCGAGGCATCCAGGCCAACTATTGGCAGGCGGTTGGTGGTACTATATTCAAAACGTGCGGCCCCGCTTTTGAGCTTTTGTTCGTAGTTGAAGAACTCGAAAGGAGCCTCTACACTGAACCAGCCGCGACGCGGATGATGCAGCTGTGGCAAGAGGTTATCCGATAAATAAAGAATACCCGTCGTTTGTGGCGAAAGTAGCCATTTATGGGAGGCGGCTGCCAGGAAATCGACGCCAAGGGCCTGTACATTCACATCCAGTGCACCCAATGCCTGTATAGCATCGATACCACAGTAAATGCCTCGCTCATGACAGTAGCGGGCAACCATGGCAACATCATTGCGAAAGCCTGTCGAAAACTCAACCAGACTGAGACTCACCAGGCGAGTGTGTTCGGTGATACGCTCAAAAATGTCCTCAACCAGAATACGGCTATCGCGTGTCGGCACCAACTGCACCTTCACGCCGTGTTCTTGCAGGTTCAGCCACGGATAGACATTGCTCGGAAACTCACCCTCGGCAGTAATGATGGTATCGCCTTCTTGCCAGTGCAAACCCTGTGTAATCAGCATCAGCCCATCACCAGTGCTCGCCGTCATTGCGACCTGGTCAGACCGTGCACCAATCATACTTGCCAATCGTCGAAGGGCACCGCGCTCATGCTCCGTCCAGCGCTCATAGTGAATATTGCCATATGCACTTGTATCGTCAATATAGGTATGCAACGTCTGCGCCACTGGTCGGGGCAATGGCCCATTAGCGGCATGGTTCAAATAGACAGCGTTGCGCGTAATCGGGAAAAAGAGGTGCCTCAGTTCTTGCACGCCTTCTTCCTCGCCTGCAAATTCATGTTCACCTTCCTCAATAATTAGAAGGGAGTGTAGCATGTCGTCGAGTGAGGGGATGGAGGTAGTCTTTTTCATGATTTATAACATCAGGGAGCTTCATCACCGTCATACAAAAAACTGCTCGGCATGCACTGGCAGTCCTGGCACTATCCGAGAAGGGAGTGTTGCCTGCCCACTGAATACACCAAGCGAAAGGTACTTCCCATTTTCTAACACGAACACCTCGACGGTGCGGCTGGTAGGCTTGACAATCCAGTACTCTGCAATTCCCGCACGAGCATAAATGTCGTACTTGGTGAGCCGATCAAGAGCCGCTGTAGTCGGAGAGGCTATCTCAACAATCAAATCAGGCGCACCAATGATTTTCTTGGCGGCTACTCTGTCCAGATGGGCGTTGAGGAGAATCACCACATCAGGTTGAAGCACATCCTTTGGCCCCAATTCTACATCAATAGGACCAGGGAAGACGCGCCCAAGTCCAGCAAGTTTGACGTGCATCTGCAAGTAGGCAGCGATCTCAAGGACGATATCCTGATGCTCTGGGGTCGGCGCAGGAGCCATAACAAGCACTCCATTCACAATCTCATAACGATGTCCGTCATCTGGAAGAGCGGCGTAGTCATCATATGTCCAGGAGCCTTGTGGAGGGCCTGGAACCCAATCAGCAGGAGTGACAACTGACAGTTCCTCAGTTGTTAGCATTGTCATCCAACCTCTCTAGAAAAGGTACCACCTCTCTTGGAAACAGAGGCGTAGTTCCTTCTTCAGGATTTCGAGCTTACCAATACTCTAGGTGCGGGTATTGCACGTCCTGATGCACGTCTTGCATCAATCCAGCTTTCAATCGCATCCTGTCCTTGCCTGGCAGCCTCTTCGTAGGTTGCCCCGTGAGTCACACACCCCGGAAGTTCAGGCACAGTAACCAGATAAGCATCGTCCTCGACACTCCACTGTATCACCATCGAGTAGTGTTCGTACTGTTGCTCACTCATCTTGCACCTCCTTTAACTTTCTGAGAAGCCTCCGTACATACTTCTCCTGATAGGGCTTGGCATCATCTCCATCATTCCCTGAAAGAGTGACCTCTTCATCAAGATCTGGGTGCTCCCAAACCGTGTGGCTTCCCTTTCCTGGTCGCGGAGCAAAGCCTGCCTTACGTAACGCCGCTTTCAGTTCGCGAATCTTTTTAGGCACGTTTCAACATTGGACGCGAAGCCCTGCCACCTCGACTTATCAAGATTATACCTGATAGTACTACACGTTTCAATCAAGAAGGGCTTCTCATCACATCTCCTCTCGAACAAAATCACCTGAAAAACAGGTTCTGTTTGGCAGATACAGGGAAAGTGAACAAAAGCGGAAATGTGAGAAGTTCTTATGCTATAATTCCCTACAACCACATGTTCTAATTTCTAGAAGGAGAGAACATCTGTAGGGACACAGTAAATACTCTCTATCCGTTCTGATAGCCATTTGGTCAGTTTTCCCGCGAAAAATTTCCGCAAACGGCACAATGTGTTGTATTAGAACCTGTGAGTACGTGCGCCGTCTAACGGCGAGTTGAATTTCCACTCAGTGGAGAAAGGTTGGGAGCAATCGACCTTTCAGGGCAAAAGGTCTTACTTCAGGATGGAAACACCCTGGGGAACGGTAGCATGACCAGAAGCGGGGAAGCGCGAAGCTAGGTAGCGCAGTGGTACCCGCCAGCCCTGCACATATGGAGAAGCTTGAGGCTGAACCTGTGACAAAGCGAAAGCTGGGTCTACGTCCGACACGATATAGCAGGTGATCCACCGTAGCCTAGATGGAACCGGTGACACCACAATGCACAATCTCCACCTCGGATTGTGATAATACGCTAAGGGTGTACTCATTAGCGGAACGCTCCCTGTGGTGAGTGGCCCGTAACGAACGGGTTTGAGGACAAGCAGGCCCTAAGTGTGCTAAACGTTCAACTCGACCGGAATTCGGGATGGCCTACAGGCCGTAAGGCCCATGGTCACGGAGCTTCCGTGGTACTCGTGGGAGTCACGACCCACCAGGGAGTCAGGGAAAGCCTGATACAGGGGGACGGGAAGCAGGTCTTACAGAGAGTGAGACCGCAGAAGGGATGTCCCTAGACAAAATCGAAACGACAATCCGCGCCTTGCGAGAGGATACGTTCCGATGGAAGCCAGCCAGACGGGTGTATCTCCCAAAGAAAAATGGGAAATTGCGCCCGCTGGGACTCCCAGACTGGTCAAGTAAGCTGGTGCAAGAAGTCATGCGACTCTTGCTCAACGCTTACTATGAACCTCAGTGGAGCTCCCACTCACACGGTTTCAGACAGGAACGCGGCTGTCACACGGCCTTACGGGAGATCAAGAAGTGGGATGGAACGGCATGGTTCATAGAGGGAGATATCTCAAAGTGTTTCGACAAGCTTGACCATCAAGTCCTGCTGGTAACACTAAGGGAGAAAATCCACGATGAGAAGTTTATCCGACTCATCAGTGAACTCTTGGAGGCAGGATACCTGGAAGATTGGAAATACAACGCAACGCTAAGCGGTACTCCGCAAGGCGGCGTGCTCAGTCCGCTTCTAGCGAATATCTACCTCGACAAGCTAGATAAGTATGTAGAGCAGGAACTCATTCCGGAATATACCAGAGGGGAAGCACGAAGGCGCAACGCTGCATACTTGAATATACAGCGCAAAGCCTCCTATGCGAGAAAAGAAGGAAGGACAGAAGACGCTAAGCGGCTTCGGCAGCTACAGCAACAACTGCCATCCAAAGAACCCAATGATCCTGACTTTCGACGTCTAAGATACGTCCGATACGCTGACGACTTCATCTTAGGGTTTAACGGCCCAAAAGAGGAAGCCGAAGAGATCAAGCAGAAGCTAGAGGCGTTCTTACGCGAGGAACTCAAGTTAGAACTCTCCCAAGCGAAAACCCTGATCACTCATGCGAGAACAGAGGCGGCAAGATTTCTCAGCTACGAAATCCATACTCTCCATAATGACTCACAGCGAACCGATGGTCAGCGAAGAGTCAACGGAAAGATAGGATTTCGCGTACCAAAGGACATTATTCGAGAAAAATGTCAGGACTACACGGAAGAAGGAAAGCCCATCCACCGTCCTGAGATGCTGAAGGATAGTGTGTACACCATCATCAGCACCTATCAGGCGGAATATCGCGGACTAGTGGAGTATTATCGAATGGCCTACAACCTCTATACTCTAAATCGTCTGAAATGGGATATAGAGAGATCACTAACGAGAACGCTTGCAGCAAGGGAGCAAATCCCTGTAACGCAGGTCTATCGGAAGTACAAGGCCAGGCTCATAGTGGAAGGTAGACCCTACAAAGGTCTGCAAGTCACTGTTGAGCGAGAAGGGAAGAAACCACTGATCGCGCAATGGGGAGGCATCCCTTTGAAGTGGAATATGAAGGCAGTTCTTGACGACCAACCAGAGCGCATATGGAGCACAACCTCAGAGCTAGAGGAAAGGCTGCTGGCAGACACCTGTGAGTATTGTGGCTCACATGAGAGATGTCAGGTGCACCATGTCCGAGCACTGAAAGACCTCCATGTAAAAGGCAGAAAGCCACGACCCCGATGGATGGTGCTGATGGCCGCCCGCCAGCGCAAAACGATGGTTGTTTGTAAGACCTGCCACGAGGACATCACACATGGACGCCCAATGCGTCGAAAAGAGACACAAACCGGCTTCATGCATGGTGAACCCATGGCAAGTCGCAGGCGGAGTAGTGAAAAGGCACTGTAAGACTGGAGAGCCGGATGCATTGAAAGGTGCAAGTCCGGTTCGGCGGGGGGCGGTTGGAAACGTGCTGCCCTGTGAAACTACCAGAAGTGCATTCTGGCAAGTCTAAGGAACGAACGGTAACGCGCTGGCCGCCTACCCGACACAAATCATGAGAGGTGCGAGATGTTTATCGGCAAGATCGTCAAATCGGACTCGCATATCAACTATGTCTGCCAGATTTATGGGCCGCGTGAAGTCGAGGTGGAACCCAATCCGGCAGACTACGCTTTTGGTCGCTTTGTGCGCATCGCGGTTCGCTCCGAGCAGAGCGATGACCCCCAGGCGAAATTGGATATCGCCCTTGGTATCAGTCAGGATCCGAAAACTTATGCGGTGGGGGTGATCTACGATACGATCCTGCTCAACCCGGCCTTTGGCTCATTGGGACCTCGCCTCTCGAATGAGACGCAGGTCGAGCTCTTCTCCCCCGACTACATCTCTGAGAAGGCAGTACTGATCTATGTGATGGTGCTGGGGATGATCGAGCAGCGCATGACCCCCAACAGCAGGTCGGAGATGCTCTCGACAATGCATGGCATACCGCTCCTGTCATTGGAACTGGGAAGCGAGATTGAGACGATGACCGACGAGGAGGTGCGGGCCTTCCACTTCTTCAGCGACCCCGGCCCAGATAATCGCGAATACCTGCACATGGGCTATGTTCCACACATCATCTCTCAACGCAACAGCCTGCTGCCAATGGTCACACTACGCATTATCGATCAGCTAGAACGCCTCTTCCCGCAATACCTCTCGCTACTCTCGATTGTGAAACGTAACTTTGCCTGGCGGTTGAAGGTACTCACAACAGGATGATCACCGATTGCGTAGGGGCCCGATTGATCGCGTCCCAGGGGGAGGAGCAACCTTATGGAGGCAGGGAAAGCATATCGCAAGCTCATCGCCTTCCAACGTGCGGATAACCTGGTTGCAACTGTCTACCAGGTTACACAAGCTCTTCCACGAGAAGAACTGTTTGGCCTGGTACTACAAATGCGGCGGGCTGCCTGCTCTATTCCAATGAATATTGCTGAAGGGTACACGAAATCGACGCGCAAAGAGTTCTACCAGGGCATAAAAATGGCCTGTAATGCCGTCACTGAATTGGAATATTTTGTAGACTTAACTCTCAGATTAGGCTATATTACGGTAGGTATGCATGGCAAACTCTCGAACGAAATAGATGCTACCATGCGGTCACTGTATGGCCTGCTTGAAAGTCTGCAGGATCGGAAGCAGGAAGCGCCTGCACCCCGTCCGGTGAGACTTGCAGAAGCTACTGCCGATTACGGTCTTATTGCGTTCAGCCAGGTATTGGGGCCAGGACAGAAGCTCCGCCTCCGCCCTGGCAGCTACCGATTTGTGGTGGAACCCTTGTTGACTTATGTTACTCAACTCAACCATGGTGAAAAGGCTTATGATCTATGATTGATTCAACCAACTCAGTCCTTCCCATCTCACGGCAAGGCCGTAGACCTGTAGGTATTACCAAGGGACCGGGCGAAAACACACACGAATTTACATTCGTCTCGCGTGACGACGAGCAAGTTCTCAAGAACGGTGAATATGTCTACTACGAACTCGCCGATCCTGATGGGGGCATCGGTACCCCGCCTATCCAGCGCCGCGTACTTGGTCGTGTCATCAAGCGTATTCCATTGCAACTTTACCCGGATACCTTTCTAGCCGAGCCTGAAATCTCACCAGCTCAAGTGGCTGCCATGGTTGGTTACGACTCCCGCGCCAACGAGCTGTTTGAGCTGCATGTTGCTATCATGGGCTATTACGAGGAGGCGACTGGCTCATTTATTAACCCCTGGATTCCACCACAATCCGGGAAACAAATTTTTCTGGCTGATGATGAAATGCTTGCTCATATCCTCAGCCGCAAGACGATCGGGCAGCCTGGCTCTGCCACCATCGGTTCATTGCTGACCCGCGCGCCGAATGCCGTTCCCATCGTCCTTTCCGTCAAAGATATTGTCAGCACTCACCTCGCTATCATCGCCGGTACGGGTGCGGGAAAGAGCTATCTTGCCAGCGTCATCATCGAAGAGCTGATGCAGCCCCACAATAAAGCCTGCGTGTTGGTTATTGACCCACATGGTGAATATGGCACATTGGACCAGATCGCAAACTCTTCCACATTTAGCGAAAGTAACAATGGTAGGGTTAATGAGTACAAAGCCCAGGTGAAAGTCTACAAGCCGGAGCAGGTCAAGGTACGTGTCTCAAGCCTGACAATGGGCGATATGCGGCACCTGCTGCCAGAGATGACAGAGAAGCAGCAGTATCTCTTGAGCCGTGCGCTCAAAAAAGTTGGTGAGAATAAACGAGGAAGTCCCTGGACTGTGGCTGAACTGAAGGCGGCTATCAAATCCGTCTCCAAGCAGAAAGGCGATGAAGACAGCGAAGGTGCAGATGACTCAAGTACAGTGCATGCCTTAACCTGGCGCATCGATCAACGTTTCGTCGATAGCTTCACCTTTGATGACATGCAGCACCTGGACTTGCCTGAAATATTCAAGCCTGGACAGTGTACTGTTCTGCAACTCAATGACATAGACGAGCGCGATCAGCAGGTTGTCGTTGCCACCCTGCTGCGCCGTCTGAATAAAGCACGTATGGAAACGGAACGTGGCAAGGTGCACTCCGGTGAATTTTACCTGCCCTATCCCGTCTTCGTGCTGATAGAGGAGGCGCACCACTTTGCTCCAAGTGGCACTGAAGTGGTCTCGACTTCCATCCTCAAGCAGGTGCTGGCCGAGGGACGCAAATTTGGTATCGGCGTTTGCCTGATCAGCCAGCGTCCTGGCAAACTCGACGCTGATGTACTCAGCCAGTGCCAGACGCAGTGTATCATGCGTATCGTCAACGAAATTGACCAGAAGAGCATTGCCGCAGCCATTGAGGGAGTTGGTCGCGACCTGCTAACGAACCTACCTGCACTCTCGAAGGGCCAGGTAATTGTTGCCGGAGCAGCCGTCAATACCCCGCTGATCTGTCGCGTGCGCCAGCGTATGACAACCCACGGTGGCGAGAGCAAAGATGCCCCCGATATCTGGCAGAAGTACTTCAGTCCAGAATCACAGGAGAGCCGTCGCCGCGCTGAAGCACCCTTAAACGGAAACCAGGGATTCAATTTAATGAGGTAAGGTTTTGATCTGACCTCTATCGGGCTGGTCCCTAGCGGGGGCCAGCCCGATAGAGGTCAGATCAAAGGAGTCCGATGACCAGGCGAGCTACATTATATATTTTGTTGCTATTCGCCCCTTTCGCCTGGGGCGGATTGCTGCTTTTTACACGCTTTGTGCCGCCAGATACCTTGCTGGCCTTTACTGTCTTCTTCTTCCTCTTAGGAATTGCACTCGTCTGCACCTTCTCACCCCTGGCGTACTTTCTGAGCTTGCGTTTTCTCTCTTCGCGACTGTACCGCGCGACTGTGCGACATGCGTTGCGCCAGGGTATCCTGCTCTCACTGTGTATCGTGCTCAACCTGGTGCTGCGAGCATTGCATAGCTGGAATATCTTTACGTCAATTCTGATCTTTGCTGCTGCTCTTGTGATAGAGATTTTATCATTGGCACGAAAATGAAGAAGCATATTTTGATTATTCGGCCCGGGGCTATCGGAGATACGCTCCTCACCTTTCCTGTGATACAGGCATTGAGGGCGCAATATACCGATCCGCATATTGCATTTGTGAGCAATGCCAATGTATTACCGCTGGCGCTTGAATTTGGCCTCGCCGAGGAGATATCCGACTATGGAGCTAACCAGTGGAGCGAGCTCTTCTCAACAGCAGGCATACAGACCCCTGCTCTGCTTGACCTGTTGGAGTGTACCGATCTCGCCATTTGCTGGCTTCGTGATCCTGATGGCCTGGTAGAACAGAACTTGTGCCGGGCAGAAGTCAAACGGGTTATTGTTGCACCAGGCAGGCCACCAGCAGACAAGCGTATGCATATAGTTGAATACCTGGCAGAAACGCTAGGATTACAAAACGAAGTACAGCTGACTGCCCCTAATAATGCACCCTGTTTTTCTATCTCCCTACCAGGTGAGGAGTCGCTTTCCTATCACCGATACATCGCCATTCATCCCGGTAGCGGAGGAGCACACAAATGCTGGCCTGCACAGCATTTCGCTGCTGTCATTGAACAATTGTGGCAACGTAACTATCCTGTCCTTTTACTTTCGGGGCCAGCCGATCAGCAGCGTGTTGATGAGATATTGGGGTTTCTTTCAGACTCGTCTCACTCCCGCCAGGGTGACCGTAAGGGTACGCTAAATCATCTTCCAGACTCGTCCCACCCCCACCAGGGCGACCGCAAGGGTACGCCCCTACAAAACCACGGCGTTGACCATTTCGGGGTCTCCGTTTTGGGTAAGGGCGCGGCTTTGCCCACACCCTCGCGGTCACCCCGCTTGGTCCTTCTGCAAAACGCACCATTGGTGCAGGTTGCACAGCACCTGCACCAGTGCCGCTGCTACCTTGGCAATGATTCCGGCATTACGCACTTGGCGGCGATGTTGGGCATTCCCACCATTGCACTTTTTGGACCAAGTGATCCGCTTATCTGGCGTCCTCTAGGGAGGTCAGTGAAGATCATCCAAGAAACCCCATTAGAACGGTTAAATATAGATGTAGTGGTAGATGCCATTGGGGTGACTCTTGCAGTCGCTCCAAGGCGGAGGGGCATGCTACTCCCCCATATAGCATAGATGTCTGTACATATCTGGAAGCATAAAGTATACTAAATACCGTTGAGACGGACAGAGGAGAGACGACATGATAGAACAACCAAAAACACAGGGGCAGGATCCTCGGTCGGGAAAATTGGTGCTACCGTCCTACTCTGATGAGGAGCGGAGTAGTAGTCAGGCTGGATTCATGGTGCGCCCTGAGCATCTCATCCGTCAAGGGGTAGATCAGACACCCAAAAAGCCACTTGCGCGACTTGGCTACTTCTGGCGGAAAGACCCTGCATATAAAGTATTGATCATGGCAGCCGCGATGGTATTGATCTCCAGTCTTGTCTTTGCTTTCCTGGCAGCCGCATTTGTCCAGAATCCTGATTTCTGGGCATCAAGCAACGGGATACCTCAGAAACCACCAACGAGTGTCACACCTGCAAGTACTGTTGACTCCAATCCTACTTTTCCTGCTCCAGCTGGTGGTAGTGGAAGCAGCACAAGCAGCCAGCCTCCCACACAACAAACACCCTCACTCCAACCTACCCCAGGTGATACTCCTACAGCCGAAGCTAGTCCAACCCAGGGTCCAGGAGGTAACTTAACAGTACAGATTACCAGTATTCCGGACTCGGTATCGAACAATTCAGTCGGCACCGTCACTGTCAATGCCAGTGAACCAGGCGCGAACGTTCGGCTCGAAGTGTTCTATAATGTCTTCCCTTACCAGTATCAGAGTAAGTCCCAGGTGGCCGATGGCGATGGCAATGCAACCCTGGGCTGGCGTGTCCAGGTCTACAAACGTGGCTCCAACAACGTTGTGGCCAGAGTGGTTTCTATAGCGACAGACGATGCCGTGCAGCAGGCGGATTCTGCGGAGGCCACGGTACAAGTAAATTAGGTATCCCCATCCCTGGTACTCACAAGGGGTGCCACTACTATGCCACGGCATCGTGGCCTCCGTCCATAGTAGTGGCACCCCTTGTGGGTGCCAGGGGGCGGTGGGTGCCATACCACGGGATGCCATAGCAGTCTTTTTGTGCATATAATATGTTAGATCATTTATCCGTGCCATATGGCAGTGACCGCCATGAAGGACTGACTATGACACAAACAGACGAAATCCGCCAGGTTCAGGAGGCAGCTCGCACTATTCGTCAGAACATTGGCCGTGTGATTGTGGGGAAAGAAGCAGTTGTTGACCTGCTGATGGTCGTGCTGCTCTGTGAAGGGCATGTCCTTTTTGAGGATGTACCTGGCATTGGCAAGACGATGCTTGCGAAATCACTGGCAAGGTCCCTTGGCTGCTCGTTCCAGCGTATTCAATTTACTCCTGACCTCTTGCCTTCCGACATCACAGGTATCACCTACTTCAATCAGAAGATAGGGGAATTTGAATTTCGCCCAGGGCCATTGCTCTCCCAAGTCGTGCTTGCCGACGAAATCAATCGGGCCACACCACGCACTCAGTCTGCTCTGCTGGAGGCTATGGAGGAGCGCCAGATCAGCGTCGAGCGCGAGACAATGCTGTTACCGCGCCCATTTATCGTTATCGCTACCCAAAACCCAATCGAGTTGGAAGGCACCTTCCCTCTGCCCGAAGCCCAACTCGACCGTTTTCTGATGCGCCTCCGGTTGGACTATCCAAGCCAATCAGAGGAACGCCTGATTTTGCAACGCTTTCGCGAGGAACAACCATTGCTGGAACTTAAGCCAGTGATAAGCGGGGATCGCTTGCAGGAACTGCAAAAGATGATTCGCCGGGTGCGCGTCGAACCCAGCGTTGAAAGCTATATCGTCGAACTGGTGCGTGCAACCCGCAGGCACAGTAGCGTCGACCTGGGTGTGAGCCCACGAGGCACTCTTGCTCTCTATCGTACTGCCCAGGCATATGCAGCAATCTCCGGGCGTTCCTATACCATCCCTGATGACGTGAAACGTGTAGCAGCGCCGGTGCTCTCGCATCGCATGATTGCAACAAGCCAGTCTCGCCTGCATGGGCGCTTACTTGATCAAGTTGTAGAAGATGTCCTGCATACTGTTCCGGTGCCGGTGGAACCATGAATCGACTCTGGTATTACTCCAGTGTAGCACTACTCATCGCTGGTGTTCTCTTCCGCCAACCATTACTGTTGGTAATCGGGCTACTGGTGCTCCTGGTGGCCTGGACTACCAGTATCTGGGCAAAGTACTGCCTGCAAGATGTGCGTTACCAGCGACAGTTCAGCGAGCAGCGCGTGCTATTTGGTGAAGAGGTGACACTCTCGCTTTCCATTGAGAATGCCAAGCTCTTACCGCTTCCGTGGATAGAGGTTGAAGATAGAATACCGCGGGGGCTGACGGTCACTGGACGCAATCTGCGGGTCAGCCATCAAAGCAACATGGTAATATTAGAGAACCTCTTCAGTCCGCGCTGGTATGAACGGGTGACACGCCGCTACACCGTGTCGTGCAAAACACGGGGAGTTCACGAATTTGGTCCAACCGTCCTGCGTAGCGGCGATCTATTTGGATTTCTTACGCGCTAGCAATCCCTTCCCAACTGGCAGTATCTACTGGTCTATCCTCTGGTCGTGCCCTTAACGCGCTTCGGCCTACCCGCACGCCATCCCTTCGGTGAGGCCCGTGCACCCCGTCGTCTCCTGGAAGACCCTTCGCGTGTAATTGGTATCCGCGAGTATACGTATGGCGATGATCTGAGGCGCATTCATTGGAAAGCCACAGCACGCACAATGCAACTACAAAGCAAAGTGTATGAGCCAACTACGACCTATACGCTTGTGCTCTTTCTAAATGCCGTCTCGCAACTCGATGCCTGGTATGGCATTCATCCTGGCCTGCAGGAACTGTCGATCTGTGCTGCTGCCTCGGTAGCCGACTGGGCAATCAACCATGGCTACGCAATTGGCCTCTACACTAACACGATCATGTTTATGCCAGAGGAAGGGATGCCTCTTGCTAAAGAAACGGACGAGAAAGAAGATGAGGAAAACGAAGGAACTGGGGAGCCAGAAAGACTAGAAGCAACAATCGCTGCACAGGTGAAGCGGCGCCGTATCCATCTGCCGCCAGCGAGCAGCGAGGAACAGCGAAAACGTATCATGGAGGTGCTCGCCCGCGTCCAGCCCTACTTTGGCACCGCCATCGAGGATGTAATCCAGGCCGAACGAACACGTCTTCCCGCAGGTGCAACTGTCGTCGTAGTTACCAGTACTATCAGTGATCTCTTGCTAGATACACTGGCCCGTGTGAAACAATCGGGTCATGCCGTCACCCTCCTCTTTATAGGAAACTCACCCTTGCCAGCGAAACTGGCAGGCATAACTGTCTACCACCTTGGAGGAGATGATACCTGGCAAGAACTGGAGAAGGGGGAGACGCAAAGTCTTACATTGTAGGCGCACAATGCATTATGCGCCTACAATGTAAGACTTTGCGTCTCCCCTGATTCTTTGTCCTCTGCACCCCTAAATGTGTAAGGGACAGAGGGATCTATCCTCTTGTGTTATCTAAGCGAACAACAAGGAGGAGGAATGAAGCCGAACCGAGAAGCAATACGAGCCAGGATGTTAGTACAGGCCGAGAAGGTCATCGACAACATCCTGGACTGGGAAACAACAACAGATGAACTGACGAAGACAGAGATTCAAGAGAAACTCTCGGTAGAGTCTCGCCAGCTTGAGGAAGACTTCGTCTCTATCCTGCTTGCCTCGAACGAAGCTGACACTCCTGCCCAATTGGGAGCGAAACGGAGAGATGCAGGGGATACAAGCAATACAGGCGATATAGAGGATGACCTTGAGGTCGAAATTCATGATCTTCCCTCCGATGGGATTTCTGCTCTCTCTGCTGTATTTCTCAAGTTGAGCTCGCAGTTCTCGCCCCAGCGGGGACGCCAGGCACTCAAAGTCGCCGCCTTCCTCTTCCTGGTAATCCTACTCATCCTGAGCTATATTCCCGCCGTCCATGACAGAGTATGGAGCACATTAAGCCCATTGCTGCCGCCAACGCCTACTCCTACAGTCCAGCCGGGGCCACAATCAGGCATCCCTTCAGGAGACCAGGCGCAAATTGTACTCGGCTCATCCTCCTCAACAAATTCGAGCGTAACTGCCTGGGCCGTTAACTCAACGCCAACTGTTATCTCTCCATTAGGCCCAGTCCCAAACGACTGCCCAGCAGGACCAACTCCCCAAAAATTCGATGCTGCCTTCGCACCAGGAGTTGGTAGTGATGCTGTGTGGGTGGTTGGTTTTAAAGGTCCTCACGCTACTTTGAGCAATTTTCCACAAACACAGCCAGGTCCCAATGGCTGGCCCCACCTGCTCACAGTGGTAGTTCGGCAGGGTGGTGATTGGCCGATAGCGCTGCATGGCTGGAACATGAATACAGATGCTCCTCTCTGGTTTGGTGGTATCCAACCAGAGGACGAAAGCACAACCGCTATCTGGCTTTATAACCACGATAATGTGCTCCAGCTCGGTCACCACGAATGGATTACATTGAAGACCTATGTGTATGTCCCTGTAGCTGGCTGTTACTATCTCGAGGCGACCTGGCCGGGAGGGCATTGGAGGATTACTTTTGCGGCGGGGCAATAAGAGTTAGAACGACCCGGCAATCACAAACAGGCCAATAAAAATCGCGAACGGCAACACGATCACACCGAGCCAGGCACGTCTACGGATACATACTATTTCGCCAATAATCAGACCAATGACCGCCACTGGTAGAACGATGGTTGCTCCATTGCCCTTGACTGAAATCCCGTCGAATGATGGCCCGTTGTCACGGAGGTAGACCGCCAGGGAGTGCAGTGCCAGTCCGAATAAAATGGCGATGGTAGTGGCAATGAGGGAGAAGTTGAAGGAGGAGCGGTTGTTCATGAGAGTACCTCTTTCAAGAAGCAAGATGTAAGGAATGCTGCCTAGCCCCAGAGCTACGGCGACCATGCATTTCGACCCGCACCGCGCTGTAGCCTCTGGCTATTAAACAGAAGTATAGCACAATGACTAATGGGGGAACATTATGTTAGCCTTTTTGGGAAAGGCGATTTCTTGAGAAGTATATCAGCGTATGCTATAGTAGAGGCAACTTTGTAACTGGAGGAGCGCGAGGAAAAAGTAAATGCAATGTGTATTTTGCGGCCAGGGGGAAACCGAGCCAGGAACGGCTACAGTGACCCTCGCACCAGAAAATACCACCGTAGTGATTCGTGATGTGCCAGCTGAGGTATGCACTACCTGCGGTGAGGAATATATTAGTAAAGAGATCATGGGTGAGTTATTGAAAATTGCACGCGAGGCCGTCCGTGCAGGCGTGCAAGTCGATGTACGTACCTATAAAGCAGCATAGTCTACGTCGAAATGGCTGTTGAGTGCGAAGCCTGAAGACATCTTCAAATCCTCATGCCTGTGTTTGTAGCCCCGCCCAGGGCGCGGTTTATCGGGCCCCTACGGATCTGTCATCGCTTCGCTCGCCTTTCACATCTCCCTTTTCCCCCTCACCCGTCCCCCTGCCCATTCCACCCACTCCCTCTCCGGCACCCCATAGGGTCGGAACTTTTCCACCTGACCCCGATCGAAGAAAAGAGCATCATCCAGGCCGAGCGTACAAGCATCGACATTGCCGATGAGCCGCATTGAATCTTCCTCGGTCAAGGTGCGGAAGACAACGCGGTGCTCGAAGTCCTCAAGGGGTTGCTCTCCCAGGACGGAGCGCAGGCTACTATATCTATCAGACCAGGCAAGGGTATGGATACCCACATCGGGACCTTTCCGCAAGATGAGTGCAAACTGCCTCGCCGCATTGGAGGACATGGAGTTCCCACCTGTCCAGGCTTCCTTCTGCAACACCTCATCTGCCCTGTGCAGGCCACAGATGAAGAGGTAGAGAGCCGGGGCGTCTCCCCCGACTGAACTGCGCCTTCCCAGTTCAGTCCAGATCTCTGTCAGCATCTGGGGGAGAACATCGCGCACATTTCTGCGGTGCGCCAATCGCTTGATGTATTGCGGGAAGAATTGCCTGACACCATCAAACGGCCCTGGACTCCCTGGGTTTGTGCCAGACATCATGTTCAGGTCTACGAGATAGAACTGGGCTGCTTTTGGAGAGTATTGTGCAGCCAGGCTGATCATTGCAGCGATGAACATTCCAATAGCAAGGTCTTCCTGCCTGCCTGCAATCAGCAAGTTGCTGCCACTCTCATGCTGGAAGGGGACAGCAACGGGTTCCCTCGTCGCTGCGATAGGATGACCCAGCAAGGTCTGGACAATTTCGCCCGGTTCTTGCCAGTGTGGGCTTCCCAGCATCTTCCTGAGCAAGGGATTCTGCTCAACCGAGATAGATGCCCGAACCTGTTGATCGACTTTCTCCAGAAAGTACTTGAAGATGATGGGTGGAGGCGGTGCATCAAGCTCCAGTTGCCAGTCTTGCAGCTCCCAATCCTGAAAGACGAAACGCTGACCGTTCCATTCAATCACCGTGGCATCCCTCTCAAGTTCATCCAGGTCAAAATCAACTGGCAAAGAGGAGCGCTCAGGGTCAGTTACCACAATGGTAGAGACACCATAACGAGGTCCATGATGGGCGATGGTCAGCAGTTCTCTTGCAGCTCTCGCAGTGAAATGCTCTGGAAAATCAAGTACCACTAGCACACGATACGACTCGGTATTCTCATCGGTCCTTCCCCCGGATTCCTCTCCTGAGTTGGAGTAGCCCTGCCGCCTTCTATGAGTGATATGCCTGGTAAGGCGGCGCAGTTCCTGCTCGATCTCCTCGTCGTCCACCAGCGGCTGGCCAATCCCCAGCATCTCATGGTGGGCTGCGAGCGAAGAGAAGTCGGGCAGATTGTCCCCCAAGCCGAACGGATCAATAAAGGTGAAGCGCACCTTGCCTGGCGGCTGTGTCACCAGCAGACGCACAATCAACGCCTTGACAGCTGCAAGCGCCGAACCTCGCCCTACCCTTGCTGTCTTCATCAGTACATTGTAGCCATTCGGACAAGAGACAAGCGCAGGAAGAGTCGGAAGACCAGACTGAGCATTGCCGTTTCTGGCAGTCAGCGTGCCGATACGGGCAACAGGTGCTCCTTTATGAAGTGGGTTCCATTGCTTCCAGATGGGATCCTCCCATGCTGTTCCAGAGAAACTCACTTCTTGAGTGAACAGGGCAAGACGAGAGCGAAAGCCAGTCAGCCACTGACCCAATTTCTGCTCAAGCTCTTCACCAGCAGCCCGAAATCCCTTCTGAAGGTCATTTAAACGGGATTGGTATGTCTCCTCTATCTTGGAGCGCCGTTGCTGATCAATCGCCTCTGCACTCGCCTGAACCTGCTCAAGGCGTACATAGGCATTTCTTATCGGATACAATCGAGACAATAAGAAACCTAGAGTGGCTGCCACAGTAATTCCTAATGTCAGAAGAAGGACGCTTCCAAAGTTGTTGAGAGGCTGGCAGAGGAAACCGAAAACAACAGCACCCAGAATGGTTGATATACCCGCAACCTGGGAAGCTTTTTTGTAGAGATCCAATGGCCCAGGGTACTTTCTCAGAAATGCGCTGATTGCTTTTCTAGCTTTATCGGCTTCTGATTGGCATTCAGCCATTTGCAGACGTGGATTGTCGATGAGGGCATCCTTTAAGTCCTCTGGGAGGAAGAATCTGTTCCTGGTCAACAGACCCCAGCCATTTGTTTGCAATGTCTTGCGGATCTCCCTGGCAGTAGTACGAATCCCGTCAATTTCTCTCTCTGCTGCTGCTGCTTTCCCTTGCTGTTCCTCTAAAATAGCCCGCTCTTCTTTCTGGAACCGTTGCCGAACCTGCTCCTTTCGCTCATTATAGTCCCTCAGCACATCATGAAGCTGCTGGATCAAGTCACGCTGTTGTTGGATCAAGGGATGAACCTGTAAGGGCGTTTCTTCAGGGAACGGAGTTGCTGGAGCCAGCTCCGTTAGAGCGGTTGGAGACGCTGGATTTGTATCTGACCCTACAACCAGGGGAGATGCAGTATTTGCCTGGGCAGGTGACTGAACTTCTTGGGGCAGTGTGCCAGAACCAGCTCCAGGAGAGGGGAATGATAGAGTTGGCCGGACGACTGGTCGACTTACAGCCGCTTCCAGAGCCTCAGCAAAGTCTTCGATACGCCGGAAACGCTGTTGCCGGTCTTTCTCAAGTGCTCTCATCACCACCTGCTCAACCCTCACCGGGATGGCTGGAACTCGCTTCACTAAAGATGGTGGGGGAGTAGAGTGGTGCTGAATGTACAACTGGTTATGAGAACCATGGAAAGGCACATCCCCACATAACCATTCGTACACCACAATGCCAAGCGAGTACTGATCGCTTGCCTGCTTTGGTTTTCCCTCCAGGTGTTCAGGAGCCATATAGGGCCAGGTCCCAGCTATCTGTTCTAGCCGTTCCACCCCTGAAGTCCAGGAAGAATGTGTTGGGGCGGTCAAGGCAATGCCAAAATCACTCAGCAGGATTTCGTTATTGCGTCCCACCAGCATGTTGGCTGGCTTCACATCGCAGTGAATCAGCCTCTCGTCATGCGCATACTGCAAAGCCGCAGCAACCTGCTTCACATACGAGATAATCGTATGCAGGGCAAGCCGTGTGCCCCTGGGATGAAGTCTGGCAAGAGAGCCATTTGGCGCAAAATCCATCACGAGAAAAGGCGTGTTGTCTTCCACTGCGAAGTCTAAAACCTGTACGATATTAGGATGGCGCAAGTTAGCGATGGTCCTGGCTTCGATGCGGAACTTCTCTATATCCTCCTGGTCGACGACTTTGGTATCGAGCACTTTGATCGCCGCCTGCCTCTTGAGCTCAATATGTTCACCCAGGTAGACACGGGCGAAGCCTCCTTGCCCCAACAAACGCAGCAGGTAATAGTTGCCAAGCCTCTGCCCCTCATGTCCTGAACGATCCGACATCTTTTACCTCCTCCTGAGAAATCGATTGACACCGCTGCTCCACAACCTCACTATCCCCATTCTCCCCATTCCCCTATTTGCTCTTCCTTTATGATTATATATCTATTTATCGATTTAATGGAAGACTTTTCTTGACTCCTCACTCCCTTGAAATGCGACCCTGCAACGACGCTGGCGCGTCTTATCTTAAGAGCATTCGGAAACGCTGCTGTCGCAGCTAGACTTCGGCTCATCCGAATGAGAGGCTTGCGCTTGCGCTCAGCAGGGTCGTACCTGACCCTCCTTGGCACCGGTACCTGCCAGATCGAGCATGAACGACGAGCCTCCAGCGTCCTCATCGAATTGGATGGAACCTCTATCCTCTTTGACTGTGGGCATGGCATCCTGCAGCGACTCCTGGAGGTTGGGGTACAGCACAAAGACCTCCAGCACGTTGTCCTGTCCCACTTTCATCCCGACCATGTTTCCGACCTGGTTCCCCTGCTTCATGCCGGAGCATGGTCGAGACGAAACCAGCGCACCTCTGATCTGCATATTTATGGGCCGCCGGGTGTCCAGGACCTCTTCAACAAGTTTGTCGGTATGTTCGGTACCAATGCTTTTCAGCAACCAGGGTATAGCATCGTGGTACATGAAGTGACTGAAGAGCAATTTCAGATTGGCCCATATCACTTCGATTTCATCAGTCTGCCACCAGCCGGAAATCATGGATTGCGCTTTAGATGGAGAGGGAAGACATATGCTCTCACAGGTGATTCAAATTTCCACGAAGCAGAGATAGCCTTTCTGAAAGATGTTGACCTTGCTGTGATAGATTCAGGCCATATAGAGGATGTAGATATTGTTCAGCTTGCAGTAATATCTCAAGTGAAGACGATAATATGCTCACATCTGTACAGAGAAATCAATGCCCAACGCCTGCAAGAGCTGGCGGGGGCTGGGGGCTACCAGGGAACTATTTTAGTTGGGCGTGATCTAATGTCGTTTGTTCCGTAGGAAAGCTTGATATTCAGACCTGCAACGGCGCTCGGTCGCGCCTGGGCTTCGCCTCAGCAGGTCAGATAGGAATTATCCAATGGCCTTCCTAGTGCGAACTATGAAGCAATCCGATATAACCAGGAGAAGCGATAATGAACGAGAGTGAGGAAATTCCTATCACCGACTATCAAGCCCTGGCGGAGTTTCGCTACCAGATTCGACGCTTTCTGCGCTTCAGTGAGCAGATGGCTCGTGCTGCTGGCATTGAGCCACAACAGCACCAGTTGCTGCTGGCAGTGAAGGGTTTGCCAGAAGGAAGAAGAGCGATCATTGGCGAACTGGCCGAGCGATTACAGCTTCAACATCACAGCGTGGTTGAACTGGTTGATCGGCTGGAAGAGCGTGGTTTTGTTCAGCGTAACAGAGATGAGGGAGATCAACGGCGGGTACTGGTCAGGCTCACGCCAGCAGGGGAAGAGGTGCTACGGAATCTCTCACTCTACCATCGTACCGAGCTGGGCCTGATCGGGCCAACCCTGGTGCAGGCGCTGAAAGCACTTCTTGAAGATAGTTCACACTCATGAGTGAGATATCAAACGACAGAAGATCAAATTTCGTTGGGATTCACTCCAAGGGCACGCAATTTCTCAGCCAGAGCCTCAGTCTCGGTGAGCCGCTGTTGATTATTCCGATCATAGAGTCGAAGGTACTTCCCGTGCGGGACCAGCCAGCTGTCCAGATGAGAACTCCACAGCCGCCCTTGGGGATCAGCAGCCATCTCAACCATCTCGCCTGGTGTTCGATCGAGTTGCCATCCTCGGAGCCGCTGGGAGGTATTGCGCCAGAGGGGAGGATCATTGGGATCGTAGACATAGTATTCTTCTACGCCCATGTTGGCATACCGACGGGGTTTCTCTTCCACATCCTTGCGCCAGGTCTCCTTAGAGGCAATCTCAAAGACAACTTGAGGTGCTGGTCCCGTTCGACCTATCGTCCAACTGCTCCCATCCTCCGGTTCGGGAACGCCCTTAATCACAGCAATATCTGGCGCGACAGGGTATTCGT
>WNGR01001494.1_pt1 | contig 32633 bp, 33 predicted proteins | sample 5407581 | NCBI WGS metagenome assembly WNGR01 (sample SAMN13153383, study PRJNA577476) | soil metagenome | isolation source: 80 cm soil or saprolite under Garry oak tree replicate 2 | place: USA:California | collected 2016-06-15
GGCCCAGCTTCAGGCCTGCCCCCTGCTCGGGAGGAGTCAACGTTCAGGGGGGATTTGCGGCCGTGTTACCGGCACCACCGTCAGCAAGCCCGCGAGGGCGGCGAAGTCGCCGGGGTTGGTGGTAAACAGCGGCAAGCCAGCCGCGATCGCGGTGGCAGCGATCATCAAGTCGGCCGTCCTGCGCCTCGGCTTGCGTCCGGCGGCAATCACGGCCGCGGTCACACGCCCGTAGGCCCTGGCGGCCTCCGAGTCGAAAGGGATTGGGTCGAATTCGTTCTCGGCCCGCTGGAGCACATCGAGCCGCCGGGCACGTTCGGCATGCTCGTAGTACTCAGCCTGCTCGTCGTCATGCCGCACCTGGTGCGGCCCTGCCGACAATTCAGCCAGCGTGATGGCGCTGATTGCCATCTCGTCCGGCAGCCCAGCCGGATCCACCCACCGTCGCAAGATCATGATGTTGGTGTCGAGCAGTCCCTGCACGGCGTGCTCCGTGGGGTTGTCGCCGGGCGGCCGCTGGATGGGGCGATCACTGGTCATAGGGGTCGGCCAGGCCCTGGTCGGCGGCAGCTTCCTGGTCAGATCGGAAGGCGTCGACGTCCACGGCGGCCGCCGACCGCGACATCACCGCGAACTCCTGCCTGGGAACGAAACGGCGCCGCCGGCGAAGCGGGATCAGTTCACCGATGCGATGGCCGTCCCGGGTGACTATGAACGCCTGCCCATTTTCGACCGCGTCCATGATCTCCCTGGACCTGATACGGAGATCGCGCTGGGTGATCTCGGGTTGAACGCTCATGACTGCTAGCCTACGACACGCATAGCACACTGTGCTACCAGGTGCTGCACCCGCTTGGGAGGGCCACTTGGTTCCACGCTTCGGGCAGTGGCTGCCGCTGACAACCGGCCCAGGCGGAGGGCCGTCAGCCGAGGTGGGCGGCGATCTCCGCCGCCGCCTGGGCGCCGTAGACGGCATCCAGCCGCTCGGCGACGACAGGCGGCTTGAGCTCGTACTCCTGCGTGCCGACAGTCTCGAGCACGCACACCGCCAGCAGGTTGCCAAGCTGGGCGGCCCGCTCCAGCGACAGGCCCCAGCCGATACCGGCAAGAAACCCAGCCCGAAACGCGTCGCCGGTGCCGGTCGGGTCCGCCTTGCGCAGCTCCGGCACGGGGCCGACGGCCAGCGGCGGATTCCCGGCGCGCTCGACCCGCACCCCGGCCGGCCCCAGGGTGGTTACCCGCACCCCGACCTGCGCCAGCACGTCAGCGCCGGTCCAGCCGCTTTTGCGCTCGATGAGGGCTTCCTCGTATTCGTTGCAAAACAGGTATGCCGCGCCAGCCACCAGCGCGCGCAGGTCAGGCCCTTCCAGCCGGGGCAGTTGCTGCGATGGGTCGGCGGCGAACGGGATGCCCAGGCTGGTGCACTCGGCGGTGTGAGAGAGCATCGCCCCCGGGTCGCTCGCACCGATGAGAACAAGATCGAGCCCACCGCTCCGTTCAGCCAGCGGGGCTATCTGGATTTCGCCGTCCTCGCTCATCGCGCCTGGGTAGAACGAGGCGATCTGGTTGCCGTCAGCGTCCGTGGTGCACACAAACCGCGCGGTTTGATGGCGGGTGGATTCGCGCACGCCCGCGCAGTCCACGCCGTGCGCGGTGAGCCACTTCCGGTAGGGGGTGAAATCTGGGCCGACCGCTCCGATGAGCAACGGCTTGAGGCCGAGCGACCCGAGGCCGAACGCGATGTTCGCGGCTACCCCGCCACGCCGGATCTCCAGGGCATCGACGAGGAAGGACAGGGAAACCCGGTCCAACTTCTCGGCGATGAACTGATCAACGAACCGGCCGGGAAACGTCATCAGATGGTCGGTCGCGATCGACCCAGTCACCGCAATAGGCACTGCCGCACTCTAGGGCATTCCGGCGGCGAGGCGCACCTCGCCCAGGGTAAGCCCCGGTTCTGAAACCCACCGTCCAGCCGAAGCGGGCTCACCCCGGGCCCAGGTGGCGCTGTGTCAGTGGAACGAGTCGCCGCAGGCGCACGATCCGGTGGCGTTGGGGTTGTCGATGGTGAACCCCTGCTTCTCGATCGTGTCGACGAAGTCGATGGTGGCGCCCATGAGGTACGGGGCGCTCATCTTGTCGGTCACCACCTGCACGCCCTCGAACTCGGCCGCGATGTCGCCATCGATCTCACGCTCGTCGAAGTACAGCTGGTAGCGCAGCCCCGAGCAGCCACCCGGCTGCACAGCGATCCGGAGCCTGAGGTCGTCGCGGCCCTCCTGCGCCAGGAGATTGCTCACCTTGGCAGCGGCGCCGGAGGTGAGGATGACACCCTTCGTGGTGGCCTCGTCCTGAACCGTCATGTGTGGTCTGCTCCCGCGTTGGACTGCCGCCGCTCAGGCGGCCCTTGATGAACTCTTCACCACAACCATAAGCGCTTCCCAGTCATTCCGCCGCCATGCCCCGGCCCCCGTCCGTTGCAAGCACAAGCGGCCCCTAGAGCCCGGGTGCGCCCCAGACGGGGAACCAGCGGCTGAGATCAGTTTCGATCTTCAGGTCTGACCCGACCGAGCCGCGTACCTGCAACTCAAGCGCGTTGTCCCGCCGCTCACCGGATTGGGGCGCGAACGGGTAGAAGGTGCCGCGTTTGTAGAGGTACACGATGCCGAGCCGGCGGCCACGCTCATCGCGGAAGCCCACCAGCGTGCAGAGCAGTTGCGGGCCGAAGCCGCCGTCCGCCAGCGATGAGTTCACCGCGTGCAGGTCTGTGACCAGCGATTCGATGTCATCGGAGGAATGGCGGCACACCAGCCACGTGAACCCGTAGGAGTCGCCGGTCACCTCCACCCGCGCTGCGTCGGTGCCCATGGACAGCAGTTCCCTGACATCTTTCTCGATGTCGCTGAAGGCGCGGCCCTCGGCGGCGCGGAAGCACACCGACCCGGTGCCGGTCGGTGTCAGCCCCATCGCCGCCTGCAGCGTGATTGCGGCGCTGGGCAGCGCGAACAGGGCGTCCAGCTTCGGCTGGACCGGCTTGGTCCGGCCCAGCAGCGTGTCGAGGAATCCCACCGGTTACCGGCCGAGCTGCTCGGAGATTTCCGACAGCTGGCGCAGCCGCCGTTCCAGCGACGGGTGGGTGGAGAACATCGTGGAAAGGCTGACCCCTTCGCCGCCCTTGAGCGCCGGCGCGAAGTAGAACGCGTTCAGCGGCTCGGCCTGCCGAAGATCCTTGGTGGGGATGCTCGCCATCGCCCCGCTCACCTTGGTCAGCGCGCTCGCGAGCTGCGACGGCTGGCCGGTGAGCATCGCGCCAGCCCGGTCGGCGGCCAGTTCGCGGTAGCGGGACAGCAGCCGGATAAGCAGGAAGCTGACCGCGTAGACGATCACGCCAACAGCCATCATCGCCAGCATGACCAGGCCAGCGTTCTGGTTGTCGTTGCGGCCGCGACCGCCGCCGAACAGCTCCGAGTAAAACGCGAACCGGACCAGCAGGGCGGCCATGATCCCGACGAAGGAGGCCACCGTCATGACCACGACGTCCTTGTGGGCGACGTGTGACATCTCGTGGGCGAGGACGCCTTCCAGCTCCCCCTCATCCAGCCGCCGCAGCAGCCCGTCGGTGACGCAGACGACCGCGTTCTTGCTGTTGCGGCCGGTGGCGAAGGCGTTGGGCATGTCGGCGAGGGCGATCGCGACCCTCGGCTTGGGCATGTCCGCCAGCGCGCACAGCCGGTCGATCACCCCGTGCAGCCGCGGCGCCTGCTGCGGGGTCACCTCCTGCGCTCCGGCCGCGTACAGCGCGATCTTGTCGGAGTAGAAGAGGGAGCCGAATGCCATGCCCGCGCCGAGCAACAGCGCGAAAAAGACGATGGCGCCCCCGGACACCTTGGCGAGGCTGAGCACGAACACCAGGGCAGCGACAAAGGCCACCAAGACGAGTCCCAGCAGGAACATCGTCAGCCCCATCCGCGCCTGCAGCCCCCTGTCGGGCGCATAACGGGTTTGCACCATTGCGCCGCCTCCGTTCATTCTGCCCGGCCTGTTGCCGGCTTGGGCCTTCCTGCCACCAGTATCACGTACCAGCCGCGCCAAAAATTCCATGAACCGTTGGCCCGGACCCAGGCCAAGCCCCGTCCGGCACGCCTTGCACGAGCCGTGCGCGCTCAGCCGGGGATGAGGCCGTCCTCCTTGAGCATGGCGCGGACGTCCTCCAGGCCCGCGTCTGCGTAGGGGAGGATGAGTTCGGACGGGGACAGGGCGTCTGCGGCAAGTGGTGTGCCCAGCGAGCGGACCCGGTCGAGCAGCGCGGTCAGCGCGGGACCGAATTCCTCCTCGTTCCCTGAGCTCACCGCCTTCTCCAGGGTGTCGTCGAGGGCGTTGAGCTCATCGGTGGCAGAGTCGTCAACCGCCAGCTGCCCCTCGCCCAGAATTCTGACGATCATGAGCCTTCTCCGGCCCGGGGCTGCTCCGCCGCGCTGCTCTGGCCCGCGGCTTCCCCCGCGCTCGCAGCCTCGCCTGCGCCGGCACCGCTCTCGATCTCGCGCGCGGCCGGAGCCTCGATCTGGCCCTTGAGCCGCTGCAGCTCAAGCTCGATATCCGTGCCGCTGCGCATCTGGTCCAGCTCAGCCTGGATGTCGTCGCGCGGGGTGCTGGTGACGTCCTCAAGCGCGCCCGAGGCCATCAGTTCGTCGATCGCGCCCGCCCGCGCCTGCATCTGCGCGGTCTTGTCCTGCGCCCGCTGCACGGCCATGCCGACGTCGCCCATTTCCTCGGAGATGCCGGAAACAGCCTCACCGATCCTGCTCTGTGCTTCGGCAGCGGTGTAGGTCGCTTTGATGGTCTCCTTCTGCGTGCGGAACGATTCCACCTTGGCCTGCAGCCGCTGCGAGGCCATGGTGAGCTTTTCCTCATCCGCCTGCAGCGAGTGGTACTGGGTCTCCAGGTCGGAAAGCTGGCCTTGCACGGCTGCCCGGCGGCCCAGCGCCTCCCGTGCCAGGTCCTCCCGGCCGGAGCCCAGCGCCTGCTTCGCCTGTCCCTCCAGCTTGGCCTGCTGCTGCCGCAGGCTGTTCATTTGCAGCTCAACCCGCTTGCGGGAGGTGGCCACATCGGCAACTCCACGCCGGACCTGGGTGAGCATCTCAAGCTGCCGCTGATATGAGTAGTCCAGGGTCTCGCGCGGGTCTTCCATCCGGTCCAGGGTCTTGTTGGCCTTGGCCTTGAAAATCAATGAGACCCTTTTCATCACGCTCATGGGCGCGACCATCCCCTTCATCGTGTAGAGCCGCTGCCGCTAACCCGACGGCGTCGCGAGCCGCGGCCCCGTATCTGGCAGCGGGCGTCCCGTGGGCTGGTGCCCTCAGCCTACGCGGTGATCCTGACGGCAGTCATCACCATGCGATCCGCCGTGACCCCGCGGAGTACGCACGAAAACCAGCCGCCGCCCGCCCCGTGCCCACATTCACATGACGCTCATGCGCCGGGAGCCACACGTCCAGGCCCACATCCGGGGCATCCGGGCGATTGGTCCCGGTAAGCTGGCCGCGTGTTGCGACGACGTCGTTCCGCCACGGCGGATGGCCCCGGCCCGGGCAGTGCCGATTCCCCCGACGGCACCGGATCCGCCAATGGTTCCCACGGCCAGGCGGGGGGCACCGGCAGGCCGCAGGGGACCACTGCCGGCAAGGGCAGGCCGACTCCCAAACGCAGTGAGGCCGAACGGCGCCGCCGTCTGCCCTACACCGCGCCCGCGGACCGGAAAGAAGCGGCCCGCGCCTCCCGCACCCGCGATCGTGGGAAGCGCGTAGGCCGGATGGAGGCGATGCGGCGAGGCGAGGACTGGGCACTCCCTCCCAAGGATCGGGGACCGGTCAGGGCACTCGCGCGCGACTACGTCGATTCCCGCCGCCGGATCAGCGAGTTCTACCTGTATGCCATGCCTGTCCTGCTGGTCTCCCTGTTCCTGGGCAGCAGGTCCCCGCTCGTGCAGTCACTCGTCCCGCTGTTTGTCATGGCGGCCGCGCTTTTGATCTTCGGTGAGGGCTTCTACCTCAGGCACCGGATACGTGCGCTTGCCGCGCAGCGGCTGCCCGGGGAGCACACGCGGGGCGTGGGCCTGTATGTGGCCATGCGAGCCCTCCAGATGCGGCGGCTGCGGATACCCAAGCCGAGGGTCAGCCCCGGCGACAGCTTCTGACCGGCCGCCGCCGCACCCCCACAGCTTCTGGCCGGCCGCCGCAGCCCCACAGCTTCTGGCCGGCCGCCGCCGAGACCCGGCAGCCGTGGCGGCTAGGGTCACTGGGATGGAGCACCGTCATCTGGGCCGCAGCGGCCTCAAGGTCAGCGAAATCGCCTACGGCAACTGGATCACTCACGGGTCGCAGGTCGAGGAGGACGCCGCCAAGGCGTGCGTCGAGGCAGCGCTCGACGAGGGGATCACCACCTTTGACACCGCGGACGTTTACGCGGGCACCCGCGCCGAAGCTGTGCTTGGGCGGGCACTGCACGGACTCCCGCGGGAGTCGGTCGAGATCTTCACCAAGGTCTACTGGCCGACCGGCCATGGGCCCAATGACCGCGGGCTCTCCCGCAAGCACATCATGGAGTCCGCGCACGCCTCGCTGCGCCGGCTCCAGACTGACTACCTGGACCTGTACCAGGCGCACCGCTACGACTACGAGACGCCGCTTGAGGAGACCCTGCGCGCCTTCGACGACCTGGTCCGCCAGGGGAAGGTGCTGTACATCGGGGTCTCTGAGTGGCGGGCAGAAGAGATCTCGGCAGCGCTGCGGGTCGCCGGCCAGATGGGTTTCGACCGCATCGTCTCCAATCAGCCGCAGTACAACATGCTGTGGCGGGTGATTGAGTCGGAAGTGGTCCCGTTGTGCATGAAAGAAGGGATCGGCCAGATCGTGTGGTCACCCATCGCCCAGGGAGCGCTGACCGGCAAATATCTTCCTGGCCAAGGGCACCCGGCCGGATCGCGGGCGACCGACCCCAGCGGGTCCGGTTTCATCGGGGGCTACCTCACCGACAGCATCCTCAGCCGGGTGCAGCAACTGCGGCCGGTTGCCGGCGAAGCAGGGCTGACACTGGCGCAACTCGCGGTCGCCTGGGTCCTTCAGAACCAGAACGTTTCCGCGGCGATCATCGGCGCCACCAGGCCGGAGCAGGTGCAGGAGAACGCGCGCGCCGCCGGGGTGCGCCTTGAGGAGAGCCTGCTCCGCCGCATTGACGACATCCTCGGCCCAGAGGTCGAGCGGGACCCGGCTCGCACCGTCAGCCCCGCGCAGCGACCCTAGCCCCAAACAACAACGCCAGCCCCAAGCAGCGACTCCAGGCGAGCCCCACAGCACCCGCGAGGTGGCCCGGCCCGCTGCGGAACCCCCGGCGCTGCCCAGTGCCCCGGATTTCATGATTGAGGTTGATTGGTGTGGTATATACGAAACACCAATCAACCTCAATCATGGGAACATGCTCCCGCTCATTCCGCTGGGTGCAGGCTCATAGGGCCGTAGATGACGGTGCTTTCCTCCAGCAGCGTCACCTGGTCCACCCCGGTGGCAAGGAGGGGGCGCCAGTTCTCACCCAGCCAGCTCTCCGCATCCCCCTGGCTGCCGAAGGTTTCTTTCGGCAGTTCGCCGGAGGTGGCTGACGTCCCGTCCGCCTTCTCGAACCGCCAGGTCCAGACCATGGTGCTTTCGACCTCCCCGATGTATCAGGTAGCGACACTAGCGGAGCCGCAGGGCCGGTCAGGCGCCAGCCCACTCCAGGAGTGCCCCGGAATGTCCCGTGATCAGGGATTAACTGAGGAACGACCACGGGCGAGGATCCCCCACCTGTAAGGTTTACTATCGCTAGTCCTGTGCGTGGGCGCCGCAGTCGCCGACCCAGTCCCGTAGTCAAGGTGGTGACGACATGACGCGCGTTGTCGTCGTTGGTGACCTTATGACCGATACGGTCGCCCGCGCGGCCCTTCCGTTGGCGAAGGGGAGCGACACCCCGGCCGTAGTGACGCCCCACGGAGGGGGTTCCGGCGCGAACATCGCGGCCTGGCTGGCTGTTGACGGTGCCGAGGTGGCCTTCGTCGGGCGGCGTGGCGCCGACATCGCCGGGCGAAACCGGGACATGGAGCTGATGGGTTACGGCGTGGACGCCCGGCTCGTCATGGACCCCGAGCGGCCTACTGGCACGTGCGTGGTTATGGTCACTCACAAGGGCGATCACACCATGCTCTCCGACCCCGGCGCCAACGCCGCCCTCTCCCCCGACGACCTGCCCAAGGATCTCTTTCATCCAGGCACCCACCTGCACATCTCGGGATACACGCTGCTGAACGAGGGTTCCCGGCCAGCCGCCGTGGTGGCGATCGATCATGCGCGGCGGTCCGGGATGACGATCTCGGTGGATGGAGCCTCGGCCGCGCCGCTTGAGCGGGCGGGCGCGGAGCCCTTCCTGGAGTTGACCAACGGCATCACCTTGCTGTTCGTGAACCACATCCAGGCGGCCGTTCTCACCGGGCGCGACGACCCTGCCCAGGCGGCCCGGGTACTGACCGCGTGGTACCCACAGGTTGTGGTGAAGCTGGGCCCGGACGGGGCCCTTTACGCCAACGGCCGCCCCGAGCCGATCAGGGTGCCCGCGCAGCCCATAGACAAGTTCGTGGACGGCACCGGCGCCGGGGACGCGTTCTGCGCCGGGTTCCTGATCTCCTGGCTGGACAAGAAGCCCGTGCTGGAAGGGCTCGCCAGCGGCTGCCGCCTCGCAGCCCGGGCCCGCTCCGTGGTGGGCGCCCGTCCCCCGCTCTGACCCGGCGCTTTCCGGCAGGCTGGCCGAAGTGGCAGCCCACATGGTCATTGAGGCATCATGGCGGTCGTGCCCTCAGCCCCTGAGCCCATAACCGGGTTCCTTCGCTCACTCTTCTCGCTGGAAGGCCAGGTCGCGCTCGTGACCGGCGGGAGTTCCGGCATCGGCCGTGGCATCGCCCGCGCGCTTGCGCAGGCAGGCGCGCGGGTCGTGGTGATGGCCCGCGGCAGCGACGCGCTCGAGGGCACCGTGGATGCCGTGCGCTCGGCGGGCGGCGAGGCGGCCTGGGTCAGCGCTGACCTCGCGGACAGGGCGGCCATCGAGCGAGGCGCGACAGCGGCGGCCGGGCCGTTCGGCGAGCCCGGCATCCTCGTGAACGCCGCCGGTGTCAACATCCGCCCGCCGCTCGCGGATCTGACACCCCGCGACTGGGACGAACTCATGGCCGTCAACCTCACCGCGCCATTCCTGCTCGGCCAGCGTTTTGGGCCGAACATGGCGCAGCGTGGCTGGGGCCGCATTATCAATGTCACCTCCCAGCAGGCGGTGCGGGCATTCGGCAACAGCGGCGGGTACGGGGCTTCCAAGGCCGGGCTCGCCGCCCTGACCCGGTCGCAGTCGGAGGCGTGGGCGGCCCGCGGGGTCCGCTGCAACGCGATCTGCCCTGGGTTCGTGGCCACACCACTGACCGCCGAGGTCGCCGCCGACCCGGTCCGATCCGCAGCGCTCGGGGCCCGCACCATGATCGGGCGCAACGGCGAACCATCAGACTTCGAGGGAATCGCGGTCTTCCTCGCCAGCCGCGCCAGCGACTACGTCACCGGGCAAATGATCTTCGTGGACGGCGGTTTCTCCGCCACCTGACCAACCCGGGATCTGTGCACTGCTGAGGAGGCCAGGCACGCATCACCGTAACCGGGCGGGACGAGGGCGCCACGAGCCATCCGTTTGGCGTCAAAGCGCGCCGCAGGCGGCACAATGGCGGACATGGCTCGACGTACCACCACCACGCCGCCCCCCGAGGACTTCGAAGAGAACATCGTCGACATCGACGTTGCCGAGGAGATGCGGGGAAGCTACCTCGAATACGCCTACTCGGTGATCTACCAGCGGGCGATCCCGGATGCCAGGGACGGGCTGAAGCCCGTCCAGCGGCGGATTCTCTACCAGATGAACGAGATGGGGCTGCGACCCGACCGCGGTCACGTCAAGTGCGCCCGGGTCGTCGGCGAGGTCATGGGACGGCTGCACCCCCACGGCGACGCCGCCATCTACGACGCGCTCGTCCGGATGGCCCAGCCGTGGGTGATGCGGCTGCCGCTGGTGGACGGGCATGGCAACTTCGGCTCCCTCGGCGGTGACGACGCGGCAGCCGCCTACCGCTACACCGAGGCCCGGCTGACCGCCGCCGCGATGGAGATGGTGGCCTCGATCGACGAGGACACCGTCGATTTCCAGCCGAACTACGACGGCACCGAAGTCCAGCCCGAGGTGCTCCCCGCCGGGCTGCCGAACCTCCTCGTCAACGGGGCCTCCGGCATCGCGGTCGGGATGGCCACCAACATGGCACCGCACAACCTGGGTGAGGTCATCGCGGCCGCGCGGCACCTGATCGCCAGCCCAGACGCCAGTCTGGACGAGCTGATGCGGTTCGTGCCCGGCCCGGACCTGCCGACCGGGGGCAAGATCGTCGGCCTGAGCGGCATCAGGGACGCTTACGAGTCCGGCCGCGGCACCTTCCGCACCCGCGCCACCGCCAGGATCGAGAAGATCACCCCGCGCAAGACCGGCATCGTGGTCACCGAGCTGCCCTACGGCGTGGGCCCGGAGAAGGTGATCTCCCGGATCAAGGACCTGGTGGGCGCGAAGAAGCTGGCCGGGATCTCGGATCTCAAGGACCTCACCGACCGCCATCGCGGGCTGCATCTGGTGATCGAGATCCGCTCCGGCTTCCACGCCGAAGCGGTCCTCGACGAGCTGTACCGGCTCACCCCGATGGAAGAGACGTTCGGTATCAACAACGTGGCGCTCGTCGACGGCCAGCCGCGGGTGCTGGGCCTGCGCGAACTGCTGCAGATCTATGTCGATCACCGCATCGAGGTGGTCCGGCGGCGCAGCGAGTACCGGCGGCGCAAGCGCTCCGAACGCCTGCACCTCGTGGACGGCCTGCTGATTGCCCTGCTCAACATCGACGAAGTGATCCAGGTCATCCGCACCAGCGACGACGCCGCGGCCGCGAAGGAACGGCTGATGTCGGTCTTTGACCTGTCCGCGGTCCAGGCGCAGTACATCCTGGACACCCCGCTGCGCCGCCTGACCCGCTACGACCGGCTGGAACTGGAACGCGAGCGGGAAAAGCTGCAGGCCGAGATCGCCGAGCTGACCGCGATCCTGGACTCAGAGGTCAGGCTGCGGGAGCTCGTCTCCGGGGAGCTGGCGAGCGTCGCCGACCGGTTCGGCGACCCGCGCCGCACGGTGCTGCTGGAAGCCACCGGGACGGTCCGCACGGCCGCCGTCCCGCTGGAGGTCCCCGACGACCCGTGCCTGGTTCTGCTCTCCTCCACCGGCCTCCTCGCGCGCACCACTATCACTGCACCCGAACGCGAGAAGCCCACCGCCCCACCATCCTCCCCACCGCCGGGACAGAGCGGGACTGGAGCCGGGCCCAGGGCGGCTCACGACGTTATCGTCTCCACCGTCGCGGCGACCGCGCGGGGGACGTTGGCGATGGTGACGTCACAGGGCAGGCTGATCAGGTTCGGCGTGCTGGACATCCCCGCACTGCCACCGAGCGCGCACTCCCCCAGCCTGGCGGGCGGCGCGCCGGTGACCGAGTTCGTGGCGCTCGGGCACGGCGAGACCGTCGTGGGGCTCGCCGCGCCCGACTCGGCCGGGGCGGGGCTGGCGCTGGGCACGGCGGGTGGCGTGGTCAAGCGGGTGGCGCCGGACTACCCGAGCAATGCTGCCGACTTCGAGGTGATCTCGCTGAAGGAAGGCGACCGGGTGGTTGGTGCCGTCCAGTTGGCCAGCGAAGACCATGACCTGGTGTTCATTACCAGTGATGCCCAGTTGCTGCGTTTTGGCGCATCGTCGGTCCGGCCGCAAGGCCGGGCCGCGGGCGGGATGGCAGGCATCCGGCTGTCCGGTCGCGCCACGGTGATCTGGTTCGGCGCGGTCGCGCCCGCCGGACAGGCCGGCGCTGGGGCGGGGGACGGTTCCGGGGCTGGGGACGGCACCTTCGCGGACGGGGCCCCCGGGGCCAGGCCGGTGGTGGTGACGGTTGCGGGCAGCACCGGCGCCCTGCCGGGGACGGCGGTGGCGACCGTAAAGGTGACCCCCTACCGGGAGTACCCGGCCAAGGGGCGTGCGACCGGCGGGCTGCGCTGCCACCGGTTCCTCAGGGGCGAGGACACGCTCGTACTCGCCTGGGCTGGCCCGGGGCCTGCACGCGGCGCCACCGAGGCCGGGGTGCCGGTAGACCTGCCGCCCGCGGATGGGCGCCGGGACGGCTCCGGATCACGGGTACGGCAGCCGCTCGCATCCCTGGGCGGCCTCACACCGCCCGGGTGAGGGCCAGTCCGTGTGCGCGGCGCCGAGTTTTGGTATGCCCAAAAACAGGGTCGCGCTCTGAAGTCGACCTGATCGCACGTGACCGCTGCTGGAATCGGAGAGGCTTGGGCGAGCACGCAGAGAGCCCCGGGATTGCCCCGGGGCTCTCTGCTGTGCGCTCTACGGTGCTCGTTCTGAGCGGACAAACGTCCCCTTGGCTGGCAGCGTCCTGACAAGCCCTCGCCGCCTAAGCTCTTCCACGGCACGCCGCGCTGTGCCCACAGCAACGCCGTACTCGCTGGCTAGGTCCCGTTCGGCGGGGAGCCTTGCTCCCGGTGCTAGGTCTCCAGTTTCGATCCTGGCTTGGATGTGGTCAGCCATCCGGGCATAGAGGTAATCCGGCTCACCCGAAGCCGGATCGAACGTTGGAACGCTGCCCACGTGATCACCATAGAGCGCCCCTGAACTGCGCAAACTAACAGGACGCGTCCTAATGCTATCTAGCGCTCTATGCCGCGTCATACACTGAGACCTCAACGTAAGCGACCCCCGGCAGCGGAGAGCGCTAACCGGAGGCTCTGACCCGTAAGGAGCTACGGGCTGTGATCAGAGTAGGGCAGCATCAACCGACCGATCCGCCACAAACCCCGAGCGAACGAGATCACGTTGCGCGCCAGCGTGGGCACGACTTAGCCAACCTTCGCGGCCACTGGGGCGAGGCGTACGAGATCGCCTGGGGCAACGGCATGTTCGGCGCTGAGAGGCGCGACAACCACGCCTCTGTGTCCACAGGGACAGCCGCGCAGTTGCGGCGGTTAATCCGTGAGGACTACTCGGCCAACCCTGTCCGACGCGAGCTAGGCGAGTGACCCATGACGAACGCGCAGCCTCCACTCAACATCCCCGATGCCCCGACAGCCGAAGTTCAAGCCCTACGTAGCGAGTTTCCCAACATAGACATCAACGTGGAACTGAACGGCACGCTCTGGGCGTTCGTCGCGAGAGGCAAGAACGGCGGCAACGCATGGTTCATCGCCTCCGACAGCATCGAACGCTTCCGGCGAGCTTTGACGGGCAAAGGCTTCCACGAGTAGAGCCCCCGGATCTCGCCGCTTCGACTCCCCGTCTGGCTTCCGCTGGCCGGGGAGTTCTTGCTGTCTGGCCCGATGGCCGGCAACGAGTGGCGGATGTATGACAAGCGCTATATCCATCCCCACCGAACCATCGGCGGTAACCTTGACGGGAGGCGATCGGGGGAACGCTGCTCTGCGGACGGGCTCAGGTGTCGATTCTGGAGACGTCCAGTTCGGCTGCGCCGCCCACGATGAAATCCCGCCGGGGAGCCACCTCGGCGCCCATGAGCAGATCGAATATGCCGCTCGCGGCAGCAGCATCCTCAATCCTCACCCGGCGCAGCATGCGGTGCCGTGGGTCCATGGTGGTCTCAGCCAGTTGGGCCGCGTCCATCTCGCCCAGCCCCTTGTACCGCTGGACCGGCTCCTCCCAGCGCCGTGCCCGGCGCTCCAGCTCAAGCAGCGTGCGCCGCAGTTCGCTGTCGGAGTAGGTGTAGATGTACCGCTGCTGGCCCTTCCGCGGGTTGGTCAGCTTGATGCGGTGCAGCGGCGGCACCGCCGCGAAGACCCGCCCGGCTGCCAGCATGGGGTGCAGGTAGCGGTGAAACAGGGTCAGCAGCAGGCACCGGATGTGCGCACCGTCGACGTCGGCGTCCGTCATCAAGATCACGCGCTGGTACCTGGCCGCGTCAAGGTCGAAGGACGCCCCCGAGCCTGCGCCCAGAACCTGGATGATGGCCGCACATTCGGCGTTCTTGAGCATGTCGGACAGCGACGCCTTCTGCACGTTCAAGATCTTGCCGCGGATCGGCAGCAGCGCCTGGAACTCGGAATTCCGGGCCAGTTTGGCGGTGCCCAGCGCCGAATCTCCCTCAACGATGAACACTTCACTGCGGTCGTCCGCGGTGCGGCAATCGACCAGCTTGGCCGGCAGCGCAGAGGCCGCCAGGGCTGACTTGCGGCGCTGGTTCTCCCGGTGCTCCCGGGCGGCGATTCTGGTCCGTGCGGCCGAAGCCACCTTTTCCAGCACTCCCCGCGCCTGCTGTTTGCTCCGGCCCCGCGAGGAGAAAAACGCCCCAAGCTCGGCGCCGACCACCTGGCCGACAATACGGGAGGCAGCGGGTGTGCCCAGAACTTCCTTGGTCTGGCCCTCGAACTGGGGTTCCGGCAGCCGGACGGAGATGATCGCGGTGAGGCCTTCGGCCACATCCTCCTTGATCACCGGGTCGTCACCGTTCTTCAGCAGCCTGGCGGCCCGCAACTGCTCGTTCAGCGTCCGGACGAGAGCCCGCTCGAATCCGGTGACGTGGGTGCCGCCTTTGGGAGTGGCAATCACGTTGACGAACGACCGGGTTACCGCGTCGTAGCCGGTCGCCCAGCGCAGCGCGATGTCGACATTGAGTTCCCGTTCCACGTCGGCCGGGGTCATGTGGCCCTGGTCGTCGAGCACGGGAATCGTCTCTGTGAAGCTTCCCGCACCCATCAGCCGGATGACCTCGGTGACAGGCTCACCGGGTGCCAGGTCCGCGCAGAACTCGCTGATCCCACCGTCGAAGCGGAACACTTCCTCGCGGGCGCCACCGGGACCACTACCAGCATCCGGCGGGTAAGCACCGTCAACGGGACTCGCGGCCAGTTGCGGGCCGCCGCCGTGCTCGTCCTCGGGATGCGCATGGGAGGCCACGTCGCTGGATCCGGCGGGATCCCCGCCTGCGCGGTCATCGCGCAGCCGGATCTCCAGGCCGGGAACCAGGTAAGCAGTCTGGCGGGCCCGCTGCCGGAGTGCTTCCAAACTCCACTGGGCGTCGCGGACGAACACCTGCGGGTCCGGCCAGAACCGGATCCGTGTGCCGGTGAGCTTCTTCGCCACCCGCCGCACCTTTTTCAGGCCCGGCCGGCGGGTGAACGGCGCGGAGGGCAGTGGGCTGGCGAACTCTCCTGCCACACCACGGCGGAAACTTACCGCCCACTCGTGACCATCGCGCTCCACCGCCACATCGAGGCGGGCCGAAAGGGCGTTCACCACCGACGCTCCGACGCCGTGCAGCCCACCCGACGCCGTGTACGACCCGCCGCCGAACTTGCCGCCCGCGTGCAGCCGGGTCATCACCAGTTCGACCCCGCTCAACCCGGTCTTGGGCTCAACATCCACGGGGATCCCGCGCCCGTTGTCCCGGACTTCGGCCGACCGGTCAGCGTGCAGGACTATCTCGATGGCCGTGCAGTGGCCGGCAAGTGCCTCGTCCACGGAGTTGTCGACAATTTCCCAGAGGCAATGCATCAGCCCCCGGCCGTCCGTGGAGCCGATGTACATACCCGGGCGTTTGCGGACGGCTTCCAGGCCTTCCAGCACGGACAGGTGGCGCGCCGTGTAGCTATCGGTGGCGGACGCCCCAGCGGGGGCCCCCGCCACGGCTGAAACCGCAGTTTCGGCAGTCACGCACGCTCTCCTTACAACAACAACGGCCGGCGCACCCGGCCCGCTTGACGGCGGACGCACCCGGCCCGCTTGAGGGCAGACTAGCCTTCGCGCAGGGCACTGGTGTGGAAGCCACGCCGCCGGACACTCAGCGTAACTGCGGACGATATATGCGATACAGTGAGTAGTGAGGCACGGAGGGGATCCAAAGCAGTCGTTCGCTTCTGGCGTAGTCAGGCTCTGGATGGGAACGAGAAGGTTCACCGCCGTGTTGGACAGGGCAGCAAGAGACAGCTAGAGCGCCGGACGGATGAGCCGCCGGTGGCACGACGTGAGGGAGGCGACATGACCGGAACCATGGCACCCAGCAAGAACCTCACCGCCATGGACGTGTGCGACCGGTGCGGCGCCCAAGCGTACGTACGCGTTGTGCTCCCCGGCGCGGGAGAGCTGCTTTTCTGTGCGCACCACAGTCGGCAGCACGCCGACGCGCTGGCCAAAGTGGCGATCGAGATTCAAGACGAGACAGCCCGCCTCGCGCCCGGCAGCGGCAGTGACGCCTCCAGGAACTGACCCAGAACCCGGGGTGCGCGAGCGTCATTCCAGGTAGTCGCGCAGGACCTGCGACCGGGATGGATGGCGCAGCTTGGACATGGTCTTGGACTCGATCTGCCGGATGCGCTCCCGCGTGACGCCGTAGACCTTGCCGATCTCGTCCAGGGTTTTGGGCTGGCCGTCGGTCAGCCCAAAACGCATCGAGACCACCCCCGCCTCCCGTTCGGAAAGTGTGTCAAGCACCGAGTGAAGCTGTTCCTGCAGCAGCGTGAAACTGACCGCCTCGCCCGGCTGGATCGCCTCGGAGTCCTCGATCAAGTCGCCGAACTCGCTGTCACCGTCCTCCCCGAGGGGTGTGTGCAGTGAGATCGGCTCACGGCCGTACTTCTGCACCTCAATGACCTTCTCCGGGGTCATGTCGAGTTCTGCGGCAAGTTCCTCGGGGGTGGGCTCCCGCCCGAGGTCCTGCAGCATCTGCCGTTGCACGCGGGCAAGCTTGTTGATGACTTCCACCATGTGCACGGGGATGCGGATGGTCCGCGCCTGGTCCGCCATCGCCCTGGTGATGGCCTGCCTGATCCACCAGGTGGCGTAGGTGGAGAACTTGTATCCCTTGGTGTAGTCGAACTTCTCGACCGCCCGGATCAGGCCCAGGTTGCCCTCCTGGATCAGGTCGAGGAAAAGCATCCCACGGCCGGTGTAGCGCTTGGCCAGCGACACCACCAGCCGCAGGTTGGCCTCCAGCAGGTGGTTCTTGGCCCGCCGGCCATCCTCGGCGATCCAGTCCATGTCAATCCGCTGTGGCGGCGGCAGCGTACGCGCACCCTGGGCCAGTTTCTCCTCGGCGAACAGGCCCGCCTCGATGCGCTTTGCCAGCTCAACCTCTTGCTCGGCGTTGAGCAGGGGGACCTTGCCTATCTGTTTCAGGTAATCCTTGACCGGGTCGGCTGTCGCTCCCGCCGACGCGACCTGAGCTGCGGGGAGGTCTTCGTCGTCGTCCCCGTAGACGAATGCCTCGTCCTCGCTCTCCTCGCCTGCCTGCGGCGCGCCAGCCTTCGCGTCCGCGCGGCTGGGGCTGGGAGCGCCGTCAGTGCCGGGCACGCTGGCTGCTGGGGCGCGACTGGTGCCAGCATCGGCTTTGGTATCAGGCTCGTCGGTTTCGTCGGCCCCGTCGGCTTCTTCGTCTTCCTCACGCCCGGTGCCGGGGAGCGAGTCAGCAACGTCGGCGCCCACGCTTGCCTCATCGTCGATGTCCACGTCGACGTCAATCTCAACGTCCACGTCCTCGGCGAAGTCTTCGAGATCAACCGCTTCCAGGTCTACGCCTTCGGGGCCGGCCGGCTCACCCAGATCAGCGTCAGCAAGATCCTCGTCCAAGCCAGCAGTGTCGGGGCCAGCCGACCCCCCCGCTGCCGCCCCAGCCGTGGTGTCGGGGTCATCGTGCTGCCCGCCCGCCCCTGCGGCCTGGGCCTCCCCGGCTGCCGCGCCGTCACCACCCTTGCTGCGGCGGGTCGCTGCGGCGCCGGCGCCGTCCTTGCGGGCCGTGGTGGACCGCTTGCCCTGGCCACCTGAGCGCCCGCCGCGGGTGCCGGACGGGCTGGCAGCCCCATCGGCGCTGCTGCCGGCATCCGTGCCGGGGCCGGCCCCAACAGCCGGTACCTGCCGGTTAGCACTCTGGCGTGACTTGGCACGCTTCTCGCGGCCGGGCGGGGCGACGCCAGCCGGGTCGCGCGCCGCATCAGGGCCCACGAGGGCGACCGGCGCGTCCGCCCGCAGCCTGGCCGCTTCCTCAGATCCGCCGGCCACAGACACGTGCTGTGCTGACGCTCGGCGTCCCTGGCCTTCTTGGCGGGGCGGCTTCCGCGCTGCGGAGCCTGCTGCGCTTGCCATCGCGGTCACCCCTTCCTTCGCTGGATGGCGGCCCGCCAAGCCGCATATGACACGTAATTGTCCGACCTGGCAGACGACACAGACACCTCTCCTGCGCACGTGAGCGGGCAACGGACTCTACTGCATGCGCCCCGCTGCTAGGACCGTTCAGGATTCATGCCAGGCGCCGCAAGACACCCCTGCTGCACCCCGCTCTTCTCCCGCCCCCCACGATAAGTGGAGTTGACGGGTAGCTCGTCCATACTGCGGCCGAGACGCGTCTGGCACGGGCGCTCCCCGGGCGGTACGGATTTCCGTGGGCGGTCATGCCTTACCCGTCTTTGGGGTAATCGCGGCAGCCGCCTGATCGTTACCGGGCACCATCCCGTCCCGCCTCGGTACATGCAGGACCAGCACCGTCACGTCATCGTCTTGCTCATAACCGGCGAGCATCCGGTCCACCAGGTATCCCAGCAACTTCGACGGATCCTCTGCCACCTGCGGTGTGGCCTTCGCGGCCACAGATACCAATTCGTCGAGCCCGGCGTCGAGGCCGCGCCGCCTGTTTTCCACCAGTCCGTCGGAATACAGCACGGCGGTGTATTCCGGCGGCAACCGGAACACGTACTGCTGGCGTGGGCTAGCCCAGCCAAGCGGCGTCCCGGCCTCGCCGAGGTCAAGCCGGGGGGGACTGTGTCGCGACATCAGCAGTGGCGGCGGGTGGCCCGCGTTCCCGGCCAGCCCCTCGCCTGTCACCGGGTCGAGCACCAGATAGGCCACGGTGGTGACCTGCTCGTCGAGTTCGGTCGCTGAGAACAGCCGGTCCAGCCCCGCGAGCACGGCGGCCGGGCGCGGGTCGGTGAGGGCGAGCGCGCGCAGCGCATTGCGCACCCTGCCCATGCCCGCGGCCGCGGAAAGGCCCTTGCCCATCACGTCCCCCACCGCGACGGCCAGCCGACCGTCGGGCAGGCGGAACGCGTCATACCAGTCGCCGCCGATTTCCATGTTCCGGGTCACCGGGCGGTACCTGGCATCCAGGATGATTCCGGGCACGCTTGGCAGCTGGTCTGGCAGCAGGCTGCGCTGAAGCGTCTCCGCTGTCGTGTGCTCACGCTCGAACAGCGTCGCCCGCTCCACCGCGAGGGCGCACTGGCCCGCCAGCGCCTCCAGGAACACCCTTTCCTCGTCAGTGATCTTCCTGGGCCGGGTGAAGGTGAACCGCAGCGCGCCGATGGCCTGGCCCGCGGCCATCAGGGGCATGCCGACCCAGGCGCGCTCATCGGTGTTGGCGAGGAACAAATCCGATTTGGCCTCGCCCTCGAACTGAGCCTGCAGGGCCTCCGGGTTCTCCGCGAGCACTGGCCGCCGGGTGGTGATAGCTCTCGTCACGACACTGGGCAGGTCCAGTGGTATGTCCCCGCCGGGAAAACCAGGAGTTTCTGGAGTCCCGGACGGGTGGACGGCCCGCACCCGCAGCCGTTCCGGGTCAAGCAAGGCGACTTCCGAGCGGTCAGCGCCGATCGCGGACCGGCCGACCTCGGTGATAACCTCAACGACCTGCTCCACCGTGAGTGCCTCGGCCAGCATGGACGTGGCTTGCTGGAGCCGGGCGGTCCGGAGCGCCGCCGCGGACAGCTGCTCGGTGAGCCGCCCCCGCATCTCCTCCGCCTCGCGCTGGGCGGTCACATCCGTGCTGGCACCGACCCACTCAATGATCTTCCCGTCCCGCTCGATGGGGACAGCGCGCACGTCATAGTGACGGTAGGACCCGGTCTTGGTGCGCACCCGGTACCGGTTGTCGAACACCTTGCCAGCCTCGACACACTCGCGCCAGTCTCGCTCGACCCGTTCCCTGTCCTCCGAATGGACCGCGTCGAGCCAGCCGTTGCCGACGTATTCATCCAGGCTCTGGCCCGTGATCCAGCGCCACTCCGGTGAGTCCTCCGCGATTCCGCCACTCGGCGTTGTCACCCAGACCACCTGCGCCCCGGCCTGGACGAGTGACCGGTAACGCTCCTCGCTGCGCCGGACCGCCTCTTCCGAGTTGCGCCGCTCGGTAACGTCCACGGCGATCAGCGCGACCCCGGAGATCATGCCCTCGTGATCATGCGAAGGGAACCAGGAAAACGCCCAGTGCCGGGACGCCGCGGTGGCTGGGTGCTCGTTCTCGCCGCGGTGCTCATCGTCGCCGTGGTGTTCGTCCCCGTCGGGACCTACCGCGTTTGGGCGTGGAGTGGGTGGCACCGCCGTTGTGCCAATTGCCTGGTCTGGCTCGAACAGGGGCTGATCCTGCGACAGGACGCGGCGGATGGCAGCCTCGGCCCCGGCAGCGAGCGGCTCGGGCCACACCTGCGATGGCAGCAGCCCGAGGTAGTCGGATCCGTTCCGGCCGTAAAGCCGGGCGAGGCTCCGGTTGATGCGGCGGAAGCACAGGTCGGTCCCGAAAAAAGCAAACCCGATCGGCGCTTCGCGTAGGAGCGTCGCCAGCAATGCGGCGTCGGAAACGTCCAGGCCAGACATCCGTGGTGGCGGAACGGAAGTGTCGGTGCTCATCGCATTGACTCCTGGCCCGTGAGTGAGCCTGCCATCCAAACGGCTCCTTCCTGCTCACTGCGGACACAAGCAGGCTAGCGGCATCATCGCGGCAGCGTGTGGGCATCGGCGCTGCTCGCGCCCCCGGGTAAGGAACTGAGGTGCCGCTTTCCGCAGTCATATGACTTCCAGCCGGCACGGCTCCCCCATCCTAAGCCAGATCGTGATGGGAGATGAGCGTGACGCGGCCCCGGAGCGTGCCCTAAAGTCCGGGTGCGGATCCCAAACGTCCGCTGGACCGCAAGGATGCACTAAATCCCAAACAGACCCGACTGCACCAAAGATGTACAAGATCCCCAATGGTCTCCCGGTGTGCAAGCGCCCGCCCCAATGCTGGGAAATCAGCCACTGATCGCACGGAACGTGCCCTCAGCGCCACAGATCTGGGAAACTGAACATGTGAGTTCGAAGGGCCGACGCATGAATCCTCCACCGGGCGCGGGCCGCCCCAGCCACCGCAGGGTGCCCCAGCCGTCCCGGGTCCCCGCACCCCCGCCGAACGCTCTGTTCGCGGAGATGCTCCGGGCCGCCCGCGAACTCCTGGCCGTGCGCAGCCCGCTCGATGCGGAACTGATGGTCAGCGAACTGCTCGGGACCTGGTGGGGACACCCCGCGCCACGCACCCAAACCAACGGCGCGGACCTCGAGGAGCTGATCGGTGAAGGGCTCGTCCAGTATGCGGCCGGGCAGGCAAGCCCTGCCGCGCTGGCGCTGCTGTCCGGCATCGCCTGCCTGGGCACCGCCCGGCAGGCCGCCGCCGCCGAGAAGGCGGCGCTCGCCCTGATCGAGCGCGGCATCCGCCGCCCAGGCTGGGCCGAGCATGTCGGCGCGGTCGCGGCTGCGGAGTGTTACGTCAATTCGGATCCATTCGGAGACCGGGACGAGGTGGTCTGCCTCTTCAGCTACGCCGGCGCCGAGCCCCATGCCTTGGTGCTGGCCGTCGACTACAACGCCGGCGGCATCCTCCGTGACGGCTGGGTCACGTCAAAGGTGGACACCCTGCTGCGCCGCGGCCGAGCCACGCCGGGCGGGCAGTCCGCAGGCAATACGTTCCGCGAGATGGCCCCATCGCTTGCCAGGAACGTGCTGGAGCGTGCCCTCACCGCCACCGACATGACTCCCGGCGCGCCGGTCGGCAAGTCGTTCGCCGCCTACCACGCCTTCATGCGCTCGCGTGTCCGCGCTCTTCCCCCGGCTGTTTCCGGGGCGGCACAGGCGGCCCATCCCTGCGGCGGACCCGCGTCCCGGCTGGCCGAGCATGAGCCCGGTTCGGCGTGGGCAGGCGTGCGCGACCGGCAGCGGGCCTGGAGCAATGACCGCCGGGCGATGCTGGTCGTGGAGTTCCTTGCCTCCGACGACGCCGACGGCCTGTCCGACCGCACCGCGGCGAGCCGCTGTGCCGACCACATCATCAGTTACGGCTGCGACCAGGACTTCGGGCGCCCCCTGCGGATGAGCCCGGCGAAGGTGGAGACCTTCCTGCTCGACTGGCTGCCACGCAAGGTCATGCTCTCGCCCGCCGAGCAGCACACCATGCCGCACGTGCTGGCGGCCTGGGCCCGCTGGGCTAGTGTCCGCCGTGGCCTGGCGGAGGACGCGATCAGCCAGACCGTTGACAGCGTCTTCGCCGCGATGGGGACTTTCGCCAAGGTCTACCGGGATCCGGCCACGTTCGGCCTGGATGCGCAGCTCGTCGCGAGGCTGCTGCCCGACGCCGATCTGGAGGCGTTGCCGCGGCGCGCGTTCGCTTTCCCGGTGCTGCGGGGGACCTACGGTGGAATCGACCTGGGCCTGCTCGACCCCGCCGAGCTGGAAGCACGGCGGACCTTGCTGTCCGCCGACCACAGCGACACCCACGCCCGCTCCACCAGCGACCAGCACATCAGCAGGCACCTGGTCCTCAGCGACCGGTTGTGGCGGGGCGACCCTCCTGAGCTGTGGGAAGCGGCACAGCGCCTGCTGGACCGGGGCGAGGACCGGCATGCGGTGCTGCACACGCTGATGTACGTGATCCGGGACGCCGGCAGCGACGCCGCCCGCCTCGCAGCGGAACTCGGCAAGCTCGACTGACGCGGCCGCAGGCTGGCCCGCGGCTCCGGTCCTGGCGCGCGCCAGCGCCCGTCGGCTCCGGTCCTGGCGCCCCGCTAGCGCCCGTCGCCTGTGTCGCGGGTGAGCTCGGTGACCGCCACGGTCAGGTCAGTCGCGGTGATTATGGTCAGGTCCGCGGCGCTGGCCCCCTCACCGATGTCGGCCACCCGGACGTCACGGGCGGCGCAGGCGCGCTCAAACAGGGAACGGGCAAAACGCCCGTTGCCCAGCTCATCTATCCGCCCGGTGGCACATGCCTGCTGGAAGATCGCCTCCAGCGCGGGCAGCGCATCCGGGTCGAACGAGTCCCCCGCCTGCTCCGCGATCACGCGAGCGATCTCGGTGAGCTCACCCGGTGTGTAGCTGGGGAAGGAGATCCGGGCCGAGAACCGGGAGGACAGCCCCGGGTTGCTGCGCAGGAAGCGGTCCATGTCCGCGGGATAGCCCGCCAGCACGATCACCAGCCGGTCACGGTCGTCCTCGGCCCGTTTGAGCAACGTGGCCACTGCCTCCGAGCCGTACGCGTCACCCCCGGTGTATCCGGGGTTGTACAGCGAGTACGCCTCGTCGATGAACAGCACTCCGCCCAGCGCGGAGTCGACCAGCTTCCCCGTCTTGATCGCCGTTGACCCGAGGTGCTCGCCGACCAGGTCTGCCCGGTGGGCTTCCACGACTTCCGGCCGGACCAGCAGGCCCAGGGCGGCGAAGATCCGGCCCAGGATCCGGGCGACGGTGGTTTTCCCGGTGCCGGGCGGGCCCGTGAACACGAAATGCCGGGCCGGTGGCTGGCTGGCCAGTCCCTGCCGGTTACGCAACCGCGCCACCCGCAACTGCGCGGCGATCTCGTGGACCTGCCGCTTGACCGGATCCAGGCCGATCAGCTCATCCAGTTCCGCCAGCGCGCTTTCCACTGTCGGGGCCTCGGCGTAGCCACGGAAGCGCGAGGTGAGCTCCCCAAACGCCTGGACGAAGTCCGGGGCCTCCAGCGTGGTCAGGTCTTCGGAGTCTGGCTCACCATCGACGGTCATCACCCGCACGTCCCGCGCCTGGCCAGCTTTCTCCAAAAGATTTCGGACAAAACGGCCGTTGCCGAGCTCATCAACCAGTCGTCGCCGGCCCACATCGGTCATCATGCGGGCCAGCACAGGTTCCGCGCCGGGGGCAAGTGACTCCCCGCGCTGCGCCATTGCCGCCTTGGCGAGGGCAAGCAACTCCGGCGGCGAGTAGCTGCCAAACTTGATTCGCATCGCGAACCGGGAGTTCAGCCCGGGGTTGCTGGCGAGGAAGTCCTCCATCTGCCGTTCGTAACCGGCGAGGATGACAATGAGATTCTCCCGGTCGTCCTCGGCCCGCTTGAGCAGCGCCTGGACTGCCTCGTTGCCGAACCTGTCGCCGTGCCCGTCACCATCGTTGGCCAGGCTGTAGGCCTCATCGATGAAAAGCACTCCGCCGAGCGCCGCGTCGATCAGTTCGTTGGTCTTGATCGCGGTGGCGCCCAGATACTCGCCGACGAGGTCTGCCCGCTGCACTTCCTGCACCTGCGGGCTTTCCAGCAGCCCCGATGCATAGTAGATCTTGGCGATGATCCGGGCGACGGAGGTCTTCCCGGTGCCAGGCGGCCCCAGGAAGACGAAGTGCTGCATTGGCTTCTCGGTCTGCAGCCCGGCGTGGGCGCGCCGGCGGGCTGCCTCCACCGAGGCTTTGAGCTGGCGGATCTGCTCTTTGACCGGCCCCAAGCCGATCATCTCGTCAAGTTCTGCCAGGGCCTGCTCTACCGTGATGTCGGGCAATTCCGGGTCCGTGGCGGGCCGCTCCCGCGGGCTCAGGGCAGACACCTGGCCAAAGGCACCCTCTGCGGCCCGCACGGAACGCGCCCCGTCCGTTGTGCGCGGGCCGGTCATGCCGCCGCGACCTGCGTGCGGTGCGGCGAGCGCGGTCCCCCGCTCCTGCTGGCGGCTTTCCGCCCGGGCCCCCTGCCACGCCTTGCCAAGCCGGAAAAGGAGCACCACGAGAACAAAGAACCAGCCGACCCCATAGCTGATGACCGGGTGGCTGTGGCCGAACCGCCAGGCCAGCATGGCGGTGGGCAGCGACCACACCAGGACCAGGGCAACGGTCCGGCAGGGCACGTACGCCCGCGCCAGCACCGGGGTATGGGCAACCGCCACGACCACGAACGGGAGCACGAGCAGTGGGGTGATCGCGACGGTGAGGGGCGGCGTGAGCCCCGCGACAACCAGGATGGCCGCCAGACCCCAGACCGCGACGCCAAGTGACGCAACGACCGAGCGCATCCCACGGAAAACCGCGACCGGGCCATAGGCCAGGGCGGCGATCACCAGCAGGTCAGCAAGGCGTGCCGGGATCAGCGAGGCTGCGGCGATGATCGCCAAAACGGCCGCCACCAGCAGGATCCTGACTGGCAACGGGGCCGCGCGCAGCGCTGCGCGGAAGCGGTCGATCCGTTCTCGGGCCATCCGGGTGGCCGGCCGGGATCCGTCGTTTGGCCGCATGTTGCTCCCTCGTGCTCATACTTGTATAGCGCACTACCGATCGCTTACGCGGGCACACATTCAGATACCGGCGGTGAACGGCCGCGGGAACGGCCGCGGGAACGGGCCGTGCAGCGCCGCGCGGCCCTGCGGGAACGGGCCTTCGGACCCGGGCCAGGTGAACGAGATCAGCCAGATGGCCCGCCCCCTCCTGGCGGAGAGGGCGGGCCGTCGGTTCCGCGCTCGTCGTGCGGCCGGACACGTTACAGGGCGAGGGCTGCTCGCCCGGCGGGTGGGCTGCTGGAGTCAGTGAGTTGTGGCGGTGTGGTAGTACTTGGCCGGTTTAGACGCGTGACAGTCCAACGGAGCGCCGCTGTTGACCAGGCCCCACCCGAAGCCTGTGCCGTTCTGCCCCTCGCCATCGGGGGACAGGACACGGACTCGCAGGATGCTGAAAAGCAGCTCTGTTCCGCTGGGAATGGCCGCGGGATCGATGACGACTCCAGTACGCCCGCTCCTGAGCGCCCCCGTTGCCTTGGCGAGTGCGCCCTGGTTCTGCGGGTCGAGACATAGTGCCGTGGTCACAACTGCGGGCACTCCGGCTTCTCCGAGCGCTTTGGCCAGCAGAGCCGCGTGGGTCAGTTCATGCACATCGACGGTGACGGTTCCGTTGCTGTTGGTGTCCACTGACCAGGCAGTGAGGTGCACGTGTACCGGCCGGACCTGGCTTCCTGACGGAAGTCCCAGGCCCAGGGCCAGCTGGCCCTGGCGACAATCTCGTTCGCCGGGGTGTTCATGTGCACCCCGCCGAGGGAGCCGCGCACCTGCGTGAGGTGGTTCCTGACTGCGGCGAGCGTGGCGTCGTCGTTCATCTGGCCAGTTCCTTATCGTTAAGGGATGGAATTTCGCGGCGCAGCGCGACCAGTGCCCGGTGAAGATGAGCGCCCACGGTGCCGCCGGACATCCCGAGCATCTGGGCCGTGGTGGCGGTGGCGAGATCGAGCAGCAGCCGAAGCGTGACCACCTCGCGCTGCCTGGCCGGCAGCCGCCGCAACGCGGCCACAAGCGAGCTGTCGAGTGCTGGGTATTCGCTTACGGCTGCTGCCGGGTCGTGGCTGCCGAGCGCCACCTCCCGCCGGTGCCGCCGCCACCACGAGACACTGGCGTTCAGGGCGATACGTACGACCCAGGCCCGTGGCTCCTCAAGTGCGCCTACCTTCCGCCACGACATCCAGGCCTTGACGAAGGCTTCCGCCACCAGATCCTCGGCAAGCTGCCGGTTGCCGACGCTGATCAGGACGATCCGCAGGCAGTCATCACGGGCAGCCACATAGAACTCCACGAACTCACGCCGGCGTTGGTCCACGCTCCGTACACGCATCAGCCGCCAGATTCCTTTACGTCGCAAGGCGCAAAGTTGGCTGGCATCGCAAGGCCCAATGTTGCTGACATCGCACACCCCAGCCCTCGCGGATGACGCCTGACGGCCGCGGCGTGGCCCGCCGCTCGGCTCAGACACCCGGTGGAACTGGGGCAGTGCACTTATTCGAGCAGCCGACCCGCGTGCGGGCTCACGGTCAGTGGACGCTGCCGAGCTTGCCGACGTGCACAACGGCAACCCCGCTCCGGGCCGCAACGAGCTTGGTCAGATGCGGCATGTCGGAGGTGACGATCAGTACCGATGCCGCCCGGTCGGCCGCTTCCGCCTGCTCTGCGGCCGCTATCGCGGTTGCGGCCACCATTGCATCCACCGCCTGCTCGCATGACATTCCCGCAGCACCGATCAGATGGCCAGCCCGCTGGCCGATTGCTTCGCTGACCGGCTCCACGCCCACCCGTGTCAGCAGGCGGTGCACCCCGGCGTCGCGGCCGCTCCCCCGCAGGACTTCGGCCAGAACGGCGGCGGAAGTTATCACCCGGTGCCCTTCGTCGTAGGCCAACTTCAGCCGCACATACATCGCACGGTCGGTGGCCGCCTTCGACACTCCCTCGTTGTCGAGCACCATCACGCCAGCACCACGGGCGCGGGCCCGCCTTCGACCGCTCACGCTTGCGGCCACTCTGACCGGGCCGCTGCCACCTCATCCTCACTGACCGGCCCATGCACTTTTTCCAGCTCCGCGACCAGATCTCCGAGGCGATCATGCTCAAGCTGGCGTAGGAGGGCATGCGTCACATAGGCAGACACGCTGCCACGACCGGCGCGTTCGCGGATCTGGGCGGTGAGTCCCTTGGGAACGGTCGCCGACAGCTTCTCAGTGCCGAGCGATTCACTCACGCCGTAATCATACCAATGGTGGGATCGATGGCGCAGCTTGTCAGTCGCGCCTACGCCCCCCGCCGGCCGCAAGCTGCCAGGCGGCGAGACTACCCTTGACTCGTGACGGGACTGGACACCTTCTCCGTGACGCCGCCCTCCTCCAGCGCGGCACGGAGGACCTGCTGGCGGTCGCGAGAGGGACAACCGGGACCTATCCGGACACCGATTGCACGCTCGGCACACGTTTCCAGATCGCCTCGGTCTGCAAGCAGTTCACTGCGGCGGCCCTGCTACTGCTCGTGGATCGTGGTGTCCTCTCGGTCGATGATGCCGTTCACCGCTGGCTCGACGGTTGCCCGGCGAGCTGGAACTCGATCACGGTGCATCATCTGCTCACCCACACAGCCGGGCTGGTGCACTGGCGGCATATTCCTGACCTGGACCTGACCACGCCGATCGCTGCTGCGTATCTTCCAAGGCGCCCCTCTGCTCAGCGCGCCAGGAGAGCGCTACTCCTATAGCAGCCCCGGCTACGTGCTCATTGCTCACATCGTCGAACGAGCCGCAGATCAGCCATACGCTTCGTTCCTCGCCCGGGAGATCTTCGAACCACTCGGGATGGAAGCGACATTCGCAGGCAGTGGCGCTGGCGCGCCAACGCTGGCGATCGGTCATCAGGCCGGCACGCCCGTGAAATCCTTCGAGCTCGATACCGTTGGCATGGGCGCGGGAGACGTCTGGTCAACGGTCGGCGATCTCGCCCGCTGGGATCGGGCCCTCGCGTCCGGCGAGATTCTCACCGAAGCTTCCCGGCAAGCGATGTTCGCGGTCCACGCGCCCGTGGACGACGATGATGGACTTGTTCGCACCAAGGGTTACGGCTACGGCTGGTATATCGGCAGTGTCTCCGGCGAGCATCGAGTGATCTACCACCCAGGAGATAACGCCGACTTTCTTGCCGCGAACGCTGGTTCCCTGAGGACGCGGTACGTCTTGCTGTCTTCAGCAACGAAGAAAGTACCGACCTCCAGGCGATCATCCGCCAGGTAATAACGACGGCCTTCCCACGGTCAGCGGCCTAGCGGGGCGGCGCGGCATCCCACCTCCCATCCCACCTCCCCAAGGGAGTCGTGCTCATGCTCGCGCAGGAGCGCATGCGTAAGATAGGCCGATACGGCTGGGCCGCGTTCCGGCCCCGAACTACTGGGGCAGTGCACTTATTCGAAGGTGCGGCATTCCCAGTCAGAGCCCAGTGCCGATCGGCCTGTGCGGCCGGGTGAGGCTGGGCGACATCACAAGTGGATGACAGCGATTGGCTGCGCCTTCGGCCGCTCTGGAACTTCGACCAGCCTGCTCAGATCGTCCGGGTCACTGGTCAGCAACACGACCGGACGTTCCAGCTCAAGCGCCGTGGCAGCCACGACAGCGTCGATGGCAACTCGGAAAGAGAACATCAGGTGGGGGCGCAAGCGGTCGCTTGCGCCCCCACCTGAGCAGGCAATTCTTCCTACGAAACGGGCGATATGCTGGCGCAGAGCACTTGTTCGGAGTGTGCGGTATTCCTCCGCCTGGGCGCTGCCTTGATCAACGAGTTCGTATGGCAAGGACGCGGCTGAGCGCCATCACACGTGGACGACGACGATCCTTTGCGCCTTCGGCCGGTCCGGTTCCTCGACGAGCCTGTTCAGATCGTCCGGATCGCTGGTGAGCAACACGACTGGGCGCTCCATCCCAAGTGCCGTGGCAGCCACAACGGCATCGATAGCGCACCGATGACCGGAAAGCCCGCTCGCTCCGAGCAACTCTCCGGCGCGACGCGCGATGTCGGGCGTTACGGGCACGACTGTGATTCTGGCGAGCACACGGTGCACGCCAGCGTCACGCGGCCCACCCCTGAGCCCCTCAGTCAGTGTGATCGCGCTGACGGCAACCCGGGCATTCCGAGCGCGAGCGCCGTCCAAGTAGGCATGCGCCCGCCCATCGCCCTGCGCCAGCTTGGCAAGCCCTTCGCTGTCGAGGAGGAGCGTTCCGCCGACGCCTATTCGCCGTCCGGCCACGCCGCCCGCGCCTCGGCCACGTACTCCTCGGGAGCCGGCCCATGCTCGGCCGTCAGCAGATCAGACAGTTCCGCGAGCAGGTCAAGCTCTAGCTGGCGTGTGACGGCCTCGGTCACATACTGGCTGAACTTCCCATGCCCAACGCGCCGCTGGACGGCTGCGGTCAGGTCCTCAGGCATCGAGACGCTTACTTTGCGAGCCGAGCCGGCGGGCCTAAGCCTCTCAAACATCGTGCGCGGGGGTTCGCCCTCCCCTTCCGCCTGGATCGGATCAGCACTCATGGCTTCATGCTACCAGCGGTAGCAACCGCTGCTTGTTGTGCCACTTCTGTCGTCCTTCCATTGAAGTATTGGAATTAAGTGCTCGGTTTGCTGGCGCAGGGCACTTATTCGGGATGTGCGGTATTCCCTCTTCGCTGGTGCCTCGCGGCGCTGCCGGACCAGAGTGCCGTCGCCGCCACGCTCGGCAAGCTGTACGCCGCGATGGAGCCGGGCGGCCGGATCGTGATCATCGGCCCGAACTTCAAGTACTGCGTGCTCGAGTGCTTCGACTGCGCCGACCACACCGTGATCTTGTCGCAGGTCGCGGTCGCCGTACACCTGTGCGCCGCTGGGTTCGACGTCACCGCGGTTTCGGCCAGGTTCCTGCCATACTCGTTCCGCGGCGTGCTAGCGCCGTCACCGGTGCTGACCGGGACTTATCTCCGGACGCCCGTGTTGTGGCGGCTGCTGGGCAAGCAGTTCCTCGTGCTCGGCCGTCGGCCTCTGCAGTGACCAGGGTGTAGTTCCGCCCGGCTACTCGAGGGGGCGGCGACCGATCGCACTCGGCTCGCGCCCGGCGAGCAGCCAGCCACCGATCACTGCAACGAGCGGCATACCGACGAGGATGAGTAGCAGGTTGGACACCGGGATGCTGGTCAGCGACGACAGGGTGTCCAGCTGATTGGTCCGGAAGAAGCCGATCGCTGCGATGTACCCGGCGGCCGTGCCGACGACCGCGCCGATCAGCGCGAGCGCGCCCGCGGTGGCGGCGGAGATGGCCCGGTGGGCTGTGCTGCTCGCGCCGGTCGCGGTGAGCGTGCGGAGGCTGCTGGCGGTCTCGCTGCGAAGCAATCCGACGCTCATCGCGAGAATGCCGAGGGCCAGCAGGATGCCGAAAACGGTGGCGACGTCGAGGATCTCGGCGAACGACGGGATGCTGCTGCGCGTCTCCACGGTCAGTCCAGCCGCCGCGGCGGCGTGCTGGGCAGCGCTGATCTGACCTGCCGTCAGGGCGTCCGGGGCCTGGATGAGCCAGCCGGCCACGCTGGTCGTCAGGTGCAACTGGCGCACCGCGTGCTCGGTGATCACGGTGTTCGGCGCCGACGTACCGGACGGCAGCGCGTTGACCTGCTGGATCTGCGGATTCGCCAGGCAGTGGCTCGGCGGGCAGGGCGAGTTGGGCCCCGGAGGGCCGAATTTGTAACCGCCATATAGGAGCTGCATGTTCGTCAGGCTCGACAGGCCGGGCCGCATGGTGAGGAAGTCGGCGCGTGGGCTGACCTGCGCGCCGGTGATGCCGTACGCGCGCAGCAGTTGCGGAGTGGCCACGTACACGGTTCCGGACAAGTTTCGCCCGGACGCGGCGCGCTGCAGGAAGGAGTCAGTCGTCTCGAGCGGGATGTCCCCGGAGCCGAGTGCGGCCGCGATGACCCGGGCCTCGGCGGCCATCGCTGCAAGCCTGGCGCGGGTCACGGGGAACACCCCGGCTCGGGTCCCGTTGCGGAAGAAGACACTCGTGCCCGGGGTGGGTGCCGGGTGCCTCGGCAGCCGGCTGTTCGGTTTTGCCGACGAGTGCGTGCCCTGATGCGTTGCGCGCGGCCCGGCGAACTGAGCGTTGCTGCCGTGCGGGTAGACGATGAGCTGGTTCGAAGCGAGGTTGGGCCCGACGTAGTCGAGGGGGTTGCCGAACCGCGCGGCGGCGACGACGCAGATGATGACGGCGATGAGCACGCTGATGCTGATTGCCCCGAGCGCCGCCCCGGAGCGCGCCCGGTATCTGGCCAGGTCGCGCAGGGCCAGCCGCACGACTATCGGGGCCCGCCGGGCGGCCCTGGCCAGCAGCGCCAGGCACGTCGGGGCGACCAGCACCACCCCGGCGCACAGCACGATCAGACCCACGATCAGGGCGAGAAAGAGCGTCGACTTGTTCCCCGTCTCGGCGGCGGCCGTCGTCGCCTGCTCACTCGCTAGCCCGATCAGGAAGAACGCGACTACCAGCAGTCCGGCGCCGGTCGGCCCGGCCCAGCGGCGAGCCTGCCGCGGGGCCGGTGGCCGCCCCGCGAGCGCGGCGACGATCGGCATCCGGGCGATCGCCCGGGCGGGCCGGACGGCCGCCAGGTACGCCGCCAGCACGGCGAGCGCCATCGACACAAAGATGACCAGCCAGGGCAGCTGGAAGGCTCCCATGACGTGGTGAGCGCTGGCTTCCGCGCGCGGGCGGTACGCCAGCCAGGCCGCCAGGCCGAGCGCGAACCCGCAAACGGCGCCGACCACCCCGGTCGCGAAACCGTTGGCGCTGACCACAAGCCCGACGCTGGCGTCCGTGGCACCCTGCGCGCCGAGCATGCCGATCGAGCGCAGCCGCCGCTGCGCCAGCACCGTGAACCCGCCCACGCCGACCAGGGCGATGAGCAGCATCCCGAGCGTGGCCGCCGCCAGCGAGATGGTCACCGGGTTGATCTCGTTGGTGTTGGCCGCCGACGTCCGCGACACCACGTTCGGGCCCAGCGAGTGGGGATTCACATCCGGCGCGTCAAACAGCACGGTGACCAGGGTGGGCGCGCTGACCTGGCCGGGCGCAACGAGCGCGAACTCGTCGAGCAGATTCTGCGGGTTAGTC
>WNGR01001687.1_pt1 | contig 32633 bp, 27 predicted proteins | sample 5407581 | NCBI WGS metagenome assembly WNGR01 (sample SAMN13153383, study PRJNA577476) | soil metagenome | isolation source: 80 cm soil or saprolite under Garry oak tree replicate 2 | place: USA:California | collected 2016-06-15
GGCCATCTGCGGGACTGGCTCGATTCGCGCCTGCGCAACACGCTCGGGGGAGACCAGCTCTGAGGAGCGGAGCGGACCGGCTGACCGTCGTCGCGCTCCGCCTGGCCGTCTTGGCTCTGGTGGCCCTCGCCGTCGTCTACGTGGTCGAGGACGTCCTGGTGCGATACCGGATGCGTCGAGCCGAGACAGAGGTGATGAGCGCCGAGACCTTCTACTACGCGACGCTCCGCAAGGACGGCCGGGTCGAGATCTTCTGGGACCAGCCCCAGACAGAGATCTGCGTCCGGTCGCTCTTGCCTCATGCAGGCTACCGGCCCTGCTGGTATGCGCGCCGCAGCCCGGTCAGAACGATCGGCTAGCGGGCCGCTTCCGCGCCGCGTTCACGAGAATCCCCCTACTCATTCCACATGCATTGCGGACAGGGGGCGGGAGGCGCGTCGGCGTGCTCGGCGTCTTCCACGGGAGGGGTAGGGCCCTTGCTGGACTGGTCGCCCTTCGCTTTCTGCTTTGCCGGAATGTCCGCCTTGCACTTCGGGCATTTCATCTGATGGACCTCCGCGAGATCTCGAGTCTCTACTGAATGTCGTTGACGGGGGCCGCGACGGGCTCGGAGTTGAAAGCGGCGCGGTCCCTCGGCCGACGAGCCAAGGCACGAAACGGACGTGGGATTAGCGTCGTTCCCCTCGTACGGCGCAAGGGTCCCCGCAGGGCGCGCTCCAGCCCCCTCTTGATGAGGACGGCCGCCCCGGCGTTGGCGGCGGCGGTGAGAATGCTGGTCACGGCTCTCGGAGCCTCGGCCCGACGACCGGACTTGCGTGGTGGAATCACGGCTTCGCGCAGTCGCTCGAGCTGGCCGCGCCATCCCGCCCGACGCCTCGACCGCCGGCTCCTGAGCCAGACGAAGCCGGACGCGGCGGCGACGAGCGCCACGCCGGTCAGAGCCAGCTCGAGGCCGTGGCGCCTGACCTGGAGCTTGACGTCGAATGCCTCGTGCCGTCGGCGGTCGAGCTCCGCCACGAGGGCCGAGAGCTCCTCGCGAACCGCGGCGATCTCACTCTCCAGCTGACGGGCGGCCTCGCGGGGAGGCATGCTCACCGCCCGGCCATTGTCGCTCGCTATCGCTTTCATGCGAGTCGCTCCTTCACCCATTGGCTGTCCTCTCTGATGGTCTTGCGCGTGAGGGCGAGTGGACTGGTCACGCGGCGTGTCCAGCTGACGTAGCCGAGAATGCCCCCGATCACGACGAGGCCGCCTCCGATGAGCAGGGCGGCCAGCCAGCCGGGCATGACGGTGGCCAGGGCAAAGACGAGCGCGACCAGAAGTATGTTCAGGCCGAGCACGGTCACGAGGACGGCGATGGCCAGGCCCTTGGCCATCGCCAGCTCGGACTCCATATCGGCCTTGACCTCGACTTTGGCCAGCTCGATCTCCTTCTTCGCGAGAAGGGTGACCTTTCCCATGATCTCGTTGATGAGCGTTCCCACCGATAGCGCCCTGGTTTCTGCACTCTCCGGCGTCATGTGAGCCTCCTGGGTTGACTCGTGCGTCTCGAGCCTGTCCGCGACGACCGTGGCCTCCAGCATCTGTTTCTCGCCCCGCAGAGCGCGGTCGAGTTGCAGCGCCTGACGGTAGACGATCTGCCATTCTTCATAATCGACAGGCAGATTGCGGATCTCGCGGGTGATCTCGTCGAGGCGCGCCTCCAATGCGGCTGCCCCGACATGAGCCGCCGGGTTCTGGCGAAATACCGCCCACACGCTGCGAATCTGACGTTCGATGTCCTGGGCGCCCGGGTCGAACGTCTGATAGGCGGGGGCAGCGGTCAGAGCCTCCACCAGGAGTCCATGCGCCCATGCCGTGTCCTGCGCGGACCCCCGCATGGCGAGACCGTTGGCGTAGAGCACTACCTCGAGCCGAGGCCCCCGCAGGCAGGCGAGGCGCTCGGGAACATAGTCGCGAAAGCTGGGACCGCCGAACGTGAACAAGATCTTCGAGGGCGCGGTCACCCACCATGGGGGCTCGACGGCGTGGACTTCGAACCCGTGCCTCGTCAAGGTGACCGCCACTTCCTTGGCCACGAGCTCGTAGCCCCGCGCATCCGTGACCAGCGGCACCTGCACGTCGACCTGACGACGGACAATGGCCAGCAGCCGCCGCACGGGGGTCGTGACGAAGACGATGAAGAACGAGGCGGCTATCGCGAGCGTGATCGGAATTCCCCCGAGCAGCCGCACGCCTTTGGATCGGCTCAGCGGCGAGTGAGGGATCGGGGTCATCCGGACTGGGTCCAATCCGCCAGGCAATCGGGTGGCGGGCGCCGTCCCAGGAATCGTCGGCGGGACGCCCCGGGCCCGAGCGGCCAGCGCGATCCCGAGCGCGAAGGGGACGGCAAGGGCCAAGAGGACCCAGACCAGGCGAATCGACCAGGTAGGAATCCGTGAGGGAAGGGGGACGAAGGCAAGGACCAGCGCGGCGAGCCGCGGCCACACGATGCCCAGCAGGAGGATCGGCCAAGCCGCAGCAGCGCCGACCAGGCCCGAAAGCCACGCCTTTTCGCGGCTAGTCGTCTGGCCGAAGAGCGCCACCACCGCCCACCCGAAGAGCGACGACAGGATGCTCCCGAGCGAGCGGCTGATGAGGGCCAGGATCGCCTGGACGATGGCCATTGGCTACCTGAGCGTCGGTCAAGACCCGTCGTACTCGCGTCGTCGATCGCGGCGCGCAGGGCTCCCCACCCCCTGCGCGCCGTTCCGCTCCAGCCTGGCCCTCGATACGCGAGAGCGATGCTTCACGTGGCGGCGAGCCCTAACGAGGCAGCGGCGGTGGCGGCGGCGGGGCCATGACCCCACTGCCACTGGGAATCCACACCCAGTAGTACGGAGACGCGGCCGTGCCGTTGCCGTAGAGCTGATACTGGCCGGCCGGCTGAACCGCGGCCTGAGCCGTGGGAAGTGGCGGCGGGGCCGGCACGGTGGCTTCTAACGTGGCACCCGCTGGCACCCACACCCAGTAGTGGGGAGAGGCAGCCGTACCGTTGCCCTGGAGCTGATACCGTCCCCCCGGATACGCCACCGTCGAAGTAACAGTAGTCGTGGGTGGCGCCGGCGCGGTGACTCCCGTCGGTACCCACACCCAGTAATAGGGCGAGATGGCCGTGCCGCTTCCGTAGAGCCTGTACTGTCCGCCCTGATACACCACGGTCTGAGTCGCGGGGGCCGAGGTCGTCGTGACGACCGGGGTTTCCGTGGCGCAGGCTCCGAGGAGACCGGCCACGAGGGCCAGGGTCACGATCCAGCACGCGCTGATTCTCCCAGCAAGATGAGCCATGGTTGACGTCCTCCTGATGGCAGTCGAGCATTCCTCGTGCCACGAAGAACTTGGGGGGAAAACCATGTTCGATGAATTGAATCCGGCCAGGTATCGAGGCGGATGAAACAGAAAGGCGCGATCGATCAGCCCGTTTCTACCGGGTCATCGCTTCCGCGTTGGCCGGAGCTCCAGCTGGATCGGCGCCGTCGGCGCTCCCTCGACGGCCAGGAGTCTCGCCTTCGTCGCGCGTCCCCCATGAGCGGAGAATCCGCCTGGTTTGCCACCGGCGGCCACCACCCGGTGGCACGGGATGATGAGGGCGATGGGATTCTTTCCCAGAGCCTGCCCCACGGCTTGCGCTTCGCGGGGCTGACCCAGAGCCCTGGCGATCTCCCCATACGTCCGCGTCTGTCCGGCGGGGATCTCTCGAGCGGCCTCGTATACCTGCCGCGCGAAATCATCCGCTCCCGTCAGGTCAACGACGATGTCGCGAAGATCCTGCGCTTCGCCTTCGAGATGCTTGCGCAGGCGCTCGATGATCTCGGCGATCGGGGATGGAGGTGCGCTCGGTTCGGGCGCGCCGGAGGCCCGCGCCATCCTCGACTCCGTCCTCTCCGTCGTGACTTCCGGCAACTGAAGGAGCGTCACCGCGGGCCGCACAACGGATGGTCCCCCATCGGATGGCCCATTGTCGCGCCAGGCGATCCCGCACTGGCCGAGCGGCGTGTCGAAGAGGCAGTAACCGGCGTGGCTCATGACGTCATGGTCTCGCGGCGCCACTCGCGGATCTGACCCGCGTGCTCCCGATAGTGCTGCGAGGTGCAGTTTTCGATCAAGCCGCGCCCCGCCGTCTCCGGCGCGAACTGCTCGTCGGGGAGCGCCCGGGCCGCCGCCACGAAGTCCCGGTGGGATGCCTCGAGCTCCGCCACGACGTCGGAAAGCTTCACGCCCCGTCGGGCCTCCACGAACTTCGCGTTCCACGCGTCGAAGTCGTCGTACGACACGCCCTCGGGGTAGGGCGCCTCGCCCCGGCCGATGCGCTCGAGGGCCGGCGTCATCTCGAGGAGCCAGCCCGAGGCGTGGATCAGGATCTCCCGCACGCCCCACGTGCCAAGCCACGGCTCCCCGGCCCGAGCCTCGTCGAGGCCGGCGATGCTCTGCTGCAGCTCGAGGTACCCCTCCTGCGCTTCCTTCAAGAGAGTCTCTTTGTCGCTCATGGTGCCTCCCCAGGGCTGTGAGATGTGCCGCTCACCTGTCTAAGACCCCGATGCAGGCTCCTCGTGAAATTCAGGACACCCACCGTCCGAACTCTCCCGTTACCGCCTCTGGTATCCTGGGTGCCTTCTATCGCACCGCGAGGAGCTGCGACTTGGCGAAAATTGCTCTCGAGCTGGAGCATGCCTTGGCCCGGCGCGCCGTCAGCGGAGCCCCGGGGAGAGCCACCGCACGGGTGCTCGCCGAAGGTGGCGGCTGGGCGGTGTCCGATGTGCTCTGTACCTCGGGGCCAGGGGATCACCCGTTCGAGGAGCGGCACGCAGGCGTCTTCATCGCCATCGTGGCCGCCGGCACATTCCAGTACCGCTCCGCCGCGGGTCGCGCCCTGATGACCCCTGGCTCGCTTCTCCTCGGCAACGCGGGCCAGTGCTTCGAGTGCGGGCACGAGCACGGCGCGGGAGACCGGTGCCTCTCCTTCGAGTACACCACGGAGTATCTCGAGCGTCTCGCTGCCGATGCCGGGGTCCGCGGCGGCCGGCCGGACTTCCGCATCGTTCGCCTGCCGCCCGTGCGGGCACTGTCGCCGCTGGTGACGCGCGCCTGCGCCGGCCTGCTCGCTGGCCCTACGGAGACGCCGTGGGAGGAGCTCGCCATCGAGCTGGCGGCGCGGGTCATGCAGATCGCCCGCGGCGCCATGCGCGAGGCGAGCAGCGTTCCGTCCGGCGCGATGGCGCGCGTGACGCGCACGGTGCGGACGATCGATCAGGGTCCCCACGAGGGCCTCGCCGTGGGAAGCCTGGCGCGGGAGGCGGGCCTGAGCCCGTACCACTTCCTGCGGACGTTCGAGCGCCTGACGGGCGTGACGCCGCACCAGTACGTTCTCCGGGCACGCCTGCGCCAGGCCGCGATGCGGCTGGCCGCGGAGACGGCGAGGATCATCGACATCGCCTTCGATTGCGGCTTCGGCGACGTGTCGAACTTCAACCGCGCCTTCCGGGTCGAGTTTGGTGTCAGCCCGCGCGTCTACCGCGGGCGGGCGCGCAGCCGGGTCACGCGTCCGAGCTGACCGGCCTCACGCGCCTCCCTCCTTCACGATGCGCGCGGGGGGGCGCTCGGCCGTCGACCCGCCTGTCGACGAGTGCGGATCCAGCCGGATCCGCCGCATGAAGGGAAGGACGAGGGGAACCGCCGCGAACATCACGGCAAGCATCCAGAAGTCGTCCATGTAGGCGAGCAGCTGAGCCTGGTCTATCGTCTCGCGATAGACCATGGCCATGGCCTGCCGCTCCGCGGTGAAGGAGTCGCTGCCCCGCGTGGCGAAGTGGCTGATCCAGCGCCGCAGCCGCTCGGCCGTCTCCGCATCCCACACGTTGACGTGGCTCACCAGCGTGGACTGGTGGACCTGGCTCCGCTGGGCGAGGAGGGTGGTGGCGACGGCGATCCCAATGCTGCCCCCGAGATTGCGCAGCATGCCGTACACCGCGGTGGCATTGACGAGCTTGTCGCGGCGGATGGTGGCGAGGGCGAGGGTCGAGAGGGGCACGAAGATGAAGCCGACGGCGAAACCCTGGATGAAGCGGGGCATGGCCAGGGCCCAGTAGTCCATCCCGAGCGTGAGCGAGGTCATCATGTACAGGCTCACGGCGTTGAGCAGACAGCCGAAGGCCAGCATCAGGCGCTGGTCGATCCGGGTCACCAGTCCCGAGGCGAAGAGCGAGAAGATGTTGCCGAGGCCGCCGGGCGCGAGCACGAGGCCCGAGGTCCACGCATCGTAGCCGAGGAGCTTCTGCGTGAAGACGGCGACGAGGAGCATGCCCGAGAACATCCCGAACCCCACGATGGAGATCAGGAGGGCCGCCGTGGCGAAGTTGCGGTCGGCAAACACGGCAAGGTCCAGGATGGGATCGGTGGCCATCAGCTCACGGACGAGGAAACCGGCGAGCGCGCAGAAGGCGACCACGGCCAGCGCAACGATGGTCGACGAGTCGAACCAGTCCTCCCTCTCGCCCCGGTCCAGGACAAGCTGGAGACATCCGAAGCCCGCGACCATGAGCCCCAGGCCCCACCAGTCTATCCGCGCGACCTTGCGCAGATACGGCGAATCGAACAGGCAGGCGCTGGCGAGGACGAAGCCGATGAAGCCCACGGGCAGGTTGATGTAGAAGATCCAGCGCCACGACCACTCGTCGGCGAGGTAGCCGCCCACGGTCGGCCCCAGGATGGGGCCGAGGATGAAGCCCACTCCCCACACCGCCATGGCGAGCCCGCGCTGCTGGAAGGGGAAGATCTCCCAGAGGATGGCCTGCGAGAGCGGGATGATCGGTCCGCCACCCAGGCCCTGGAAGATGCGGGCCACGATGAGCGTGGTCAGATCGGGAGCGGCGCCGGAGACGAACGAGCTGACGACGAACAGCGTGGTGCAGATCAGGAAGAATCGCCTCCGCCCGAAGAGTCCCACGAGCCATCCCGTGGCCGGGATGACCACGGCGTTGGCGGCGAGATAGGAAGTGATCACCCACGACACCTCGTCCAGCCCCGCCGACAGCGAGCCCTGCAGGTGGGGGAGGACGACGTTGGTGACGCTGGTGTCGAGGATCTGCATGAAGGCCACGACCATGACCGTCACGGTGATGGCCCACTTGCGGGCGGGAGAGACCGGGGGCGCGTCCGGGGCTGGCGAGGTCATGGCCGGGCCCACGTCACTGTGGGGCCGAGGTGGATCATCCGTCCTTTCCTCAAATCCGGCAAGTGTCATCCACGCTCTTGCGCTAGGATAGTCGTCGGGAATCGACATGCCCGGCCGGGGCCGGAACCGTATGCGCAGGCCATAGGGAGGCCGCCACCATGCCCGTCACCACACGACAGATCGGGCCGTGCTTCGCCGCCGAGGTCGAGGGCGTGAACATGACCAAGCGGTTGTCCGAGGAAGAGGTGGACGCGATCCATGCCGGCATGAACGAGCACGCGGTGCTCGTCTTTCACGACCAGGACATCGACGACGAGCAGCAGCTCGCCTTCACCCAGAGCCTCGGGGACATCGAGCACGCCATCGGCACGAGCCTCCGCGCCCCCGACGAGTACCGCCTGCCCACCAGCTTCGCCGACGTGTCCAATCTCGACAAGCACAACAACGTGTACGCGCGGGACGACCGGCGGCGGCTCTTCGCCATCGGCAACCGCCTCTGGCATTCCGACAGCTCGTTCAAGGTGATCCCGGCGAAGTACTCGCTCCTCCACGCCCGCAGCATTCCCTCCAAGGGCGGCAACACCGAGTTCGCCGACATGCGGGCGGCCTACGACGCCCTCGACGCCGAGACCAGGGCAGAGATCGAGGACCTGATCTGCGAGCATTCCCAGATCTTCTCGCGCCAGCAGCTCGGCTTCACCGACTTCACCGACGAGGAGCGGGAGCGCTTCAAGCCGGTGCGCCAGCGTCTCGTGCGCACGCACCCCGCCACGGGGCGCAAGTCGCTGTATCTCGCCTCGCACGCGGGCGGCATCCTCGGCTGGCCCGTGCCGGAGGCGCGCGCCTTCCTGCGCGATCTCGTCGAGCACGCCACCCAGCGCCAGTTCGTCTATGCCCACAAGTGGACGGTGGGCGATCTCGTGATGTGGGACAACCGCCGGACCATGCATCGCGCCCGGCCCTTTCCCGCCCACGAGCCGCGGGACATGCGCCGCACCACGCTCATGGGCGACGGGCCGACCGTGGCTCAGGCCGTCTAGCCGGGACTGTTCATGAACGCGTCCGTCCTATCGGACGACCCCCTCACCCTGCCCTCTCCCCCGAGACGGGGAGGATGGGAGCTGAGGATCGAGGGCGCCGTCGAGCGCCCCCTGCGTCTCACGTACGCCGAGATCCTGCGACGGCCTGCGGAAACCGTCCAGAGCGTCCTCGAGTGCTTCGGCAACCCCGTCGAGCCCGAGGTCGCCACGCGCCGTGTGGGCAACGTGTCGTGGCGGGGAGCCCCGCTCTGGCCCTTGCTCGAGGAGGCGGGCCCGGAGCCGCGGGCCTCGAGCCTATGGCTCGAGGCGCCTGATCACGGCTCCTTCGCGGGAACGCCGAGCGAGCGCTACATCAAGGACGTTCCCCTCGAGATCGCGCGGACGCGCCCGGTCCTCCTCGCCTGGGAGATGAACGGCGCCCCCCTCACCGCCGAGCATGGCTTCCCCGTCCGCGCCGTGGTGCCGGGCTTCTTCGGAACCAACTCCGTCAAGTGGGTCACCCGCGTCTACCTCGCCGACTCCCGGCCCGAGAGCCTCTTCACGACGCGTCTCTACAACCGCCGGCTCGTGGTCGACGGGCAGGAGCACGTCGTGCCCGTTCGCGACCTCGACGTCCACTCCGTGATCGTCGCCCCCGCCGAGGCCGATGCGCTGGCCCTGGGCGCGCGCTCGGTCGAAGGCTGGGCGTGGAGCGCGGGAGCGGTGCGCCGGGTGGACGTGAGTGTCGATGGGGGCGCGGCCTGGCGGGAAGCACGGCTCGAGCCTCGGCGTGAGGGATACACGTGGCAGCGCTTCGCGCTCGACTGGGCGCCCGCGGCGCCGGGATCTTACGTGCTCCAGTGCCGCGCCACCGACGAGCATGGGCGCACGCAGCCGGCAACGGGGCGGAATCGCATTCACGCGGTCAACGTGACGGTGCGGTGAAGCGCCGCGCCGCCCGGGGAGTGGCGCGCCCATGAGCACGACGGTCGACCGACGGACCTTCCTCGCCTCGCTCGGCGTCACCGTGGGCGCCGTCACGCTCGGGGACGTGACCGCGCCGGCCGCCCAGGAGTCGCCCCGCGGCCGCGTGCCCGAGACCCCGGTCAAGTTCGGGCACATCACGATCCTCTCCGGCCCCGGCGCCGTGCTGGGCGCGCCCTCGCTCAAGGGGCACACCCTGGCCTCCGAGGAGATCAACGCGGCGGGCGGGCTCCTGGGACGCCGCCGGATCGAGACGATCACCGCGGACGAGGCGGCGGGGCCCGATGCCTCCGTGAAGGAGGTCAAGCGGATGAAGCTCGTGGAGAAGATCGACTTCTTCTCCGGCATCATCGCCGCCAACAACCAGCTCGCGGTGGGGCCGGTGGTGGAGGAGCTCAAGCTCCTCACCATCATGACGGAAGGCTGCATCGACCGGCTCTTCGAGGTCGAGGTGCCGAATCCCCACTACCTCTTCGGGATGACGAACATCCTGTCCGCCGACGGCGTGACCACGGCCATGGCGGTGGCACGCACCTGGCCGGAGGCGCAGCGGATCGCCGTGATCCATCCCGACTACGCCTTCGGCCGCTGGTTCCAGCTCCACTTCGAGGCGGCGCGCCAGAAGCTGATGCCGAAGGCGCAGATCGTCTCCGAGGCGTGGGCGCCCCTGGGCACCACGGAGTTCACCTCCCACATCACCAAGACGGGCGCGGCCAAGCCCGACCTGATCGTGACCTCCATGTGGGGCGGCATGTACATCGCCTTCTACAAGCAGGCCCTCCAGCACGGCCTGTTCACGAAGGCCAAGCTCGCGGGCAACATCAACTTCGGCGTGGTGCCGCACGCCATCGGCAAGGATCACCCCGAGGGCGCGCTCGCCGGGGTCCACTCGAACTACCACTTCACGTACCCGGCGCCCGCCCGCTCCGCGCTCAACAAGCAGTTCGTGGAGCGCTACCACCAGCGCTGGAAGGAATACCCGAACTACATTGCGGAGGCCGCCTACACGGGGCTCCACCTGTTCAAGGCCGCCGTCGAGAAAGCGAACAAGGCGGGCGGGGGATGGCCGGACGACGATGCCATCAGCAAGGCCCTCGAGGGGCTGAGCCTGTCCGCGCCGTCGGGAACGGTGACGATCCGCAAGGAGGACCACCGTGCCTTCAAGGACGTCAAGGTCGGGTTCAGCAAGAACCTTCCCGACTATCCCTTCCCCGTCTGGGATCCCGAGCGCATCATCACGGTCCCCGTGCAGGCCATGACGGCGCCCCCGACGTGGCCCAAGCCCGGCAAGGGGCACGACGATCCGTCAGCCACCGTGAACTGGATCAAGACGACCTGGCCCACCTCGAGCTGATGCTCGCCTCAGATCCGCAGTTCGAGCCGAGACGCCCGCCTCGGGCGACAAGGCGAGGGCTGAGTAGGTGAGGGGGGTCGGGACGAACGGCGGGAACTTTCCGCGAGTGGACGGGTCATACGTGGGCAGGAGGGAGGGCCCACATGTCTCCACGGTCGTCCAATGGCTCGGAAGACGCCTCGACCGGCGCGCCCCGCTCGGCAGTGCCGGTCAGCCACCTCTGCACATGTCAGGCGAAGCTGGTCGGGGAGGCGGGCGACTGCCACTGCCGCGTCGCCCCCCAGATCGTTCGGTTCTCCCGCCGCGGCCTGGCCAACCGGCTCTGCGGTGACTGCCGCGCCGGGCGCCACCGTGTCCGAGGCCGGAAGCGGGTCTCCTGAGTCAGGGGGGAGCGATCGCCGCTCCTCCCCCGACACCCCGCCACCGGTTACCCACGGCTATTCCTGGTGAGACTTCTAGCGGCCGCGCTGTGGCGGCTCCGCGCATGGCTGGGCGACGAGCGGGTCGGCATGCTCGACTACTGGCGGCAGCCCGGCTGGCGAGCGAGCTGGGGCGGGCCCTTCAACGGACAGGTATTCCGGCAGCAGCTGTTCGTCGAGCTATGCTCGCGAGTTCCCTTCGTCGCGGTCGTCGAGACGGGAACGTATCGCGGCACGACCACGATGTACTTTCGGCGGACCACGCGCGTGCCCGTCCACTCCTTCGAGTCGAAGCCCCGCCACTACGGCTTCGCCCGCGCCCACCTCTGGCGCGCCCGCGGCGTGTATCTGTACCGAGAAGACAGCCGCGCCGGGCTTGCCCGGCTTGCCGCCGTCGAGGCGCTCCCGTCCGGGCCCGTCTTCTTCTACTTCGACGCGCACGGGCAGGCCGATCTGCCGCTGAGCGAAGAGGTGGATCTCGCTTTCGCCCACTGGCCTCAGGCGGTGATCATGATCGACGATTTCGCGGTTCCTGACGACCCAGGATACGCCTTCGACGACTACGGGCCCGGCAAGGCCCTGACCCTCGCCTACCTCGGGCGGCGAGCCGCTCCGCCGGTGGCCGTCTGGTTCCCCGCCTGCACCTCGAGCACCGAGACGGGAGAGCGGCGCGGCTGCGTCGTGCTCGCGCGCGATGCCGCGCTCGTCCCACTCATCGATCGGATGCGCACGCTGCGTCGCTGGCCGGCCTCGGGAGAGTGACGGCCGGCTCCGGCTAGCGCCCGGGCGCGGTCGGCGGCCGGTCTCCGACCGAGGGCGGGGCCAGGATCCGCCGCTGCTGCTCGGTGAGATCCCGATAGTCGTCGAGATGGTAGTACTCGCCCATCCACGCCGAGTTGCCCGGGCTGTACTTGTACAGGAGGACCAGGCGATCGTGATTGGCCGCCCAGGGGGCGGTGCCGTGGATCAGCGCCTCGGTGAAGATGACGACGTCCCCCGCCTCGATCGGCGGCTGGACCACGTAGTGAGGCCGGCGCCGGAAGTCACGGACGTCGGCAGGCAGGCTCCCCGGCAGGTTGCTCTTGTGGCTTCCGGCCACACAGCAAAACCCGCCGTCGCCGACCTGGGCGGCCGTCAGGAAGAAGGTGACGACAGTCAGACCGTTACGCATGACACCGTCGCGGTACTCGTACCAGTGATCGGGGTTCTCGTCGCTCTCGGTTCCGTGCAGATCCTGTCCGCGGCCACCCTTCCTGGTGAAGATGCAGAAGTCGTGGTCGAGCCGAAATCGCGGGCCGATGAGCTCGACGAGGTAGGGCACGATCCTCGGATGGTCGATCAGCGATTGATAGGGCGCCCCCCAGGCCGACACTCGAAAGAGGCGGCCGTATGCCGGCCGCTCGGACGAGGCCGGCATGTTCCGCTCGGCAATTCTCTGAAGGCCGGCGACCTCGGGCGCGCTCAGCACGCCCTTGATCACCAGATAGCCTTCGAGGTCGAAGAGAAAACGCTCCTCCGCCGTCATTCCGTCCTGCCGCTTCGGATCCGGACGGGCGCCGCCCCCGAGCAGACGGCGCGCCTTCGTCATCCACCAGGCCATCACGCGGAGGGCGTCGCGGTGTCCCGAGCGCACGCGGCGTCAGCCGCCGAGGGCGTCCCAGCTCAGGCGCGCCATCTTGCCGATGACCTGGTAGGCCGCCGCGAATCCTGGCGCGCCATCGGGGAGCGCGGCGGGGACGTGCTCCGTATACGCGGTCAGGATGAACAGCGGGTGATCGTCCTTGAAGACGATGCCCGCATCCATGAAGCCGCGAGAGCCCGTGCCCGTCTTGTGGGCGACCTTGGTGCCCAGGGGCAGGAGCGAGGGCAGGCGGGTCTTGAGCTTCTGCCAGCTCAGGATGTCGAGCCCGAGGCGGCAGAGCTCGGGGGTGCTCCCGAGTCGCGCCGCCGCCGTCTTGTCAGAGACGCCGCGCAGGATCATCTCGAGGAGCAGCCCCTGGTCGCTGGGTGTGGTCGTGGTCACCTGGTCCAGTGAGTGATCGGGGCCGAGGCGCGGCGGAATGGCGAAGCGGTGGACGGTCCGGCTCATGCCGATCGACTCGCAGAAGCGCTGGATCTCGCCGAGGCCGACGAGGTCGACCACGGTGCCCGTGCACATGTTGTCGCTGACGATGATCATCATGACGAGGGCGTCGCGGAAGGTGATCCAGAAGCCGGGGGTCAGGTGCTGGAAGGTGCCGGAGTCGTTGTCCTGGTACTTGGCGTCGATGGTCACCTTCTGGTCGAGGGCGAGCTTGCCGTCGTGGACGGCCTTGAGCGCGGCCATCATGATGGAGATCTTCCGCGTGCTCGCCGAGGGCACCGGGGTGTCTCCGAGCCGGTTGGCCGTCTCGCCCGTGGCGAGGTCCTTGAGGTACCAGCTCGTCTGGAAGGGGAGGGCGTCGCACAGCGCGTTCATCCGCGTGACCAGGTCTCGCATCAGGGTCTCCTTGCACCGTGGGTGGTCATGACTGGCGGGCCCGCCAGCGCGCTTCTGCCTCGTCGAAGCCGGGACCCCGGTCGATGAGGGGTAGCTCGCGCGAGCGGCGCCGGCGCTCCTCGTCGCTCTCCGTCTTGTCGATCTCAAGCGTGGCGGGGTCGAGTACGACGCCGTAGTCCTCGCGCGCCCCGCGGGCGGTGACGATCCCCCGCGCCACATCCTGGCGCACGCGCTCGGGATCCCGGGCGAGGGGATCACCCCAGCCGCCCCCGCCGCAGGTCTCGAAGCGCAGGAGATCGCCGCGCTCGAGGATGATGCCGTCGCCGAGGGCGGGCAGCTCCCGCTCGCGCGGGGTGCCCGGATTGAGAACGATGCGTCCCGTCCGCCCCGCGAGGCCGCCCGCCACGCCATAGGGCGCCACGAGCGTGTTCTCCATGCGCGTGGCCAGCTCCGCGCGCTCGCAGAGCACGCGCACGTCGCGGATCACGCCCGCCCCGCCCCGATGGAAGCCGGGCCCACCCGAGTCCGGCCGCACCGCGTAGCGCTCGATGCGCAGGGGGAAGTCGCGCTCGACGTACTCGACGGGGTAGTTCTCCTGGGCGATGTAGTAGATGACGTCCACGCCGTCCGCGAAAGGCCGGGCGCCCAGGCCCACCCCGAGGCCTTCGATGCAGAGGATGGGCCGCCGGCGCGCCTCGTCCCAGGCGCGGAAGTAGTAGAGGACGTAGACGGGAGATCCCGCGGGCACCTTGCCGCCGTTGGCCTGGGCGAGGGCGCCGAAGATGCAGGACATGACGCGGAAGCGCGTGTTGGCGCGCATGCCCAGGGGCGCGGGGAAGCGCGGCTTGAGCAGGCTGCCCTCGCGGGCGATCCACTCGTCGAGGTTGCGCAGGAGCCCTTCGTTGACGTCGAGCTCGGGGTCGAGGGACTGGAGATAGCGGCCGAAGGCGATGCGGAGGAGGCCCGGGTTGGTGACGAAGTTGATGGGGCCCCGCGCCTGGTCGTCGGAGCGGGAGCCGTCGAGGGTCACGTGGTCGCCGCGACGGCTGAGCGTGAGATCGACGCGGAAGGGCCGGGCCTCGACGCCGCCGTCGCTGTCGAGAAAATCGTGGAAGGACCACTCCCCCTCGGGAACCATCTCCAGGAAGAGCTCGCGGGCGCGCTCTCCCGTCAGGGCCATGCACTCCTCGAAGGCGGCGAGCACGGTGTCGAGCCCGTAGCGCGCGAAGAGCTCGCCGAGGCGGGCCTCGGCGAGGCGCGAGGACGCCATCATGGCGCGCGTGTCGCCTTCCACGAGGTCGGGCAGCCGCGAGTTGCGCAGGAAGATACGGTAGGCCTCCTCGTTGATCCGCCCCTCTCGCATGATGCGGATGGGCGGGACGAGCACGCCTTCGTGGTAGATCTCGGTGGCGTGGGGCGAGATGCTGCCCGCGCGGAGCCCACCGATGTCCTGGTAGTGGCCGAAGGTCGCGGCGAACGCGACCACGCGATCCTCGTGAAAGACGGGCACGACGAAGACCATGTCCTGGTGGTGCTGGACGGCGCCATCCGTCAGGTAGGGATCGTTGAACCAGTAGGCGTCGCCTGGCCGCATGGTGTCGAGCGGGTACTCGCGGAGGATGGCCGTGACCATGCCGGGCCCGCTGCCCGAGATGTGACAGGCCACGATGCGGCCCGCCGTGTCGAAGACGCCGACGAAGAAATCCTTCTTCTCCTTGATGAAGGGCGACATCGCGCAGCGCTCCATCAGGAGCTCCATGTCGCGGATCGTCGACGCGAGGCTCCCGCGGATGATCTCGAGGGTGACGGGATCGACGCGGCGGGCGTCAGCCACGGCTGCGCTCCAGCAGGATGTTGTCGGCGTCGTCCACTCGCGCGCGGAATCCTGGAGCGACCAGCGGCGCCGAGTCGTCCTGGGTGACGATGGCGGGGCCCTCGAAGCTCATCCCCGGCGCCAGGGCGCCCCTCGCGTAGCAGGGCGTGGCCACGAAGCCGGTGCCCCGGAAGTAGACCGGGCGCCGATCGGTCATGGCGTGGCTCGCCCCTGCGGCCTGCGCGGCCGGCGCCCTGCGCCGGGGCAGAGCCCCGATGGCGGTGACGCGGAGGTTGACGAGCTCGATGGGCGCGTCGGGCAGGTCATACGTGTAGAGGCGGCGGTGCTCGGCGTGGAAGGTCGCGGTCAGCTCCGCGAGACGGGCCGTGGTCACCGCCCCCTCGCCGAGGGGGCAGGTCAGCTCGAAGCTCTGGTGCTCGTAGCGGAGATCGGCCGACCGCTCGAAGCGCTGCCGGTCGCGCGGGATCTCCTCCGTGTCGAGCCAGGCGCGCGCCTGCGCCTCCAGCTCACCCCACGTCGCTTCGAGCGGTTTCACGTCGACGCCTCGAGCGGCCGCCGGCCCTTCACCCAGGTGACGCTCCGCCGTTCCCACCGTGCGCACGAAGGTCGCCCGCATGTCCGTGTCGAGCAGTCCCCAGGTGGAGAGCACCCCCGGCCGGGGCGGGATGATCACGGTCGGGATCTCGAGCAGCTCGGCGAGCCGGCACGCGTGCAGCGGGCCGGCGCCCCCGAAGGCCACGAGGGCGAAGCGGCGGGGATCGTGCCCGCGCCCAACCGAGACCGTCCGTATGGCGCGCGCCATCGAGTTGTCGATGATCTCCACGATGCCCGCCGCCGCTTCCTCCACGCCCAGGCCGAGGCGACGGCCCACCCGCGCGTCGATGGCCGCGCGCGCCGCCGCGCCGTCGAGGGGCAGCTCGCCGCCGAGCAGCGCGGGGGGAATGCGGCCGAGCACGAGATGCGCGTCGGTCACGGTGGGCTCGGCGCCGCCGCGGCCGTAGCAGACCGGACCCGGCTCGGCCCCGGCGCTGCGCGGGCCGACGGTGAGCCGCCCCGCCGCGCTGACGGCCGCGATGCTGCCTCCGCCCGCGCCGATGGTGTGAATGTCGATCATGGGAAGCTTGAGCGGGAAGGGACCGATCATGCCTTCCTTGGTGATCTCCGGCCGGCCCTCACGGACCAGGCAGATGTCCGCGCTCGTCCCCCCCACGTCGATGGAGATGATGTCGCGATGGCCCGCCGTGCCCGCCACGCTGAGGGCGCCGATGACCCCGGCCGCCGGTCCCGACAGGACCGTCTGCACGGGCTGGCGCACGCACGTGGCCGCGCTCGTCACGCCCCCGTCGGACTTCATGATGAGGAGCGGCGCGCGGACGCCCTCGGCGTCGAGGGCGTCGCGGAGGACACTGACGTAGCGGCTCACGGGCGGCATGACGGCGGCGTTCAGCGCGGTGGCCATGGTTCGCTCGAACTCGCGGAACTGGGGCAGCACTTCCGAGGAGAGCGACACGAGCACGCCGGGGTGCTCCTCCTGGAGGATGGCCTGCATGCGTCGCTCGTGGGCGGGGTTGGCGTAGGCGTGGAGGAACACCACGGCCACCGCGGGCACTCCGAGCTGGGCGAGCTGACGCGCCACCGCCCGCGCCTCGGCTTCGTCGAGCGGGGTCAGGACGGCGCCGCCCGCGTCGAGGCGCTCCGTCACCTCGAGCACGCGGTCGGGCGCGACGGGGCGCGCGGGCTTGCTCCACCCGTAGAGGTTGCCGTGGCGCGGGATGTCGTGACGCCCGATCTCGAGGACGTACTTGAAGCCGGCCGTGGTCACCACCGCGGTGGGCGGCGTCTTGCCCTCGAGGATGGCATTGGTGGCGGTGGTCGTCCCGTGGAAGACGTGCAAGATGTCCCCGGGCGCGCGGCCCGCCAGCGCCAGCACCTTGCGGACCGCGGTGATGAAGCCGCCCGACAGATCGCCCGGCGTCGACGGCGTCTTCGCCGCCCAGGTGGCGCCGGTGGCGGCATCCGCGAACGTGATATCGGTGAAGGTGCCGCCCACATCGATGGCCACCGTCCCCGCTCGGCTCATGGCCACGTCATTGTAGGGCAGGCTCGAGGCCAACGAGGTCCCAAATACCCACCCGCCGCCTTCAGGGCCCTTTGAGACGGACGTCCTCGAACGGCGCCGTGTAGTAGTGGAGGGGAATCCGGCCCAGGCTGGACTCCTGCACGCGCGGGCCTACCCCGTTGTTGAAGAACAGGGCATAGATCGGGAGGAAGAGCACGCGCTCATTGGCGAGTCGCTGGATGCGCTGGAGCAGCGCCTGACGCTTGGCCCGGTCCAGCTCGCGGGCCTGCTGCTGGAACAGATCGTCGATGTCGGGGTACCCGCCGACCGAGTATGTCCCGCCCGTCACGAAGTAGTTCTCGATGCGCGTGGCGGCGTTGCCGTAACCGCCGGCGCCGCAGAAGAGCAGGTTCCTCAGCTTCTTGTCCTTCCAGGCGCTCAGGTACGCGACCCGCTCCATGGTCCGGAAGCGCGCCCGGATGCCCACCGCGGCGAAGTAGTTGATCACTGCCTCGGCGGCACTGGCGAACTGCACGGTGCCCACCATCTCTCCGGCATCGAAGCCGCTGGGATAACCTGCCTCCCGGAGCAGCTGCTTGGCCTTCGACGGATTGTAGGCGTGCGGCTCGACGGGCAGGCCGAACTCGGTGGCGGGCGGGATGATCGAGCCCATGGGTGGCGAAGCGCCCAGGCTATCCGCCTCCGCGATGGCCTTGCGATCGATGGCATGGCTGGCGGCGAGCCGCACCCGCGGGTCGTGCCATGGAGACTTCGGATCTTCCTGATCGAGCATGCACACCGCGGTCACCCATTGACCACCCGAGGCAACGAGGCGAAGGGACGGCGTGCGCTTGATCTCTTCGGCCACCGGGCCCTGCATGAGGTAGGCGATGTCCGCCTCGCCCTTCTTCAGCATGGCGAGGCGGGTCGGCTCCTCCGGCGCGACCTTCATGACGAGGCGTTTGACGTGGGGGGGCTTGCGCCAGTACTTGTCGTAGGCCTCCAGGATCAGCTCCACGCCGGGCTGGTGGCTGAGGAACTTGTAGGGCCCGGCGCCCACGGGATGCTTCTTGAATCCCGCCTCGCCGACGCGCTCCACGTATTCTTCGGCACGATCCACGCCGCCCCCGTGGCCGGCGTGGCGTAAAAGGTGAGGAAGTCGGGCCACGGCTCGTGCAGGACGAAGCGGATGCGATGCGGCCCGACGATCTCGACCGCCTTGACCTTGTCCTTCAAGAGCTTGGCGGCGGCGCCGCGGTACCGCTCGAAGCTGAACTTGACGTCGTCGGCCGTCATGGCGTCCCCGTTGTGAAACGTCACGCCCCGCCGCAGCCCGAACTCGTAGCGGAGCCCGTCGGCGCTCTCCGTCCAGGACTCGGCGAGGCTCGGCGCCATGGGATTCTGCGGCATCGGCTTCACGAGCGCATCGTGCAGCGCTTCCTGCACCATGAATGGCGTCGCGATGCCGGTGTTCTCGGCGGGATCGAACCAGCTCGGGGTGATCGTCACGTGCATGGCATAGGTGAGCTCGCCCTGCGGCTGGGCGCGGGCGACGAGCACGGGGAAGAGCGCGGCGAGAGCCAGCGCGGGCAGACCGAGACGGAGTTGCCGTCCGGGCATCACGGAACCTCCTCGTGTTGGGACCGGCGTGGGCGGCCTCAAGGCTTTCGAGGCGCCGACTTCGGGCCGAAGGGCTCAGGACGGAACTCGCCGTCCCGGGCCTCGAGGAAGGCCCGCAGCCCTCCGCTGCGCAGCACCTCGAGGAGCTCGGCCCGCTGGGCATTGTAGGAGGCGTGGGCCAGGTTGGACAGGGGCATGTTCATCATCATGCCCGCGCCCACCCCCATGGCGAGCAGTCCGTAGCAGGTGACGGCTTTGTTCAACCGCACGGAGGGCTCGGGCACGCGGGCGATGCGCTCGGCGAGGGCGCGGGCCCGCGGCAGGAGCTCCGCGGCGGGAACCATCTCGTTGACGATGCCGATGCGGAGAGCTTCGGCGGCGTCGAAGTGATCTCCGGTCAGGCTGTAGCGATGGGCCGCCTTCCAGCCGGCCAGGGCCGCGAAGAGGAATGTCGTGTTGGAGACGTGGCGGACCTCGGGCTGGGCGAAGACGCTGTCGTCGGCAGCAATGGTGATGTCGGCGGCCAGGGAATACCAGAAGCCGCCGCCCATGACCCAGCCGTGGACGGCCGCGATCACCGGTGTCGAGAGATGCCAGAGGTGCAGGAGACGCCGGGTCGAATCACCGTCGCGCGTCCACCATCCCTTGAGGAACTCGGCGACTTCGACGCCGGTCGCGTCGAGCGACGATCGGCCGTCGGGGCGCGGCCCGATGTCGTAGCCGGCCGAAAAGGCCCGCCCGGCGCCCGTCAGAACGATGGCCCGGACATCGGGATCAGCGTCGCCGGCGTCCAGGGCCTGGTGAAGCTCGGCGGTCATCTGCGGGTTGATGGCGTTGAGGGCCTGCGGCCGGTTCAAGGTGATCGTGAGGACCGGCTCCGCCTTCTCGTAGAGGATCATCTCGTAGGACATCGCGATACCTCCCTGAGTGACGCAGGACGGCTCCCGTGTCATGCGCGCTCGACGAGCTAGTGCACAGCCACCACTCCGCGGCCTTCCTCGGGGACGAGGAGAGGACGAGTCGATGTCGAGAGCGCGGAGCCGCTCACCCTGGGCCTGGCCGGGTGGGCAGCGGCTACGCTTGCTTCTGAAGCCTGGCCGGCATGTGGATGAAGAGTTCGGCGGGGTCGGGCTTGGCCACGGCGGGGCGGGGGGGCTTCATCTCGTACGTCACCGGCCGCTGGTGGTCGTCGTACTGCCGATGCTCGTTCACCACGGAGGCGAACTTCGAGAGCATCTTGACGTAGTTGGTCTGGCCGCGCAGGAGCGCGCGCACGGCCGGGAAGCCGTACTTCGGAATGGCGCTCCAGCCCAGGTGCTTGCGGTTCAGGATGTCCTGCGTCTTGACGAGCTCGGCGTAGAACTTGTCGAGGGGCATGCGCGTGGGCAGCACGGCATGGGCCACGTCGAAGAGCCGGTAGTCGCGCGAGGTCAGGCGCCGCGCTTCCGTGAACCAGATCTCCGTGCCGGGATAGGGCGTGGCCACCGTCAGGTGGACGATCTCCGGCACCGTCATGGCCCACTCGCGGACGAGCTCGAAGCGGCGCTCGTCCCAGTCGCAGTCGGCGATGATGTTCACGGCGACGGTGAGCCCGATCTCGCGCGCGATCTCGAGGGCCTCGAAGTTCTCGCCGGGCGTGATGCGCTTGCGATGGAGCTTGAGGGCCTCTTCGTCGAGCGCCTCCAGCCCGAGGAACATGTAGTAGAGCCCCAGCTTCTTCCAGTAGGCGAAGAGCTCCTTGTTCTTGATCAGCACGTCGCACCGGGTCTCGAGGTAGTACTGCTTCCGCACGCGCCGGCGCTCGAGCTCCTGTCCGATGGCGAATCCGTGCTCCGGATGGATGAAGGCGACGTCGTCCACCAGGAAGACATTGGGCTCGCGGATGGAGGCGAGGTCTGCCGCCGCCTGTTCCGGCGACGACTTCCGGTAGCTCCGGCCGTAGAACGTCCAGGCGCTGCAGAAGGAGCAGTCCCACGGGCACCCGCGGGTCAGCTCGGCGGAGGCGCAGGGATCGAGCACACCGATGAAATACTTGTGACGCTTGTGCGCGAGGTCTCGCGCGGGCAGGAATCGGTCGAGGTCGTCGAGGAGGGTGGGGGCGGGCCCCTGGCCGTCCTGCGTCACCACGCCGGGCAAGGTCGAGAGCTTGGCGTCGCGTCGGGCCTCGAGGACGCGCGGCGTGATGACCTCACCCTCGCCGCGCACCACGCAATCGATGGCGCCGGCTCCGTGCTCGATCAGCTCGGGAGCGATGAAGGAGCCGCTGTGGCCGCCGACCATGATGAAGCAGTCGGGCGCGCGCCGCCGCGTCTCCTTGGCGAGGTCGATGACCTCGGGGACATTGGCGAGGTAGTTGAGGGAGAAGCCGACCGCCTCCGGCTTGAACTCGGCGAGCTCGCGTCGGTAGTCGTCGTGGGTGAAGATCTGCAGGTCCAGGAGCCGCACGTCATGGCCCGCGGCCCGCACGGCGGCGGCCACGCGCTCGAGGCCGAGGGGCTCGAGGCGCAGGTAGAGCTCCGAGTACATCAGGGCGCTTGGATGAACGAGCAGGACTCGCATGCGTGAAGTATACGCCTACGGCGATCCCGAGAAGCCGATCTCGGCCGACGGCAGGTCGCGCGACTTCTGGAAGAGCACGCGGTAGCTCTCGAGCCCGCCCTCTCGGTGCAGATGTGCCCCTGCCCACAGGTAGATCTGGAAGAGCCGGTAGACGCGCTCGCCGAAGCGCGCGGCCAGCTCCTCGTGGGCGGCCTCGAGATTGCGCGCCCACGCCTGGAGGGTCAGGAAGTAGCTGTGGCGGTCGTTGTGCAGCGTGATCGGCTCGAGGGCCGTGCGGTTGGCGGCGGCCAGGAGCTCGGGCAGGACCACGGGGGTGTGATCACCCGGAAAGATGTACCGGTACGTGAACGCGCTCACGTCGAACTTCCGGCGACCCGCGGCGAAGTCCATGTAGAGCCTCCCCCCGCGTTTGAGGAGGGCCTCGAACTTCCTGAAGAGGGCGGGATAGTTCGGGAGGTGCTCCATCACCCCCAGGAGCACGATGGCGTCGTATCGCTCCGCCGGCGCGTAGTCGAAGATGCTCTCGTACACGACCTTCGACCGGCCGGGGAGCGTGTGCGTCGCGCACCACTCCGAGAGGTAGGCGTACTGCTCGCGGGAAATCGTGAGCATGGTCACGTCGACCCCGCGCGAGCCCGCATACCCGGCGAAGGAGCCCCAGCCCCCGCCCACGTCGAGCACGTGCTGGCCCGCCTCGAGCCGACAGGCGTCGAGGATCCAGTCGAGCTTGTTCTGCGCCGCCTCCTCGAGCGAGTCGTCTTGCGAGCGATAGAGGGCCTGGGAGTAAAGCCGGAACTTTCTGTCGAGGAAGGCGAAGTAAAAGTCGTTGCCGTAGTCGTAGTGCTGGGGCACCCACGTCTTGTCGGCGCGCGCGTCGCCGAGCAGCCACGGCTGGACGAAGCGCCAGATGGACGCCAGGAAATGGCGATCCGAGAGCAAGCGGCGGAGGTCGAGGGCGGCGAGGAGATCGCCCGAGAAGTCGAGATCGCCGTGCATGTAGGCTTCGCCGATGCGCGTCTCGTCCATGGAGAGGAGGGCCTGCCAGCCCCGAGGAGATCGGAGGGCGATGCGGAAGGCAGGACGGTCGCCGAGCCCCATGCGGTGCACGGAGCCGTCCAGCAGCTCGAGATCGAAGGTAGGCGCCTCCGGGCGTGCGAGCCGACGTGCCAGCGCGCGCAGGGCGAGAGGAGCTCGAGCCTGGTCCGGCATCGCGGCGTACGCTAGACGAGCGCCGTCGGGGTGTCAAGATCATTGACCCTCGCCGGGGGCGCGGGCTACTCTGGGATGCGCCGCCCGCGATCTTCCAGGCGCGCGCCGGAGACTCCAGCAAGCATGCACTGCCCGCGCTGCCGGCACGACAACGCCGCCTCGTCGCGGTTCTGCACCGAGTGCGGCGCGCGCCTGGCCGCGTCGTGCCGCTCGTGCGGCGCCGAGCTGACCGAGGGCGTCCGCTTCTGCGGCCAGTGCGGTCAGCCCGTCGACGCCAAACGGGCGGGCCCCCCACGCTTCGCCTCGCCCGAGGCCTACACCCCGCGGCATCTCGCGGAGAAGATCCTCACCTCCAGGAGCGTCATCGAGGGCGAGCGCAAGCAGGTCACCGTGCTCTTCGCCGACCTCAAGGGCTCCATGGAGCTCCTGGCCGACCGCGATCCCGAGGAGACGCGCAAGCTCCTCGACCCCGTCCTCGAGCACATGATGGATGCCGTCCACCAGTACGAGGGCACGGTCAACCAGGTCATGGGCGACGGCATCATGGCGCTGTTCGGCGCGCCCCTCGCCCACGAGGACCATGCCGTGCGCGCCTGCTATGCCGCGCTCCGCATGCAGCACTCGGTCAAGAGCTATGCCGAGGAGGTCCGACGCACGGAGGGCGTGCCCATCCAGATTCGTGTCGGCCTCAACTCGGGCGAGGTGGTGGTGCGCTCGATCGGCAGCGACCTGCACATGGACTACACCGCCGTCGGGCAGACCACGCACCTGGCCGCCCGCATGGAGCAGATGGCGACGCCCGGCTCGGTTCTGACCACGCTGGACACGCTCCGGCTCGCCGAGGGGTACGTGGAGACGCGACCGCTCGGGCCCATGTCCGGCAAGGGGCTGGACGCGCCCCTGGAGGTGTTCGAGGTCATGGGCGCCGGCGCGGCGCGCTCTCGGCTCCAGGCCTCGGCGCGGCGCGGCCTCTCGCGCTTCGTTGGACGCGCCACCGAGCTCGAGCAGCTCCGTGAAGCGCTCGGACGGGCGGAGGGCGGCCGGGGCCAGGTGATTGCCGTGGAGGGTGAGCCCGGCGTCGGCAAGTCCCGGCTCGTCCACGAGCTGACCCAGGCCGTGCCGAGGCCCCCGTGGCGCGTCCTGGAGAGCCGGTCGGTGTCCTATGGCAAGGCGACGCCGTATCTGCCCGTCAGCGATCTCCTCAAGGCCTACTTCCAGGTCGAGGCGCGTGACGGCGCCCGCGAGCTCCGCGCCAAGGTCGTGACCCGGTTGCGCGCCCTGGACGAATCGCTCGAGTCCACGACCCCCGCCTTCCTGACGCTGCTGGACGTGCCCGCCGAGGAGGTGCGGTGGCAGGGGCTCGACCCGGCGCAACGCCGCCAGCGCACGCTGGACGCCGTCAAGGCTCTCTTGCTGCGCGAGAGCCAGCGCCAGCCGCTCCTCCTCGTGTTCGAGGATCTCCAGTGGGTGGACAGCGAGACGCAGGCCTTCCTGGACAGTCTCGTCGAGAGCCTGCCCCGCGCGCGCATGGTCCTGCTCGTCAACTACCGGCCCGAGTACGAGCATGGCTGGTCGGGCAAGACGTACTACACGCGCCTGCGGCTGAACACGCTGGCGCGCGCGAGCGCCGACGAGCTGCTGCACGCGCTCCTGGGCGAAGACTCGGAGCTGGGCCCGCTCGAGGAGCTGCTCGTCGCCCGCACGGGAGGCAATCCCTTCTTCCTCGAGGAGAGCGTGCGCACGCTCGTGGAGACGGGCGTGCTCACCGGCGAGCGCGGGCGGTACCGCGCGGCCCGGCCACTGGCCGCCATCCAGGTGCCCGCGACCGTCCAGGCCATCCTGGCCGCGCGCATCGATCGCCTGCCCGCGCGGGAGAAGCGTCTCCTGCAGTCCGCCTCCGTCATCGGCAAGGACGTGCCGTTCGCGCTCCTTCAGGCGGTCGAGGACGCGCCCGAAGAGGAGCTGCGCCAGGGCCTCGCCCATCTGCAGTCCGCCGAGTTCCTCTACGAGACGAGCCTCTTTCCCGATCTCGAATACACTTTCAAACACGCCCTGACCCACGAGGTCGCCTACGGCGCGCTCCTGCACGGTCATCGCCGCGCCCTCCACGGCCGCCTCGTCACCGTGATCGAGCGGATGACGCCGGGGCGGCTGTCCGAGCGGGTGGATCGTCTCGCCTACCACGCCCTCCAGGGTGGGCTCTGGGACAAGGCGGTGATCCTCTACCGCAAGGCCGGCGGCAAGGCGGCCGCCCGTAGCGCCTATCGCGAGGCCGCCACCTGCTTCGAGCAGGCACTGGTGGCGCTGGGGCATCTGCCCAAGAGCCGTGTGCGCGACGAGCAGGCAGTGGATCTCCGCCTGGACCTGCACAATGCCCTCGTGCCTCACGGCGAGGTCGGGCGCATGCTCGAGACGGTGCACGAGGCCGAGCGCGTGGCGGCGGCGCTGGGAGACCAGCGGCGCATGGGCCAGGTGGCAGCCTACATGACCCAGGACTACTGGTGGACGGGTCAGCCCGACCGCGCCGTCGCCTCGGGACAGCGGGCCCTCGCCATCGCGGGCAAGCTCGGCGATTCCGCCCTCGAGGCCATCGCCAACATGCGCCTGGGCCAGGCGTACGCGAGCCTCGGCGAGTACCGGCGAGCCGTCGAGGCTCTCGGCCGCAACGTCGAGCGAGCGGAAAAAGACCCCACGGGAGGCGCGGCGCTCCGCTCGGCCGCCTCGCTCGCCTGGATGGCCTGGTGCCTGGGCTACATCGGTGACTTCGTCGAGGCGAGCGCGCGTGGCGAGGAGGCCTTGCGGCTCGCCGAGGCGGCGCAGCACGATCTCTCGCTCGCCATGGCCTACGCGGGCGTGGCCCGTCCCTATCTGGTGCGGGGCGACTTTCCGCAGGCCGTGTCCTGGCTCGGCCGGAGCATGGAGATCTGCCGTCGCGCGAGCTTTGCGCCGCTCTTCCTTCTCGTGGCGGGCGACCTCGGCCAAGCCTACGCGCTGTCGGGGCGCGTCGAGGAAGGGCTGGCCCTCCTCCAGGAGGCGACGGCGCAGTCGGGCGCCCTCAATCTTCTCCCCACGCACGCCTGGAACGTGACCATGCTCGCGGAGGTGTGCGCGCTCGCGGGGCGCCGCGGGGAGGCGCCGGTGTACGTCGAGCGCGGGCTCGCCTTGGCCCGCGCCCATCGACAGCGCTGGCTGGAGGCGGAGGCGCTGCGCATCCTGGGCCAGCTGCGGGCGGCCGAGCCCGCGCCCGGGCCGGCGCGCGCCGCCCTCGAGGAAGCCATCGGAATCGCGCGCGAGATGGGGCTGCAGCCGCTGCTGGGACGGTGCCACCTCGCGCTGGGGCGGGCCCTCGCCCGCGCGAGCGGGCCGGAAGCGGGACGCGAGCATCTCGAGCAGGCGGCCACGCTCTTCCGCGACATGGGCATGCGCTTCTGGCTCGAGCGCGCGGAGAGCGCGCTGGGCCGTTCTGGCCCCTAGTCCGGGCAGGGCTCCGCATGGGATAATCCCCAGGTGATCCTGCGCGGATCGCTCTTCCGCAAGTACGCCATCCTCTTCGTCGCCCTGGTGAGCGGGGCGCTGCTCGTGAGTGGCCTGCTCGAGACCTATTTCTCCTACCGGGAAAACCGGGACGCGCTGGTGGCCCTCGAGCAGGAGAAGGCCCTCGGCGCCGCCGCCACAATCGCGCAGTTCGTCAAGGCGGTCGAGCAGCAGATCGGCTGGACGACGCAGCCGCCCATCGTTGCGCCGGCCGCCGCCATGGAGCAGCGCCGCAGCGACTACTTCCGTCTGCTCCGCCAGGTGCTGGCCGTCACCGAGGTCAGCTACATCGACCCCCACGGGCTCGAGCAGCTCCGGGTCTCCCGCCTGGCCATGGACGTGGTGGGCAGCAAGACGGACTACTCCCAGGACCCGCGCTTCCTCCAGCCGAAGGCGGGCCGCGCCTACTTCAGCCCGGTCTATTTTCGCAAGGAGTCGGAGCCGTACATGACCATCGCTCTGGCCGGCAGCGGCAAAGAGTCGGGGGTGACGGCGGCCGAGGTCAACCTCAAGTTCATCTGGGACGTGGTCTCCCAGATTCGTGTCGGCCGGGAAGGGCGGGCATACGTCGTGGACGCGCGCGGGGCGCTCATCGCGCATCCCGACATCAGCCTCGTGCTGAAGAAGACGGACCTGTCGGGGCTGGCTCAGGTGCGCGAGGCCCTGCGCGTGGGGAAGACCGGTGTCGCCAGGCCGCTCACCGCCAAGGACCTCGAAGGGCACTCCGTGCTCGCCGCCTCGGCGCCCGTGGCCCCCCTCGGCTGGTCGGTGCTGATCGAGCAGCCCTGGGCGGAGGTGGTCGAGCCCTTGCGCGCCTCGGCCTTGCGCACGGGCGGCCTGGCCCTCTTCGGGGTCATCCTGGCCGTGCTCGGCAGCCTCATCCTCGCCCGGCGGATGTCCCGCCCGATCCAGGCGCTCCAGGAAGGCGCCGCGCGCATCGGGGCGGGGGACCTCAGCCACCGGCTCGAGGTCACGACAGGCGACGAGATCGAAGCCTTGGCCGAGCAGTTCAATACCATGACGGCGCAGCTCCGCGAGTCCTACGCCAACCTGGAGCACAAGGTCGAGGAGCGCACCCGGGAGCTGACCGAGGCGCTCGAGCAGCAGACGGCGACGAGCGAGATCCTTGGCGTCATCTCCAGCTCGCCTACCGACGTCCAGCCGGTGTTCGAGGTCATCGTGGAGCGCGCGGTACGCCTGTGCGGCGGTCGCTTCGGCCGTGTGTATCGCTACGACGGAAACCTCATCCATGTCGTGGCTCGGCACGGAGTGAGTGCCGCCGGAGCGGAAGAGCTGCAGGGGGTGTTCCCCCGACCGGCGACGGCGGACACCATCGTGGGCCGCGTCATCACGACGCGACAGGCCGCCTATGTCACCGACATCGATCGCGCGGAAGGTGTCCCGCTGCTGTCCCGGCAGATGATCGAGGCGCTGGGCACGCGAAGCCAGGTCACCGTCCCCATGCTGCGCGCCGGTGAGCCGATCGGCGCCATGACGATCGGCTGGGCCGAGCCCGATGGTTTCGGCGAGCAGCAGATCGCCCTGCTGCAGACCTTCGCCAACCAGGCCGTGATCGCCATCGAGAACGTGCGCCTGTTCAAGGAGCTGGAAGCGCGCAACAGCGACCTGACGGAGACTCTCGAGCAACAGACGGCGACCGCGGAGATCCTGCGGGTCATCAGCAGCTCGCAGACCGACGTCCAGCCCGTGTTCGAGACGATCGCGGAGAATTCGCTGCGGCTCTGCGACGCCACCTTCAGCACCGTCTTCAGGTTCGACGGCGAGCTCGTCCATCTGGAGGCCTTGCGCAACACGACCCCGGAGGGTGCCGACGCCATCCGCAACGCCTTCCCCATGCCCCCCAGCCGGGGCGGCGCGTCCGCTCGATGCATCCTGACCCGGAGCATCGTGCACATCTCAGACGTTCGAGAGGACCCCGACTACGTGCTCCTGGGCCTGGCGGAGACGAACAAATTCCGGAGCATTCTCTCCGTGCCGATGCTTCGGGACGGCAACCCCATCGGCGCGATCACGGTCGCGGCGCCCCGGGCGGTGCCGTTTCCGGACAAGCAGGTCGAGGTCCTGAAGACGTTCGCCGATCAGGCGGTCATCGCCGTCGAGAACACGCGGCTCTTCAACGAGATCCAGGACAAGACGCATCAGCTCGAGGTCGCCAACCGCCACAAGAGCGAATTCCTCGCGAACATGTCGCACGAGCTCCGGACGCCGCTCAATGCCGTCATCGGCTTCTCCGAGGTGCTGCTGGAGCGGATGTTCGGCGAGGTCAATCCGAAGCAGGAAGAGTACCTCAACGACATCCTGTCGTCGGGCAAGCACCTCCTCTCGCTCATCAACGACATCCTCGACCTGTCCAAGATCGAGGCCGGCCGCATGGAGCTGGAGTCGCAGCCCTTCGATCTTCCCGCGGCGCTCGACAATGCTCTCACTCTGATCAGGGAGCGGGCGGCTCGGCACGGCTTGAGGCTCGAGGTGACGGTGGACCCGGGGCTGGGTGAGGTGAAGGGGGAGGAGCGCAGGGTCAAGCAGGTGCTCTTGAACCTGCTCTCGAATGCCGTCAAGTTCACGCCGGAAGGCGGTAAGATCTCCCTCTCGGCCTCGCTGAACGATGGGATGGCCGAGATCTCGGTGGCCGATACGGGCGTGGGCATCGCTCCCGAGGACCAGGAAGCCATCTTCGAGGAGTTCAGGCAGGTGGGGAGCGACTATGCGCGGAAGCGCGAGGGAACGGGACTGGGCCTGGCGCTGGCGCGACGGCTGGTGGCGCTCCACGGCGGAAAGCTCTGGGTCGAGAGCGAGCCGGGCAAGGGCTCGACGTTCACCTTCACGCTTCCGGTGAGCGGCCATGGCGGGTGAGCTCATCCTGATCGTCGAGGACAACGAGAAGAATCGAAGGCTCGTGCGCGACGTGCTTCAATTCAAGGGATACGAGACCATCGAGACGGAGACGGGCGAAGAGGGGGTCGAGCTGGCCCGCTCCCGCCAGCCCGCCCTCGTGTTGATGGACATTCAGCTGCCGGGGATCGACGGCATCACCGCCCTCAAGCGGCTGCGTGAAGACCCGACCACGAGGGCCATGCGGGTCATGGCGGTCACGGCCTCGGCCATGACCCAGGACCGCCAGAACATCCTCGACGCCGGCTTCGACGGCTACCAGAGCAAGCCCATCAACGTGAAGAGCTTCCTGGAAGCCGTCGAGACGCTCCTGAGACGCCCATGAGCGATCCCGCGCGCATCCTCGTCGTCGACGACACCGCTCACAACGTCAAGCTCCTCGCCGACATCCTGGGCGCGCGCGGCTATGCCGTGAGCACGGCGTCCTCGGGCAAGGAGGCGCTCGAGAAGGTCGCCGCCGAGCCGCCCGACATCGTGCTCCTCGATGTGGTCATGCCCGAGATGAGCGGATACGAGGTCTGCCGCGCCATTCGCGATAGCCCGGCGACGGCGCGCCTGCCCGTGGTCATGGTGACGGCGCTCGATCCCGGTCAGGAGCGCATCAAGGGGATCGAGGCGGGCGCCGACGACTTCCTGACCAAGCCCATCAACCAGCCGGAGCTCCTGGCCCGGGTTCGCTCGCTCCTCAGGATCAAAGAGCTCTGGGACGAGCTGTCCCTCCTCAACCAGACGCTCGAGGCCCGCGTGGCGGAACAGGTCGCCCAGCTCGACCGCCTGGGCAAGCTCAAGCGCTTCTTCTCGCCCCAGCTCGCCGAGATGATCGTGTCCGGAAGCGCCGAGGATCCCTTGAAGAGCCACCGGCGCGAGATCACCGTGGTCTTCCTCGATCTTCGCGGCTTCACGGCCTTCGCCGAGACCTCGGAGCCCGAGGAGGTCATGACCGTGCTGCGCGAGTATCACGCCGAGATGGGCAAGCTCGTGGTGGCCGCGGAAGCGACGCTGGAGCGCTTCACGGGCGACGGCATGATGATCTTCTTCAACGACCCGGTGCCGGTGCCCAATCCTGCGGAGCGCGCGGTGAGGATGGCCGCCGCCATGCGCGAGCGGGTGGCCGAGCTGGCCGTGGGATGGAAGAAGGCCGGCTTCGACCTCGACTTCGGACTCGGCATCGCGCACGGGTACGCCACCATCGGTGCCATCGGGTTCGAGGGGCGCGTGGACTACGGCGCCATCGGTACCGTCACCAATCTCGCCGCGCGGCTCTGCTCCGAGGCCAAACCCGGCCAGGTCCTGCTCGAGCGGCGCGTGATGACGGCGGTGGAAGCAATTGCCGAAGCCGAGCCGGTGGGAGACGTGACGCTCAAGGGCATAAGCCGCCCCGTGAAGATCTACAACCTGCTCAGGCTCAAGTCGTCTCCGTAGCGGCCGGCCCTCTGCGCGAAAACGCTAGGCCGGGACAGGCCGCGGGCGGTCGCAGCGGAGGAACTGGCCGCGTCCCGGCTGGGCCAGGAGCTTGCCCTCTTCCACCACCACCTCGCCGCGCGAGATCACGACTTCCGGCCAGCCTCTTACCCGCATGCCTTCGTACGGTGTGTAGTCGCAGTTGTGGTGAAGGATCTCGTTCGTGATGACCACCTCGCGGTCCTTGTTCCAGATCGCGAGATCCGCGTCGCTGCCCACGGCGATGGTGCCTTTTCTCGGGTAGAGGCCATAGAGCTTGGCCGCGTTGGTGGCGGCCAGCGCCACGAAGGTCGGCAGGTCGATCCGCCCCTTGCTGACGCCTTCCGAGAAGAGGAGGGGCAGGCGAGTCTCGACGCCGGGAAGGCCGTTGGGAAGCTTCGCAAAGGGCGCGTCTTCACCATGACGCTTCTTGCCCCGGGGATCGTCGAAGCGAAACGCGGCATGGTCGGAGGAGACGACCTGAAAGACGCCGCTCGCCAGTCCGTTCCAGACCGCTTGCTGGCTCGCCGCATCCCGCGGCGGTGGGCTGCACACGTACTTGGCCCCCTCGAAGCCGGGCTGGTCCAGGTGATCGGAGGTGAGAACGAGATACTGGGGGCAGGTCTCGGCGAGGATGTGGAGCCCCCGCCCTCTCGCCCAGCGGATCTGCTCCACGGCATCGGCGCCGGAGACGTGCACGAGGAGGATCGGCACGTCCACGATCTCCGACATGGTGATGGCGCGGTGCGTGCCCTCGCGCTCCACGGCGAGTGGCCGCGAGACCGCGTGGAAGTAGGGGCGCGTCTTGCCCGCCTTCTCGAGCTCCGCGGTGAGCCAGGCGATGCAGTCGGAGTTCTCCGCGTGCACCATGACGAGGGCGCCCTCGCGCCTGGCCAGGGCGAGCACGGAGATGATCTGGCGGTCGTCGAGCTTGAGGGTCTCGTAGGTCATGTAGATCTTGAACGAGCTGTAGCCTTCGCGGATGAGCGCGGGCAGCTCGTCGCGCAGGACGTGCTCGGTCGGATCCGACAAGATCAGGTGAAAGGCGTAGTCGATGACCGGCTTGTCGGCGGCGCGACGGTGGTAGTCCTCGACGGCGGCCCGCACGCTCTGTCCCTGGAGCTGGCAGGCGAAGGGGACCACGGTGGTCGTCCCGCCGTGGGCCGCCGAGACGGTGCCGGAGAGAAAATCGTCGGCCAGCGTCACCGTGTCTCGCATGGGCTGGTCGAAATGACAGTGGGTGTCGATGCCTCCAGGCAGCACGTAGCGGCCGCCCGCGTCGAGGTCCCGGCGCGCCGGGCCGAGCCGGCGACCCAGCGCCGTGATGACGCCGTCGCTGATGCCGATGTCAGCATGGAAGATGTCGGCGGCGGTGCCGACCACGGCATTGCGGATGACCATGTCGAACTCAGCCATGATTGCTCCTTTCCCTCGGACCCTCGGGTCCCCATTCTAGAGCAGGGAACAGGGTTCCTGACGCACTACCCTCGACCTTGCGCGGGGCACTGCCGAGCCGCTAGACTCGGTCGCCATGGCCGACGTGCCGGGCGATCTCCTGCCGGGTCCGCGCATCTTGCTGGGACCCGGTCCCACCATGGCGGATCCCCGCGTGCTCCGCGCCATGGCCACGCCCCTCCTCGGCCAGTTCGATCCCGAGTTCACCGCGGTGATGAACGAGGTCATGGAGCTCCTGCGCGCCGTCTTCCAGACGGACAACGAGCGCGCCTTTCCCGTGCCCGGCACGGGGCGCGCGGGGCTCGAGGCGGCGATGGTCTCGCTGCTCGAGCCCGGGGACCGCGTGGTCGTCGCGGAGTGCGGCCGCTTCGGCCTCTTGATGATCGAGATCGCCGAGCGCTGCGGCGCCACCGTGGTGCCGGTTCGCGCCGAGTGGGGGCGCATGGTCGAGCCGGAGGCGGTCGCGAAGGCGCTCGAGGCTGGTCCCACACGGATGGTCGCCGTCGTTCACGGCGAGACCTCGACGGGCGTGCTCCAGCCTCTCG
>WNGR01003172.1_pt1 | contig 32633 bp, 28 predicted proteins | sample 5407581 | NCBI WGS metagenome assembly WNGR01 (sample SAMN13153383, study PRJNA577476) | soil metagenome | isolation source: 80 cm soil or saprolite under Garry oak tree replicate 2 | place: USA:California | collected 2016-06-15
TCGACCAGCTCCGGCGGGAACGCCGACGTCAACACACCGATCCCGATCCGGTCCGGCAACCGCACCGCCGTCCGCTCAGCAACACCAATCACACCAACCACAGTACCGGACGTCCCACTAAGTTAGTGGCATTGGGCCGAGCGCGGTCGTGACGGATTCCAGCGCTGTTGTGGTGTCGCCGAGCTGGAGCGCACAGTCACTGCTGGTGGCCCAAATAAAAGGACTCGTCGTAGAAGTACCACAGCGGCAAGCCCGGATCAGCTCGACCAAGGCTTGCCAGCGTGGTCTGTTCGGCATCCAGGACAGCGCGGCAGCGGTCGGCTTCATGGTCGGCAGCAAAGGCACGAGCGGCGATGTCGGCAGCGTATGCCTCAGCTTTCGGATTGGCGGTCTGCCCGGCCCAGGCTTGGGCGGCTATGGCATGGTCAATGCCCACACGCGGTTTACCCTGCCAGGTTGCTAGATGGCCCATAGTGCACAGCACATACGTGACCAGTTCGACGTTGTGGGCGTCATGCGCGAGCGTGCGGGCTTCGTCGTAATAGTGTTGAGCGTTGCGGTACTCGCCTAGGTTAAAACAGAACCAGCCGACAAGCTGACTGAGTTCGGCGGCGATGGACAAGGCGCGTCGCTGGTACGGCGAGGCTGCGACTTGGGCCTGTGTAGTGGCAAGCTGCCGATGGGCCAAGGCGCTCTGTGTCCTACGCCGGATAAGCTCGCCGGCCAGTGCGTCAACTGCGCGACGGTTGCGCGAAAGGATGCCACTCGCGATATCCCATGCTTCGCGACTGACGGCGGCGGCGAAGGTTACGGCTGTAGCTGCCCGGCGACCGGTCGGCTGGTACGGCATTGCAGACCACCGGGCGCTCGGCCATCTCCCGGTTTCCGGGTTGATTGAGCTGCGCCGCGCGCTCTAACTCACCAGCGCTGGCCGGTGATGCGTTCGTAGGCTTCGATATACCTGGCCCGCGTCGCGGCCACCACATCCGGCGGGATCTCCGGCGCTGGATCCTTCTTGTCCCACCCCGTGCCGGCCGCCCAGTCGCGCAGGAACTGCTTGTCGAACGAGAACTGCGGCCGGCCCGGCTGCCACTCGTCGGGCGGCCAGAACCGGGACGAGTCCGACGTCAGTACCTCGTCGCCGAGGACCAGCGTGCCGTCCGGGGCACGGCCGAACTCCAGCTTGGTGTCGGCGATGAGGATGCCCTTCCGGGCCGCGATGGCGGCGCCGCGCTCGTACACCGCGAGGGTGATGCGGCGCAGCTGCTCCGCCACGTCGGCGCCCAGTTGCGTGACCATGTCGTCGAAGGTGATGAACTCGTCGTGCTCCCCGGCCGGCGCCTTGGTCGTCGGCGTGAAGACCGGCTCGGGTAGCTTGGACCCTTCCACCAACCCGGCCGGCAGGGCGACGCCGGACACCGCGCCGGTCTTCTCGTACTCGCGCAGGCCCAGCCCGGCGAGGTAGCCGCGGGCGATGCACTCGACCGGCACCATATCCAGGCGCCGGCAGCGGATCGCCCGCCCGATCCACTGCGCCGGTACGTCGGTGGCCGAGATGACGTGGTTGGGTACCACGTCGGCAAGCTGCTCGAACCACCACAACGACAGCAGGGTGAGGATCGCGCCCTTGTCCGGGATCGCGGTCGGCAGCACGACGTCGTACACCGACACCCGGTCGGAGGCGACGAGCAGGATGTCGTCGCCGTCGAGGTACACCTCGCGTACCTTGCCGGAGTGTAGAAGATCCACCTTTCTAGGGTACCGGTACGCCGTGCAGGGTCACCGGGCCGGTGGTCGGGTTCAGCTCCGCCGCCTGGTCGGTACCGGCCGGCGGGATGGTGTCCATGACCTTCGGCGCGGTACCCGGGTCGATGCCGCAGATCGGTGACGTACCGCCCGGCGCGCACAGGCCGAACAGGAACGGTTGCGGCGTCGGGGCGAAGCCGCGCGCCTGGTCCGGGCTGAACCCGTCCTGGCCGTGCAGGACGACGGTGAACACCCAGCCGGTACCGGGTTGGCCCAGCGCCGACTTCGGTACCGACACCAGGATCGAGCGGGTCGCCTGGTTCGCGGTCACCGCGACCGTCCCCAGTGGACGGCCGGTCGCGTCGACGAACACGGCGTCCGCGAAGCCCTGCGCCTCGATCCGGCTCGACCACGCCGAGTCCGCCGCGAGCGAGTAGTTCCGCTGTGGGAACGGCGCCGCGGTGGAGAACGCGCTCGCGTGCGGGTCGCGGACGAAGATGTCGAGCAGCTGCGCGCCCAGCGGCGAGCCGAACGTGGGGGACAGGTCGCGCCGCTGGGTACGCAGGAACACCCGGTCGCCGGCGTCGATGACCTGGAAGTGCTCGATGTCGAACGCGCCGGCGTGGAAGTTGTCCGAGGTCGGGTACGCGTACGTGCCGGGGCCGTTGTCGTCGCCGTCCGGGTCGGTGGCGTCGAGGACCGCGGTACCCGGCAGCGCCGTGGACACCACGGTGATCCGCGCGTAGCCGGTGGATCGGCCCAGCTCGGCGCCGACGGTCACCACGTTGGTACCGAAGCCGAGCGTCACGTCGACCGCGAAGTGCCCGGTGCCGTCGGCGGTCGCGGACACCGTCGTCGTGCCGGCGCCGACGTCGGTCGGGGCGGTCGACACGGCGACCTTGGCGCCCGGCGCCGTCGTGCCGCTGACGGTTACCGTGCCGCCCGGCGTGACGGTGCCGTCGGCGGGTGCGTCGATGTGCAACGTCAGGGTGCCCGGCGGAGGACTGTAGCGGTCGCGCACGATATCGGGCTGCTCCAACGGTTTCCCGGCATCCAGCGACAGGGTCAGCCGCGCCTGCTGGGCCTGCGCCCACGTCAACGGCGACGCCGATCCGGCCGCCTCGCCGTTGACGTAGCCGATCGAGGCGGTCGTGGGATCCGTGCCGAACGGCGACGCCGGCAGGTCCGGGTTCTCCCAGTCCTGCTCGGGTACCAGCCCGATGTCGGAGGCGTACGCGTTCATCGCGCGCAGCAGCCGGGTAGCTCCGGCCCGGTCGGGGGTCTGCAGTTGCTGCTCGGCCCGCTCGCCGGACAGTACCGGCCACAGGTGACCGGATCCGGTGTCGGTCGTCGGCCACGGCTGGCCGTTGACCGGACAGTCGGTCGCGTCGGGTACGTAGCAGTCGCCGTACCCGTCCTCGGAGCCGGCGAGGTCTGTGCCGTACCGGTAGAACCCTTGGCCCGACGGGGTCTGCCGGCTGATCACCCGGTCCAGGACGGGCAGCGAGGCCAGCACGTCCGGGTCGTTGGCGGGCAGGATGCCCAGCCGGGTCAGCTCCTGGAAGCCACCGTCCACAATGGACCGCTGGTCGGCGGTGATGCTGCCGTTGCCGAGGTTGTAGCTGACCGCCGCATTCGGGTCGCCGGTCTTCGACAGCCGGATGAAGTACCGCGGCGCGTAGGGGCCGCTGGTCGTCACCGTCCAGCCCTTGATGGAGCGCTGGAACTGGTCTGCGGTCGCCCGGTAGACGGTCGCCGAGGCGGGATCGCCGTTGCGGTCGGCGATCGCGCTGGCCGCGACGAGCGGTATCGGTCGGGGCCGCGGCCGCGGGCGCCGCGGGGACCATGGTCGCGAGCAGCAGGGTACTGGCAAGGACGACGCTGGCCTTCATGGCCGCAGCAGACCACGCTGGCGCCCTGTGGGCAACTGCTAGGGTCGAGATCGTGGGCACGATCTACCAGCAGATCGCCGACCGGATCAAGGAGGACATCCTGCAGGGGCTGCTGCGGCCGGACCAGCAGGTGATGTCGACCAACCAGTACGCCGCGGTCTACGGCGTCGACCCCGGTACCGTCGCCCGCGGCTACCGGCAACTCGTCGCCGAGGGTCTGCTCTACCGGCGCGCCGGCGTCGGCATGTTCGTCAGCCCTGACGGGTGGGCCCGCCTGCGCGGCCTACGCCAGAAGCGGTTCTTCGCCGAGGTCTTCGACCCGATGGTCGCCGAGGCCGTCGCGCTCGGCATCTCGCTGGACGACATCCTCGCCCGCATCCGCCGGCTCAAGGGCGGCGACGCCCCGGTCTGAACGAAGCGGGGCGCGGTGGAATCAGCTCGTCGCTGGGTCCCGGTACCAGGTCCTCGGCGAGCAGCAGCAGGGCGCGGTAGTCCGGCCGGAGCGCGAACACGTCGGGCTCGACACGGGCGTCGGCCAGCCAGGCGGCGGTCACCGTGCCGACGATAACAGCGCGAGCGCCGCGATCGCGCAGGCGCCGCCGATCGCCGCCAGTACCGGCGAATAGCTTCCGGTGGCTCCGCGCAGGGCGGCGGCGGCCAGCGGAGCACCGGCCTTGGCGACGGTCAGCGGCACGGTCAGCACGCCTGATATCGTCGCGTACCCTCCGATGTCGTACCGCGCCGCGAGCAGCGCCGGCCGCGCGATCGTCGCCACCCCGAACCCGAGCCCGAACGCGGTCACCCCGACCACCGCCCCGACCGCCCGGTGCCCGGTGATCGGCAGCGTCGCGGCGGCCACCGCCTGGAGCGCGAACACCGCGGCCACGATCGCCGTCGGGGCGAGCCGCCGCTGCAGGCCGGTCACCGCGAGCCGGCCGGTGACCGACAGGACGCCGAGCAATCCGGCGACCGTCGCCGCGAAGCCGGGGGAGTGGCCCAGATCGACGAGCAACGCGACCAGGTGGACGGCCAGCGCGCTCAACGCCGCGGAGTGCACGACGAAGGCCACCGTGAGGAGCCAGAAATGCCGGTCCCGTAAGGCGGTTCGCACCGCGGCACGCCGCCGCTGCGCGGGTACCCGGTCGGGTGCGCGCCGCAGGACCGCCAGGTGCAGGGGGATGGTCAGCGCGCCGTGGACGGCGGCGAGCGCCAGCGCCGCGGTACGCCAGCCGTAGCGCGCGACGAGCGCTCCGGTGAGGGGCAGGAAGACGCTGCTGGCGAACCCGGCCACCACGGTCACCGCGAGCAGCGCGCCGGCCCGGGCGCGCGGCCCGGGGTACCAGGTGACCACGACCGCGAACGCCGCCTCGTAGAGGACCATCGCGGAGGCGACGCCGATCCCGGCCCAGACCGCGTACAGCCCGGCCAGGCTGTGTACCCGCCCGAACGCGGCGAGCAGGACGGTACCGGCGACCGAGCCGGTCGCCATCAACGCCCGGCCGCCATGGCGGTCGAGCCAGCGGCCGACCGGTACCGCGAGCGCCGCGCCGACGAGCGTGGCGAGGGTCAGCGCACCGGTGACGGCCGTCGTCGACACGTGAAGGTCGTGCGCGACGGGTACCAGGAAGACGGCGAAGGAGTAGTAGAGCGCCCCGTACCCGACGGTCTGCGTGACCGCGAGGGCGGCGACGATCGCCCGCCCGCTCGGGGGCCTCACGCCCGGATGACCCGGACCTGGTCCCCGTTCTCGGAGTAGACGACCTGGGCGCGGCCGCGGATCTTCTCCAGGATCGCGCCGCCGACCACGATGATCCGTCCGTCGTCCATCAGGATCTCGTGCATGTCGGCCTCCCGGCCCAGGCGGATCTGTGCCGGGCTGGTGTCGGTGATCAACACGGTCCCCTCGTGGCCGCGGTGGTAGGTGGCCGAGGTGCCGAGGTAGTCCGTCCGCAGGCGGACCCGCTGCCCCTCCCGGAAGCCGTTGATGTCCGGCTTCTTCGCACTGGGCATCGGTACGTTGCGCAGGTCGGCCTCCAGCTTGTCCCACTCCGGTGGCCGGGGACCGAACTGCGTCGACTGGAACTGCAGCGCGTCGTCGGCGAAGTTCAGCAGTGTCATCCGCTGCACCGGATCCGGGTCGATGCTGTCGGCCTCGTCCAGGTTGGCCCGTTCACCGGTCAGCTCGAACCGGCGCCGCAGCACGCCGGCGAGGTGCGCGCCGCACCGCCTGCGCTCCCCGCTGTCCGCCGGGTACCCGGCGTACGCCTGGCGCAGCAGGTCGATGGCGGCGTCGAGATCGGCCGCTTCGGCGTCGGTACCCGCGTCGCGCAGCATTGTCGTCGCCCGCTGTTCCCACCAGTCCGGCCCCTCGGCGACGGCCCGGGTACGCGCCGACGGGTACCGCTGCCCGACGTAGGACGCTGGGAACAGCGCCGGGATCCCGGCATTGTCCTCCATCGCGTGCTCGCTTCCGGCGGTGAACACTTCCAGCAGCTCCTCCGGTACGAGCTGTGGATCGATCCGGTACAGGTGCGTGAACAGGGCCGTCGCCACCTGGAGGTCGTTGCGGTCCTGGCCGTCGGGTAGCACGTAGTAGCGGCTCCAGTGCAGCCAGGCGAGCGCGTGCACCACCTCGAAGGGCACGGCGCCGGCCGGGGATTCCGCCACCGCCGCGGCCCAGAGCGCGTGGGCCTGATCCGTCGCCTCGTCCGCGAGCACCAGCGACGGATCCGACCAGCCCCCCTCCGCAAAAGCGGTGAAGCGTCCCTGCACGGCGTCCAGTAACGCCTTTTCCATGCCGACCTCCCCGGTTCCTCTCACCCTAGGAACGGTCCGACAGGGTAGTGCACCGCCGCTCGTCCACGGCTACGCGGCCCCTTCGGGTGATCGGAGCCGGCCGATCACAGGGTGCCGAGCGCGGCGGCCGCGTCCTCCGCGGCGGGAGCCGTCGCGACGATCGGCGCCGCGTACCGGCGCAACCGCCAGGCCAGCGTCGCCGCCCCGGCGAGGAAGACCGGTACCAGCAGGAAGGCGCGGTGCGGGCCGACCCGGTCGGCGATCAGCCCGAGCACGAGCGGGGAGACGCCGAACGCCACCGCCATGGAGTACGACGCCCGGGACACCGCGAGATCGGGCTGCCCGCCGGAGTGCGCGACCGCGAGCGCGATGCCGGACGGGAAGGGCACGGCGTTGCCCAGGCCGAGGACGACCAGGCCGGCGACCGCGACCCAGGGCACCGGGGCGAGCCAGAACACGGCGAACCCGGCCGCGCTGACCGCGAGCGCACCGAGCAGTACCCGCGGAGTCGACCAGCGCAGCAGCAGGCGGCTGCAGGCGAACCGGCCGGCACACATCCCTCCCACGACCGCCGACAACGCCGCCGTGGCGGCACCCGCCGAGGCGTGCGAATGGGAGTGCATGACGTCGGCGACCCACAGGTTGAGGCACACCTCGACCGAGCCCGTGCAGAGCAGGCAGCACCAGGCCAGCCAGTACCGGCGGGGAAGCCGGCCGACCGTGGTGGAGGGCGGCGCCGGGCGCGCGGCGGGTACCGGTACCCGGAAAATCAACGCGGTCAGCGCGAGCAGGCCGGCGAGCGGAGCCACGACGGCCAGTCCCGGCCGCCAGCCCCAGCCGGCGGCCACGGTGGCGCCCACGACCAGCGGCGCCAGCAGGCCGACCCCGGCGGCCAGCGCGTTTCCCTCGCTCAACGCCGCCGGGCCGGCCGGCCCGTGGTGGTCGGACAGCCCGGCCATCACGATCGTGACCACCAGCGTGCCGGTGGCGGCCGTGAGCACCGCCAGCGTCAGCGTCGCCCACAGCGCGTGCGCGGCCCAGAACCCGAGCACACCCGCGGCCATCCCGCCCAGTGCGGTCCACACCGCCGCCTGCCGGCCGAACCGGCGGACCACCCATGGCGCGAGCGCCCCGCACGCCACGCCGCCGACGGCGAACGCGGTCCCGTGCAGGCCGGCCACGCCGCGCGAGGTGTGCTGTTCCTGGAGCAGCAGCGGAACGACCGGTCCGAAACCATAGAAGAAGTAGGCGAACACGGACAGCTGACCGTAAGCCAGCCAGGTGAACCGGTCCCGGCGCATGCGCTCGACGGTACCGGCGTCGCCCCGGCTCAGCGGCCCGGCAGCCCCTTGTCCAGCCCGGCCCGGCGCAGCGCGTCGGCGAGCGCGCCGCCGCCGGTCGGGGCGCTCCGGTCCCGGCGCGGCTGGGCGGGTTGCGCCTTTTCGGGGCGGGCGGCCGGGCGCCGCGCCGCTTCATCCTCCAGCCGCAGGGTCAGCGAGATCCGCTTGCGCGCGATGTCCACGTCGAGCACCTTCACCCGGACGATGTCGCCGGGCTTGACCACGTCGCGCGGGTCCTTCACGAACGTCTGCGCCATCGCCGAGACGTGCACCAGCCCGTCCTGGTGGACGCCGACGTCGACGAAGGCGCCGAAGGCGGCGACGTTCGTCACCACGCCCTCCAGCACCATGCCCGGCCGCAGGTCGGCGAGCGTCTCCACACCCTCGGTGAACGCGGCCGTCTGGAACGCCGGGCGCGGGTCCCGGCCGGGCTTCTCCAGCTCCTTGAGGATGTCGCTGACGGTCGGCAGCCCGAACCGGTCGTCGGCGAACTCCTGCGGTTTCAGCCGCCGCAACACGGTCCCGTTCCCGATCAGCGAGCCCAGGTCGGTACCGGCGGCGGCGAGGATGCGGCGGACCACCGGGTACGCCTCGGGGTGCACGCTGGACGCGTCGAGCGGGTCCTCGCCGCCGGGGATGCGCAGGAACCCGGCGCACTGCTCGAACGCCTTGGGCCCCAGGCGGGGTACCTCCTTCAGTGCCCGCCGGGACCGGAACGGCCCGTTCGCGTCGCGGTGCGCCACGATCGTGGCGGCGAGGCCCGTACCGATCCCGGACACCCGGGTCAGCAGCGGCGGGGAGGCGGTGTTCACGTCCACGCCGACCGCGTTCACGCAGTCCTCCACGACCGCGTCGAGCGAGCGCGACAGCTTGGTCTCGGCCAGGTCGTGCTGGTACTGGCCGACGCCGATCGACTTCGGATCGATCTTCACCAGCTCGGCGAGCGGATCCTGCAGCCGGCGCGCGATCGACACCGCCCCGCGCAGCGACACGTCCAGCTCGGGCAGCTCCTGGGAGGCGTACGCGGATGCCGAGTACACCGACGCGCCGGCCTCGGAGACGACGACCTTGGTGAGGCCGAGGGACGGGTGCCGCGCGATCAGGTCAGCCGCAAGCTTGTCGGTCTCCCGGGAGGCGGTACCGTTCCCGATCGCGATCAGCTCGACCTTGTGCTGGGCGCCGAGCCGGGCCAGTACCGCGATCGACTCGTCCCACTTGCGGGCCGGTACGTGCGGGTAGATCGTGGCGGTCGCGACGACCTTGCCGGTCGCGTCCACCACGGCTACCTTCACGCCGGTACGGAACCCGGGGTCCAGACCCATCGTCGGGCGGGTACCGGCCGGCGCGGCGAGCAGCAGGTCGCGCAGGTTCGTGGCGAACACCCGGACGGCCTCGTCCTCGGCCGCCTGCCACAGCCGCATCCGCAGGTCGATGCCCAGGTGGACGAGGATGCGGGTCCGCCACGCCCAGCGCACCGTGTCGGCGAGCCAGCGGTCGCCGGGCCGGCCCCGGTCCGCGACGCCGAACCGCGCTGCGATTGCGGCCTCGTATTCACCCTCGTCGGAGGGGTCCAGCGTGAGGTCGAGCACCTCTTCCTTCTCGCCGCGGAACAGCGCGAGGATCCGGTGTGACGGGAGCTTGGTCAGCGGCTCGGCGAAGTCGAAGTAGTCGGCGAACTTCGCGCCGTCGTCGGCCTTACCGTCGCGTACCTTGGACGCCAGCCGGCCGCGCGCCCACATCCGCTCGCGCAGGGCCCCGATCAGGTCGGCGTCCTCGGCGAAGCGCTCCACCAGGATCGCCCGCGCGCCGTCCAGCGCCGCGGCCGGGTCGGCCACGCCCTTGTCGGGGTCGACGAAGGCCGCGGCGGCGGCCGCCGGGTCCACGCGGGGGTCGGCCAGCAGTCCGTCCGCGAGCGGCTCCAGGCCGGCCTCCCGCGCGATCTGCGCCTTGGTCCGGCGCTTCGGCTTGTACGGCAGGTAGATGTCCTCCAGCCGGGCCTTCGAGTCGGCCTCCGCGATCCGGGCCGCGAGGGCGTCGTCGAGCTTGCCCTGCGCGCGGATCGATTCGAGGATCGCCCCCCGCCGCTCTTCCAGCTCCCGCAGGTACCGCAGCCGCTCCTCCAGCGTGCGCAACTGGGCGTCGTCGAGCGCACCGGTGGCCTCCTTCCGGTACCGGGCGACGAACGGCACGGTGGCCCCGCCGTCGAGCAGGTCGACGGCCGCGGTCACCTGGTGTTCCCGGACGCCGAGTTCCTCGGCGATGCGCTGCTGGATCGAGATGGTCACGTCGAGCATTCTGCCGGTCCGGCACCGCGGCCCGCCCGGTGGGAGTGCGGGTCGCGGGGCGTCTTCCTTGCCGGCGAATGTCGGCGTAACATTCGCGTCAACGAGGCCGCTTCCCCCGTGGCGGCCTCGTTCCATGTCTTGACACTGTTGCGCGAGCCCACCTACGGTCGGCGAACTGTCGTGCTGGGCCCTCGGCCGGGACAACGGCGGCTGCCCGGGCACCCCCGGCGCCGACAACTGTTCGGGTGTGGCGCAGTCGCCGTACCAGTACACCCACATCGTGCTGCCGTTCACGCACAACTAATTCGCGGGAAACTGTCAGGGGGGCCGCCTAGGCTGGCCGCCGTGACAGCCGCGATAGAAGTCGAACGCCTCGTCAAGCTCTACCACAACGTGCACGCCCTGGACGGGCTGGATCTGGAGGTACCGGAGGGCAGCGTGTTGGGCCTGCTGGGGCCCAACGGCGCCGGCAAGACAACCTGCGTGCGGATCCTGGCCACGCTGCTGCGACCCGACTCGGGCCGGGCCGCGATCCGCGGTATCGACGTCGCCCGCCATCCCCAGGAGGTCCGCCGGATCATCGGGCTGTCCGGTCAGTACGCGGCGGTCGACGAGTACCTGACCGGCTACGAGAACCTGGAGATGATCGGCCGGCTATACCACCTCGGCCGCAAGGAGTCGCGGGCGCGGGCGGAGGAGCTGCTGGAGCGGTTCGACCTCACCGACGCCGCGAACCGGCCGACGAAGACCTACTCGGGCGGCATGCGTCGCCGGCTCGACCTCGCCGGCGCGCTGGTCGCCCGGCCACCGGTCCTCTTTCTCGACGAGCCGACCACGGGACTCGACCCGCACAGCCGGCTGGGGCTGTGGGACATCATCGGCGACCGCGTCCGGCAGGGCGTCACGCTGCTGCTGACCACGCAGTACATGGAGGAGGCCGACCAGCTCGCCGACAGCGTCGTGGTGCTCGACCGCGGCGTGGCCATCGCCCGGGGCACCCCGGACGAGCTGAAGCGCCAGATCGGGGGAGAGCGGCTGGAGGTCGTTGTCGTCGACCGGGCCGACCTGCCCGCCGTCGCGTCGATCCTCAAGAGCGTGGGCACCGCCGAGCCGTCGGTGGACCAGGAGGCGCACCGGGTCACGGTGCCGGTCAGCGGCGGGGTCCGCGCGTTGACCGAGGCGGTACGGCAGCTCGACACCACCGAGGTCTCGCTCGCCGACATCGGGGTCCGCCGGCCGACCCTCGACGACGTGTTCCTCCAGCTCACCGGCCACGTGGCCGCCGACGAGAATCAGGAGATTACAGCGTGAGCGCCGTGGGACTCGCGGCGACGGACGGGTGGGTCGTCGCCAAGCGCAACCTCACGAAGATCAAACGGGTACCCGACCTGCTGATCTTCTCCAGCATCCAGCCCATCATGTTCGTGCTGCTGTTCGCCTACGTGTTCGGCGGCGCGATCAAGATCTCCGGAGTCAACTACCGCGAGTACCTGATGGCCGGCATCTTCACGCAGACGGTGGCGTTCGGCGCCGGCATCACCGCGATCGGGCTGGCCGAGGACCTGCAGAAGGGGGTCATTGACCGGTTCCGCGCGTTGCCGATGTCCCGGGCGGCGGTACTGGTCGGGCGGACCACGTCGGACCTGATCAACAACCTGCTCGTGGTCGCCATCATGGCCGCGTGCGGGCTGCTGGTGGGCTGGCGGATCCACACCGACCCGCTGCGCGCGATCGCCGGCTTCGCGCTGCTGTTCGGCTTCGGCTACGCGATGAGCTGGATCTCGGCGACCATCGGGCTGTCGGTGAAGAGTGTCGAGGTCGCGCAGAGCGCGGGCTTCATCTGGATGTTCCCGCTGACGTTCCTGTCCAACGCGTTCATCTCCACCGCCACGCTGCCGAGCGTCCTGCAGAAGGTGGCCGACTGGAACCCGATCAGTTCGATCGTGCTCGCGCTGCGCGACCTGTGGGGCAACTCGGCGCTCGGGGCGCAGCGCGGACACGGGTTCCCGGCGCATCATCCGATTCTGCTCTCGGTGCTGTGGATCTCCGCGATCCTGGTGGTGTTCCTCCCGCTGTCGGTCGCCAAGTACCGGCGCGCGGCGTCCCGCTGACCGGTGCGCCAGCAACGCCGATCACACGAGGAGAAATCTGGAATAGTTCAAGTCTTAGCAAGATCTTTGGGGGAGTGGGAGACCACTCGGGACGCGACCCGCTGCGGGGCCGCTACCTGAGCACGCCCTGGTCGTCGTACCGTTGGTGGGTTGGCACCTGAATGACTTTGCAGGTTGCCGCGCCGACCCCGGCGACCATGGCTAACGTGGAGATCGATGACCGGACGATTCCCGATCGAGAATGTGACGCCGTCTATCGGGTGTGGACGCTACCCGGCCAAGGCGGTCGTCGGCGAAGTGGTGCCCGTCTCCGCGGTGTCCTACCGCGAGGGGCACAACATGCTCGGGTGCAACGTGGTCTGGCGCGGGCCGGACGGCCTGGAGCGGCCGTTCACCCGGATGCAGCCGGGCGCGCCGGGCCTGGACCGGTGGCACGCCACCATCCGGCCGGACGCCGTCGGGCGCTGGACGTTCGCGGTCGAGGCGTGGGGCGACCCGTACCGGACCTGGCGCGACGCGGTCACCAAGAAGATCAGCGCCGGGCAGGGCGTCGAGGACCTCGCCAACGATCTCGCCGAGGGCGCGGACATCCTGGAGCAGGCGGCGAAGCTGGTACCGCCGCGGTCGCAGGCCGAGGTCGAAGCGGCGGTGGCCGCGCTGCGCGACGACGACCTGCCGTTGTTCGAGCGGGTGTCGCCCGGGCTCGACCTCGCCGACCTGCTGTGGGAGTACCCGGTGCGGGAGCTGGTCACCAGTTCAGCGTCGTATCCGATCTGGGTGGACCGGGAGCGGGCGCTGTTCTCCGCGTGGTACGAGTTCTTCCCCCGGTCGGAGGGCGCGGTCGTGGACGCCCATGGCAAGGTGCTGCGGCACGGTACCTTCGCGACCGCGGCCAAGCGGTTGCCGGCCATCGCGGAGATGGGCTTCGACATCGTGTACCTGCCGCCGATCCACCCGATCGGCCGGGTCAACCGCAAGGGTCGCAACAACGCGCTGGTCGCCGCCGAGGGCGACGTCGGTTCGCCGTGGGCGATCGGGGCGGCCGAGGGCGGGCACGACGCGATCCACCCGCAGCTGGGTACCGAGGCGGACTTCCGGACGGGCAGATCGCGTACGCGGAGAACCCGCCGAAGAAATACCAGGACATCTACCCGGTCAACTTCGACAACGACCCGAAGGGCATCCGCGCGGAGGTGCTGCGGATCGTCCTGCACTGGGTCGGGCTCGGGGTCAAGGTGTTCCGGGTGGACAACCCGCACACCAAGCCGGTCAACTTCTGGGAGTGGCTGATCGGGAAGGTGAAGGAGACCGACCCGGACGTGCTGTTCCTCGCCGAGGCGTTCACCCGGCCGGCGATGATGCACGGGCTCGGGAAGATCGGCTTCACCCAGTCGTACACCTACTTCACCTGGCGGACCACCGCGTGGGAGCTACGGGAGTACTGCGAGGAGCTGGTCACCTCGGCCGACCACATGCGGCCGAACTTCTGGCCCAACACGCCGGACATCCTGCACGAGGCGCTCCAGCACGGTGGGCCGCCGATGTTCAAGATCCGTGCGGTACTGGCCAGCATGCTCACCCCGTCCTGGGGCCTGTACTCCGGGTACGAGCTGTTCGAGCACGTACCGCGGCCGGGTGCGGAGGAGTACCTCGACAACGAGAAGTACCAGCTCCGGCCGCGTGACTGGGCCCGGGCGCAGGCCGCGGGCCGCTCCCTCGCGCCCTACCTGGCCCGGCTCAACGCGATCCGGCGGGCCAACCCGGCCCTGCGCCGCCTGCGCAACCTGCGCTTCCACGACATCGACAACGGCGCCATGCTGTGCTTCTCCAAGCGGGACGCCGATACGGGCAACACCGTACTTGTGGTGTGTTCGTTGGATTCGACCCATGTGCAGTGGGGTAACACGACGTTGGACATGCCCGCGCTGGGCTTTGACCGGCACGAGCGGTTCACGGTCAGGGACGAGTTGACCGGAGCGACGTACGACTGGGGCCAGTACAACGCGGTTCGGCTCGATCCCCACCTTGAGCCGCCTCACGTTTTCACGGTGCACCGCCACGCGTAGTGGCGACGAGTGGCGGGTAGGTGGGGATTAATGGACCTGGCACAGCAGCCGCACAAGCAGGCACACGACCCGGGTGCCGGACTGCGCACCCCTGGCGACCCGTCCGAGGGCAGCCACGTCGCGGCCGGCGGTACGGTCGAGCACCCGATGGCGAGCGATTTCGGTACCGCCCGGATCCTGCCCGCCGACCGCACCTGGTTCCAGCGCGCGGTCTTCTACGAGGTGCTCATACGCGCGTTCGCCGACTCCAACGCCGACGGTTCCGGGGACATCCGGGGGCTGATCGACAAACTTGACTACCTCAAGTGGCTCGGTGTGGACTGCCTGTGGCTGCCGCCGTTCTACGACTCCCCGCTGCGCGACGGCGGGTACGACATCCGCGACTTCTACAAGGTGCTACCTGACTTCGGTAGCGTCGAGGACTTCGTCGCGCTGCTCGACGCGGCGCACAAGCGGGGCATCCGGGTCATCACCGACCTGGTGATGAACCACACCGCCGACAGCCACCCCTGGTTCCAGGAGTCCCGGCGCGATCCCGAGGGCCGGTACGGCGACTACTACGTCTGGAGCGACACCGACGAGCGCTACAGCGGCGCGCGGGTCATCTTCGTCGACACCGAGGAGTCCAACTGGACCTACGACCCCGTACGCCGGCAGTTCTACTGGCACCGGTTCTTCGCGCACCAGCCGGACCTCAACTACGCCAACCAGGAAGTGCAGACGGAGATGCTCAACGTGCTGCGCTTCTGGCTGGACCTCGGGATCGACGGCTTCCGGCTGGACGCCGTGCCGTACCTGTTCGAGTCCGAGGGCACCAACTGCGAGAACCTCCCGGAGACGCACGCGTTCCTCAAGCAGTGCCGCAAGGTCATCGACGACGAGTACCCGGGCCGGGTGCTGCTCGCCGAGGCCAACCAGTGGCCGGCCGACGTGGTGGAGTACTTCGGCGACCCGGCCACCGGTGGCGACGAGTGCCACATGGCCTTCCATTTCCCGTTGATGCCGCGCATCTTCATGGCCGTGCGGCGGGAGTCGCGGTTCCCGATCTCCGAGATCCTCGCGCAGACCCCGGCCATTCCGGAGAACTGCCAGTGGGGCATCTTCCTGCGTAACCACGACGAGTTGACGCTGGAAATGGTCACCGACGAGGAACGCGACTACATGTACGCCGAGTACGCCAAGGATCCGCGGATGCGCGCGAACGTGGGCATCCGGCGCCGGCTGGCTTCCCTGCTGGAGAACGACCGCAACCAGTTCGAGTTGTTCACCGCACTGCTGCTGTCGCTGCCCGGTTCGCCGGTGCTGTACTACGGCGACGAGATCGGTATGGGCGACAACATCTGGCTCGGTGACCGGGACGGCGTGCGCACGCCGATGCAGTGGACACCGGACCGCAACGCCGGCTTCTCCACCGCCACGCCGGGCCGGCTCTACCTTCCGGTCAACCAGGATCCGGTGTACGGGTACCAGGCGATCAACGTGGAAGCGCAGCGGGACAGCCCGGTGTCCGTGCTGAACTGGACCCGCGCGATGCTGTCGGTGCGCCGCCGGCACGAGTCGTTCGCCGTGGGTAGCTTCCGGGAGCTGGGCGGCAGCAACCCGTCGGTACTGGCGTACCTGCGCGAGTACAAGGATGACATCGTGCTGTGCGTCAACAACCTGTCCCGCTTCCCGCAGCCCATCGAGCTGAACCTGAACAACTGGGCCGGGTACCGCCCCATCGAGCTGACCGGCCGGGTACCGTTCCCGCGCGTGGGCCACCTACCCTACCTGTTGACGCTGCCGGGCCACGGCTTCTACTGGTTCCAGTTGTGCGGCCCCGAGGAGCAGTCGTGACCCTGAGGTTCGTTGACTGGTTGCCGCACCAGCGGTGGTACGCCGGGCGCAAGCGCCAGCTTTCGGCCGTCGAGCCGGCCGTGGTGACCCCGCTGCGCGAGAACCTCGACCACGTCCTGCTCGACGCCCGGTACGCCGACGGGGGCACCGAGCGGTACCAGGTCTTCGTCGGCTGGGACCGGGGACCGATCGACGAGTACACGGTGGCCGCGACGATCGGGGTCGACGGCGACCGGACCGGGTACGACGCGCTCTACCACGAGTCGGACGCGCAGTACGTGCTCGGGCTCATCCAGGCCGGCACGACCGTGGACCGGCTGCGGTTCGTCCCCGAGCCAGGCGTGCAACTGCCCGTGCAGGCGCCGGCTGTGGTCGGGGACGCCGAGCAGAGCAACACCAGCGTGGTCTTCGACACAGCCGCGCTGCTCAAGGCGTACCGGCGGGTGGTCAGTGGAATCAACCCCGACCTGGAGCTGAACCGGGTGCTCGGCCGGGCCGGCAACCCGCACGTCGCGAAGCTGCTCGGCGCGATCGAGAGCACCGACGACGAGGGGGAGCCGGTCACCCTGGCCATGGTGACCGCGTACGCGCAGAACTCCGCGGAAGGCTGGCGGATGGCCACGGCCAGCGTCCGGGACCTGTTCGCGGAGCGCGACCTGCACGCCGACGAGGTGGGCGGCGACTTCGCCGGCGAGTCGCACCGGCTCGGCGAGGCGGTCGCGAGCGTGCACCACACGCTCGCCGACGAGCTGGGCGAGTCGATGACCGAGCCCCCGGTCGAGGCGATGACGCAGCGCCTGGCCCGGGCTACCGCCGCGGTACCGGAACTGGCCGACTACGCGCCGACGCTGTCCGCCGCGTACCAGGCGGCCGGCAAGCACCCGATCCCGGTCCAGCGCATCCACACCGATCTGCATCTCGGCCAGGTGCTGCGGACCCCGGAACGGTGGCTGCTCATCGATTTCGAGGGCGAACCCGGTCAGCCGCTGGCCGAGCGGCGCCGCCCGGACTCGGTCCTGCGCGATGTCGCCGGCATGCTGCGCTCGTACGAGTACGCGGCCAACCAACTCCTCGTCGACGCCGACGACGACGAGGCGGACCAGATGGCCTACCGGGCCCGGGAGTGGACCGCGCGCAACCGGTCGGCGTTCTGCGAAGGGTACGCTGCGGCGGCCGGCTTCGACCCGCGCGAACAGGCTGCCCTGCTACGCGCGTACGAGCTGGACAAGGCCGTGTACGAGGCGGCGTACGAGGCTCGCCACCGGCCGGGCTGGCTGAAGATCCCGGTGCAATCCATCGCCCGCATGCTGGAGGACGAGGCATGGACAACCTGATCTCGGGTGCCCTACACGACCCCCACTCGGTGCTCGGGGCGCATCCGCGCGACGGCGAGACGGTCATCCGGACGCTGCGGCGCGGCGCCTTGTCGGTGTCTCTCGTACTGGACGATCGTCGCGTTCCGATGGCACCCGCACCCGACGAGGGTGTCTTCGAGGCCACCGTCCAGGGGACCGTACTGGACTACCGGATCGAGGTCGACGGCGACGTCACCGACGACCCGTACCGGTACCCGCCGACGCTCGGCGAGCTGGACCTGCACCTGATCAGCGAGGGTCGGCACGAGCGGCTGTGGGACATTCTCGGCGCCCAGGTGCGGCCCGGGGGAGTGGCGTTCGCAGTCTGGGCGCCCAACGCTCGCGGGGTCCGGATGGTCGGCGACTGCACCGGCTGGGGCGCGCAAGACGGCTGGCCGATGCGCTCGCTGGGCGGCAGCGGGGTGTGGGAGCTGTTCGTCCCCGGGATCGGGGTCGGCGAGCGGTACAAGTACCGGATCCTCGGGCGCGACGGGGTGTGGCGGGACAAAGCCGATCCGCTGGCCCGGTACGCCGAGACGCCGCCGCGAACCGCGTCGGTGGTCACCGAGTCGCGGTACGAGTGGAAGGACGCGGACTGGCTGGCCCAGCGCGCCCAGGCGCAGCACCACAAGGAACCGGTGAGCATCTACGAGGTGCACCTGGGCTCGTGGCGGCCGGGACTGTCCTATGTGGAGCTTGCCGACCAGCTCACCGACTACGTGGTGGAGCAGGGCTTCACGCACGTGGAGTTCATGCCGGTGATGGAGCACCCGTTCGGCGGCTCCTGGGGGTACCAGGTCACCGGGTACTACGCGCCCAGTGCCCGCTTCGGCGACCCGGACGGGCTGCGGTACCTCATCGACAAGCTGCACCAGGCCGGCGTCGGCGTCATCCTCGACTGGGTACCGGCGCACTTCCCCCGCGACGAATGGGCGCTCGCGCGCTTCGACGGTACCCCGCTGTACGAACACGGACACCCGTGGCGTGGCGAGCACCCCGACTGGGGTACCTACGTCTTCGACTTCGGCCGGCACGAGGTTCGCAACTTCCTCGTCGCCAACGCGCTCTACTGGTGCGACGAGTTCCACGCCGACGGGCTGCGGGTCGACGCGGTCGCGTCGATGCTGTACCTCGACTACTCCCGCAAGGAGGGCCAGTGGGCGCCGAACCAGTTCGGCGGCCGGGAGAACCTCGACGCGATCAGCTTCCTGCAGGAGATGAACGCCACCGTCTACAAGCACCACCCCGGCGTCATGACGGTCGCCGAGGAGTCCACCGCCTGGCCCGGCGTCACCCGGCCGACGTACCTGCACGGGCTGGGCTTCGGCTTCAAGTGGAACATGGGCTGGATGAACGACACCCTCGCCTACGTCGGCAAGGAGCCCATCCACCGCCAGTGGCACCACCACCAGATGACGTTCTCGCTGGTGTACGCCTGGAGCGAGAACTACATCCTGCCGATCAGCCACGACGAGGTGGTGCACGGCAAGGGTTCGCTGGTCGGCAAGATGCCCGGCGACATGTGGCAGAAGCTGGCCAACGCGCGGGCGCTGCTCGCGTTCATGTGGGCGCACCCCGGCAAGCAGCTGATCTTCATGGGCAGCGAGCTGGCCGACGACCAGGAGTGGAGCGAGTCCCGCGGGCTCAACTGGGACCTGCTGGGGCTTCCCGATCGCGCCGGCATGCAGCGCCTGGTCCGCGACCTCAACGTGGCCTACCGCGACAACCCTCCACTGTGGACGCGGGACACCACCCCGGACGGGTTCCGCTGGATCAGCGCGGAGGACTCGGCGCACAACACGTTCTCGTTCGTCCGGTACGGCGATGACGGGTCGCCACTGGTGTGCATCGTGAACTTCGCTGCTGTCCCGCAGGAGAACTACCGCATCGGGTTGCCTTCTGCCGGCACCTGGGCGGAGGTCGTCAACACCGACTCGACGATCTACGGCGGGTCGGGGGTCGGCAATCTCGGCGCGGTACACGCCGAGGAACTGCCCTGGCACGGCCTGCCGGCGTCGGCCGCACTACGGGTACCCCCGCTCGGCGCGCTCTGGCTGCGCCCGGCGTAGCAGAAGTCGCTGAAGCGCTCGAACGTCAGCCGGCGAGCTCGCGTTCGAGCGGGGTACGGAAGCGGGGTGTCACCCGGATCGGCCCGAGCCACGCGGTCAGCTCCGCCGCCGCGCGCCCGACCTGCCCGGCGACCTCGCTGCCGACGTCTTCCAGCAGCCGGTACCGGACCTCGCCGGTGCGCGCCTGTCCCCACCCACCGACGACCCGGCCGTCCGACCAGACCGTCGGGCCCGCGTTGCCGGTACGGTCGAACAGCGCGGCCGCGTGCGGACCGAGGAACCATTCGCGGCTGGCCCAGCCCATGACGGTCGGGTCGAGCGCGGGAAGCAGCGCGACCCAGGGCGGCTCGTCCGGTACCGGCTCGGTGTCCTCGGCGAGCAGCAGCCCGGTACCTCCGCCGTCCAGCTCCACCTCGACCATGTCGAGCCCGGACAGCGCCCGCTTCAGCTCTCCCGCGGTCCAACCGGCCCACCACCGCAGGTCGCTCGCGGGTGCCGGCCCGTAGGCCAGCAGCCACTGCCGCGCCAGCTCCGTCCGCGCCGCCGCGGCCGACCACCGCTCCAGCCCGCCGCGCAGCCAGGTCTCTGTCGTGGACCAGCGGTACTGGCTGCTGATCCACGAGCCACGCGGCTGGCCGCGGACGATCCGCCCGTCCGCGCCGAGCACGTTCAACACCCGGGTGGTCACGTTCGCCACGGTCGCGTACGGCTTGCCATCGGCCATCTTCAGCTGGGTGCGCAGCCGGGGCTCGTCCTGGGCCAGTTCGGTCCCGGTGGCCTCGCCCCGGGCGGCGAGCGCCCGGACGGTCGCGTCGCCCACGTCGGCGAGCCAGGCGGCCGGGTCCTCGGCGACGCCGGCCTCGGTGAGGTGCTGGATCAGCAGCCGTCGCTGGTTGGCGGCAACGGTGTCCGTGCAGGCGGCCTGCACGACCGGTACCGACGCCCGTGGCACGACGAACATCGTGCGCCGCATGCCGAGCATCCGTACCAGCGTGCGGTCTTCGTACAGGGCCCGCTCGACAGCCGCCACCGACGGCTCGGCGAGCCGGGCGCCCGCCGCGAGGTGCACCGTGGCGGGGTCGGTGGCGTGCAGCGCCACCAGCGCGGCGGCGACCTCCTCGACGCCGGTGGCCCGGGTGTGCGGTGCCAACCGGTGCCGGCGGGCCAGCCGGGCCCGCCGCTCCCGCAGGTCGATCCGCCTCGGCATGCCCGCAGCCTATTCGGCCGGGGCGCCGGCGTGGGGGCCGCACATAGAACTAGGCCGACGTCCACGGGGGAAGACGCCGGCCCAGAGGCGCTCAGTATAACGCCGGGTGGTCGAGATCGCTAGTGATCCGAGCTATCCCTTGTGGACGGTGCACACTCACCGGTAGGCGAGTTCGGGTCGCCGGTACGTCGGATGACCGGGTTGAGGGTGCGTGCCGAGAGTGGTTGGATATCGCACCGTGCCCAGCTGTCCCGGACGGCGTTCGCCCGTGTAGCCGGTCCCGCGCTCGCGGTCTGCCGCGCCGTCGCCGGGCACCTCCCCTGTCTGGAAGCCGGTCGCCGTCGCGCGGTCCGGATGGCGTGGCGCCGCCGCCCGCGACCTGACCCTCGGGCTGGGGGAGACCTGGCGGCTGGACTGGTCGCTGTACATCCCCGACTCGCTCGACGCGACCAACCGGTTCACCCACATCATGCCGTTGAAGATGCCCGGCGACCGCAGCGCGCCGATCCTGACCATGGACCTGACGGTGCAGGCGGCAAACCGCAGATCCAATTGAAGATCTTCGACGGGGGTACCGTGATCGGCTCGACCGGCCCCGCGCCGCTGCAGAACAAGTGGCTGTGTACCAGCGTCACGTTCACCATCGGCGACGCGCCGGGCTACCAGAAGAGCTAGGTCATCGGCTCGCCGAGCGGGGCGACGCAGAAGCCGCCGCCGACCAGATCGTGGACCGGGTCGGTGAGGTCGGGGTCGCCGAAGCGGGCGATGAGCTCGGGCGCGAAGCGCTCGGCGTCGTCGGTCGGGTCGTACCCGAGAGCGCGGGCGCCGGCCAGCGACCACCAGCGGCGGGTGTTGTCCGAGACCGCCCACACGACCCGGAAACCCTTGTCCGGAAAGGCCAGGCAGGCCTCGACGAGCCGGGCAGCGTCGGACGGGGCGAGCCAGGTGGACAGCGCCCGGGTGTCGGCGGGCCCGGCGAAGCAGGTGCCGATGCGCAGGACGGTGATGTCGATGCCGAACCGGCTGTGGTACAGGGCGCCGAGCCCTTCGGTCGCCGCCTTGCTCCAGCCGTAGAAGGTGTCCGGCCGGGCCGGCAGCTCGTCGGGCAGGCCGCCGGAGCCCTCGGGAACCTCGCTGCGCCGGTAGAAGCCGACCGCGTGGTTGCTGGACGCCAGGATCACCTTCGGTACCCCGGCGTCGACCGCCGCGCGCAGCACGTTGTGGGTACCGACAACGTTGACTTGAAGGACATCGTCGAAGGAGGCTTCGGCGCTGATGCCGCCGAGGTGGAAGACCGCATCGACGTCCTGGCAGGCCTTGGTGACCGCTTCCGGGTCGAGGACGTCGAGGTTCATGACCTCTTCGTGCGGCTGTACGTCGTCGATGTCCACGATGTCGCCCAGCCGCAGAATCCGATCCTCGCGGCGCAGCAACGGCCGGAGTAGCCTTCCCATGTTGCCCGCGGCACCGGTGATCAGGAGGCGGTTGGAGTCTCCACCCTGTGCACTACCGACCACGTGCGGCCACCCTCCGGGGAAATAGGTCGTTCGGACCATGGTATCGGTCTATCGGGAGTGCTACAGCCTCGCTTCAGCGCGAAGGAAAACGTTTTCATCCACTCGTTCACGACCGGAGACATCCGAGCTATCCGGGTCAATCTGCGCGTGCGCCGCGTGGACTGGGAACACCGCGGGCGTACCTTCCCGGCTGGGACCTTGCCCTGCCTGACATCGTGGCCGGTTCGGCCAGTGTGACCCTGCGGGCGGCGATCGCTGCAACCGTCGTGCAAGGCGGCATCACGGCCGAGTCCGCCGTCCCAGTCTTCTGGCACCTACAGCCGGACGCCGCACGGTTCGGCAGGTCATTCGTGATGGCCGCGCACCTTCGCGGATGCGATGATGGCGTTGACCATCGATCACGTGTCAGATTGGTGACAGAAACATACCGGTGATCGGCCCGCGTCCCGGGGTCGCAACGTGTGCGTTCTGTTCGTTTGGATCACTGCGCACGCAGGTCATTGGCCCTTTGAGGGACTTCTGAGACGTTTCTGTCGTACGCACGCTGCATGCTTGTCCCAAGCCGAGTTCCGAGGACTCTTGCTTGTGATCTCGGCTCTGGCGGTCCTACGGTCCGTCAGTGTGAGTTCTATTTGTCATTCTCGTTGAGGAGGTCAGGGTGCGGATTCGGGTCGCCGTGGTCACACGTGCTCGGGAGATCCCCTGGGATGAGGTTCAGCGGCCCGGTCGAGGGCTGCTGTACGACCTGATGCGGGAGGCCGCGCCCGACCTGGGTGAGCAGCTGCACCACTCTGGGCTTGGTCCGTACGGCATGGTCCCGTTCGGATACGGCTCGCCGGTCTTTCCCGGCGCGGGCCGGGTACGCGGTATCTACGCCGCGGGCGGGGCGGGTACGTGGGAGTTCGGGAGCCCGATGCCAGCGGTGGTAGAGGCGTTCGCGAACGGCATCGCAAGCCGGACGCTGCTCGACTGGGGCGGGACGGCGCTGCGGGTGCAGCGGATCGACCTCATCGAGCCGCCTGAGTTCGGTACCGGGCGAGCCACGTTTCGCACGACGACACCGGTGGTCATGAAGGGCTCCGGGCGCGACGAGCACGGGGTACGAACGACGCGGCAGGCATGGCTGCTTCCCCGGGACCCGGAGTTTCCGGGCTATTTCACCCAGAATCTGCGGCGTAAGGGCGCCACGTTGGGTCTCGGGGAGGAGGTTCAGCTCGACGCGATTACCGCGGTCGGTCCGAAGCGGTCGTTTGCCGTCAAGGATGGCAAGAAGGTGGGTGCGACGGTACAGGTCGAGCTCTCCGGCGACCCGGCGCTCCTGCGAGCCATCTGGGCGTTTGGGCTGGGCCAGAACAACGCGGCGGGTTTCGGTTGGGTCGCGGGATGACCGCCAGCGCCATCGACGAACAGAAGCATGTCCTGCTTACGGCGCACCCGTTGCAGCGTGTCGGTGCGTTCGCGCTGTGTGCGCTGGGGGAGGCGGCTGGCCCGGGCCAGCTGACGGCAGCGCAGTTCGATGCCGCCGTCGAGTGCATGCGTGACCACGCCGTCCGGGCGGCATCGGTCACCGACACGAAGGCCGATGGCGGGTTCTGGCTCAAGGCCAGCGGGTCGTTCTTCCCGAACAGCAAGATGAACCACCCGTCGCGACTGTCCAAACGGGACGGTCTGCGTGACGCCGTGTCCCAGTGGCGTCAGATGCCTCCAGCCGAGGCGTGGCCCGAGGCTGACTGCGCACTATGCGGCCGGCAGGCGGTCGGTTTCTACGGCAAGGTCGACGTGGCGCTGGCGGAAAGCGTCTCCTACCGCAACACGGTGCCTCGTGGCCATGCCGGGCTGGCGCTGTGCTGGGCCTGCCTGTGCTGTTTCTACGCACTGCCCTACGGGTGCGTGTTGACCGGCGGTCCCAGCTCGGTGCTGCACAGCCTCGAGGACCCGTTCCTGCGTGAACGGGTGTTCCGGCAGGTAGCCAGGAACAAGGAGTACCTTGCGCTCGGCCTTGCCCCGGCAAAGAGTCTGCTCACCCGGGAAGCGGTCGCGCTGCAGCAGCTGCGTACCTACGACCACGAGCTGCGCGCTGGCGTTGATCTGTTGGTCTTCAGCAACAGCAACCGGGACCAGAGCCTGGTCGTGCACAGCCTGGACCAACCGATGGCCGAATGGCTGCGCCGGACCAGCCGGCCCAGCCGGCGTGCTGGGTTCACCGCACTGGTCCGGGCGCACCGGACCCGACAGGCACCGGGCTTCAACGGTTTGGCGCGCAACGCGTTCCGCAACCCCGGCGGCATCGTCGGAGCCGCCGTCGGTTACCTGTCTCGTCGGGTCGAGGCCACCCGTGCGGTACCCGATGACGCCCGCGACCTCGCCCAGGTATGTCGAGATTTCGCCAGAGGAGTTCTCCACATGAACGACGACGACATCAAACAGATCGAGGTGCTGGGAGACAACCTCGCCGCGGTCATCGCCATGGACACGGTACGCGGACACCTGACCGGACTTCTCCGGGCGGCGAGGGATACCCGCCTGCTTCAGGCCCAGCTGCAGACGATGAGCGCCAAGTGGCTGCTGTCCCCCCCGCCGGACACGAGCGGTCCGCTGCTGACCACGAGACAGTTCCGACTGTTGTTCGATCCGGATGGGCGGTCGTGGCTGTACCGACAGCTGCTGATCGTCGCTGTCCTGCAGAAGCTCAGCGAGCGGGATTGGCGGCCTGGCAATGCCAAGGAGCAGGTCGCCGAGCTCGACCAGGAGCTCGAAGCACAGGAGCACATCGACAGTCGCGCGATAGATGGATGGGACGGAGAGCAAGCGTGAGTTTTCTCGTAGGAAAGATCGTCCTCGATGTCGACGCAGGTGCGCCGAACAACGGTCGCGGGGCGGACAACATTGGTCAGGTAAAGGCGATGTGGGTCGGTCGTGACCCGTACCCGTACATCTCCGCGCAGGCTTTCCGGCGCTGGCTGCGGGACACACTTGCCGCCGAGGAGCCGGTGTCCCCGGTGACCCGCAGCGGCAGTGGCGCGAAGCAGCAGGCATACAGCAACGGCCGTCCCGACCGTTACCTCGATGACGACCTATTCGGCTACATGGTCGCCCTTAAGCAGGGGAAAAGTACCCAACGGGACACGGTACTGGCAACCGGCACGTTGGTGTCGGTCACACCGCAGAAGCCAGCATTGGACTTCGGCACGATGAGCCGGGGCTTTCCGGTCGGTGCTAACCCGGTGATCCATGAGCATGAGCACTACACTGCCGATCTCGCCGGTGATCTGCTGCTGGACCTGCCCCGTGTCGGGGTGTTCGAGACCGATGGCTCCGGGCTGAAGGTCAACCTGATCGGCGACGCCGTTGCCGAGGCCACCGCCGCGGGCGCGAAGCCAACGACGTTTCGGAGCAACGCGGCGCTGCGACTGCCGATCGGCGAGCGCCGTCGACGGGTCGCGATCCTGCTCCGCGCGCTGGCCGTGCTGCGCGGTGGGGCCAAGCAGGCGCTGCACTACGGCGACCGTACCCCCGCGTTGATCGTCCTGGCTCCGATGAAGGGCGGGATCCACCCATTTACTCGGGTGGTGGCTGTTCGCGATGGCCGTACCTCCTTTGTCACGAAGGTCTTGCGTGAGGAGATGGACGCTTGGGCTGACGAGCTCGACGGCCCGGTCATGGTCGGCTGGGCACCGGGGTTCCTCGGCGAGCAGCGCGAGCAGGCGGCCGACGATCTCGCCGACCTGCTCACCGCCGGGCGGGTGAGTCTTGCTCATCCGCGGGTCATCCTGACCGGCCTTGCCGACCGGATCGAAGCTGGCGAACACGATGCCTGGTTCGAGGATCCCAAGCGATGACAGCGGCCGCGCTGGAGGTGACGGTCACCGCCCCGGTCGTGTCGTTCCGCAACCCGCTCTACTCCGGTGTCCAGGCGGGACTACCGTGCCCACCGCCGGCGACGGTGGGCGGCATGCTGGCCGCCGCCCGCGGTGGGTGGCATGCCGTCGACCCTGGGCTGAGGTTCGCGATGGCCTTTCGAGCCCGGGGTAGCGGTGTGGATCTGGAGACCTATCACCCTCTCGATGCCGCCGGAGGTGGCACCAGTCCCGCGCCGAGGGATCGGGAGTTCCTCGCAGACGTCACGTTGACCGTGTGGCTGCTCGACGATCTCGTCGGCTGGCAGGCGGCGTTACGCCGTCCGGTATGGCCGCTGCGTCTGGGCCGGAGCCAGGATCTGGTCGGCGTACGGGCGCGGCCGGTGCAGTTGGAGCCCGGCGTCGGCCAGCAGGGTCACGGGCTAGTCCCCGCCGACCGCGCCACGGTGGGAAACCTGCTTCAGCTTCCGACCGCCATCGCCCTCGACCGGTCCCGTACCCGCTGGGACACCTACCGCTATGCCGCGTCAGGAGCGGAGCAGCGCGTCGAACCGGACGCCGACTCCTGGGTCGATTCTGCCGGGCAGGCGGTCCTACTCCTGCCTGCCACCCACCCTGACAATGCCGGGGTCAGGTCGTGACGCTCGACTGGTATTGGGCGAAGAGTCCACGCCGTCGGGGCGCGGACGGCGAGAGTCTCACCGCCCACCTGGAGGCCACGTTCCAGGCGGCTCAGTCGCTCGCCGGGCGCATCGGAGACCTGAGGTGTCTGGATGCGCGGCTGCGAAAGTCGTTCTGGCGCGTCGTCGAGCTGGCCGCAATCTTCCACGATGCGGGCAAGGTCGCGACCGGTTTCCAGGCCATGGTCAAGGGCGCGACCCGGTCCTGGGGACAGCGTCATGAGGTGCTCAGCCTCGGGTTCGTAGAGTACCTCGTGGACGACTGTTGGACCCGTGACTGGGTCAGCGCCGCGGTGGCCACGCACCACCGGCCGCTCGCCGGTATCGGGGAAGGGCAAAAGGACTCGCTCAGCCTTTCGTACGGCAAACTTCGGCTGGACGAGTTCGCCGAGGAGATCGGTGATGTCGGCTCCGGTGCGGCGGTGGAGCTGCTCGGTTGGCTCGCACGTACGGCGGGCCTCCCCGGTACCGATGTGGTGGATGTCGATGTGGTCGCCCGCGCGCACACCGCGCTCGACCGCCTCCTAACGCGATGGGATCCGGTCTGTCTGGTGATCGGCCTGTCTGCGGTACTTCTGCAGGGAGCCGTCACCCTGGCCGACCACCTATCCTCTGCGCACGGGCAGCTGCACAGCGTGCAGCCGGTCAACGCAGGTTTCCGCAACACCTTGGTGGCGGACCTGAGGTCCCGCAGCCGCGGGATCCGTGCGCACCAACACCTTGCGGCGCGCGTCGATGGACATATGATCCTGCGCGCACCAACGGGCAGCGGCAAGACCGAGGGCGGTCTCCTCTGGGCCGCAACACAGGTTGAGCGTATTGGTGCCGAAAGGGGTTGCGTGCCAAGGCTGTTCTACACCCTGCCCTACCTCGCATCCATCAACGCCATGGCCGAACGCCTGTCCCGAGGGCTCGACCGCGACATGGTCGGGGTGGCCCACTCGCGCGCCGGCTCGTACCACCTCGCCATGGCGATCGAGCCGGAAGACCGGCTTGACGATGGCCCACGCGGCCGCGACCGGATCGTCGCCGCCGCGCACAAGGCCGTCTCTCGGGAGGCGGCCACCCGTCTGTTCCGGGAGACGGTCCGGGTAGGTACGCCGTACCAGCTGCTCCGTGGCGCACTGGCGGGACCGGTGCACGCCAGCGTACTGCTCGACACCGCCAACTCTGCCTTCCTCCTCGACGAGCTGCACGCCTACGACACCCGCAGGCTCGGGTTCATCCTGGCCGCGATGGGAGTCTGGGAAAAGCTGGGCGGCAGCATCGGCGTACTCTCCGCGACGATGTCCGAGGCGCTCATCGACCTCATCCGCGACTCGTTGGAGGGTGAGGTCGGCGTCATCGACGGGCACGGTTCCGACCAGGCGGCTAGGCATCGGGTATCGCTCAACGAGGACCACCTCACCGACGAGCGTACCGTCGCCGAGATCCGCAGCCGGCTGGTCCAGGGCCACTCGGTCCTGGTGGTGGCGAACAACGTCGCCTACGCGCAGGAGCTGTTCGCCGCCCTGGCGCCCACGGCCGAAAGCATGCACGGGCCACAGGGGGCTCATCTGCTTCACTCCCGGTTCAAGCGAGGGGACCGCAGTGCGGTCGAAGACGGCATCACCAAGCGGTACGGCACCTCAGCCACGCCGCGCCTGGGCGGACTCCTCGTCGGTACCCAGACAGTTGAGGTATCCCTCGACCTCGACTTCGACGTCCTGTTCACCTCAGGAGCGCCGCTGGAGGCGCTGCTGCAACGGTTCGGCCGGGTCAACCGGCTGGGTACGCGTCCTCCGGCGGACGTGGTCGTCTGTCAGCCGGAGTACCGGCGCCGCGATGGTATCGAGTACGCCGACGGCGTATACCCGGCCGAGCCCACCCGCCATGCCTGGCGGATCCTGCGCCGACACCACGGTCAGCCGGTGAACGAACGCGCCACGGTGGACTGGGTGAACGAGGTCTACTCCGGTGGCTGGGGCCAGACGTGGCGCGACGACGTCCAGCGCCACAGGAAGGAGTTCGCGGAGGCGTTCCTCACCTTCACGGCGCCGTTCGACGACCGTAGCGGGCACGAGGACACCTTCGACCGGCTCTTCGAGGGGAAGGAGGCGGTGCTGGCCCGCGACATCGACAGGTACGGGTCGGCGTTGGCGGAGGCACCCGGTCGTGCCGGCCGGCTGCTCGCCGAGGACCTGCTGATCCCGTTGCCCCACCACGCGACCACCACGTTCGACCCGCAACGACGGGTGAACGTGGTCGACGCCGAGTACGACAGCCGAACAGGACTCGGTCCGGTACGTGCGGCGGGACCGCGTACAGGTGCGTCCTCCCGGTTTCTCGCCGGGGAGATCCTGTGATGGACCCGGACGATGTCGGTGGAGTCCACATCAAGTACCTGTACCACTGCTGCCGTCAGCTCTGGCTGTTCGCTCGCGGGTTCCGTCCGGAAGGGCACAGCGCGCTGGTCCAGTACGGTGAGGCAGTCCACGAGACCCGGTACGACCGCTACCGGGAGGTCGACCTGGGCGCCGCGCGTCTGGACAACCTCGACGGCGATGGATGGGTCCACGAGGTTAAGTCGGCGCGTTCCCCGAGCGCAGCAGACGAGGCCCAGGCCGTGCACTACTGCTACCGGCTGGACAACCTCGGTGTTCCTGTCCGGGGTGGAGTCCTGCACTACCCGGCGACGCGCCGAACCGTACGGATGGTCTTCGACCCACAACGCCGCCGCCAAGCGGAATCCGATATTGCGACCGTGCTCGATACGATCTCGCAGCCGACGGCACCCGAGCGGATCGAACGGCGTCGCTGCACTGGCTGTAGCTTCAGTGACTACTGTTGGAGCGAGTGAACCATGCCCGAGGCTGCCCGAACCTACTGGCTCACTAACCCTTGCCGCATTCGCCGTAAAGACCGGTCGCTGCTCATAGAACGCGAGAACGGTACCAACGTCCACATTCCCATCACCGACGTCCGCGACCTCGTTGCCGCCGCGCCCGTCGACATCAACACCGCGGCGATCTCGCTGCTGAACCAGCACCGCATCGACATACACATTCTCGGCCATTTCGGGGACTACGCGGGATCCCTGCTCACCGCAGAAAACCATACGTCAGGTGAAACTGTGCTCGCCCAGGCCAGGCTCGCCGACTCCGCCGCTGGCCGACTCCGGATCGCCGGTCAGATCGTCAAGGCATGCGCCTTCAACGTACGCCGCGTCACGGACCGCAAACTGCTCGACCGCCCGTACCGCGTGCTCGTCGAGGCCGTCGCGACGGCCGAAGACCGAGACGAACTCATGGGTATCGAAGGAAACTTCCGCCGCACCGCGTGGGCCGTCGTCGACACGAAGCTTCCCGACTGGCTGCAGCTGGGCGGTCGCAGCCGCCGACCGCCCAAGAACGCCGGAAACGCCTTCATCAGCTACGTCAACAGCATCGTCTATGCCCGAGTCCTCACTGCGATCCGGCTCACCCCGCTACACAGCCGGATCGGGTTCCTCCACGCCACGATGCATCGTCACCGCCACTCGCTTGCCCTGGACCTCGCCGAGGTATTCAAACCGCTCTTCGCCGAACGCCTTCTCCTTCGCCTGGCGGCTCGTCACCAGCTCGAACTACACCACTTCGACAGCGACCTCAACCAAGCCACGCTCAGCGCAACCGGACGCGCCCTCGTCATCCAGACGGTCCGGGACGAGCTGGCCACCACCGTCCAACATCGGGCACTCAACCGGCCGGTTACCTACGACGAACTGCTGTACCTCGAAGCGTTGAAGCTGACCCGCGCCTGCCTGGATGGGGCTCCGTACAAGCCCTTCCAGATCTGGTGGTGACCGTGAATGTCATAGTGGTATACGACACCGCGGCCGAACGCAACCCGCGGATCCTCGGGCTCTGCCGCAGGTATCTCCACCATGTGCAGCGCAGCGTCTTTGAAGGCAGCCTCAGCGCCGCTCAACTCCAGCGATTTCAGCACGAGGTCCGGTCGGTTATCGTTGACAGCTACGATCATGTCCTCATTTACACGCTTCCGCCTGGCGTTGAGCCCCGGCGTATCGACATCGGAACCGGCGAACCGGCACCCTCCAACGTTCTGTGACCTATGTGCAAAGACGACGATGGTGCAGCGCGACACGCTCGCAGGGTGCACAACCGGCGGATCGCTGCAGAAGAGCGACGAACAGGCCCCCCAAAAGGCAGCTTGAGCTGCACCGTTACCATCGGGCAACGGTTCGCGCCCAACGCGAACTGGTTGCTGTACGCCTGGGTCCTCATCAGCCCTACGAGGGTTCGCAACGTCATGCTGGCACCTTGCAGTAGCCGCGGTGTTCGGGGTCCTCATCAGCCCTACGAGGGTTCGCAACGCCGGAGATAGCCCCGTCGCCCGACTTCCCGGCCAACATGGTCCTCATCAGCCCTACGAGGGTTCGCAACTACCAGGCGGTCACGTCCAGCAGCGAGCCCGGGTACCGGTCCTCACCAGCCCTACGAGGGTTCGCAACACGGACGGGTGTAGCCGCTTCAGCGCCGTGATGGTGGTCCTCATCAGCCCTACGAGGGTTCGCAACTTCGTGAAGAGATCCACGGTCTACCTCAGCCGCCGTGTCCTCATCAGCCCTACGAGGGTTCGCAACGTGTACCGGCCGTGCAGGTGGCCGACGATGAGGTTCTCGAGTCCTCATCAGCCCTACGAGGGTTCGCAACATGGACACCTCAGGCTGGAATACCCCCCCGACGTGGTCCTCATCAGCCCTACGAGGGTTCGCAACGCGATCTCCCTGGCCGTTGGTGGGGATGTCGGGTACGAGTCCTCATCAGCCCTACGAGGGTTCGCAACGTGATGTAGCGCCAGTCGGTGACCGCGAGGTGCTCGCGTCCTCATCAGCCCTACGAGGGTTCGCAACGTATTCATGCCGACCACGGCCCTTGCGGCGGTTCGCTAGTCCTCATCAGCCCTACGAGGGTTCGCAACACGCTGACCTAGCGTCGCAAGGGTTGTGGGACTGGTGCCGTCCTCATCAGCCCTACGAGGGTTCGCAACGTGGATGTGTTCCAGTCCGACGAGCGCATGAACAGCCGGTCCTCATCAGCCCTACGAGGGTTCGCAACACGACGAGGCGATCCAGTCCGGCGAAAACCTGCTCCTGTCCTCATCAGCCCTACGAGGGTTCGCAACATGGACTGGGTGGGTACGCCGAGGACTTCGGTCAGGCGTCCTCATCAGCCCTACGAGGGTTCGCAACTCAACGGCATGGCGCCCGACTGGCCGGCCGCTGTCCTCATCAGCCCTACGAGGGTTCGCAACGTTTCGTGCCTGGGGTCATGGTGCCGATGATCTGGTCCTCATCAGCCCTACGAGGGTTCGCAACAGGAAGCGGATCGGTCTGCCGAGTGCGGACGCATACTGTCCTCATCAGCCCTACGAGGGTTCGCAACGCGTACAGCACCACCACATCCCGGCGGGTCAGCAACTCGGGTCCTCATCAGCCCTACGAGGGTTCGCAACACCCTGAGCGAAACCGGGCACTGATCGCTGAGCGCCGTCCTCATCAGCCCTACGAGGGTTCGCAACACAAATGTCACTGCAGAAGATGCGCTTACGGTGCGCGTCCTCATCAGCCCTACGAGGGTTCGCAACGCAGGGCAGCGGTCGGAGCAGCCAGTCGCGGGCCTGCTGTCCTCATCAGCCCTACGAGGGTTCGCAACATCGCATGGACTTCCCCGTTGCCATCCGGGTTGTGGTCGTCCTCATCAGCCCTACGAGGGGTTCGCAACTGCCCACAAACGCGAGGTAGAAGAGGAACACAACCAGGTCCTCATTAGCCCTACGAGGGTTCGCAACGTGCTGTAGACGTTGATGCGGCTCACGGTGGGCTCCTGTCCTCA
>WNGR01001015.1_pt1 | contig 32620 bp, 28 predicted proteins | sample 5407581 | NCBI WGS metagenome assembly WNGR01 (sample SAMN13153383, study PRJNA577476) | soil metagenome | isolation source: 80 cm soil or saprolite under Garry oak tree replicate 2 | place: USA:California | collected 2016-06-15
CAGCAGCGGCTCGAGGCGCAGCGGCAGCTCACCGAGCAGAACGAGAGGCTGCGCAAGCTCGACGAGGCCAGGAACCAGTTCCTGGCCATCGTGTCGCACGAGCTGCGCACGCCGCTGACGTCGATCGTCTCGTTCAGCGAGCTGATCAAGGGCGAGGCCGACGGGCTCACCCCGGAGGGGGTCAGGTTCCTGGACATCATCGAGCGCAACGCCGACCGGCTGCACCGGCTGGTCGGTGACCTGCTCATGCTGGACCGGCTGGAGGCCGGCGCGCTGCCGCTGGACCTGGCCCCGGTCTCGGTCGCCGACCTGGCCGCCGAGGCGGTCAGATCGGCCGCGCCCGGTGCCGCCAAGCAGGGCATCGCGATCGAGATCAGCACCGGGGAAGGGCCGCTCGTGGCCGCCGACCACCGCCGGCTGATGCAGGTGCTGGACAACCTGATCGCGAACGCGGTCAAGTTCTCGCACCGGAACCGGCGGGTGCTGGTCACGGCCGACTACCACGGCGGCCAGTGGCGGATCGACGTGACCGACACCGGCATCGGGATCCCGCCGGAGGAGGCCGGGCAGCTGTTCAGCCGGTTCGTCCGGGCCTCCAACGCGCGCACCGCCGGGCTGCCAGGCACCGGCCTGGGCCTGTCCGTCGTCAAGGTGCTCACCGAGATGCACGGCGGGCACGTGGAGGTGGACAGCACCCTGGGCCGCGGCAGCACGTTCAGCGTCTACCTGCCGGGGGGCGGATGATGAAAGGCCGGGTGCTGGTGATCGAGGACGACCAGGACATCTCCCTGGGCATCCGGACCGTGCTGGGCAGGCAGGGCCTGGAGGTGGACAGCTCATCCGACGGGAAGCAGGGCCTGCGCGCCTTCCACCTGGCCCGGCCGGAACCCTTCGACCTGGTCGTGCTCGATATCGGGCTGCCGTCGATGGACGGGTGGGCCGTGCTGGAGCGCATCCGCGACCTGAGCGACGTGCCCGTGCTCATCCTGACCGCGCACGGCCAGGAGGGCGACAAGGTCAGAGGGCTCCACGGCGGTGCCGATGACTACCTGACCAAACCGTTCGGCAACCGTGAACTGGCCGCCCGGGTCGAGGCGCTGCTCCGCCGGCCCCGGGCCGGGCAGCCGCGGGCCGAGGTCTACGACGACGGCCGCCTGCTGGTCAGCCTCACCGCCCGCGAGGTCAGCGTGGGCGGCACGCCGGTCACGCTGACCCCGACCGAGTTCCGCCTGCTGTCCGCGCTGATCCGGCATCCGGGCCAGACCCTCACCCCCGACCAGCTGCTGAAGCTGGCCTGGAACGACCCGCTCGGGGTGGGTCCGGACCGGGTGAAGTTCGGCGTCATGCGGCTGCGCCGCAAACTCGGCCAGGACGCCGGGGAACCCGGCGCGGCCATCGAGGCGGTCCGCGGGTTCGGCTATAAGTATGTTCCTCCTGGTTGATCCGCAACTGTCCTGCACCGGAACCGCAACGCCGGCAGCCAGCCCGGTCGGGAAGATTGGCGGCATGGTTGAGGTCACACGCGCGCGGATCCTGGTCGTCGAGGACGACCCGGAAGCAGCCCTGTTCCTGGTGCACGTGCTGGCCAACCGGTGCCGGTTCGAGGTCATCCACACCGCCGACCCGGTGACGGCGCTCCGGCTGGCCGCCGGCGAGCACTGGGACCTGGTGGTCACCGACCTGGATATGCCCGGCATGACCGGCCTGGAGCTGCTGGGCGCGCTGCGCCAGCTGGCGCCCGCGCTGCCGGTCGCGGTGGTGAGCGCGCACGTCCTGGACGGGGCGCCGGCCGGGCTGCTCGGGCCCGCGGACCGCTACCTGGAGAAGCCGCTGCGGGTGGACCAGCTCATCGCGACCGCGACCGCGCTGATCGGCGGGGGACGGCCTTTATCAGATGATCTACGTCGCGGTAACCTGCGGGCGTGGCTATAGAAATCGCGGGAGCCGGGGCGGTCGTCACCGGCGCGGGCGCGGGGATCGGACGGGCCCTGGCCCGCGGGCTGGCCGCGGCGGGCGCCCGGGTGGTGGTCAACGACCTGAACTTCGAGGCCGCGACGGCGGTGGCCAAGGAGATCGGCGGGTACCCCGCGCCCGGCGACGCGGCCACCGAGCCGGGGGTGACCGCGCTCATCGCCACCGCCCGCGATTGCCTGGGCGAGATCGACATCTACTGCTCCAACGCCGGCATCGCGGTCGGGGCGGGCCCGGACGCGCCGGAGGAGGCCTGGCAGCAGTCCTGGGAGGTCAACCTGATGGCCCACGTCCGGGCCTCGCGTGAGCTGCTGCCGGCCTGGCTGGAGCGTGGCCGCGGCTGCTTCGTGGTGACCGCGTCCGCGGCCGGGCTGCTCACCATGCTGGGCACGGCCACCTACTCGGTGACCAAGCACGCCGCCGAGTCCTACGCCGAGTGGCTCGCCGCCACCTACGGGCACCGCGGCCTGGTGGTGCACTGCATCTGCCCGCAGGGGGTGCGGACGAACATGCTGGCCCAGTCCGGCGAGGCCGGGAAGGTGGTGCTGCAGGACGCGGCGATCGAGCCCGAGCAGGTCGCCGAGGCGCTGCTCGCGGGCCTGGCGGCGGGCACGTTCCTCATCCTGCCGCACCCGGAGGTACACGGGTACTACCAGATGCGGGCGGCCAACCCGGATAGGTGGCTAGCCGGGATGAACCGGATGCAGCAGCGGATCGAAGAGGTTGAGCGAGGTATGGCATGAGGGCTTGGCAGGTGCCCGAGCTGGGCGAGCCGCGGGACGTGCTGACGCTGGCCGACGTCCCCGACCCGGTGCCCGGTACCGGCCAGGTGCTGGTGCGGGTGCTCGGCGCCGCGGCGAACTTCCCCGACGTGCTCATGTGCCGGGGCGGCTACCAGGTCCGCCCGCCGCTGCCGTTCACCCCGGGCGTCGAGCTGTGCGGCGAGGTCGTGGCGGCCGGCCCGGGGGTGACCGGGGTCGCGCCGGGCGACCGGCTCATCGGCGGCCCAGTGGGCGGCACTGCCGGCGGCGCCTTCGCCGAGCTGACGCTGATGAACGCGGCCAGCGCGCTGCCCGCCCCGCCCGGCCTGGACGACGCCGAGGCGGGCGCGTTCTTCATCACGTACCAGACCGGGTGGTTCGGGCTGCACCGGCGGGCCCGGCTGGCGGCCGGCGAGACCCTGCTGGTGCACGCCGCCGCGGGCGGCGTCGGCAGCGGCGCGGTCCAGCTGGGCAAGGCGGCCGGGGCCCGGGTCATCGGGGTGACCGGCGGCGAGCAGAAGGCCGAGGTGGCCCGCTCCCTCGGCGCGGACGTGGTGATCGACCGGAACACCCAGGACTTCGTCGAGGTGGTCAAGGAGGTCACCGAGGGACGCGGCGCCGACGTGGTCTACGACCCGGTCGGCGGCGACACGTACGCCCGTTCCACCAAGTGCATCGCGTTCGAGGGCCGGATCCTGATCATCGGCTTCGCCGGCGGCCAGATCCAGTCGGCCGCGCTGAACCACGCGCTGGTCAAGAACTACTCGATCGTGGGCCTGCACTGGGGCCTGTACCAGAGCAAGAACCCCCAGCTGATCAAGGACTGCCACGCCCAGCTGACCAAGATGGTGGCGGACGGCGCCATCCGGCCGCTGGTCAGCGAGCGGCTCGGGCTGGACGAGGTACCCGCCGGGGTGCAGCGGCTGGCCGACGGGGGCACGGTAGGCCGGGTTGTCTTCGTCCCCTGAAGTTGGCGGGGTCGATTCTTCGCTCACGGCGCGCTGCCGGTTCCGCAGGTGACGATCCTTCAGGCCGAACGGGTCGCGGCTTTGTTCGGCCTCACGGTGCGCCGTGTTCATGGTCAACTCGGGATCCGAGGCGGTCGACCTGCGTTCTGACGCAGTGAAAGCCCGGTTCCAGTGCGTCCGGCAGCGGGCCGAGCTAGCTGGCGCTCTCCGGCCAGTTGTCTGGATAGGTGTAGGTCGAGGTGAAGCCGTTCCTGGTCTCGGTCATCTTGGTGAACCGCCCGTTTACCGGGGCGGACAGCGTGACCGTGGTGGGGACCAGGCTGGGCGGCGCCTGAGCGCAGTTCGGGTTGCAGCTGTCGATGTCGGAGGTGCCCTGGCCGCTGGCCCCGCTGGCCGTCCAGGATGACCACGTGATCTTGGTGACCACGTTCGTCGCGTCGCCGCTGTAGGCGATCTCGGTCGGCTTCATCCCGGTGTAGCCGCCCACGGTGAGCACCGGAAGCTGGGCCGGACCAGTGATGGCAGGAGTGCTGGCGGGGGTGCTGACCGGGGTGGCCGGCGGGGTGCTGGCGGGGGCGCCGGGCGCCGTGCTGCTCGCGGCGGGGGTCGTGGGCGTGGTCGCGGCGCTGCTCGCGGGCTGGGCCGGGCTGGCCGGCGCGGTGGTGCTGGCGCCGGGCGCCGCGTGGCCGGCGGGCTTGCCGGCCAGGGCGAGGCCGAGCGCGGTGCCGCCCGCCGCCAGCACGAAGGCCAGGGTCAGCACGACCGGGAGCAGGGCGGTGCGGCGGCGGGAGGGCTTGGGTCCCGGTCCGCGGGGCCCGGTCGGGCCGGGTGCGGCCCCCATCGGGCCGGTCGCGGACGGGTGCCAGGTCTGGGCTAGCACGGTCTGGGTGGGATTCTCGTACCGGGCACCGGCTCCGGTCAGCTGAGCATTCGTCAGCTCGGCCAGCAGTTGCGGCGCGGTGGGCCGGGCCCGCGGGTCCTTGGCCAGGGCGGCCTCGACCAGCGGGCGCAGGCCCGGCGGCACCGCGCTGATGTCGGGGGCGGCGTGCATGATCCGGTACATGATGGCGTCGGAGGGCCCGGTTCCGAACGGCGCTTTCCCGGCGGCCGCGAAGGCCACCGTGACGGCCCAGGTGAAGATGTCCGCCGCCGTCCCGGCCCGGCCCGTGATCTGCTCGGGCGCCATGAAGCCGGCCGAGCCGACCGTGATGCCCGTCCTGGTCAGGCTGGTCGTGTCCAGCGCCTGGGCGATGCCGAAGTCGATGACCTTCGGCCCGGCCGCGGTGAGCAGCACGTTGGAGGGCTTCAGGTCCCGGTGCACGATCCCGGCCGCGTGGATCGCGGTCAGCGCCTCGGCGAGCCCGGTGGCCAGGCCGTACAGCATCTGGGGGTCGAGCGGCCCGCGCGCGTCGACGTACTCGGACAGCGAGGGGCCATCGGCGTACTCGGTGACCAGGAACGGCTTCGGCGCCTCGGTGTCGGCCTCGATCACCCGGACCGTGCACATGCCCTGGATCCTGGTCAGCGCGGTCACCTCGCGGCCGAACCTGGTCCGGAACTCCGGGTTGTCGGCCAGTTCCGGGCGCAGCACCTTGACCGCGACCGGCTGGCCATCCCGGGTCTCGGCCAGGTAGACGACGCCCATCCCGCCCGCACCCAGCCGGGCCACCAGCCGGTACCCGCCGACCCGCGGCGGATCCGTCTGCTGCAACGGCGCACGCGCCACCAGGGCCCCCCTTTCGCGACCCCTGCATGGTAGCCGCTGAGTCAGCTCCTGACGCGGCGTTCCCGGCCGCCCCGGATGGTCATCCAGGCCAGGGCGATGGCGACCAGATAGCCGGCCGTGGCGACCAGGAGCGGGACGTGCAGGCTGAGCGCGTGTCCCCGGCCCAGCAGGGAGCCGAGCACGGCCACGCCGAGCGCGCCGCCGGACTGCCGGGCGGCGTTCAGGACCCCGCTGGCCACGCCCGCGTGCTCCGCGCCCGCGGCGCCAACCACCGCTGCCGTCATGGCCGGCATGGCCAGCGAGATCAGGCCGATCAGCAGCGAGCCGGCCCCGGTGAACACGCTGCTCGGCAGCAGCAGCCCGGTGGCCAGCACCGACGCGTGCCGCGCCTGCTGCAGGTAGAAGGACAGGCAGAGCAGCGTCCCGTACAGCACCAGGTTGAAGATCATCCCGACGCCGGTGGCGCCTCTCAGCTCCCGGGACCGGAACAGCGTCAGCGACAGGAGCGGGTGCGGGTGGCGGCGTTCGGCGCGGACGAAGAGCGAGCCGGTGACCAGGGCCGCGGCTAGCAGCGCGCCGGGCAGCGGGGCGAGCCAGCCCTGCTCCCCCGCGGTGATGAAGCTCGCGGTGAGCGCTGAAGGATGATGCTGACCGTGGGGCCTGTGGGGCGTTAGAGCGCACTGGATCCGGGGTTTCATGACGTTCCAGCTGGGGGGCGGCGCGGCGGACTTGGTATCAATGAGCACAGCCGTACCATGAGGCGCCTGGGTCGCGGGTATGGGTAGGGCCGACTCGAAAACGTCGTATCAAAGGGCTCGCGCGGCTCTCTGGACAACTGGCGAGTCACGATCGCAGGGGAGGGCGCATGACTGAGACAATCGCGGCCGGATCGGCGGCAGGCCCGGACGAGCTGCCGGATCAAGTCAATACCGGGCAAGCCGGCGCGATGGCCGACCTGAGACGCACCGGGATCCACCCGGACTTCTGGTATCCGGTGGCCGTATCGGCGAGCGTGCGGAAAAAGAAGACGTTTGCAGCGCAGTTCGCGGGCGAGCGGATCGCGCTGTACCGCGGCGAGAGCGGCACGGTCTACGCGCTGGAGGACCGGTGCGCCCACCGCCAGGTGCCGCTGAGCATGGGCGTCGTAGAGGGCGACCTGCTGCGCTGCTGCTACCACGCCTGGGCCTACCGGGGGAACGGCCGCATCTCGCAGATTCCGTACCTGCCCAAGGGCGTCAGCCGGCCGCCGCGGGGGGTCCGCTCCTATCCGGTGCGCGAGGCCTACGGCCTGGTGTTCGTCTTCCCCGGCGACCCGGAGAGGGCGGCCACGGCCGCCTTTCCCGAGCTGCCGGAGTTCGGTTCCGGCCGGCACAAGACGATGACGTTCTCGCGCACCGTCCGGTGCCACTACTCGTTCATGCACGAGAACCTGCTGGACATGAACCACCAGTTCCTGCACCGGGGCATCCTGGGCAAGATCCAGCCCAAGCTCCTCGGTTACGACAGCGACCCCCAGTCGGTGCAGGCCCGGTACCTGTTCACCCACGTCGGCGGGAAGAGGAACCGCGGCGCCAACCTGCTCGCGGCCGAGGGCATCGGCGGCAGCAAGTCGCCCGACGTCATCACGATCAAGACCGGGTACCCGTACCAGACTCTCCAGCTGGTGCCGGAAGACGCCGACCTTCCCGCGTTCTCGCTCTGGGTGGCCTACGTACCCGAGGATGCCGAGCAGCGCACCAACCACGTATACGGCCTGCTCATGATCGAGAAGCCGCCGATCCCGGGGGCCCTCCACCTGGCCTGGCCGTTCATCAGGCGGTTCACCGAGCGCGTGTTCGCCGAGGACCGGATGGCGGTCGAGGCCGAGCAGCGCGCCTGGGACGAGCAGGGCGAGGACTGGAACCGCGAGGTCTTCCCGCTGATCCTCGACGTCCGCGACGTGCTGCGCAGCAACGGCGTGCCGATCCGCTCCGGATCCGAGCTGTGCGGCGCCGCCCCGTTGTGTGGCTCGGCCGCCGGAGGCTGCCGCCCGGGGGGCGGGTCCATCACCCCGGGGTAGGGGTCATGGCGCGATGACGGTGGGGACCTCGAGGACCCGGCCGGTGACGTCGGGGGCGTCGGCGGAGAGCAGCGAGGCGACCAGGTCGGCGACCTCCGCGGCGGTGCCGAACCGGCGCAGTTCGATCGTTTCGGCCAGGTCGGCCCGGGTCCTCTCGGGCACGGGCGCGGCCAGGTAGCGGGCTCCGGCACCGGGACCGGGAGTCACGGCGTCGACGCTGATCCCGTACCGGCCGGCCTGCAGGGCCAGCGCCCGGGTGAACCCGGCCACGCCCGGCCGGGCCAGCGTGTCATGGCCGGAGGGGACGTGATCGTACTCACCGCAGACCGAGGACACCGTGACGATCCGGCCCGAGCGGCGGGCCATCATGGCGAACACCGCGGTGCGGCACAGGTGGAACACGCCGTCCAGGCTGGTGTCGATCACGGCCCGCCAGTCAGCCTCGGCGAGCCGCGCCAGCGGCTGTTCCCTGGTGATACCCGCGCAGCTGACCACCGCCTGGACCGGGCCGAGTTCCTCCTCGCTCAGCCGGAACCAGGAGCTCACCTCGGCGGCGTCGGTGATATCTACGTCGGTCCCGATCGCGTAGCCACCGAGTTCGAAGGCGTCCTTCTCCACCTCGCGGGCGGACGGCCCGTCGCCGTGATAGCTGAAACCGACATCCCAGCCGTCCGCGGCCAGCCGCCGCACGGTGGCCGCGCCGATACCGCGTGATCCGTCGCTGACCAGCGCGACCCGGCCCGGCCGGTAGATCGCCTGGCTCACCGCCGTCTCCCTCTGCCCGGGTCCCCCACCCTGTGATGTCAGGCATCGTAACGGCATTCCCGTTAGCCAGGTTAACGGGAGGTGAATAAGCGGTTCCGGCGTGTCGGCCGGGCCTTCCCCAGGCTGATCGGCGGTCCGATGGCATAGCCTGAACCGTGCAAATGCTACGGATCGGAACCCTGGGCTCGTCGCGGATATCCCAGCCCGCACTGATCGAGCCGGCCGACAGCGTGCCCGAGGTGACCGTGGCCGCGGTCGCGGCCCGCGACCTGGCCCGGGCCGAGGCCTACGCGCTGCGGCACGGCCTGGAGAGGGCCTACGGTTCCTACGAGGAGCTGCTGGCCGACCCGGACATCGACGCCGTCTACAACCCGCTGCCGAACTCGCTGCACGGGCCGTGGACGCTGCGCGCCATCGAGGCCGGCAAGCACGTGCTGTGCGAGAAGCCGTTCGCGTCGAACGCGGACGAGGCGGCGCAGGTGGCGCAGGCGGCTTCGGCCTCGGGGCTGGTCGTGATGGAGGCCATGCACTACCGCTACCACCCGCTGATCCAGCGGCTGACCGAGGTCGTGGGCGAGCTCGGGCCGGTGCGGCACATGCAGGCCTGGACGAGCTTCGCCATCGTCAACCCCGGCGACATCAGGTACGACTACGGCCTGGCCGGCGGGGCGCTGATGGACGGCGGCTGTTACGCGCTCGACTGCCTGCGGCTGCTCGGTGCCAGTGATGGGCACGGTGATGGGCACGGTGAGCCTTCGGTCACCGGGGCGCTGGCGGACCCGGTTGACTCCGGTGCGGTCCCGGAGGCGGCGGATCGCTCGCTGGCCGTCCGGCTGGCGTTCCCCGGCGGGGCGACGGGCTGGTTCGAGTCGTCCTTCACCAGGGACGGCGCGTTCCGGGCCGACGTGCACGTGATCTGCGAGGACGGGCTGGTCCACCTGGACAACTTCATCTTCCCGCTGCGCGGGCGGCTGACCGCGACCCGGAAAGGGACGGTCGTGGCCGACGAGCCGGGCGCCGGCGAATCGACCTACGTGTACCAGCTGCGCGCGTTCGCCGCCGCGATCGCCTCGGGTGAGCCGGTCCCGACGTCGGCGGCCAATGCCCTGGCGACCATGCGGCTGATCGACGACGCGTACCGCGCGGCCGGGCTGGCCCCGCGGCCGACGGACGGGCGGGCATGACCCCAGCGGGAGCGGACGCGGCACGGTTCGCGGCCGACCTGATCAGGATCGATACGACCAACCGGGGCGGCGGGGACGCGCGGGAGCGGCCGGCCGCGGAGTACGTGGCGGCACGGCTGGCCGAGGCGGGGCTTGAGCCGGTGCTGCTGGAGTCGGCGCCGGGACGGGCGAACGTGGTGGCGCGGATCGGCGGCGCCGGGGATCCCGGGTCCGGCGGGGCCAGGGCCGGGGCCGGGGCTGGGGTCGGGGCTGGGGTCGGGGCTGGGGCCCTCCTGCTGCACGGGCACTTGGACGTGGTCCCGGCCGACCCGGCGGACTGGTCGGTGCACCCGTTCTCCGGCGAGATACGCGACGGAGTCCTGTGGGGGCGCGGCGCGGTCGACATGAAGAACGCGGACGCGGTGCTGATCGCGCTGGCCGCCGAGTGGGCCCGCAGCGGCCGCCGGCCGCAGCGGGACATCGTGCTCGCGTTCACCGCGGACGAGGAGGACACGGCGGCGTTCGGCGCGCAGTGGCTGGTCGAACGGTACCCAGAGCTATTCGAGGGCTGCACCGAGGCCATCGGGGAGTCCGGGGCGTTCACCTTCCACGCCGGAGCGGGACAGCGGCTCTACCCGATCGCCTCGGCCGAGCGGGGCACCGCCTGGCTGAAGCTGACCGCGCGGGGCCGGGCCGGGCACGGCTCCAAGCCGAACACCGCGAACGCGGTGACCCGGCTGGCCGAGGCGGTGGCCAGGATCGGCGCGTACCAGTGGCCGGTCCGGCTGATCCCGACGGTGCGCGCCGCGGTCGAGGCCATCGCCGCCGCGGGCGGGACGCGGCTGCCGGACGGGGCGCTGGACGGGGGCCTGGGGGCGGAGGAGCTGCTCGGGTTGCTCGGGCCCGCGGGAGCGCTGGTGGCCGGGACCGTGCGCAACAGCGCCAACCCGACCATGCTGGCGGCGGGTTACAAGATCAACGTGATACCGGGCGAGGCGGTCGGCTTTGTGGACGGCCGGGTCCTGCCCGGCTTCTGCGATGAGTTCCGCGCCACCCTGGACGAGCTGACCGGACAGGACGTGACCTGGGAGTACGCGCACCAGGAGAGACCGCTGGAAGCACCGCTCGAGGCTCCGGTGATCGAGCGGATGGCACGGGCGCTGATGGTCGAGGACCCGGGCGCGGTCGTGGTGCCGTACTGCATGAGCGGCGGCACCGACGCCAAGCAGTTCTCCCGGCTCGGCATGACCTGCTACGGCTTCACCCCGCTGGTGCTGCCGGAAGGCTACGACTACTACGCCATGTTCCACGGCACCGACGAGCGCATCCCGCTGTCCGCTCTCGAGGCGAGCGTCAGGATCATGGACCGGTTCCTCGCGGCCGCGGATGTCTGATCAAGAAATTTTCTGATCTTTTTTGTCCGGACGTTTCCGCAGGTCAGGGCGCTGGTTCCGGCTGTTACGGGTCCGGCGGGCCGGGGTGAGCTGGCATTTTGCCGCGTGATCTGGGCATGGCTCCTGCTGTCTGGTGACGGGCAGGCAGGAGGTCGTCGATGACCGTAGTTGACATACCGTCCGGCGCGCGCACGGCGGAGACATGGCTCGGCGGGCGCTTCAGGCTAGACGAGCGGATAAGCCTGGACGACCAGGTCAGCGGGTTCTCGGGTTCGTGCGGCTCCTCGCGGAAGGCGCGCGGCCTTTCTTTGTGGAAGGCCACCGACCAGCTGCTCAACCGTCCGGTGACCATCTACCTGCTGCCCCGGGGACCGGTCCCGAGCGCGGTGACCGACGCGGTACGTTCGGCCGCCAAGGTATCCGACCCGCGGCTGGCCACCATCTACGACACCGACTTCGACCAGGAGTGCCCGTACATCGTGGCCGAGTGGACGCCCGGGACGCACCTGGAGGACCTGGTGCTTTCCGGCCTGCCGCATCCGGCCCTGGCGGCCGCCATGATCGCGGACGCGGCCGACGCGATTGCCGTCGCGCACCGGGCCGGCCGGCCGCACCTGCGGCTCACCCCGCGCTCGATGCGCTGGGACAACGGCAGCGGCCTCAAGATCACCGGCCTCGGGCTGGATGACGCGCTCTGCGGCAGCACCGCCGGGAACCCGCCCCCAGCGGACGGCACTGCGGACGGCACAGCGGCCGACACCGCGGCGCTGGCCCGGATGCTGTACGCGCTGCTCACCGGGTACTGGCCCGGCGACGAGCCCACTGCGCTGCCGCCCGCGCCCCGGCACAAGGGGAACGTGTGCACGCCGCGCCAGATCCGCGCCGGCGTGCCCGCCATGCTGGACGCCATCGCCTACCGCGGCTTGCAGGGGCAGGCCGCCGACGCCCCGCTGCGACCGCAGACCCCGGCCGGGATGGCCATGGCCCTGAGCATGCTGCAGCGGCCGTCCTACCAGCTGGAACGGCTGGAGAGCGGGCCCGTCGTCCGGCCCGGCGGGCCCGGCGGCCAGCAGCGGGCGCGGCACGCCAGGGCCAGGACCGGCTCCCGGCTGCGCACGACGCTTCTGCGCCCCGCGGTCTAGGTCACGCGGGGCCTAGGCGTCGCCGCGGAGCTCTTCGGCGCGGGCTAGGGCGTCGGCCAGGTCGCCGGTCAGGCAGTTCCCGGAGGCCAGCACCTCGGTGACCCGGGCGGCCACGTGCCCGGCCAGTTCGCGCGCGGCGTCCGGCTCCTGGCCGGCCAGGTCTTCGACCTCGTCGAGGAGGTCTTCCAGCTCGCCGGTGTCGGGATACCAGCCGTCGTCCGGGTCGCAGTCGGCGGCTTCGGCGGCCAGCCCGGCGAGGACGTCATCGAGCCCGGCGCGCAGCCCGGCGGCCGGGTCGGGACCGGCGCGGACCCAGGTGAGCACGGCAGCGACCGCGTGCGGGCACGGCGCCCCTTCCTGATACGGGGCCGGGCAGGCGCAGCGCGCGTCCAGGCCGAACGGATTGACCCGCACGCTGACCTCGATGCCGTCCACGATCGCCTCGATCTGCGGCCCGACCGCGGAAAACCCCGCCACCTTGTCCGCCAGCGTCACGGCCTGCGCGAAGACGGCCTCGCCGGTGGCCGTGCGCAGTGACTCCTCGGTAACCTCGACCTGTGCCATCCGCCGTCATCCCGGGGTGAGCAGATGGCGGATCTGGTCCTGGCCCAGCGCCAGCAGCAGCGTGGGCAGCCGCGGGCCGGTGTCCTTCCCGATCAGCAGCTGGTAGAGCAGGATGAACCAGGTCCGCTGGGCCGCCTTCAGCTCCGGCGTCCGCGGGGCATCCAGCGGCAGGTCGCGCAGCAGCTTCGGAATACCGTACAGCAGGGTGGTGAGACCGTTCAGGGACCAGTCATCGCCCATCCGTTCGGTCAAAAGCTTGAGCGCGCAGCGTTCCTCCTCGCTCAGCCCGGCCAGCCGGTCCGTGTCCGGCTCGCGGCGGACCTGGGTCCGGTCGGCGGGGTCCATGTACCCGGCCACCCAGGCCTGCGCGCAGTCCAGCCGGGGCCGGACCTCGTCCAGCGAGGCGACCGGGTCCTGGTTGGTCAGGTCCTGCAGGATGCGCAGGATCTGGGCCTGGTCGCCGGCCGTGATATCCGTCACCGAGGCCAGCGTCCGGAACGGCAGCGGCCGCGGCGTGACCGGCAGCGGGCCCTCGGCGGTCCCGGCCGCGCGGCCGTACACGGCCCGGGCCGGCGCGTCAGCGGTGCCGTCGGCGACCTTGCGGCTCAGCGCGTCCCACTCGTCGTAGACCCGGCCCACCTCCTGGTCGAAGGCCAGGGTGATGGACTGCTCCGGACGGCGCCGGGCGTACAGCCAGCGGACCAGCGGGGCCTCGAAGATCTCCAGGGCGTCCGCCGGGGTGGGCGCGCCGCCGGCCGAGCCGCTCATCTTGGACGAGCCGCCGGTCGTGCCGACGAAGGAGTACCCGAAGTGCAGCGGCATCTCGCCGCCGAAGATCTCCGTCACCAGTTCGCCGCCGACGGTGAAGCTGGAGCCGGGCGAGGCGTGGTCGACCCCGGCGGGCTCGAACGTCACATGCTCGTAGGCCCAGCGCATCGGCCAGTCGACCTTCCAGGCCAGCTTCCCGGCTACCTCGGCGATCGGCACCGGGCCCACCTGCGCCCCGCAGGCGCAGGTGTAGGTGATCTGGGTGGTCTCGTCGTCGAAGCCGGTGACCGTGGTGTCGTCGCGCCCGCAGACGGCGCAGTAGGGCTTGAACGGGTAGTAGGCCCTGGTGCCCGCGTTGCGCGGGTCGTCGTCATCGGGATCAGCGTTCCGCTTGGTCTGGTACCTGGCCAGCACCGCGCTGATGTCGGCCCGGCGCCGCATGGCGGTGATGATCTGCCCGGTGTAGGCGCCGGAGGTGTACATCTGGGTCTGGCTGATCTCGGTGACCAGGACGGCGAGCCGGGCCAGCGACTCGCGCAACGGCTCCTTGAAGTGCTCGGCCCAGTTCTCGTGCCGGCCGCAGGGGTCGGGCACCGCGGTCAGCGGACGCCCGATGTGCTCGGCGAACGACTCGGGGAAACCGGCCGGAACCCGGCGCAGCCGGTCGTAGTCGTCCCAGGACAAGATGTGCCTGCCGGGTACGCCCTGCTTGCGGACCTCGTCCGCGACCAGGTGCGGCACCATCAGCTCGCGCAGGTTCCCCAGGTGCACCGGCCCGGACGGGCTGATCCCCGACGCGCACGTCGGCACCTCGCCGGGATGCCTGCGTTCGGCTTCGGCACGCACCTCGCCGGCTGTGCGCACCACCCAGTCATCGGCCACAGCCACGGGACAGGACACCTCCATCGTCTTTCCGCAGCCATCAGCGTACCGGTCCGGGCGGGTCAGCCGAGCGCCATGAAACCCCGGATCCAGTGCGTTCCAACGCAGTGAGAGTCCGGTTTCACTGCGGCGGTGCGGCTTTCGCTGCGCGGCTTTCGCTGCGGCGGGGCGGCGGGCTACAGCTTGCCGCGGTTCCTGGAGGACAGGATGATCTGGCTCACCAGGTAGGTGCTCAGGCCGAGCTTCTGCGCGATCTCGTCCGGCCGCCGTCCTTGCTCGTTGTAGAGCAACGCGAGTTTCTCCTGGGACTTGGACCACGGCCGGCGCGGGGCCGGCCGGGACGGCGCCGGGCGCGGCTGGGCCGGGCGCGGCTGGGCCGGGCGGTCGCGGCGGGTGGGTGGAAGCGTCGCTGTCGCGGAGGCCGGGCTTCCGGTCTGGGCGGGGCTTCCGGTCTGGGCCGGGCTGCCGGGCTGGGGGGCCACGGAGGTGCCGAACGAGCCACGGCGCTGGTCGTGGAACTTGCCGCGGGCGAGTTCGTCCCGGGTTTCGTCATCGAGGAGCAGGTACTGCTCGGCCGACTTGTTCACCCCGACGGCCACCATGGTCAGGCCCTTGAGATTCTTCTCCTGGCACTCGGGTGCCATGCAGTAGTCGTATTTCTCCGCCCGTTCGGGATGCAGTTCGCTCCCGCATGTAACGCACTGGGCCACTATTCTCTTCTCGTTCCAACGCCTGCGTAATGCCGCTTATTGAAACACCGTGCCGGGTCCTGCTGTTCCAGGGATCAGGCGGGTGGGCGGGACGTGAGCAGGTCGAGGTCTCGCTCGGCGTACAGGCGGTGCTCCCACTCCTCGGTGAGGATAGCCTGCAGGCAGCGGCGCACCGGGTAGCTCTTCGGCTCCGGGTAGCCCGGCTCGGTGACCGGTTCGGTCATCCCGGCCAGCGCGGCGTCGGTGAGGCCGGCGATCACCCCGCGCACGGTGGCCATCCGGTCCGCGCGCAGCGCGAGCACCTGGTCCAGCGACGGCCGGGCGGCCCGGTCCCGCGGGACGTCCACCTCGTCGGGCATCTCGTCGTGCGGCAGGCCCAGCGGATCCCACGGCGACGGCTGGCCCAGGATCGCGCGGCTGACCCAGGCGTCGGTGGCGAAGACGAGGTGGCGCAGCGTCTCGATGAAGGAATACTCGTCGTCGACCCGCTCGTGCAGCAGGTCCGGGTCCATCCCGCGGGCCCGGTCCACGGTCTGCTGCCACAGCCGCTCGAGGATGTCCCAGGCCTGGCGGTACCCGTCGGCGTCGGCCGGGCTCATCTTGGCGCGATCCGGGTAGCGGCGGTTGAGTTCGGCTTCCACCAGCGGGACGACGTCGACGCCGTTGACCCTGACGTCCTGGATCAAGCCGTCGATCTCCACGTTCACCAGGACCGCGCCGCGGATCGTAGCGCCGGTCAGGTAGACATTGTGAAACCGGGCGCCGCTGAGGTCAACCTGCTCGAACCGGGAGCCGGTCAGGTCTTGCCGGGTGAAGTCAGCCATCCGGCCAGTCTGCCAGGATGCCATGACATTTAGACTGGCCGGCCATGGGCTTGCTGCAGGGGAAGAGCGCGCTGATCACCGGCGGCACCACCGGACTGGGCCTGGCCGTGGCGAGGAGGTTCCTGGCCGAGGGAGCCCGGGTGGTGATCACCGGCCGGGACCCCGGGCTCGGCGGGCAGGCCGGGCAGGCGCTCGGGCCGGGTGCCCGGTTCACGGCCGCGGACGCCGCGGACCCGGAGGCGGTCGCGGCGTCGGTGCGCGCCGCCGCCGGTCACCTCGGCGGCCTGGACGTGCTGGTGAACAACGCCGGCGTGGGCATGACCGCCCGGCTGGTCGATACCCCGCTCGCCGACTACGACCGGGTGATGAACGTCAACGTGCGCGGCTACCTGCTGTACGCGCAGCACGCCTACCCGCACCTGGCCCGGCGGCGCGGCTGCATGATCCACATCGCGTCGGACGCGGGGATCTGGGGCGAGCAGGCGACCGGTCTTTACTCGGTGACCAAGGCCGCCGTGGTCATGCTGGGCAAGATGCTCGCGCTGGACGGCGGCCCGGATGGCGTGCGCTCCAACGTGCTGTGCCCCGGTGACATCTGGCCCGGCATGCGGCACATGGCCCCGCCCGGCGAGCAAGACCGCGCTGGACAGGACCGGGCCGAGAGCAGCGACGGCTGGCCGGTGCCGCCCATCGGCCGGGTCGGCCAGGCCAGCGACGTCGCTGCCGCGGCGGTGTTCTACGCCAGCGACCAGGCCGAATTCATCACCGGGACCACGCTGCTCGTCGACGGCGGGATGACGGCCGGCTACCTGCAGCGGGAACGTTAGGGCTGGAAGCCGGTTTCGGTCCAGCGGCGGAACACCTCGATCTTGTCCTGCGGCCAGGCGCCGTCGCACGGCATCGTGCCGTTGACCAGGCGCTCCAGGATGCCGGCCGCGTGCGCCTGCACGTCGGCCGGCGACCACAGGTCGAAGGCGAACGTCATCGACTTGCGGTCGTGCTCGCGGAACAGCGGCTTGACGTGCGCCGCGAAGCTGACCGTCTCATCCGGCCCCGGCAGGGTCACGGGCGCGTCCTGCTCGGTCGCGACCGCCACGGGGGCCGGCGGGCCCGCGGGACCCCAGTCCCAGGCGGGCGCCCCTGCACCACTGGCCCGTGAGCTCCACTCCAGGTAGGAGACGAGGGCCGAACGGAACGGCGGGTCGGCCGGCAAGCCGGCCTCGCCGGCGGCCTGAACAGCCAGGGCCACCCAGCGGGCGCGCTGCTCCTCGGTCATGTCCGGCCGGGCCGGTGCCTGCGGGGCCGCGGGGCCGCCGAAGGCGGCGGCGATCACGGCGGCCTCACGCCGCGGGCGATCCGGGGCCATGCTGGCGAACAGCGGGGCGAGCAGGTCGTCGGCTGGCACGTGCTTCTCGTACAGCAGCCGGGTCATCCGGGTCAGCGCGGGCAGGCCGCCGGACCACTCGAACAGGGTCGGATCGGCCGTGAAGGGGGAAGGGGAGGTGGGTGGGGGGTCGCGGAAGTCCACGTACCAGTGCATGCCGCTGCAGAACGGCTTGTTCTGCGAGTGGCCGCAGCGGCACAGCGCGTAGTGCTCCCGGGACGAGCCCGCGGCCCGGGGTACGTCCGCGCCGTCCCTTAGACCCGTGTCGGTCACCGGGATCGCCCCGGTGACCCGGTACGGGCCGTCCTGGGTCACCTCGATGGCGCGCTCCCTGGTCCCGTGCCAGTCGGCCAGGTCGCGCGCCTCGTGCTTATCATCGGGGCCGTCGAAGCCCAGGCTCAGCGCGCCGGACGGGCAGTCCCGCACGGCCCGGACGAGCTCGTCGAGGCGGCCGCCGCTGGGCGCCACGAAGGGTTCGGCGCCGGTGCGGAACGCGGTCGGCACCCGGTCCGAGCACAGCCCGGAGTGCTGGCAGATGCCCCGGTTGTCGAAGATCGTGACCTGCTGCCCCGGGTAGGTGTCGCGCTGGTCGGGCACCCGGTTCGGGTCCTTGCCGTCAGTGAAACCGCTGGTCGTGTGCGACCCGTCGCAGAAGGGCTTGGTCGCCGAGGCGCCGCACCGGCACAGCGCGAGCTGCGGCGGCACCGGGAGCTCCTCGCCGAGCGGGGTGCGCAGCACGGTGACGTTGGTGACCAGGTAGGGGCCGTTCTTTGCGGTCATGATCGCGGGCGGCAGCTCGCGCTGGAGCTGGCCGAGCTCAGCGATCAGGCTGGCCCGGTCGCCCGCGGGGGCCTGACCGACCGCGAGGTCCTGCAGGGCCGCGGACGCCTCGAGCAGGCCCGGCGGGGCCGAGACGCCCAGGCGGGCGCGCAGGGTGGTAGCAGTGATGGCCAGGTCCCACAGTGATGGGTGTGACTCCTGGGGTGCGGGTGCGGTCGGGGGCGCGGCGGGGGTGGAGGGCGCGACGGTGGGGGCGGGGAGGGTTTCGGCTAGGGGGCGCAGGACGCTGTCGACTAGGCGGGCCAGCGTGCGGGGGTCGCTGTCGAGGGCCGCCTGGTAGGCGGAGGCGAGCAGGGCGGCTACCCCGGACAGCGCGGGGTCGTCGCCGGGGGCGAAGGCCTGGCCCGTTCGGGAGTAATCCGAGGCGCGGGCCAGCAGGGGGGCCGGGTCCCCGGCCGGAGCCCGGGGGGCGGAACGGGCCGGCAGGTGCACGGCGAGGGCGTCGGCGATCTCGGTCAGGTTGGCCCGGACCTCGCGCAGGCCGTCACCCACCGCGGGGGCGCAGGGGGCGCCGGGCTCGCAGAAGTCGGCGGCCTGGCGGGTGCGCTCGACCAGCACGGCCCAGGCCGCCTCGCGGTGCGGCAGCACGTAGTCGGACTCGTAGAACAGCTCGAAGCTCGGCCCGGCGGTGCGGCCCGGGTACTCCTGGCCCGCCGGGAGCGTCGTGACCAGATCGCCGAGCGGCTCGATGGCGCCGAACATCAGGTTGACGCTCCCGTCGGCCAGCGCCTTGAGCTGGAGATCGGTCTCCTCGGTGTGGGCGAAGAAGCGCTGCAGCATCAGCAGCAGGATCTCGTAGCTGACGTTGAACAGGTCCATGACCTGGCGGGTGATCGGGTCGGTGGCCAGCGGAACGCTGGTGTCGCGCTCGGACGGCCTGACGTTGACCGTGACCACAGGCCGGACCGGGTCGAACGCCGGGTTGGCCTCGCGCAGCTGCAGGTACTCGTCGAGGATCGCGACGAACTGGCCGAAGTGCGCGTCCCTCCAGTTCCCGCGCGGGCCCTCGCCCTGCTCCAGGATCTCGTCGATGGCCCGCTGCGCCGAGGCCACGCCGGTGACCGCGACCAGTTCCGGCCAGCCGAAGTACTGCTCGGTGGCCTGCGCCCGAGGCGGCCCGATGAACAGCATCTCCTCGCCGAGCTTCTCGGCCAGGTGCGCGATGCCGGCCTCGATGGACCGGTACAGGTGCCCGACGGTGGCGAAGTCCTGGCCGCGCGGGACGATCTCGCCGACCTGCACACGGGGCATGGCCGCGGGCGCGGCCTTCGCGAACGCGGCCATCCCGGCGGCGTCCTGGAGGTCCATGCCCTCCGGGCGCTCGAGGAACATGAAGTGGCGCAGCGCCTCCTCGCCGAACGGCAGCAGGGCCAGGTGCACGCCGGCCGGGTAGTGGCTCGCGGGCTGCGGGAAGTTCGGCCGGGACAGGTGCGGGGCCGCGCCGGTGGCGGTCAGCAGGTTCTGCACCAGCGCCAGGTGCAGCATCTCCTGCGCGCCGATGTGGAAGATGTGCTTGCGCCAGCGCTGGACCGCCTCCGCTTCGGCGGCGGTGAGGCCTTCGCCGGCGGGCTGCTTCAGGCTGAACGCCGCGTACAGGTACTGGCACATGATCCCGTGCTCGAGCTCCGACGCCTCGCAGAGCATGTAGAACAGCGCCTCGCGGTGCTCGATGACGAACGGGTCCTCGGGCGGAGCCAGGCCGCCCCGCGTGGCGATGATCTGGGCCAGGCGGCCCCGTGCTCCCGTGCTCTCCGGCATCAGCCGTCAGCCTCCCCGTGGCAGATGGACATCGCTCCCGTCCCATCCTGGGAGAAATCGGGTCGAGTGGCCAGCCCTTATCGCTGTTGGCTTACATAATTACACGGTTACATGGTCGCGCCAGGAGTGCGCGGGCTCGAAGCCGAGTACCTCGCGGGCGCGGTCGATGGCCAGCAGGGTGCCGAACTCGCCGATGTCGCGGGTCAGCCTGACACCGGGGAAGACCTCGGCGAGGAGTTCGGCCGACGGGCGGTTCATGACCGTGTCGGCGGCCGCGATGATGAGGGCCGGGCTGCCCGTGATGGTTCCGGCCTCGGCTTCCAGGGCCAGGCGGCAGGACAGGGCCACGTCCCGCTGGTCGATGTAGCCCCACAGGTTCCACTTGCGCGCGTGCGGGTCGTCCCAGACCGTGGGGAACATCTGGTAGTCGTCGGGAGCCATGATGTTGGAGAAGCGCAGCGCTATGAACGGGAGGCCGGACCACTGCGCGATGTGGCCGGCCACCGTCTCGCTGGCCACCTTGGACAGCGCGTAGGTGCTGGTCGGCACCGGATAGTGGTCCTCGTCGACGGGCGCGTAGCGGGGCGGGGTGTCGAACGGCAGGCCGAGGGTGGTCTCGCTTGACGCCCAGACCACGCGGTTCAGCTTGAGGGCCGCGGCGGCCTGGAAGACATTGAAGTTCATGGTGATGTTGCTGTTGAACGTGACCGCCGGGGTGCTCAGGCCGGGCGCCGGGATGTTGGCCAGGTGCACGACGGCGTCGGCGTTGGCCCCGGCCAGTGCCTCGACGGCCTGGCCGTAGTCGGTCAGGTCGGCCTGGAGCATCCCGTCCTCACGATCGGCCCTGCTCACCGCGATGTCGGTCGGGGTCACGTCGTAGCCGTGCTCGCGCAGGTCCGCGACGACCGCTCGGCCCGCCTGCCCGCTCGCTCCCGTCACGCAAACCCGCTGTGCCATCGGATTCCTTTCTGTAGGGCCTCGCGGGTGGCTAGCGGAGCTGCCAGACGGGGCCTTCGGGGGTGTCGGTGAGGGTGACGCCGAGCTCGTCGAGTTCGGCGCGGATCTGGTCGGCGCGGGCCCAGTCGCGCTCCTTGCGGGCCTGGGTCCGGTCCGCGACGAGCTCCTCGATGGCCTGCTTCTCCGCCGCGGACAGGTCGGTCAGCGCGCGCCGGTGCTCCAGGTCGGCGGGGTCGAGGCCGGCCAGGCCCAGGCCGAGCAGGGCGTCGGCGGCGGCGACCACGGCGCGCAGGCCCTCCAGGGTGAGCGCGGGCTCGCGCAGCGCGTCCTGCAGGGCGGCGAGGATCTTCGGGGTGCCGAGGTCGGCCGCGACGGCGGCGTCGATGGTGTCCAGCAGGCGCTGCGCGGCCGGGTCGCCTTCGGTTCGCTGCCGCGCGCCGGCCAGGGTCTCGACCGGGGGCAGCGGGCGCAGCGGCTGGACCCGGGCGACCAGCCGGCGCAGGGTGGCCTGGGCGGCGTCGATGGCCGCGGTGGTGAAATCGAGCTGGCTGCGGTAGTGGCCGCCGAGCAGGAACAGCCGGTAGGCCACCGGGTGGTAGCCGGCCTCGGTCAGGTCGGCCAGCCGGGGCGCGCCGCCCGCCGACTTGGCCATCTTGTGGGCGCCGAGCTGCAGGAACTCGCCGTGCAGCCAGTACCGCACCCACGGCAGGCCGTCGCCGAGGAACGCCTGGCTCTGCGCGATCTCGTTCACGTGGTGCAGCTCGCGGTGGTCCACCCCGCCGGTGTGCAGGTCGAAATGCTGGCCGAGCAGCGCCATGCTCATCACCGAGCACTCCAGGTGCCAGCCCGGGGCGCCCCAGCCCCACGGCGAGTCCCAGCGCAGCACCCGGCGCTTACCGGGCTCCTCCGCGCGCCATAGCGCGAAGTCGGTCTTGCGGCGGCGGCCCTCCACGTGCTCGAGGCGGGCCGCCTCCAGCTGCCCTTCGGTGCTCATCTGGGCCAGCTCGCCGTAGCCGGGGTCCTTGGCGGTGTCGAAGTACAGGCCGGACGGCAGCTGGTAGGTGAAGCCTTCGGAGTCCAGCTTCTTCGCGAACTCGATCATCGGCTCGACGTAGGCGCTGGCCCGCGGGTACTCGTCGGCGGGCAGGATGTTCAGCGCGGCCGTGTCGACGAGGAAGACGTCGGTGTAGTAGGCGGCGATGTCCATCACCGACCGGCGCTCCCGGGCCGCCGCGACCTCCATCTTGTCCTCGCCGGTTTCGGTGTCGGCGACCGCGTGCCCCACGTCGGTGATGTTGACCACGTGCCGGACCGGGATCGCCTTCCAGCGCAGCGCGCGGCGCAGCGTGTCCGCGAACACGTAGGCGCGCATGTTGCCCAGGTGCGGGTACGCGTACACGGTCGGCCCGCAGCTGTACAGGCCGGCCACCGCCGCGGCCGGGGTGAAGTCCTCCATCCGCCGGCCCAGCGAGTTGTACAGCCGCAGCTCATGGTTTGTCGACACGATGCCCCACCCTACCGGGGCGGGCGCGTGCCGCCGCGCCTGCGCCACACATGCGGACGGCGGGGACGGGAGGATCCCGTCCCCGCCGCCGGCGGGTTGTATCTAGAAGGAACCGATGATGAACGGGGCCATCTTGATCGTGCCGATCCCGGTCGCCAGGTCATATCCGCGTACCGCCGGGAACAGGCCGTTGTTCTTGGCGAGGTGGCCTGCCCCGGTGACGTCGTGGAAGAAGAGCGACGGGGCGATCTGGTACTCCCGGTACAGAGTCCGGTTGATGTTGCCGGCGCGGTTCCCGTGGAGACTGTCCCGGTCGGCGACGATCGCCGAGACCAGCGGCGAGGAGAGGCTGGTCCCGCCGATACCGAACCAGCCGGGAACCGGCTGGCTGCCGCTGAACGTGGCGCACACGCTGAACGGGGTGGTGTGGTTGCCGGTGCAGAACTCGGTGTACGGCGTGAACTCGTCGGCGTTGGCGGAGATGTCAGGGACCTCGCGGCACGGCGTGCCCGTCTTGGCCAGCGAGCAATGAGTCGTGCCGTTGCCGAAGGTGGTGCCGGGGTTGATGACCCCCCGGCCCTTCTGGTACGACGGCATGCCCCAGTACTGGCTGGATCCGCCGCCGCCGGCTCCGGTGGCCGCGCACCAGAAGAAGCGGGCCTGGTTGTCGTTGGCCGCGCTGGGCGCGGCGTCGCTGCACAGATTGTCCGGGTTCCACACGGCCTCGCCAGCGGCCGGGTAACGCGGGCGCGGGTTGGTGCCGGGGTTGAAGTTCTCGAACGACGTGCCGCCAACGCTGGTTACCCAGGGCTGAGAGGGCGGGTCGAGGACGTTAACGCGGGTAGTGCCGTCGGAGCGGATGCACGCGAAGGCACCGGTGTCTCCTGAGGCCCCGAACATGCTCTGCCCCTGCGCGGCCATCTGCCGGAAGATGGTGTTCTCGGCCTGAGCGTAGGCGGCGGTCACATCGTTCTCGCAGACGGCCCAGCTGGAGCTGACCGAGTCGGCCACGTTGGCCTTGGCGATCGCGGCGTACTCGTCGAGCGCGGTCTGGCCGGTGAAGTCGTTCGGCGCGTTGTAGACGATGAGGTGGCTGACGTCGGGCGCGATGGCCAGCTGCGTTTCGATGTCCGCGTCCACCTCGATGTCGCCCGAGTAACCGTTGAAGTTCGGCGGGCAGGTGTCCCCGGCCGGGCATTGCGGGTTCAGCGGACCGCCGTCGACGTTCACGTCGACCAGCGGCGGGTTGTAGCCGGGCCCGTAGAACTGGTGCGTCCAGGTGGCGATGTCGGAGTGCTGGTAGGCGGAGAGCTCGAACACCGCGATGTCGACGCCCTTGCCCTTGCCGCGCGCGCCGAAGCTGGGCGCGCCGTAGAGCGAGTTGTCCTGGGACGGGGTCAGGCCGCTGCAGCCGGGGCCGGCGCCGTAACCGAGGTTCAGCGGCTGGCCGTCGACGACCGCGCTGAACAGTTGCTGGGCGGTGGGATAGCCCGTCTCGCAACTGGTCGCCGCCGCCGCCTTCGCGGGCCTGCGCATCGTGTTGTTGATGCGGTAGACGTGCTGGGCGTCGCGCACCGTGTTCGTCAGCCCGATCACGCCCAGGGAGGCGCCCGCGAGCGAGCTCGGCATGTAGACGGGCGTGGAGTTGGCGAAGTACTTGGTGCCCTGCGGGTTCTTGAAGGTGTTCAGCGTGGTGTGGAAGGTCCTCTGTATCTGGGCGCTCGACCCGGTGGCGCGCACCAGGAACGGCGAACCCGACGGCACCACGCTCAGGCCGCTGCTGCTCAGGTACTTGGCTACCGCTGTCCGGGCCGCCGGGGTGGGCGCGTAGCGGGCGTCGAACTGCCCGCTGGTCAGCCAGTGGTGGTAGGACGGGCTGTTCTTGTCGTACAGCGCGGCCAGCATCGTGTTCAGCCCGGCCTCGTCACGCGGGGCGACGGCCACCTCGATCTGCATCTTCGAGCTGGAGTAGCTGCCGGTGACGTTGTCGGTCGTCGGCGGCACGCTGTTGGCGAGCGCCACGTAGCCCAGGTTGGCACCTGGTGCCGGAGTGGCAGCGCCCGCCGAGGCGAGCGTTCCGGTGAACGCGGTGATGGCCAGTCCCATGACGGCGACGGTGCCTGCGCGGACCGGGCGAGAGATCACGCCCACTAAGCCTCCCTTGTGGTTTGGCCCTCGGTGCGTATACAACCTTTGCGTATCCTCCATATCTGAGCCGAAATGCGCGTGGATGTGGAGGGTTGCGCGGAAAGTTGTTACAGGCTCGTTATTGCGATCGTTTGCGGCGTTTCGTCACGTCGAGGCCCGCTGGAATTAGCCGCCCGGGTATGCGCCACTTGCCATAGTGGCAATAAGACTTGCTCTCGAGACCGGCGGTTGGCATGGTGCAGGGATGAGCCACTCTCACGCCCACTCCTGCTCCCACGACGATCCCGCGCACTTCACCCAGGAGTTCTGGGACGACCGCTACCAAACCGCCGCCGAGTGCGGCCGCCTCTGGAGCGGCCAGCCGAACGCGCAGCTCGTGGCGCAGACCGCGGACCTCGCGCCGGGCGAGGCGCTGGAAGCGGGCTGCGGCGAGGGCGCCGACGCCATCTGGCTGGCCCGGCAGGGCTGGACCGTCACCGCGGTGGACGTGTCGGCGGTGGCGCTGGAGCGCGCCGCGGGTTACGCGACCGCGACGGGCGACGAGGTCGCGCGGCGGATCACCTGGCAGCGTGAGGACCTGTTGTCGTGGGTCCCGGAGCCGGAGCGGTTCGACCTGGTGTCCGCGCAGTACATGCACCTGCCGACGAGCGAGCTCGAGGCGTGGCACCGGCGGCTGGCGGCCGCGGTCCGGCCCGGCGGGACGCTGCTCGTGGTGGGGCACCACCCGGACGACCTGCACGCCAACGTCGGGCGCGTCGGGACGGCCGACAGGTTCTGGTCCGCGGAGGCCATCGCGGCGTCCCTGGATCCGGGCCGCTGGGAGGTCGTCGTGGCGGACGCGCCGGGCCGTTCGGCGACCGATCTGGACGGCCAGCCGGTGACGGTGCGGGACACCGTACTGCGCGCCCGCCGGACGTAGCCGGGGCGCGGCGGGGCGTCGGCGCACCGTACCCCGGGCTAGCCTGGGCAGGGTGGTGGCGACCCTGGTAGTGACCGGGATATTCGCGCTGGCCATGATCGTGGCGGTGGCCGGGGTACTCGGCGGCATCGCCGCGAGCGGCCTGGCCGCGGGCTGGGTACCGGGGGTGCGTTACGTGCTGGCGCCCGCAGCCACCGGGGTACTGCTCGCCTTCGAGGTGGGCGCGCTGCTGGCGCGGGAGCGGGAAGCCTCGGCCCGTTCCGAATAATCTTGTGAGGGTCGTGCCGCTCGGGCACCGCCCTAAGGGAAGGCCTCATGAAGATCGACAACAGCCCGGCCCGGGGAATGCGGGACCTGCTGCCCGCTGACGTCGCTGTCCGTGACCATGTGCTCGAGTCGATCTCCGCGGTGTACCGGCGGTTCGGCTACCAGCGGATCGAGACGCCGGCGCTGGAGCACATCGACCGGCTGAGCAGCGGCGAGGGCGGCGACAACGAGAAGCTGATCTTCGAGGTGCTGCGGCGCGGGCTGCCGCCGGAGGTGCCGGGCGGCACGCCGCTGCGTGAGCTCGTCGACCTGGGGCTGCGCTACGACCTGACCGTGCCGCTGACCCGGTTCTACGGGAACAACCACGCCTCGCTGCCGATGCCGTTCCGGTCGCTGCAGGTGGGACCGGTGTGGCGGGCGGACCGGCCGCAGCGCGGCCGGTACCGGCAGTTCTACCAGTGCGACATCGACATGATCGGCGAGCCTTCGGTGCTGGCCGAGGCCGAGCTGATCGAGGCGACGACCGAGGCGCTGGCCGCGATCGGGCTCAGCGGGACCACGGTGCGGCTGTCCGACCGGCGGTTCCTGGCCGCGCTGGCCGCCGAGTGCGGGGTGCCCGGGGAAGCGCAGGACGCATTCTTCATCACCCTGGACAAGCTCGACAAGATCGGCTGGAAGGGAGTACGGGCCGAATTGCTCGAGTCCGGGCTCGGCGCGGCGCAGGTCGCGGCGGCGGAGGAGAAGATCCAGGGGCTGATCGGCGTGCCCGCGGACAAGCTGGCGGACGCGCTGGCGCGGAGCGTGCCCGCGCTGGCGCCCGAGGTGGTGGCGGACCTGTCCGCGACGGCCGCCTCGCTCGAACGGCTGGCGGCGGAGCGCCCGCTGGACTGGCAGTTCGACCCCACGCTGGTGCGCGGCATGGGCTACTACACCGGTCACGTCTTCGAGGTCATTCACCCGGAGATGAGCGGGTCGGTGGCCGGCGGCGGCCGGTACGACAAGCTGATCGGGCGGTCACTCGGGCACGACGTGCCGGCCTGCGGGTTCTCCATCGGGTTCGAGCGGATCGTGGACCTGCTGTCGCGGGAGCAGTCCCGGGACGCGATCGCGGTGCTGGTCGAGGCCGACGTGCCGGTCCCGGACGCGGTCGCGGTGGCGCGCGAAACGCGCGAGCAGGCCGGGCCGGGGCGCGTGGTGGAGACGGTGCGGCGGAGCGGGAAGTTCGGCGCCCAGCTGAAGCGGCTCGAGGCGGCGGGTTTCACCGGATTCGTGCTGGTCAGGTCCAAGTCCGAGTCCGAGGACGGGACGATCGTGCGGGGCGAACTCCGGGCGCTCGGTGGCGGCCAGGGCGGGTAGCTCCCTCGCGGTGACCAAGGCCGGCCGGGTCGGCTGGTTTTGGCGTACTCGCTGCTGACGGCGGCCTTTCGTATTCACGCGCGAAATCACGACCTTGATGCACTGAGCGTTTACACGTTGCGCCTGCAAAATTTCTTTGCACGTACTCATGCAAGTGCATTTGCTCTGTTAGGCTGCACAGTGCAGACGGTGGCCAGCAGCCTGGCGCACCCGCTCGCATTCGGTTCCTTTTCCCAGTTATTGAGAAAAAGGAGAAAGATGCAGGTCAACAACGGCGTTCCGGCCGACCAGCTGGTCTCGGCGCGGTGGCGCAAGAGCCAGGCCAGCAACCCCAGCGGGAGCTGCGTCGAGGTGGCTGAGCTGGGTGGCGACGGCATCGCCGTCCGCAACTCCCGGCACCCGTCCGGGCCCGCCCTGGTCTATACCCGGGCCGAGATCGACGCGTTCCTGATCGGGGTCAAGAATGGCGAGTTCGACGACCTGGGACTATCCGGCTGAGCTCCCGAACTCGCGCGTTAGGAGTGATGTCCCGCTATTACGGGAACGTGCGTAATATGGTGTCCGGCGGTGCCACGGCACGGTGATAATGTGCCTGTGCGCACCGCCGTTACCAATCTGGCTGCAGTTCATCGGCTCGGAGTTGAGGGATGGGCACCGATCAGCAGGACGACGGACGCGCAGGGGACGTCCAGGGGCCGACCGTACCCCGCATGCTGGTCGGAATCCAGCTGCACCGGTTCCGCGAGGCGGCCGGCATCACGCCGGAGCAGGCGGCGTACGAGATCCGGGCCTCCCGGTCCAAGATCAGCCGGATGGAAAACGGCCTGGTGCGGTTCAAGGAGCGGGACGTTACCGACCTGCTCACCCTGTACGGCGTCACCGACGAGAAGACCCGGTCCGGCCTGGTGATGCTGACCAGGCAGGCCAATACGCCGGGCTGGTGGTCCAAGTACGGCGACATCATGGCCGACTGGTTCGAGGCCTACCTGGGCCTGGAGACGGCCGCGTCGGTCATCCGCACCTTCGAGCTGCAGTTCGTCCATGGCCTGTTCCAGACCGAGGACTACGCGCGCGCCGTCACCCTGCTCGGCCATACCTCCGCGCCCGCCGGGGAGATCGACCGGCGGGTGAGCCTGCGGCTCAAGCGGCAGGACCTGCTGAACGGGCCTACGCCGCCGCAGGTGTGGTCGGTGATCGACGAGGGGGCGCTGCGCCGCCCGGTGGGCGGGCCCGCGGTGATGCGGGCTCAGCTGGAGCGCCTGGTCGAGGTGGCCAAGCTGCGCCACGTCACCATCCAGGTCGCGCCGTTCAGCACCGGCGGGCACGCCGCGGCCGGGGGCTCGTTCACCGTGCTGCGCTTCAGCGAGCCCGAGGTGCCGGACGTCGTCTACATCGAGCAGCTGACGAGCGCCCTCTACCTGGACAAGCGCGAAGACGTCGATCACTACCTGGAGGTCATGAACCACCTGTCCACCGAGGCCCTGACTCCCCTGCAGAGCGCGAAGTTCATCACCGAGATGATCCGGGACACCTGATTCCCGCCCGCTACTCAATCCCTGAGGTACTCCCGTGACTGACGTTTCTCCAACCCCGGGCGAACCGGACGCCGCCGGCGCCGGGATCGACACGACCGTGTCCCACTCGGCGCGAATCTGGGATTACTGGCTGAAGGGCACGGACAACTACGCCGTCGACCGCGAGGTGGGCGATCGCATCGAGGAGATGCTCCCCGACATCGTGAGGCAGGCGCGCGAGGACCGCTTGTTCCTCGGGCGGGTGGTGCGGTACCTGGCGGGCGAGGCCGGGATCCGGCAGTTCCTGGACATCGGGACCGGCTTGCCGACCGCGGACAATACCCATCAGGTCGCCCAGAGCGTGGCCCCGGAGTGCAAGATCGTCTACGTTGACAACGATCCCCTGGTACTGGCGCACGCGCGCGCCCTGCTGACCAGCACGCCCGAGGGGGCCACCGACTACATCCACGCGGACATGCACGATCCCGCGAACATCCTCGCTGGCGCCGGCCGGACGCTGGACTTCGGCCAGCCGATCGCGATCACGATGCTCGGGGTGCTGTGGCACGTGATGGACAACGACGAAGCGCATGCGATCGTCGGCCACCTGATGGAGGCCATGCCCTCCGGCAGCTACCTGGCGCTTAACCACCCCACCCTCGAAGTCACCGGCGAGAAGATGGCGACCGCGATCCGGTACTGGAACCAGTACGGCAAACCGCCCGGCACCCATCGCACGCCCGATGAGCTCGCCCGGTTCTTCGACGGCATGGACCTGATAGAGCCCGGCGTGGTCTCGATCACGCGCTGGCGGCCCGAGGCCGCGACTTCGGGCGAGCCCGAAGAGATCGACCAGTTCGGCGGCGTCGGGCGCAAGCCATGATCCGCCACCAGCCACTCAACACCCCTTAGGAATCCCCGTGACTGACATTTCCTCATCACATGGCGCACCGGACCCGGCCGGGACAGGGATCGACACGACGGTGCCGCACTCGGCCCGGATCTGGAACTACTGGCTGGGCGGCAAGGACAACTACGCCGTCGACCGCGAGGCCGGCGACCAGTTCAGCGCGATCTATCCGGGCATCGTGGACATCGCCCGGGCCGACCGTGCCTTCCTCGGGCGTGTCGTCCGCTTCCTGGCCGGAGAGGCCGGGGTCCGCCAGTTCCTGGACGTCGGCACCGGGCTGCCGACCGCGGACAACACGCACGAGGTGGCCCAGTCGGTGGCCCCGGAGTCACGGATCGTGTACGTCGACAATGACCCGCTGGTGCTGACCCACGCCCGGGCGTTGCTGACCAGCAGCCCGGAGGGCAGTACCCACTACGTGGACGCGAACATGGCCGAACCCGGGAAAGTCCTGCAGGAGGCGGGCGAGTGGCTGAACCTGACCCAGCCGGTCGCGCTGACGTTCATGGGGGTACTCGGCCACGTCACCGACCACGACGAGGCGAAGGCCATCGTGGCCGGGCTGCTCGACGGCCTGCCCTCCGGCAGCTACCTGGCCATCAACGACAGCGTCAACACGAGCGAGGCGCTCGAGGAGGCGCTGCGGGTATACGAGGCTTCTGGCGCGGTCCCGTACCGGACCCGCAGTGTGGAGCAGTTCGCCGGCTACTTCGACGGCCTTGAGCTGGTCGAGCCGGGCGTGGTCCTAGTGGCGGATTGGCGCCCCGACCCTGGCACCGACCGCGGTCCCGAGATTCCGCAGATGGGCGGCGTCGGCCGCAAGCCATGATCCGCCACCAGCCACTCAACACCCTTTAGGACTCCCCGTGACTGACGTTTCCTCATCACAAGGCGCACCGGACCCGGCCGGGACCGGGATCGACACGACGGTGCCGCACTCGGCCCGGATCTGGAACTACTGGCTGGGCGGCAAGGACAACTACGCCGTCGACCGCGAGGCCGGCGATGCGTACAAGGAGATCTTCCCCGGCATCGCCGTGGTCGCGCGCACCTCGCGGGCATTCCTCACCCGCGCGGTCAGGTACCTGGCCGGAGAGGCCGGGATGCGGCAGTTCCTCGACATCGGCACCGGCCTGCCCACCGCGAACAACACCCACCAGGTGGCCCAGTCCGTCGCGCCGGAGGCGCGGATCGTCTACGTGGACAACGATCCCCTGGTGCTGGCGCACGCCCGGGCCCTGCTGAGCAGCAGCCCCGAGGGTTCGTGCGACTATCTCGACGCGGACATCAGGAACCCGGAGGGCATCCTGGAGACCGCCGCGGGCCTGCTCGATTTCTCCCAGCCCGTCGCGCTCATGCTGATGGGGATCATGGGCCACTTCACCGACGACGAGGCCTACCCGATCGTCAGCCGCCTGCAGGCCGGGCTGCCGTCCGGCAGCTACTTCGCGCTGTACGACGGCGCCAGCACCAACGAGGCGTTCAACCAGGCGCAGCAGGGCTACAACAACAGCGGCGCGGTGCCCTATTACCTGCGCAGCCCGGAGCAGTTCCGGCGGTACTTCGAGGGCCTGGACCTGGTCGAGCCGGGCGTGGTACCGCTGGTGCAGTGGCGGCCGGATACCGAAGCCCCGGACACGGAACAGGCCGAGATCTACTCCTACTGCGGAGTCGGGCGCAAGCCGTAGCGGCGTGGCGGCCGGCCGGAAGGGCGGCCGCGGCCGGTATGAGGGACATCACAGTCCGAAGCCCGGCGGCGCGGCTCTAGCCTGACGCCGGAGTTTTAGCCTGGTATCCGGGGTAACTCACACGCACAGAGTTGTGCGTGCCGCCGCACGTTAGTCCTCTCCGGGAGTGATAGTCATGGCCAGCGCAGGCCCGACCGAGAAACACGCAGCGACGAGGCTGCCTGAGCTGGCTGAGTGGGTCGAGGAGATCGCGGACCTGACCCAGCCGGATGAGGTCGTCTGGTGTGATGGCTCGGACGATGAGTGGGACCGGCTGACCAGTCTGCTCGTGGAGAACGGGACGTTCACGCGGCTCAATCCTGAGCTGCGTCCGAATAGCTTCTGGTGCCGGTCGGATCCTTCCGACGTGGCCCGGGTGGAGGACCGCACGTTCATCTGCTCCGAGCGGGAGCAGGACGCCGGCCCGACCAACAACTGGATCGCGCCGGAGGAGATGCGCGGGACGTTCGCCGGGGTCTTCGACGGCGCCATGCGGGGCCGGACCCTGTACGTGGTGCCGTTCTGCATGGGCCCGCTGGGCGGGGGGATGGGCACGGCGGCGCTGGCCGCGATCGAGTCGTCCGGGTCGTTCGTCCGCGCCGTCCACTCGGTGGGCGCGCCGCTGGCGAGCGGGCAGGCGGACGTGCCGTGGCCGTGCAATCAGACGAAGTACATCTCGCATTTCCCCGAGACCCGGGAGATCTGGTCGTACGGGTCGGGGTACGGCGGGAACGCGCTGCTGGGCAAGAAGTGCTACGCGCTGCGGATCGCCTCGGTGATGGCCCGGGACGAGGGCTGGCTGGCCGAGCACATGCTGATCTTGAAGATCACCCCGCCGTCCGGCCGGGCCCGGTACATCGCGGCGGCGTTCCCGTCCGCGTGCGGCAAGACCAACCTGGCCATGCTGGCCCCCGCCATCTCCGGCTGGGCGGTCGAGACGATCGGCGACGACATCGCCTGGATGCGGTTCGGCGCGGACGGGCGGCTGTACGCGATCAACCCCGAGGCGGGGTTCTTCGGCGTCGCGCCGGGCACCGGGATCAAGACCAACGCCCACGCGGTCGCGACCTTCACGGCCAATTCCATCTTCACCAACGTGGCGCTGACCGACGACGGCGACGTGTGGTGGGAGGGGCTGACCGCCGAGCCGCCCGCGCACCTGACCGACTGGCGGGGCCGGGACTGGACCCCGGACTCGCCGGAGCCGGCGGCGCACCCGAACTCCCGGTTTACCACCCCGGCGGCCCAGTGCCCGATCATCGCGGCGGAGTGGGACGACCCGGCCGGGGTGCCGATCGCGGCGATCTTGTTCGGCGGCCGCCGGGCGAGCACGGTGCCGCTGGTGATCGAGTCGTTCGGCTGGGATCACGGGGTGTTCCTCGGCGCCAACATCGCCTCGGAGAAGACCGCCGCGGCCGAGGGCACGGTCGGTGAGCTGCGGCACGACCCGTTCGCGATGCTGCCGTTCTGCGGCTACAACATGGGCGACTACTTCGGCTACTGGCTGAAGATCGGCCAGATCGCCCCCGACCCGGCCAAGCTGCCGAAGCTGTTCTACGTCAACTGGTTCCGCAAGGACGCCGCGGGCCGGTTCGTCTGGCCCGGCTTCGGCGAGAACATCCGCGTGCTGAAGTGGATC
>WNGR01003438.1_pt1 | contig 32617 bp, 26 predicted proteins | sample 5407581 | NCBI WGS metagenome assembly WNGR01 (sample SAMN13153383, study PRJNA577476) | soil metagenome | isolation source: 80 cm soil or saprolite under Garry oak tree replicate 2 | place: USA:California | collected 2016-06-15
TCTCTTCCGCCATGCGCGGGCCCCCCGAATGCGGGTGGCGGAAAAAGATAGCCATGACATCGCTTGCGCGCGGAATAAATCACCGCCTGCCAGCGTTAAGTCAGGCATGACCGCGTTTCATTGCGCATTCCGCACGCGGCCGGCCGGATTCCGGTCAATCCACACCCTTGCCACGCGTCCGCCTATCGGCCGGGCGCTCATCAGGAGACTCACATGAAAGCATCCCGCATTTTTTCCGCCCTCTTCGTGACGTTGGCGCTCGCGCTGGGCACGCTCGCCACGAGCGCGTGCACGTCGACGGCGGATAACAGCGCATCGAGCACCAGCGGCGGTACCGGCAGCGGCGGCGGCTACTGAGCGTTCGCGCGCCGGGTGAATTTCGAAGCGGAAGTGGTTGCGTGGCTCCCGCAGTTGCGCCGCTATGCGCGCGCACTGACGGGCGACCGCGCGTGGGCCGACGACCTCGTGCAGGATACGGCGGAGCGTGCGCTCGCGCGCTGGTCGGCGTTCCGGCCGAACAGCAATCTGCGCGCCTGGCTGCTGACGATCCTGCGGCATCTGTATATCGATCAGTTGCGCGGCCGCCGCGAGATTGCCGTCGACGACGAAAGCGCGCCATGGCGCAATCTCGAAGCGCCGCATGGCGAAGTCGACGGTCTGGTGCTGCGCGATCTGCAGCGCGCGCTGTATTGTCTGCCGGTCGAGCAGCGCGAAGTGCTGCTGCTGGTGTGCGTGGAGGAACTGTCTTATCAGGAAGCGTCGAAGGCGCTCGGCGTGCCGATCGGCACGGTGATGTCGCGGCTCTCTCGCGCGCGTGAGCATATGCGCGTGTTGCTGACGGAGGGACCGGCCGGGGGAGCCGCTGCGGGGGCGGCGCGTAAGAGTCCGCCGTTAAAAGTAGTGAGAAATCCGTGATGAATAACGACGACCACGATTCCGGCTTGCCCAGCGGGCTCGATCCGCGAGCGCTGTCGGCGTTTGTCGACGGTGAATTGCCGGGCGCGGAGCGTGCCGCGATCGAGGCGCAACTGCGGGAGGATCCGCAGGCCGCCGCGCGCGTGGCCGCGTGGCGCGCGCAGAAAGCCGCGTTGCGTGCGCTGTGCGGTGCGCCGCAGCGCAGCGAAGCTGACGCGCGCGGTGAGCGCAATGATGCGGACGAGCCGGCCTTCATCGTGGTGCGCCGGCCTGCGCCGTGGTGGCAGCGCGTGGGCATCGCGGCATGCTGGCTCGCGGCTGGCGTGGGGATCGCGCTTGCCCTGGGGCCGCTCGCGCCGCGCCTGACGGGCGGCGCGTGGGGCGGCTTCGGCGGCCGGCCGCCGAGCTTCGCAGAGCGCGCCGATATCGCCTACGCGGTGTATACGCCGGAGCGGCGTCATCCGGTGGAAGTGGCCGCGAGCGAGGAAGAGCATCTGATCAGTTGGCTGTCCAAACGCCTGAACCGGCCGCTTTCGGTGCCGTCCTTGCAGGAGTACGGCTACTCGCTGGTGGGTGGGCGCCTGTTGCCCGGCGAAGCGGGGCCGGCCGCGCAATTCATGTACGAGAATCACAGCGGCGCCCGGCTCACGCTTTACGTGACCGGCATCGCGCGCGACGAAACCGCATTCCGTCTGTTGCGCGACGGCAACCGGCGCACCTTCTACTGGGTCAGCGACGGCATGGGCTACGCGTTGTCCGGACCGATCGCGGAAGGCAAGCTGCGCTCGATCGCCGTCGAGGTATGCAGCGCGCTCGGCGGCAAGCCGGAGACGTGGCAGTAGGGCGGGCGCCAATGCATCATTAACACCCCGCCGAGGGAAACATCTTGATCCGCAGCCTGCCGCCGAAAGTTTCCGCCGCCCAGTTCGATCGCGCACTCGCCGACTGGCGCTCGATCGTCGGCGAGCCGCAGGTGGTGACGTCGGTGGCCGGGCTCGCCGCGTATCTCGATCCGTTCGCGCCCGGCGAGCGCGCCGCGTTTTCGGCGAGCGCCGCTGTGCTGCCCGTATCCGTCGACGAGATTCGCGCGGTGCTGCGGATTGCCAATCAGTATCGCATTCCGTTGTGGACGGTCTCGACCGGGCGCAACTTCGCCTATGGCGGCGCCGCGCCACGGCTTCCCGGTTCGGTGGTGCTCGATCTGCAGCGGATGAACCGCATCATCGAGGTGAACGAGACGCTTGCCTACGCGCTGGTCGAGCCGGGCGTCAGCTACTTCGATCTGTATGCGCATCTGCGCGACAAGGGCTACAAGCTGTGGGTCGATCCGCCCGCGGCAGGATGGGGCAGCGTCGTCGGCAATACGCTCGAACGCGGCTACGGCTATACCGCATACGGCGATCACGCGGCGACGCAGTGCGGCATGGAGGTGGTGCTCGCCAATGGCGACGTGCTGCGCACCGGCATGGGCGGCATTGAAATCGGCACGGCATGGCAGCTGTATCAGCCGGGCTATGGACCGTCGTTCGACGCGATGTTCATGCAGTCGAACTACGGCATCGTCACCAAGCTGGGCGTCTGGCTGATGCCGGCGCCGCCCGCTTATCTGCTCGGCGAAATCCAGTTTCGCCACGAAGCGGACCTCGAGGCGATCGTGGACATCTTGCGGCCGTTGCGGCTCGATGAAACGATCCGCAATCACGCGGTGATCGAAGGCGGTGTGCGCCGCGCAGCCGGATTGTCCGCGCGTGCGCACTGGTACGAAGGCAAGGGCGCGATGCCCGAGAGCGCGGTGGCGGCGATGTTGGAGAAGCTGAACGTGGGCCGCTGGAATCTGCATTTCGCGCTGTACGGCACGCCCGAATTGATCGACGCGCGTTATGCGATCGTGCAGCGCGCGTTTGCTCGCGTGCCGCAGGCGAGGCTCTCCGCCGCGCGTTACGCGGGCGACGCGGAGCCCGTCGCGGGCGGCGATCGCAACCTCGCCGGCATCCCGGCGATGAGCGCGTTTCGCATGCTCGACTGGCGCGGCGGCGCGGGCGCGCATGTGGACTTCGCGCCGGTGTGTCCGGCCACCGGCCGCGACGCGTTGCGCCAATACACGATGGTCAAGGCGCGCGCCGCGGAATACGGCTTCGATTACTACGGCGGCTTCACGGCGGGCGTGCGTCATCTGCATCATATTTTCGCGGCGATTTTCGACCGTGACGACGCGAATCAGGTCGAGCAAGCCGGCTTGCTGTTGCGCTCGCTGATGAGCGACGCGCGCGCGGCGGGGTACGGCGAATATCGCGCGCATCTCGCGTACATGGATTTTGCCGCGGCACAATACAGTTTCAACGACGGCGCGTTGCTGCGGCTCTCGGAAACGATCAAGGACGCGCTCGACCCGAACGGCATTCTCGCGCCTGGCAAGCAGGGGATCTGGCCGTCGGCGTGGCGTGAGCGGCGGGGCTATACGTGAGGTGTGTTTGCGTGCGGCAAACGCGACACGGCAACTGGATCAAACAATGGATCGACGCGCTTTCATAATAACCGGCGCATGGTTGTCCACCACGGCAGGTGGCGCGTGGCCGTGGCTCGCGCATGCAGCCGCTCGAAGCAACACGCTGGCGGTGGTCGATTCGACGCTGGCGTGCGGCCCCGCGTTCGCCGGATACGTCGGGCGCATGAAGCTGCCCACCTTCGAAACCGGTGACGACATCGGCGCGCTCTGGTACACGACACTGGCGCCGCTTCTGAGCCACACGCTCGCGCCGACGCCCGCATCGCTGATCGGCCTCACGCGCGCGTCGGACTATTTCGTCCTCAAGGAACTCGCCACGCGCGCGGGACAGATGGTCGAGCACAGCCACGAACAGAGCGCGCGGCACGAAGCAGGGCACAAAGCGCAAGCAGCCCATGTCGCATTCGTGCTCGCCCCGCGCGCGATCCGCTAGAACTTGTAGGCCTTGTTCTTCGGATCGAAGGTCGAGTCGTCGAACGTTTTCGGCGTGATGCTTTCGAAAACGATTCTTTCGAAGATCCTGCCGTCATTGTCGTAAGACTCGACGGTGCGGAAATACGGATGCCGCAGATCGAGCCCGAGTGTCTCTTTCTTCGCGTAGAACTGCGGCTGCCCGGTCGGCGTTTCGAACGTGAAGGCCACCACGCGCACGCCTTCGATCGTTTTGACTTCCACCTGAGTCGAGCGCGGCAAGCCGGCCTCGATGTATTTCTTGCCCTCGGCAAGATATTGGCTGGCGACGTACTCGATGCCGAGATCGCGCACCTGGTGATTCGATTGCGCACGGGCGAGGGCGCCGTTCAGCGACGTCCACAACGGCATCACGTTCATCACGCCGCCGAGGTGCCCATACATTTCATCAGCACGTTTGGACTCGTCGTAGATGATTTCCTGGCCCGCGTGCGCGCCGTCGGGCAGCCACTTCGCGTAGATACGCAGCGGGTCGTGTGCGACGCGCACCAGCATGTGATCGGGCTGGTCGGGCCACTGGCCGCGAATGCGTTCGGAGCGCGACATCGTGAACTCGTACGACGCATAGCCGTTCGGCCCCGCCTTGATGTAGCGCGGCAACGCCAGTGGATCGAGCGACTGGAACAGCGCGACCAGTTGCGCGTCGTCGAGATTTCCCAGCGCGCCGCTTTGTTGCGCGGCGCGCAGCCATTTGACCTGCTGATCCAGCGTGAGCTTGCCGACCTGCGAGGACAGCGTGGCCGGCGCCTTGACGGCGCTGGCTGTATCGAGCGGGGGCGGCGTGTCGTCGTTTTGCGCGAAGGCTGACGGCGTGGCTGCCGCTGCGAGGCAGGCCACCAGCGAGCCGAGCAGAAATCCCCTGGACGAAACGGCAAGCAACGGCCGCGATGAACGCATCATGCTCAATCGGCGCAACCTTGCGGACATACTGTGCTTCATGAACCTCTCTCCAAAAATATGGCGCGAATGTGCATGAAGCGGTGCATGAAGCGCCTTATCTGTCAGGCAGGTTTTTGCTTCGCGAGTTCCTCGTCTCGCAGCGCGCGGCGCAGAATCTTGCCGACGTTGGTTTGCGGCAGATCGTCGCGGAATTCGACCAGCTTCGGTACCTTGTAGCCCGTAAGATTCTTGCGGCAATGCGCGATCACCTGTTCCTCGGTCAACGACGCGTTACGTTTGACGATGAACACCTTCACCCGTTCGCCTTGCGCCGCATCGGGCACGCCGATCGCCGCCACTTCGCGCACATCCGGATGCGCCGCGATCACGTCTTCGATTTCGTTCGGATAGACGTTGAAGCCCGACACCAGGATCATGTCTTTCTTCCGGTCGATCAGGCGGATGAAGCCGCGCGAATCCATCACGCCGATGTCGCCGGTGGCGAGCCAGCCGTCGCCGTCGATCGCCTTGGCGGTTTCTTCCGGACGATTCCAGTAGCCTTTCATCACCTGCGGACCCTTCACGCACAATTCGCCCGCTTCGCCGATGTTCGCCCACGTGCCGTCGTCTTTCCGGAAGCGCACCTGGGTAGAGGGCGCGGGCAAGCCGATCGAGCCTTCGAAGTCGCGCAGATTGGTGAGGTCGACCGGATTCATCGAGACGATCGGCGAGCACTCGGTGAGTCCATAACCTTCAATGATCGGTTTGCCGGTCACCGCCTTGAAACGGTCGGCCACCGACTTTTGCGTCGCCATGCCGCCCGCCATCGCGAGCTTCAGGTTCGAGAAATCGCGCTTGCAGAACTCCTCGTTTTCGAGGAATGCGTTGTAGAGCGTATTCACGGCCGTCATGCCGGTGAACTTCTCGTGACGGATGATCATCATCACGCGCTTCATGTCGCGCGGATTGGCGATCAGGATATTGCGCCCGCCGAGTCCCATGAAAATGAGCGCGTTCACGGTGAGCGAATAGATGTGATAGAGCGGCAGCGGCGTGAGTACCGTTTCGGCGTCGCCGCTCAATTGACCCTCCGACCACGCCTTCGCCTGCAGCAGATTGGCGATGATGTTCTTGTGCGTGAGCATCGCGCCCTTGGCGACGCCGGTCGTGCCGCCGGTGTATTGCAGGAAGGCGATGTCGTGATGCGTGGGGCGCGCGGGCGTCAAGGGCCGCGTGTAGCCGATCGAGAGCGCTTCGAGCAGCGGCACCGCTTTCGGCAGGTTGTACGCGGGCACCATCTTTTTCACGTGACGCAGCATGAAATTGAGCAGACGTCCCTTCAGATTCAGGCCGTCGGCAAGCAGATCGCCGAGACCCGTCACGATGACGTTCTGCACCTTGGTGCCCGGCAGCGCCTCTTCGACGATTCTCGCGAAGTTCTCGAACACGATGATGGTTTGCGCGCCGCTGTCCTTCAGTTGATGCGCGAGTTCGCGCACCGTGTAGAGCGGATTCACGTTCACCACCACGGCGCCGGCTTTCAGCACGCCGAACAGCGACACCGGATACTGGAACGTATTCGGCAGCATGATCGCGACGCGCTCGCCTGGTTTCACGCCGATACTTTGCAGATACGCGGCGAACGCGGTCGCCTTGCGGCCGAGCTCGCCGTACGTCATGTTCGCGCCCACGCTCACATACGCAACGCGCTCGCGGAACTTTGCGATGCATTCGTCGAAGAACTGCACGAGCGATTCGTATTGCGTGACGTCGATTTCGTGCGGCACGTCCGCCGGATAGGACGCGTACCAGATGCCGTCGGTGTTGGGCGGCTGGTTCGGTGTTTGGGCCGAAACCTGAGCGGGAACCTCATTCGCTGCGTTCGCCGACGGCGTGGACTCGCCGGCTGTGGAGAGCGGGGCTTGGGTGGGCTGGGTCATCGGTCGTCTCCTGAAGCAGTGGCTTCATCTGTTCGTATCCTGGTCTCGCGGCCAGTCATTGAAGCAATCAAAGCGAATCTCGCGGTAGCGTCTGAAGCAAAAACATTCGGCGAAACAAGTGAAGTGCTGAAACATGTGCTGAAACGGCTGCGACGCTCAGCGCTCGAGAATCGCCACCACGCCCTGGCCGCCCGCCGCGCAGATCGAGATCAGCCCGCGCGCGGTGCCGGTCGGTTTGTCGAGCTGCGCAAGCATCTTTGCAAGGCCCGCGACGATGCGCCCACCCGTGGCGGCGAACGGATGCCCCGTAGCGAGCGAGCTGCCGTTCACGTTCAATTTCGTCCGATCGATCGCACCGAGCGGGCCCGGCAACCCGAGTTGCGCGCGGCAATATTCGTCATCCTGCCATGCCGCGAGCGTGCACAACACCTGCGCCGCGAACGCTTCGTGGATTTCGTACAAATCGAAGTCCTGCAACGTGAGGCCGGCGCGCGCCAGCATGCGCGGCACGGCGTAGGCGGGCGCCATCAGCAGGCCTTCTTTCTTGTCGAAATAGTCGACCGCGGCGGTTTCCGACCCGCTCAGATAGGCGAGCACCGGCAAGCCGTGTTTGGCGGCCCATTCGTCGCTCGCGAGCAGCACGGCGGAGGCGCCGTCGGTGAGCGGTGTCGAATTGCCCGCGGTCAGCGTGCCGGCGTCGCGGTCGAACACCGGCTTCAAGCCGCTGAGTTTTTCGAGTGTCAGGTCCGAGCGCAGATTGTTGTCGCGCGCCAAGCCCCGGTACGGTGTCATCAGATCATTGAGGAAGCCGCGCGCGTACGCGTCGGTGAGCTTGCGGTGGCTGTCGTAAGCGAGCACGTCCTGCGCTTCGCGCGAGATGTTCCAGCGCTTGGCCATCAGTTCGCAATGCTCGCCCATTGAAAGCCCGGTGCGTGGCTCGCCGTTGCGCGGCAGCAGCGGCTTGAAAAACATGCCGGGACGCAGCTTCGCCAGCGTGCCGACGCGTTGCCCGGCGCTCTTGCCGCGATTCGCTTCGAGCAGGATCTCGCGCATCCGCTCGTTCACGCCGATCGGCGCATCGGAGGTCGTATCGACACCGCCCGCAATGCCCACCTCGATCTGCCCAAGCGCAATCTTGTTGGCGACGAGAATCGCCGCTTCGAGTCCGGTGCCGCAGGCTTGCTGCACGTCGTAGGCGGGAGTTTCCTTCGCGAGCGTGGTGGACAGCACGGACTCGCGCGTCAGATTGAAGTCGCGCGAATGCTTGATGACGGCGCCCGCCGCGACTTCGCCCAGACGTTCGCCGTGCAGGTTGTAGCGGTCGATCAGGCCTTGCAGCGTGAAGGTCAGCATGTCCTGATTCGACGCGGTCGCGTAAGCGGTGTTCGAGCGCGCGAACGGAATCCGGTTGCTCCCGACAATGGCGACGCGGCGCACGGCTGGCAGCGGGTTGGACATGCTCGGCTCCTTTGGATCGTTCCCGGGTTGTTCAATGGTGCGAACAGCGATCAATGCCTCTTAACTCAACAACGATTTCCGGCGTCGCGAATTCCATGCATTGATGAAATCATGCGCCTGCCTGCGCGTGCCTCATTGCAGCCGCCACTGCATGCGGCCGCGCAAATGCGGTTTTTCTCCCGCAATATCGCGCACCTCGATGTCGCGTTCTATCAGCGAGGGCGACGCGCTCCACAGCGACGCTTCGCCCGGCAGCAGCATCGGCACCTTGAATTCGGCGCTAAGCGTGGCCTCGGCGAGCGGCTTGGGCGGCTGCAGCGCGGCAGCCGCGCGCGCGAGCGTCCACATGCCATGCGCGATCGCGCGCGGAAAGCCGAACGCTTTCGCCGATAGCGCCGTGAGGTGAATCGGGTTGTAGTCGCCGGACACACCCGCATAGTCGCGGCCCAACTGTGGCGCGAGTTGCCAGCGCGCGATGCGTTGCAGCGCGTCGGGTCCGAGTTCGAGCGGATCGAGCGGACTGCCGCTCGCGGGTACGCCGCGTTTCAGATAGACGCTGTCGCCGTCCCACACCGCTTCGCCGCGGCGGTACAAACGCGAATGCAGCACGAACGCCTGCCCCTTGTCATGCCGCAGCAGCGCGCCGAACTCCACCTCGACGCGCAACACGTCCTTGTACGCCAGCGGCCGGCGCAGCCGCACATGGTTCGCCAGATGCACGAGGCCGAGCGCGGGCCACGGGAACGCCGGGTCGGTCAGCATCAGCAGATGCAACGGAAACGCGAGCAGATGCGGATACGTGAGCGGCACGCCGTGCTCGGGGATGAAGCCGCAGACGCGCGCATAACGCCAGACCGGCCCCGGGTCGAGCGCAACGGCGGGGCGCACGAGCCGCAGCGCCGGCAGTTGCGTAGCGCGGGCGCGCTTGACGATGCCGGACAACGCGCGCGCATAGAGCTTGGCCGGCGCGGGCAACGGCTCGACGACGACGGTTTTCGGACGCGCCGCGTTGATTGCAAGACCGCGCCCGAACGGATCACCCGGCTCACGCATGGTCACGCTCCAATCAGGCTTTGTCCGCACACGCGCACGATCTGGCCGGTGACGCCCGCCGAGCCCGGATGCGCGAGCCACGCGATGGTCTGCGCGACGTCGACCGGCTGACCGCCCTGGCTCATCGAGTTCATGCGGCGGCCGGCTTCGCGGAGGGTGAACGGCATCTTCGCGGTCATCTGCGTTTCGATGAAGCCCGGCGCGACCGCATTGATCGTGATGCCGCGCGCGCGCAGATGCGGCGCCATGCTTTGCACGCGGCCGATCACGCCGGCTTTCGAGGTCGCGTAATTGGTCTGGCCGAGATTGCCCGCAATGCCGCTGATCGACGACACGCCGATGATGCGGCCGCCGTCGCGCAAGATGCCGGCGGCGAGCAGCGCGTCGTCGATACGCTCCTGCGCGCACAGGTTGATGTCGATCACGCTTTGCCACGCGGCGCCGGTCATCTTCGCGATGGTTTTGTCCCTGGTGATGCCGGCGTTGTGCACGACGATATCCACGCCCTGCTCGTCGAGCGCCGCCGCGATTTGCGCGGGCGCTTCCGGCGCGGCGATGTCGAAGGCGAGGGCGGTGCCGTTCAGCTGAAGCATTGTCGAATCGAGCGCGTCGCGCGCGGAAGGGATGTCGATGCCGATCACGTGCGTGCCCTCGGCGGCCAGCACGCTCGCGATCGACGCGCCGATGCCGCGCGCGGCGCCCGTCACGATCGCGCGCCGGCCAGCGAGCGGCTGCTTCCAGTCGAACGCCCGCGCTGCGGCTTGCGGGCCGGCGGCGATGCCGATGCGCACCACCTGGCCCGACACATACGCGGAACGCGGCGACAGGAAGAATCGCAGCGACGCTTCAACGCCGTTCTCCGCGCCTTGCTCCACGTAGACGAGATTCGCGGTGATGCCGCGCCGCGCTTCCTTGCCGAGCGAACGCGTGAGGCCTTCGAGCGCGCGCTGCGCGGTCCACTGGCGCGGGCTCGCGCACGTCTCCGGCGGACGCCCCAGCACGACAATGCGCCCGCACTTGCCGAGCGAGCGCAGCGTGTCGTGGAAAAAACCGTGCAGCGGTTCGAGCTGGCTGCTGTCGTCGATACCGCTCGCGTCGAACAGCAGTGCGGCGAGCCGGCCGTGCGAGCCGGAATCCGCCGGTTCGAATCGCCCCGTCATCAAGCCGTGGCGAGTCGCAAGCGGCACCCACAGTCCGGCGCTTTCATGCGCGACGCTCGTTACGCCGATGCTCGCCACGAGATTCGCGAGCGTATCGAGCAGATGCGGTTCACGCCCCGCGCCGATCGCCACCAGGCCGCCGAACTCGGGCTCGTCCGTCCGATAGCGGCGCAGCACCTCCGGCTTCGGTAAGCCGAGCGAGCGCGCGAGGCGCGCGCCGAACGGCGAGTTGACGAAGTTCAGATAAGAGTCGTTCATAGTGTTCGTTGCTCCGCTGGACACGCCCCGCAGGAAGTCCTCTTGGGGGACGCTCCGAAGGAAGTCCCAATGGGGACGTCGGACGTGTGTCAGTGTGCACTGAGTTGGACGCATCCGGTGCGCCTCGCCCGGATGTTTTTTCAGGCGCTCATCGACGCGCTCATCAAGGTCCTCAGGCCGCGGCTTCCAGCGCCTTGTCGAGCGCCTCCTTGCGTTGTTGCAGACTGGCGAGCATGTCGAAGTCGGGCGGGAAGTCGTCGACCTTCACGACTTGCGCGCCGTACCGTGCGTAGTCGTCGAGCACGCGGCGATCGTCGGCGTCGAGCAGGCCTTTCTGCTGGGCGGACTCGGTCCACGCGGCCAGTTGCGGCAGGCTTTGCGGCATCGGTTCGAGCAGGCCTTGCTTGACCGCGTCGCGCAGTTTCTGCTCGATCTGCATGAAGCGCGGGTTCAACTGGAACACCAGTTCGCCGTAGCCGAGCGCATCGACATCGGGATGCGGCACGTACGAGTCGGACACGAGACGTTCGCGCGCCGCGCCGGGCGTCTGCATCAATTCGGCGATCTGGCTGCCGAGGAGGTCGGACGGCTCACGGTACGGCAGGCCGAACGGAAACGCCAGCACGCGCACGAGGCCGGCGGCGAAGCGGTTCGGGTAGTTCGCGAGCACGCCGTCGAGCGCGTGCTGCGCCCTGTACAGCGAATCCTCGACGCCCCAGCGCACGAGCGGCAGATCTTCTTCCTGACGGCCTTCGTCCTCGAAACGTTTGAGCGTTGCCGAGATCAGGTAGAGCTGCGATAGCACATCGCCCAGGCGCGCGGAAATGCGTTCACGCCGTTTCAGATCGCCGCCGAACACGAACATGGAGACATCGGCCAGCAAAGCGAAAGCGGTCGAGAGACGGGTCGCCGCGCCGTAGTACGGCAGCAGCGGCGTATGCGCGGTGCGCGGCCTGGCGATGAACGCGCCGCCCGTCACGCCATAAACGAAACTGCGCACGACGTTGGAGAGCGTGAAGCCGGCATGGCCGAAGAACGCTTCGTCGAAATCGCGCAGCGCACGGGCGCGATCCGTTTCGCGCGTCGCGGCCATTTCCTTCAGCACATACGGATGACAGCGAATCGCCCCCTGGCCGAAGATGATCAGGCAGCGCGTCAGAATGTTCGCGCCTTCCACGGTGATCGAGATCGGCACCTGCTGATAGGCGCGCGCGAGAAAATTCGACGGCCCCATGCAGACGCCCTTGCCGGCGACGATATCCATGCCGTCGTTGATGACCATGCGGGCGCGTTCGGTGATGTGATACTTGGCGATCGCCGAAATCACCGACGGCTTTTCGCCGAGGTCCACCGCATGCGCGGACAGGCGGCGCGCGGCATCCATCACGTACAGGTTGCCGCCCATGCGGCCGAGCGCTTCCTGCACGCCCTCGAACTTGCCGACGGCGGTGCGGAACTGGCGGCGAATCGCGGCGTAGGCGCCGGTGCCGCGCACGGCGATCTTCGCCATCCCCACATTCGACGACGGCAGCGAAATCGACCGTCCCGCCGCGAGACATTCCATCAGCATGCGCCAGCCGTTGCCGACTTGCGCGCGTCCGCCGATCACCCAGTCGAGCGGAATGAAGACGTCCTTGCCCGAGTTCGGGCCGTTCTGGAACACCGCGTTCAGCGGCCAGTGACGGCGGCCGATGTTCACGCCCGGGTGGTTCGTCGGAATCAGCGCGCAGGTGATGCCGGGCTCTTCGTCTGCGCCTAGCAGATGGTCGGGATCGAGCGCGCGGAACGCGAGGCCGAGCACGGTCGCGATCGGGCCGAGCGTGATGTAGCGCTTGTCCCACGTGACGCGAAAACCGGGCGTTTCGCGGCCTTCGAACGTGCCCTTGCAGACGATGCCGACGTCGGGAATCGCGGCGGCGTCGGAGCCGGCGTAAGGGCTCGTCAACGCGAAGCAGGGGATTTCCTCGCCGCGCGCGAGACGCGGCAGATAGTGGTTCTTCTGCGCTTCGGTGCCGTAGTGCATCAGCAGTTCGGCGGGGCCGAGCGAGTTCGGCACCATCACCGAGACGGCCGCGGCCGAGCAGCGCGTGGCGAGCTTCATGATGACCTGCGAATGCGCGTACGCGGAGAACTGCTTGCCGCCGTACTGCTTCGGAATGATCATGCCGAGAAAGCCGCGCTCCTTGATGTACTGCCAGGTTTTCGGCGAGAGATCCTGCCACACCATGGTGGTTTCCCAGTCGTTCGCGAGATCGCACAGATGCTCGCATTCGACGTCGAGAAACGATTGCTCCTCGGCAGTAAGCGTGGCCGGGCCGTAGCCGAGCAGCGTGTCCCAGCGCGGGCGCCCCGAGAACAATTCGGCGTCCCACCAGACGGTGCCGGCTTCGATCGCGTCGCGCTCGGTCGGCGACATCTCCGGCAGGATCTTGCGGAAAAGGTCGAGTACCGGTTTCGTGAGCCACGCGCGGCGCAGCGGTTTGATGGCCAGCACGAGGGCGGGAAGGATGAACAGAACGGCGAGCACGGTCGTCGCTGCCGGACCCGCTGCACCGCCGACATGCGTGGCCGCCACCCACACGATCATGAAGGCGAGCCACCATGACGCGCGCGCCTGAACATAGACGAGCGCGAGCGCCGCAATGACGAGTACCAGGATGAACCACGGCATGACGTTTCCTCCCTTTCCACGCGCGCGAACGCATCCACGGGGCGCGGACGGCTCGCGTTATGTTGTTTTGCGGTCAGGCGCGATGGCGCGGACTTCTCGCGCCGTACGGCCGCGATTGTCCTCGCGGCGCGCGTCCGGCTTATGCCGGGACTGCGCCGCCCGCCTCGCCCGCGTTGTCCGCGCCGCTTCGACTCCAGGCCGTCCCGTGCAACGCGTGATGAAGCGAATCCGCTTCGAGATTGCCGCCAGGGCGCTCGCCTTCCGGCACGGCCGACGCCGACAGTTCCGAACCTCCTTGTGCCTGCTGCGCGCCTGCCGCCGCATCCGCACCCGCGATCGGGCATTCGCCGGCGCCTCCCAAGCCGCCTTCGGTCGCGTCGCCCAACACCGCCGCGAACGCGGCCAGTTGCGTGCCGTCCGGCAACGGCGCCTTCAGCGCGGCCACCATCAACGAAGCAAGGCGCGCGATCAGCTGCAGGTCGTTCATCGACTTGCCTTGCGAGAACTCGGAAATCAGGCTGTCCGTATCGGTGCCCGCGAGCACGCCGGATAGCGCGCCGATCGCGAAGTGCAGACGCCAGCCGAGTTCCTCGCGCGGCAGATGCGGCAGCGCGCGCTGGAACGAATCGAAAAAGCGCACGGCCACCAACTCGTAATGCGCGTTCAGAAAGTCGCGAATGAATGCCGACGGATCGGTATAAGCGCGCCCCAGCAGCCGCAGAAACGCCTTGCCGCCGACGCGCGGATCGCGCGAGAGCCGCAGCGCGGGAATGAACATCGCGCCGAGCACGTGCTCGCAGGTCAGCCGCGCGCCGAGCATCTGGTCGAAGCGGTCGAGCAGCTTGAGCCGCTCCTGGTTGAGCCGGTCGAGCCGGCGCGACAGCATCGAGTGAATCAGCGATTCCTTGCTGCCGAAGTGATAGTTGACCGCCGCGAGATTTACTTCGGCACGCGAAGTAATCTGGCGCAGCGACATGGCCTCATAACCGCATTCGGTGAATAGCGTTTCGGCGGCGTCGAGGATGCGGGACTTCGTGTCGCCGGCATGCCGGCCTGTCGTGCGAACTGCCATGTGGCGTCTCCTAGTTGCCGGCCGTGCGGCCCGCAAACAAGCGATTCAAATGTGGATTTGAAACAGCCGTTTTTTTCAGGATAAGAAGGATGAGGGTGGCGATCAAGGGCCGCGTGTGGACTAACTCCTCTAGAAGACCCGACGCAGGTCCGTCTTTCCGCTACGCGCGGCGCGTCAAACCGCGCGGAAATAAAAAAGGCCGTTCCGATCGAAATCGGAACGGCCTCGTATGGCTTGCTGCTGTGGTTGGCCTTGCTTCAACGCTTCGGCGCCTGCTTCGCGCCGTGGCGGTTCGAGCCGCCTTTGTGCGTATTGTGCACGAGAACGGCCCGGCGAAATAGCTGTTTAGTACGAACGCTTAAAGCTGTCCTCCAATCTCCCAAGGGGACTTCCTTCGGGGCGGGGGACTTCGTTAGACGCGAGCCGCGACCTGTTTCGCCGACTGCGTCATGTCGATGCCGCGGCGCTCGCTGCTGAACGGAATCAGCGCGGCGATCACCACCGCCACGATGCCGATCACCACCGCCATCACCAGCGCGTAGTTGTTGCCATGCGCTTCGGCGGCGCTTGCCTGCAGCGGGCCGTTGACCGATGCGATCAGATTGCCGAGTTGATACACGAGGCCGGGGAACGTCGCGCGAATTTCATCGGGTGAGATTTCGTTCAGGTGTACTGGAATCACGCCCCATGCGCCTTGCACCGAAATCTGCATCAGGAAGGCGCCTGCCGCGAGGAGCACCGGCGTGCTCGAGAAAGCCCACAGCGGCAGCACCGGCAACGCGATCAGCGCGGCGATGAAGATCGCGCGCTTGCGGCCGATCTTTTCCGACATGAAACCGAAGAACAGTCCGCCGATAATCGCGCCGACGTTCAGCGTGATCGTGATCCACGACACGGTATGCGCGTCGAACTGATGCTGCACGCGCAGGAAGGTCGGATACAGATCCTGCGAACCGTGCGAGAAGAAGTTGAACGCGGTCATCAGGACGATCGCGTAGAGCGACAGTCCGACGTTGCGCTTGAGCGTGGCGACGAGACCCGGACGCGCTTTCTTCTCGAGCGTCTGGAAGGCCGGCGACTCCGGCACGTGCGCGCGCACGTACAGCACGAGCAACGCGGGCAGCACGCCGACGAAGAACATGCCGCGCCAGCCGATGTACTGATAGAAGATCCCGAACACGACCGAGGCAAGCAGATAGCCGCTCGGGTAACCGGCTTGCAACAGGCCGGAGACGATGCCGCGCGACTTCGGCGGCACGGTTTCCATGGTCAGTGCGCCGCCCACACCCCATTCGCCGCCCATCGCGATACCGAACAAGGCGCGCAGCACGAGCAGGGTGGTGAGGTTCGGCGAGAAGCCGGACAGCAATTCCAGCAGCGAGAAGCACGCGATGTTGACCATCAGCGTGGGACGGCGGCCATACCTGTCGGCGAGCCAGCCGAAGATCAATGCGCCGACCGGACGCATCATCAAAGTCAGCATAATGCCGAAGGCGACTGCCGGGATATTCGTATTGAACTCCGCCGCGATATCTTTCAATACGAATACCATTAGAAAGAAATCGAATGCGTCCAGTGTCCAGCCCAGATAGGCGGCGATCGTGACGTTTCTTTGTTCCCGTGTCCAGCTCATTGATTGCTCTCCTGAGTCTCCAGATACCCGTTCAACTGCGGGCGGCTATGGCAGCGCCGTATGCCTGTGGCATCGGCTTCGAGCGAGTGTACGCCGACTGTTAAACGCTTGCATGAATCAGACAGGCGGTTATCCGGGTTAATCCGCCGCGTAATTTTCATACACAATCTCAATGCATGCCGAATGTCGGGTATATGTAATTATCGTATTAATGGCGTTGTATTTTCGTTCGTTATTTGTAATGTATTTTCGGCGTATCGACAGGGTATTCCGGTAAGTCTGACCCTGCGCGGTATCGGCTTGAGCGGAATGGCTTCGCCTGAGCGGTTCTCTTTGTTGTGGCGAACGTAAGAGGGAGAAGCTGCTCCTGTTGATCGAGGCGGCTACGGACGCATCGCTCGCGAGGAGATCACTGCTGCCTGCGTGGCTTTCCTCTGCCCGTGGTTGGCACGGCGGGTGCGCGCCTCTCGTCACGTTCCCGGCTCCATTGTTCAAGTAGCGTGCGCGTCTGTTCGCGTATGGTCGACTTCAGCTGTTCGGCCTTCTCCGCATCGATGCTTTTCCAGCCGAGCAACGACAGCGTCGAACGATGCGCGACGTGAAAAATCACCAGCTGCCCATGCAGGCTGAAGGTGCGGATCAGCGTGACCGGATCATCGGCGGCACGCCCGGAGATTCGCGCCACGAGCGCCGCGCTTGCATCATTGAGCGGCTCGCGGATCCGGCAGGCAAGAATCCGCGTCGCACTTTCAGGTTCGTGTCCAGCCTGCTCGCGCGCGAAGAAGAGCCGCCGGCCGGGATTGTTTGCTTTCGCGAAGGCGCTGTCCGCGATCGCTTCCTGAATGCGGATGAACGCGTCGATCAACACTGGGGTGTCGGCGTATTCACGCAGCGCTTCCTGCGCATGCTCGATGGCCGGCCCGAATGTCTTCCATGCATCGTCGGCGAGCGCTTCGACGCATGCGCGATACACGCCTTCCTTATTCTCGAAGTAGTACTGCAGCGCGGGCGCGTTGACGCCGGCGCGGGTTGCAATGTCGCGCGTCGACGCGCCCTCGAAACCGTGTTCGCCAAACAGTTCGACCGCCGCCTCGATGATTCGCTGACGCGTTTCATCACCGCGCGCATAGCCGCCTTCCGGCGAACGGCGCAGCCTCTTTGCGGTGTTCATGCATTTCTCTCCGCATTTCTCTTTATTACGCCCCGGAGGAAGTCCCCTTGGGGGACGCTCCGGAGGAAGCCCCCCCTAGGGGACCACGCGAAGAAATATATCACTTGACACATTTGTATCGACTGGAATAATTATGCCAACTGGAAATAATTGGATCATACGATGTCAGCGACCGCAGGCTCTCCCTCCCGCCCGATACCCGCCGAAGACTCGCCTGCATCAAGCACCAGACGTCCCAGCCGGCGAACGGTGCTGATCGCGCTCGGCATCGTCGCGCTGATTGTCGGAGCGGTCTGGCTCGCCCGCTGGTGGACGCTCGGGCGCTTCATCGAAAGCACCGACGATGCCTATCTGCAGGCTGACAGCGTCACGGTCGCTCCGAAGATCGCCGGCTACGTCACGGAGGTTTACGTCGCGGACAATCAGGTCGTGAAGCCAGGCGATTCGCTGGTGCATCTCGACGCTCGCCAGTACCAGGTCGCGCTCGAAGAGGCGCTGGCCACGATCGATGCGCGCAAGGCCGACATCGAACGCGCGCAGGCCGAGATCAAACAGCAGCAGTCCAACATTGCGCAGACACAGGCGCAGCAGCAGGTGGCACGCGTGAGCGCGCAGCATGCGAGCGACGAAGTGCGGCGCTACGCTCCGCTCGTCGCAACCGGCGCTGAAAGCAGTGAACGTCTGGCGGAATTGACCAGCAGTCGCGATCAGGCGAATGCCACACTCGCCGCGAACTCAGCGGCGGTGGACGCGGCACGCTCGCAGATCGGTTCGGCCACCGCGCAGCTCGCACAGGCACGCGCACAACTCGAAGCTGCCCAGGCAAGCGCACAGCAGTCGCAACTCGACCTCGACAACACCGCGGTGCGCAGCGTCCTCGGCGGCAAGGTCGGCGATCGCACGGTGCGTGTTGGTCAGTACGTGCAACCCGGCACACGGATGCTGACGGTCGTGCCGGTGCAAAGCACCTATTTGCTGGCCAATTTCAAGGAAACGCAGGTGGGCCGGATGCGCGTCGGTCAGCCGGTGGAAATGCACGTCGACGCGTTGCCCGGTCATACGCTGCACGGCGTGATCGACAGTTTCTCGCCCGGCACGGGTTCGCAATTCGCGCTGCTGCCGCCGGAAAACGCAACCGGCAACTTCACCAAGATCGTGCAGCGGGTGCCTGTGCGGATTCGTATCGACATGGGAGCGGAGACGCGCAGCGTGCTGTTGCCGGGGCTGTCGGTGACCGTGGATGTCGACACGCGTTCCGCGCGCGACCGTGACGCGCGCATCGATGCCGAGAACCACCGTGGCTGATTCGACCGCCGCGGCGCCTGCCGCGCCGCACGCCGAGGAGCGTGCCAGCGTCGGCGACTGGATCGCCGTTGCCGCGGGCGCGCTCGGCGCCTTGATGGCGACGCTCGACATCTCGATCACGAACTCCGCGCTGCCGCAAATCCAGGGCGAAATCGGCGCCACCGGCACCGAAGGCACCTGGATTTCGACCGGCTACCTGATGTCGGAAATCGTGATGATTCCGTTGGCGGCATGGCTCACGCGCGTATTCGGACTGCGCAATTTCCTGCTTACGAATTCAGCGCTTTTCATTGCGTTTTCAATGATGTGCGGCTGGTCGCACACGTTACCCATGATGATCGCCGGCCGCATCGGGCAGGGTTTCACCGGCGGCGCGCTGATTCCGACGGCGCAGACCATCATCCGCACGCGCCTGCCGCTGTCGCAGTTGCCGGTCGGCATGACCATGTTCGGCCTGATCGTCTTGCTCGGGCCGCTGCTTGGACCGGTCGTTGGCGGCTGGCTCGCGGAGAACATCAGCTGGAGCTGGTGCTTCTTCATGAATCTGCCGGTCTGCATTGCGCTGATGACCCTGCTGATCGTCGGCCTGCCGTCGGACCGGCCGCACTGGGAGGCGTTTTTCAAGGCGGACTGGCTCGGCATCGTCGGTCTCGCGATCGGCCTCAGTTCGCTCACGGTGGTGCTCGAGGAAGGTCAACGCGAGCGCTGGTTCGAATCGTCGCTGATTGTGGCGCTCACCTGCGTATCGGTCTTCGGCATGCTCCTGATCGCCGCCTCGCAATTGACCGCGAAGAAGCCGATCGTGCGCCTCGGCCTGATGCGCAACCCAAACTATGCGAGCGTGATCGTGATCGTGTCGGCGGTCGGCGCGGCGCTGTATGGCGTGTCGTATCTGCTGCCGCAGTTTCTCGGGGTGGTCGCGGGCTACAACGCGGAACAGTCCGGCGCGATCATGCTGCTTTCCGGGCTGCCCGCTTTCCTGATCATGCCGGTCCTTCCACGGCTGCTTGCCAAATTTGATTTCCGCGTTCTGGTGATCACCGGGCTGCTGTTGTATGCGATCAGTTGCATGATCGACATCGACCTGACGGCGCAGAGCGTCGGGCACGATTTCGTCTGGTCGCAACTGATACGCGGTACCGCACAGATGCTCGCAATGATGCCGCTCAATCAGGCGTCGATGGCGGCCGTGTCGCGCGAAGATTCAGGCGACGCCGCCGGTCTCTACAACATGGCGCGCAACCTCGGCGGGTCGATCGGCTTGGCGATCATCGGCACGGTGATCGACCGGCGCACGACGTTTCATACCGCGATGATCCGTGAGTCCGTCAGCGCCAATTCGCTGATCGGCCAGGACAGCATTACGGCGAACGCGGCGAACTGGTTCGCCCACACGGGGGACATGGCGTACTCGCGGATGCGCGCGCTCGGACAACTCGGTGTGCAGATTCAGCAGCAGGCCATCGTGATGACCTACTCGGAAACCTTCTATCTGCTCGGCATCGCGCTGCTCGCCTGCATTCCGCTTGCGCTGTTTCTGAAAACACCGCGCAGGAATGCGCCGCCTCCGTCCGCCGGACACTAATGTCTTTTCATCTCACCATGATGTTCAACCGTCCCTCGTGTTTCGCACTGGCCGCCGCCGCGCTTCTGTCCGCCTTGTCGGGCTGCACGGTCGGCCCGGATTATCACGGTGCGCCGCCGGTTGCGCGGGATGCCCACGGCAGCGCGACCTTCGTGCGCGCGCCGGCCTCCGGCACGACGGCGACGCCCGCGCCGAACCAGTGGTGGCTGGCATTCAACGACCCGCAGCTGAACGATCTCATCGCCGCCGCCTTTGCACATAGTCCCGACGTGCATATCGCGCAGGCGCGGCTGCGGGAATCGCGTTCGCAATTGCAGCAGCAACGCGCGAACGCTTTGCCTAAAGTTTCCGGGAATGCCGCGGCACTGCGCATGCGCGAGCCCGATCTGAGCGCGCTCAGCTCACAAAGCTCGTCGGGCGGCAGCGAGGCGTCATCGGGGCGAGGCCCGCTGCAGCTCTATACCGCCGGCTTCGACGCCACGTGGGAAATCGACCTGTTCGGCGGCACGCGGCGCGCTATCGAAGCGGCGTCGGCGGATGCGGAAGCGGTCGACGCCGATCTCTCGGACACCCAGGTGTCGCTCGCGGCCGAGGTTGCGCAGGCCTACATCGAATTGCGCGACCAGCAGACGCGGCTCGGACTTGCGCAGCGACAGGCGGAGACCGAACAGAAAATGTTGACGCTTACGCAGCAGCGCCGGGAGCGCGGCACGGCAGCGGACGTCGATGTCGAACGCCTGACCACGCAGGTTGAGAACACGCGCGCAACGCTGATTCCGCTCGACGCGCAACTGACCGATTCGCTGGACCGTCTCGCCGTGCTGACCGGTCGTGCACCCGGCGCGCTGGACGAACAGCTCGCCGGCACGCGGCCGCTGCCGGCGTTGCCCGCCACGGTGGCGATCGGCGATCCGTCCGCGATGTTGCAGCAACGTCCCGACATTCGTGCAGCGGAGCGGCGGCTCGCCTCGAGCAATGCGCAGATCGGCGAACACATTGCGGATTTTTTCCCGAAGGTGACGCTGCTCGGTGATATCGGCTTCAGCGCAGGCAATCCGGGTCACCTTGTACGCAAAAGCAATTTCAGTTGGATCGGCGCGCCGTATCTGCAATGGGATGTGTTCGATTTCGGTCGCACGCTGGGCAGCGTCCACGCGGCCGAGGCATCGCGTGACGAAGCCGAGGCCCGTTATACGAAGGCCGTGCTCGGTGCGCTGCAGGACGCGAACTCATCGCTCTCGCGCTATGGGCATCAGCGCGAGCATGTAGTCACGTTGCAGAAGGTGGAAGCCTCCGCAAGTCACTCGGCCACGCTGATGCGGCAGCGCTATTCCGCAGGCGTAGCGACACTGATCGATCTGCTTGATACGCAGCGCGAAGAATTCACCGCGCAGCAGAATGTCGTCGCGGGACAGGCCGAGTTGATCAAGGACTTTGTGTCGCTACAGAAAAGCCTTGGCATCGGCTGGCAAGCGCAGCAAGGTTAGCGTGTGGAGGCGACCATGCTTCGAGGCACGCTCGCGCTTCCCGCGGCGTCATGACGAGCGTGGCGCGTGCGCCAGGGGGCAAATGCCCCTGGCGTATTCCAACGCCTCGACCAGAACCTCGACTTCCTGCCGTGTTTCATGAAGCTTCTTGCGAAGCTGGATATTCTGTTGAATCGCTTCCAATAGATTCGTGATCTCGACCTGGTTATTGCTTCGCAGGCTACCTGTTTCATTCAGGTTTGAACTACACGCTTTCCAGCCGGCCAGGACGCTCCGACCGGAAGCCGAGCCAGGGAATTCTTTCGGCCGCAACCTGTCGCGAACAGAAACCTGGCCGTTTATGCGGTCGCTTTCCGCGACCTCGTCAGACTCGGGGTGGCAAGTCGGTCTAGTGCGAGACGCGCCAAACAGCATCGAACTGCTCCTTTAGAGTGTGAAGCTGATCGCGGGGCCGCTATAGGTAAGCGGGTAAGCGGCTGCGTTTGAGCGATAGCAACGGGCGACCCGGCTGCGGAAGCGCCGGATCCACGCAACATCGTTGGCTTTACTGGAATTGATACATATAGCCTAGCCGGGCCGCGGGAATGAAACGCTTGCCGACGAGTGGACTATCGGAAATTCCGCTACCGAGATGGGTTACCTGCAGATCGAGGCTAACCGACTGATGCTGCGTTATCCGATAAGCGACCCGCGTCCCGATGGTGGTGTTCAGCGTGGATGTCCCATCGTAGGCAGGCCGTCCCGCCCGCGCCTCCGACTGCGTCACTCCATAGTAGTAGTCGACGTATTTGTCGTTCAGCCACTTGGCGTCGGCATGGGGCTCGATTGTCCATTTCCCCAATTCGAAGGCTTTTCTGAATTCAACGGCGGCCTGCTGTCCTTTGTTTCCGCCGATGAGGTAACTGGCGGTCAGCGTGCCGAATCCGGTATGCCACCCGAGTGCCGGGCCATACCAGAAGGTGACGCTGTTCCGGTTCTGCATGCCGTTCAGGATCGGCGCGTCGGACCCCTTATATCCCTCCAGAATTCCCACTCTGCCACGCAAGGCAAAGGTGACGCCGCTCCATTGTCCGACTTTCACGTCGAGAGTCGTCGCGAAGGCGCTGATCCATTTGTTATCGACATAGAAAAGCGGAATCGGCGAGATCCTCGCGCTGTCGCCTTTGTACGGCGATGGTTCGATACCCACGCCGGCGCCAAGTCCCCAGTGGGTAACGTTGGTGGCGTTGCTCAGGACGGTGAAGCCGGAGCCTTCAGGGTTGTTGGCGTTTTGCGCCCGGACGATACCGGAACTCAGGAAAAGCGAGGCGGCGGCCAGTAAGACCCGGTATTCGCGGCGGCGATCTTTTCTCACGACACCCGCCAACGCTATCTGTGATGCGTTTGGAACACAGGCGCCTTCGCGCTGCGCCGATTTCGATGAAATTGCCATTCAGGAACCTCCAGTCGGGGACCCCGAGGTTACGCAGGAGATTCAACGGCATGATGTGCGGTATTTTTCGGCGCCGATACAATGTGTCGGCGCTGAAATATTGGAGGAGAACGGCTGACATCAATCGTGGGGGCCGCTCCGGTTAGCATTGGGAATGACTTATATGCCGCACGTACTGGTGGTTGACGATGAGGAGGACATCAGGTCCTTGCTGACGGGCTTTTTTCGCAAACACGGCCATGAGGTGAGTATTGCGACCGACGGACAAAGCCTGTTTGCGGCACTCAATGTCCAGCACGTCGATATCGTGATTCTCGACGTCATGCTGCCGGGTGAGGATGGCTTCAGCCTGTGCCGGCGGATACGCGCAACGTCGAAAGTGCCGGTCATCATGCTCACCGCGGTAGCGGATCATGTCGATCGTGTAGTGGGCCTCGAAATGGGCGCTGACGATTACCTGGTAAAGCCATTCGACGCAAGGGAGTTGCTCGCGCGAGTCAAAGCCGTGCTGCGCAGGACGACGCAAACCGAGGCTGCGGTGGCGGGTACGGAGACGAGGCCGGTACTTTCGTTTGCCGGGTGGCGTCTGGATATCGCCCGGCGGGAACTGCGGTCCACGGACAACACGCTGATTATCCTTTCCAGTAGCGAATTCGATCTTCTGCTGGTGTTCGCGGAGCACGCTCAACGGGTACTGACGCGCGATCAACTCCTCGATCTCGCGCGCGGGTCGTCGCATGAGGTCTACGATCGAAGTATCGACGTGCAGGTCGGCCGTTTGCGCCGAAAACTCGACACCGACACGGAAACGCCTTCCGTCATTCGCACTGTTCGGGGCGGAGGCTATATGTTCACTCCATTGGTTCGACGCGGATGAGCATCGGATTTCGTCCGCCGGATACGATCGCGTGGCGGATTGCGCTGACGGTTGGCGCGGCCATCATTGGTGTGCTTGTCCTCACTGTGCTCTTTAGCCACCGTGCCGGTCCGACGGCTAGAGAGACAGCGTTGCTGGACAGGGCCGACGACACGGTCCGCATGATCGATGCGGCTTCGGCGATTGACCGCCCACGACTGGCCGGCGCCGTGCAAATTGAGTCCATCAGGGCCGAATGGTATCCGGCCACCTCGGCGGTCGCCCAGCTTTTCGCCGCGGCGCGACCGGCTGACGCGGATTCGGACCTGGCCAAGTGGTTCTTGATGAATGGCCGCCAGCGTCGCCGCATATTTTTCAGTTCGGATGATCCGCTCTCCGACGGTATCCGATTCGATCGCACCCAGCATCCCCACGGCTATTTTCTTGCAGTTGAACTCCGCGACAGCAGCTGGGTTGTTTTTATAGCCACACACCGTGACTGGGGGCTGCTGCAACCCGCCCAGCTAGCGATAGCACTGGGCTGTGTTGCGTTGTCGATTCTCGCGGCATCGGTGCTTGCCACTTATTTTCTCTCGAAGCCGATCAGGCAGTTCGCGGAGGAACTTCGCCGGATCGGCGGCGATCCGCGTGCCGGCCCTGTCCGCGAAGCCGGGCCGAGAGAATTGCGCGCGGCGATTGCGGCATTCAACGCATTGCAAGCCCAACTGCGCAAGTTCGTCGAGGACCGAACGGTGATGCTCGCGGCCATGTCGCATGATCTGCGTACGCCCTTAACGAAGATCCGCCTTCGGGGGGAGTTCATCGAAGACGATGATCAACGGGCGCGGCTCTTCCGGGACGTCGACGACTTGCAAGCCATGGCGGACTCGGCCTTGTCCTTTTTCAGAGACGACTACAAGGACGAGGAGGCAACGGTGTTCGACTTCGCGGGACTCCTGCGCACCATTACCGACGATTATGGCGACCAGGGGCAGCCGGTCTTCTACGCGGGCCCCGATCGCCTGGCGTTCAACGGGCGCCCATTTTCCCTGCGGCGTGCCTGCATGAACCTTGTCGACAATGCGTTGAAATATGGCAATCGGGCGGAACTGCAACTGAACTGCTCAGCGACGCAAATCGTTGTCGAGGTTAGCGATCAAGGCTCCGGCATCCCGCCTCACGCGCTCGAGCAGGTATTCGCACCGTTTTTCCGTCTTGAACAATCACGAAACCGTACCACGGGAGGGATGGGCCTGGGGCTGACATCGGCGCGGGCGGTGGTTCGTGCTCATGGCGGCGATATCACGCTTCGCAACCGGGAATGCGGGGGATTGCAGGTTAGCGTGACGTTGCCGCTGATGTCTTGATTGCAAGGCGCTGCTTCAGGCGTTCGGATGGGGCGCGCCCGCGCTCGCTCACGCAGCGTCGAGCCAGGCAAATTCCGCGAACCGGTAGCCCATCAAACGGCCCGACGGCGTGCCGGCAAGGCCCTTCACGCGGTTGCTGTGCGCATCGATGAAATTGATGAAGGCCGGAATGATGATGCTGCCTTTCTCGTAGACGATGGTCTGCATGTCGCCATAGATCTGCTTTCGCTTCGTTTCATTCTTCTCCTCACGAGCCTGCAGCAGAAGCTGATCGAACTGGGCGCTTTTCCAGCCGGATTCGTTCCAGACGGAGTCCGACTTGAAGAACTGCGTATAGAGCAGATCGAGCGTCGGCCGGGGAAGTATCGAGCCGTAAGTCATCGGATGCTTCATCCAGTGCGTCGACCAGTAGCCGTCCGCGGGCACGCGGCGCACACCGATCTTCAGGTCGGTCTGCAGGGCGGCCTGCTGCACCATCAAGGCGGAATCGAGCGCGGATTCGATGGACGGCGGCACCACGATCTCAGCGGCGGCCCCCGAGAGATTCGCCTGCTTGATGAGCGACTTCGCGCGGTCCGGGTCGTAGGTGCGTTGCGGAAGTCCGGCGAGGTAATAGGGGTGCCACGCCGGCACCGGATGATCGTTGCCGATCGTCGCATAGCCGCGCAGCAGCGTCTTCTGAATGCGCTCGCGATCGTGCAGGTACTTCATCGCCTGCACGAAGCCGGGGTTGCCGGTGGGCATCGCGTCCTGACGCAGGATGAGGTCCGTGTACAGGCCCGACTGGCTTTCGAGCACGCCGAAGCCGCCGGCTCGCTTGAGCCGCTCGACGTCGCGCGCGGGCACGGGCGAGACGAGCTGCACGTCGCCCGCAAGCAGAGCGTTCAGCCGTGCCGCATCGTCAAGAATGCCGACGAGCTGCACCTCGTCGAGATACGGCAAGCCCGGCTTCCAGAAGTTCGGATTGCGCGTGCCGACGCATCGGCCGCCCGGCGTGAACTCCTTGCAGACGAACGGGCCCGTGCCATTGCCTTTGGAAAAATCCTTGGTGCCGTCGGCGACGATCACGAAATGCGGCACCGCGAGCAGGGCGGGCAGGTCGACGTTGGGCGCGCTCAGCACGATGTCCACTTGCAGCGGTCCGGCGGCGCGAACCGATTCGATGGCGTCGGCGATCGATTTGGCCTTCGACGCCGTCGCGGGCTGCTTGTGGCGGGACAGTGAAAACACGACGTCGTCCGCCGTCAGCGGTTTGCCGTCGTGGAAATGCACGTTCGGCTTGAGCTTCACGGTCCACTGCTTGTGATCGCTCGTGTCGAACGCGTCCGCGAGTGCGTTCTTCACCTTGAAGTCGCTGTCGAATTCGGTGAGGCCGCTATAGAAGATGAACATGCGCGAGTAGTCCGCCGTATGCGAGGCCTTCGCCGGATCGAGGGAATCCGACAGCGACTGGTTGGCCGTCGCCACCCGCATCACGCCGCCCCGGCGCGGCTTGCCGGCGGCCGCCGTTGCCGTTGCCGCGCCGGCCAGCGCGGACCAGCTCGCGGCCGTGGCGGCGCCCGCCGCGAGAAGCGTCTTCACGGCGCGCCTGCGCTCGAGGTCGGGGCTGTCGATATCCAGCGGCTTGGTCATGATCGGTCCTTTTGAGTGCTCGTCGATCGGTTGGGCGCATGCCTACATGGCGATGCAGAGGCGGTAGGCGTCGTAGATGGCCGTATGGATATCGCGCGATGCCGACGCGTCGCCGATACGGTAAAGGTGAAACTGCGCGTCGCCGTTCACGGCTTGCAAGACGGGCTGCGCCGCACCGCGCGCGAAGGCCGCGAGGTCCATCTGGCCGTCGTTCAGCGAATGCACGCGCGCCGCTTCGAAGAGGTCGCTCACGGCGATGGTTCCGCGTTCGACCACCACGTGTTCCGCTTCCATCTCGACGAGCTCATCGGTCAGTTGGTGCCTGAAGATCGCGCGTAGCATGCCCGCTGTGCCGCGCTTCACTTCCACGAGTTCGAGATGCGCCCGCACCGGTACATTCCATTTTTCGAGGTTGCGCATCCACACGAGGTCGTCGCCCTTGCCGCCGGTTTCCTGCGCGGGCACGGCGTCGAGAATGGCGAGGCGCACGTCGAGGCCCGCCGACACATACCGCTCGGCGCACAGATAAGCGTTGTGGCGGCCGGTGCCGTCGTAGATCAGAACGCGGCCGGTTTTCGGCGGCGTGTCCGTCAGCGCGTCGACCACCGAGCCGCACCATTCGCCGCCCGGCAGCGCGTCGAGATTGGGAATACCGCCGGTCGCCACGATCACCACGTCGGGACGGTGTTCGAGCAGATCGCCCAGCTCGGCGTAATGGTTGTAGCGCACATCGACCCCCAGCCGCTCCAGTTCGGCGAGACGCCAGTCGACGATGCCGATCAGGTCCTTGCGCCAGCTTCCCGACGCCGCCAGCAGCACTTGCCCGCCCGCGCCGGCGGCGGCCTCGAGCAAGGTGACCCGATGGCCGCGGTTCGCACCGACGCGGGCCGCCTCGAGCCCGGCGGGACCGGCGCCGACGACCAGCACCTTGCGCTGCACGGCCGCGGGTGCGATGTCGTGCGGCAGGAAAGTTTCGCGCGCCGTCGCCGGATTGTGGATGCAGGTGGCCTTCGTGTTGCGGCAATGCGAGCCGCCGACGCAGGGGCGCGCGGCGTCCTCGCGGCCGGCCTCGATCAGCCGGACGAGATGCGGCTCCGCGATGTGCGCGCGCGTCATGCCGACCATATCAACGAGGCCCTCGCGGATCGCATAGCGCGCGGTGGCGAGATCGGCGATCTTGGCGGCGTGAAACACCGGCAGCTGAACCGCGCGCCGGAACGCGGCGGCCTTGGAGAGCCATGGCGCCGACGGCATGAACATGCCGGGTATGCCGTTGACGATCAGCGACATCTTCGTGTCCATGCGTCCGTAGACCACGTTGAAGAAGTCGAAAAGCCCGGTCTGCTGGAGAATGCGCGCCATCTCCAGGCTTTCTTCGAAGCTGCAGCCATCCTCGAGCGCGAAGCGAAAGCCGACGGCAAACGCGTCGCCCACTTCCTTGCGGATCGCTTCGTGCACTTCGATCGCGAAGCGGCACCGGTTGGCCGCCGGGCCGCCGTATTTGTCGGTGCGCAGATTCACGGTCGGATCCATGAACTGACCGATCAGATGACCGCCCGCGTGCGTCTCCAGTCCGTCGAGGCCGCCGTCGACGCAGCGGCGCGCCGCGCGTCCGAAGTCGCTCACGATACGTTTGATGTCGCTCTCGTTCACGGCTTGCGGAATCGCGCGATGCAGCGTTTCGCGGCGCGCCGACGGCGCGAGCATCGGCAGCCACGGCTCGGCGTAGGGATCGCCGCGGCGTCCGAGGTGGGTGATCTGGCACATCAGCGCGGCGCCGTGGGCGTGCACGCGCTGGGAGAAGCGCCGCAGGTGCGGCACGACTTCGTCGACGCCCAGGTTGATTTGCTGGAACGTGTTGGGACTGTCGATGCTGACATTCGACGATCCGCCGAACATGGTGAGAGCGATGCCGCCCCTGGCCTTTTCCTCGTGATAGCGTTGATAGACTTCCTGAGGGAACTCGCTCTGGATGAGGCGGCTCGCGTGGCTTGTGCTCATCACGCGGTTCTTCAGCACGAGGTGCCTGAGCGTCAGCGGTTGCAGCAGGGGATCGGACGAAGTGGCCGGCCGCGCGTCGTCCACGTTATGCTGTGTCATGTCTGGGACTCTTATGATGGGGCTGCCGACAAATTATGTTTGCCATTAAGCCGCGTCAATTTACATGTCGGTCAACGCCGATAACATGGTGTTAGCAGATGGGACTTCGACTTCCTTCGCTCCAGGCGCTGCTCGTCTTCGAGGCCGCCGCGCGCCATTTGAGCCTGACGCGGGCGGCGCTCGAACTGAACGTCACACCGGTCGCGGTGAGCCGCATGGTGGCGCGTCTCGAGGACGCGCTCGGCTTCAGGCTCTTTGCCCGCACGAAGACCGGGCTTGCACTGACCGAGGAGGGCGCGAAGCTGCGCGTCTCGGTGGCCTCGGGCTTCGGCCAGGTGAGCGACACGATCGAGGAACTCAAGGGTCGGCAGGAGCAAGGTGAGACGGTTACGCTCTCCATCTCGAGCGGGTTCGCGTCGCAGTGGCTGCTGCCGCGCCACGAGCGATTTCACGATGCGTTCCCGTCGGTCAACCTGCGCTTGCAGGTGATGGCGAGCCGCCTGTACGGTCCGCTCGACGGCGCCGATCTCGGCATCCGCTTGCACAAGCCCGGCTCCGAGCGCGACGCGCTCTGTTTCTGTCCGGAGCTGATCATCGCGGTGTGCAGTCCGGGGTACTTCGAGGAACAGGGTCCGCTCGACGCGCCGCGTCAGGCGGGCGGTCACACGCTCATTCACCTCGAGCCCACGACGCACACCTGGGCCGATTATTTCGAGTTGACGCGGGTGACGAACCGCGTATCGGCAAAGCACGTCAGCTATTCCGATCCGGGCCTCGCGTTGCAAGGCGCCATGCTCGGGCACGGGGCGCTCCTCGGCTGGCTTCTCGCGGTCGCGGCGCCGCTCAATACGGGCGCGGTTGTCGCCGCGTCGAACCGGGTGGTGGAGACGGGCTGCAATTACGTGCTGGAATGCCGCACGCGCGAGCCGTCGCGATCGGTGCGGCAGGTGGCGCAATGGCTGATCGACGAGATGCGCGCGGAGCTGGCGAAGGTCGCGCCGATACTGGCTTCGCTGGAACGGATAAGGAGTGGCGCATCGAATTGATGCCCGCAGGCGTAGTTAGCCTCGTGCGCCCGAAGCTTGACGACATCGATGAAATAATCGGCACGACCGTGCCGGCAATGAAGGCAATCGCCTGACATTTTCCACAGGAGCGCACATGATTTCCAACCGCAGTGAAGTGACGCAGATGATCGTTTCGTCGAAAGTCGCGCAAGCTCTCAAATGGAGCGAGATCGCGGAGCGCATCGGCGCGAGCAAGGAATGGACGACGGCCGCGTGCCTCGGGCAGATGACGTTCACGAAGCAGCAAGCGGAAATTGCCGGCGAGATCTTCGGTTTGTCCGAGGAGGCGGTGGCGTGGCTGCAGATCGTGCCGTATAAGGGTTCGTTGCCGACCTCGGTGCCGACCGATCCGCTCATCTACCGATGGTATGAAATCGTCAACGTCTACGGCACCACGATCAAGGAATTGATCCACGAAGAATTCGGCGACGGCATCATGAGCGCCATCGACTTTTCGATGGACATCCAGCGCGAAGCTGATCCGAAGGGTGACCGCGTGAAGGTGCTGCTGTCGGGTAAATTCCTGCCTTACAAGACGTATTGACAGCGAAGCGGACGGCGCGACGCCGCTTTATCGCCATACGCGCCCGACTGCAGCGCCCAGATCACGATGCCATACGCCGCGATCGACACGAGGCCGCCGGCGAGCGACGAGCCGATTGCCATTGGCGCCGCTCGTATCGGCGCCCACAGCGCCGCGAGCCCACGCGTCGCGACGAACAGCACCGGCATCAGCCAATAGAACAGGAACATCCACACGGTGTAGGCGAGCGCCTGGCCGCCGGATAAGCGCACACCGATGCCGTCGATCACGGTATAGAGCGCGATCGTCGCGCCGGTCGTCAGCGCGGCCAGCGCACCCGCGCGCGACACGTGACGCCCTTGCAGCGCGATCGCGATGATGCCGCCCGATATCATCGCGATCCCGAGCGCGTGCAACGGGCCGATCGCCTCATGTGCGAAGAGCGCCGCGCCGAGCGTGACGAGCAGCGGCGATGAGCCGCGCGCGATGGGATACGCCTGCGCCAGATCGTTGCGGCGGTATGACCGTACGAGGGTCACGTTGTAGACGATATGCACGAGCCCCGATGCGACGATGTACGGCCAGGCCGCGCCGGCCGGCCACGGTGTGAACAGAATCACGACCGTAGAGACCGCCGCGATGGCGATGCTCATCCACGTCATGGAAAGGAACCGGTCGCGGTTGCCGTGCAGCATCGCGTTCCAGCTCGCATGGAGTAGGGCGGCAAGGAGGACGAGACTGCCGGTATAACTGAGCATGCAGGTTCAAGGCCGGAAAGAGTGCGGGAGATCACGCGCCGCGCGTACAAGCGCCACCCATTAACGCGAAGTGCCAGCGAACTCGACGATGGCTTCCCGTGTCCGCTTGCCGACTTATGACTGCCGACACCAAACATCGGAGTCGCGATAAGAAAGGATATCTATCTTGTAGCCCGCGAACAAACCAGATAAATTGGGTATTCACGTTAGATAAACTCCTGTGAATGAAACGGATATTGCCTCCGCTCAATGCATTGCGTTGCTGCACACGTCGAGCCTTCCGCGGCTTTGGCCGGACTGGTTGGCGAAGACACGGATTCCCGCGCTCCGGCCGGCCGCGGTCGTGACCTTCGACCACTTCTATCTAACGTTGCAGGCCGGCGGACCTGGAAACGGATGCGGTCCGTCGCTCAGTTCGAGCAGGTGATATTCTTTCTGCTCACTGCGTTTCCACATGCGGATGCTGGGTGGAACATCCTCCGTCAATCGCTTACGAGGCGAGAAACAACCACTCTTTCTCGCATAGCACGGCACAGTGCTACACGTCGACTCGAAGCGCAGAGACGAACACGAACAAACAGGATTGAAAGTCATGAACGACAAGCGAGATGTAGCGCCGGACAGCACGGCAGCGCGAGTCGCCTTGTGGCGCGCTCTGCATGTCGAGGCCGACCCTCCGCCGCATGTGCTGGAAGACCAGATCGGCCTTAAGCTGCTGTCCCCGGACGAGGATTGGCGCAGCCGCGGGGACATGGACCCGGGGTTCACGCGGCCCTTTCGTGCCTCGATCGTGGGCCGTGCCCGTTTCATTGAGGACCTGGTCGTGGAACAAGCCGGCCGCGGGCTTACTCAGTATGTGATCCTCGGCGCCGGCCTCGACAGCTTCGCGCAGCGAAGGCCGGAGATCGCGTCCCGCCTCAGGGTGTTCGAGGTCGACCGGCCAGGTCCTCAGGCATGGAAGCGTCAGCGCCTGATCGAGCTCGGCTTCGGCGTCCCGGACTGGCTGCGCTTCGTGCCGGTCGATTTCGAGGCGGGTGAGACCTGGCGGGACGGACTCGTGACTGCCGGCTTCGATGACAGCAAGCCGGCAATCGTGGTCTCGACGGGCGTCAGCATGTATCTCACCCAGGATGCGAACGCGGCCACGCTGCGCCAGGTCGCGGCCCTCGCCCCAGGATCGACACTCGCCATGACGTTTCTGCTTCCGCTGGAACTCGCGGACCGCGAGATACGTCCCGGGCTCGAGATGGCGGAGAAGGGAGCGCGCGCAAGCGGCACGCCGTTCCTCAGCTTCTTCACTGCGCCGCAGATCCTGGCG
>WNGR01000944.1_pt1 | contig 32614 bp, 34 predicted proteins | sample 5407581 | NCBI WGS metagenome assembly WNGR01 (sample SAMN13153383, study PRJNA577476) | soil metagenome | isolation source: 80 cm soil or saprolite under Garry oak tree replicate 2 | place: USA:California | collected 2016-06-15
CCATATCTGCAACGGCTGCGTAAGGGCTAAAGTCATCAGGAAACCTGCCTCACCGCCTGCATTGAAACGACAGCGGCTCGCAGCGGGTTCAAGGGTTACTGCCTGATCAGGAAAGCAGAGTATCTTTCACATGGGACACAAACAATGCGACAGCGTTTCCCTTGCCACCAGAGAGGGGAGCATGTTGCAGGTCAGATGCGCTGTGTGTTCTTTTACCGTGACTCCCTGATCGAATGTGCCAGGAGGAAGGTCGGTATTGCCGCTCGTCGTGTTGGCGTCTTGGAAGTCGCTCTTTGCCAATTGTCCTGCCAGCCATGCACTTTTGTAGACCTTCTCGACTAGCGAGCCATCCGAGGACTGAAGGACTTTCAGCGGGTGATCATAGTTCACATCGGAGGGGCCAAACGACTCACAGATCACAGTGGCTGTCGTCGCATCCCAGTCTGTGTTGGGACTCTGCACAAGGAAGCTATTCACATGCCCATTCGCATCAGTGAGCATGGTTGAAATGTAGTCAGTCTGCGTTCCCTGGATGCGCTGGAAGTTGTAGACCCCCTTTGCACAGGTCGCACAGCTGGTATCAGGTTGCCCGTACTTGCCAATGAAATCGGAGACAGGGCCACCAATACGTGGGGTTCCATGCGTTGCAACAAGCCTCGTTCTTTGTGCTGGATGCTGGGTTGGCTGCGCAGTAGGTTTTGGTGTCGGTGTGGTTGCTGTTTGTGTGACGCTCGTAGACTCACCACAAGCCAATATCGGGTTTGAGCACGATAGGAACCACAAGTCGGAATAGCGGGTTGAACTGGCCTAGAGAGCGCCCAAAGGAAGCTCTCTTTCAGGCCATAAAGAAGCAATTTTAAGCGAAATACCTCTCTCAAAAAGTCGTTTCTGCTGTTTTCACCTCTCAAGTCAAAGAAAACCGGTTGCTTTTTCTTCGCTATTCCGACTTGTGGTTCCTACCGTGCTCAAACCCCAAGCACGGCCTAAGGTGCCGTCATTTTGAAGCAACCACTGCGTGTTCGTGTATCCTGAACAAGGTCATTGAGCACATCCTTTCGACAAATGTGCTTCTTTTGAGGTACACTTATCATCATGATTTTGTTCGTAGGCAGTGAGTTCCCTGAAAGAGAGCGGCATGATCCGACATAAGCACCATGATCTGGTCTATTTTTCTTATCACCTCTTCCAGCCTGTTGAGGCCCTATTGAGCGCTGTCTCTTCGAGATTGGGAGGGGTAAGTGTACAGCCGTATGAGTCGCTCAACTTGGCTTTGAGCGTCGGCGATGATCCTGCTGCCGTGATGACCAACCGGGGGCAGCTCTGCGAAGCGATCGGGGTCGAAGTAGATGCGATGACGGTTGCCCAGCTTGTACAGGGGATACATATTGAAGTCGTGACAAGCAGTTCACGGGGATTGGAAGCGGCAGAGAAAGCACAGCGCTTCGTCGACACCGACGGTTTGATTACCAATCTTCCTGACGTGCCTCTCTTCATTCTCATCGCCGATTGCGCCGCGCTGTCGTTCTATGACCCTGTGAGGAAGGTGATCGGGTTAGGTCACGCTGGATGGCGCGGAACGGTGGGGGGGATCGCGCGGAAAATGGTCGAGGCCATGAATGCGGCTTTCGACTGCAACCCTGCAGATTTGCTCGTCGGTATCAGCCCGAGCATCGGTCCATGCTGCTATCAGGTGCGGGATGATGTGGTTGCGGCCTTTCAAGAGGCGTTTCCTGACCAGGCCGACGCAATTTTCGTGCGGCAGCCAGATGGCTCGACGCACCTCGATATGTGGACGGCGCTCACCTGTCAGATGCGATCTAGCGGCGTTCGAGAAGAACACATCGAACTGGCCAGCATATGCACGGCCTGCAATACCGACTTGTTCTATTCCAATCGGGCGGAAGGAGGCAGAACGGGAAGGTTTACTGGAATGATCATGCTGCGTCCCTCGTCGATCGGCGAGTAGGGCGCTCGTTTCCTCAAAGAATAGCCTCTGACAGCTTCAGGCGCGCCTCAAGCTGCGCTGCCTGATCTTCCCGGTGCATCTTCCTGAGAAGCGTTGCGTAGTCCTCCACTGTTACCAGCGTTTTCGGATTTGCCCTTCCGAGTACCCGCTCTCGAATGAGCAGGACTCGTCGGTAGAGCTGCTCGGCCTCTGCATAGTTGCCTTTCGCCTCGTAGAGCAGCGCCAGGTTATGCAGCGACTTTGCCGTTTGCGGATGGTCCGGGCCAAGGATCTGTTCGCGCATCGCAAGTGATTGCAGAAGCAGCTGCTCAGCCTGTCCATAGTTGTTCGGATTCCCTTGTGTCATGTAGAGGCATGCGAGATTCTGGAGGCTCTGAGCGGTATCGGGATGCGTTCGCGGCAGCACGGCCTGGCGAGTGGTCAACACCTGCCGGTGCAGCCGTTCTGCCTCGGAATACTTTGCTTGTGTCACATATAAAAGCGCCAGATTGTTCATACAGTGGGCCGTATCAGGGTGTTCCGGCCCCAGGAACTGCTGGTACAAGGGTAGTGCGCGCAAGTAGAGCTGCTCCGATTGTTCATATTTCTCCCAAAACCAGTAGAGCAGTGCTAAGCCATTGAGACATTGAGCGATGGCGGGGTGTTCGGGACCAAGTGCGCGCTCACGGATTGCCAGCGACTGCAGATAGAGCTGTTCCGCATCCGCGTATCTCCCCTGATCAGCATGAAGCCTGGCCAGATTGTATGCGCTTTGCGCAGTATCAAGGTGATCTGACCCCAGGCTTTCCTCGCGTATGGAGAGTGCTTGGCGATAGAGGGCTTCAGCCTCGGCGTATCCACCTCGCTCTCCCAGGTAGTAGGCGGCTTGATGCAGCAGTGCAGCTGCCTCTGGCGAGTGCAGCGCCCATTGCTTGATCAGTTGCGAACAATTCTGCACCTGCGGAAGAAGCCGCTGACAGGTCTCCCAACAACCCGGGTCGACATGGGCGGGGAACGCCAGGTGCATGGCACGGACAGCATGATCAACCCAGATTCGTTGGGTCTCCGGGTTCATTGTTTCTTTCAGCACGACCTGCACCAAGCGATGCAGCGAGAGCATCTGGAGACTCGTATGGCGGCGAATAAGTGAGTATCGCCAGAGGACTTCAATAGGTTCGTTGAGCGCCAAGTCAGAAGCTCCGACCGCTGCCAGGTTCGGACCAAGGGCTGCACCCCCCTCGCGGAATAGTTCTTCGGGAATAGCATCAGGGTCGAGAAAGGCGCAGAGTCGCAGCAGGTCGGCAGCAGCAGGGTTGGCTCGTTCCACCTCGTCGAACGAGATGGACCAGGTGGTGGCGACGGGTTCCGGGTGATCCTCGATGATGCCTCCACGGCGTTTGAGCAGTGCTAATCGCTCTTTGCGGTACAGATTCAGGTAGCCTGCAAGGGAGTACGGCGATTCTTCCATGTAGGCACCCGCCTGATCGAGCGCTAGCGGAAGCCCGCCCATCTCTCGCGCCAACTCTCCTGCCAGGTCACGTTCTTCAATGGATACGTCGTCAAGCGGGGCATCAGGACCAATGAGACCGGCACGCCGAAGTAAGAACAATGCACCGGTTTCTGGGCCCATGACCTCCACGTCGAGACGATGCGCGAGTCGCCCTAGCGCCTGAGTCCGCGTGGTTAACAGAATGTGGCCACGGAAGCCTGGCGCTAGAAAGTTCTTCACAAATGTGAGATCATCGGCGTTGTCAAAGATGAGCAGCCATGCCGTCTGGTGTTGCATCCAACGCTGAATGGCTGCCAAGGTGTTCGCCTGATCCTGCGCATGTTGCTCGGGGAGGTTCAAGAGGGTTGCAAGGGCGAGAAAATCTGAGAGGAGATTTTCTCGCGTATCTGACTTCACCCAAAACACGGCTTGGTACTCGTCGCGGTAGCGATAGGCGTACTCGAGGACGATTTGGGTCTTGCCGATCCCACCAAGGCCGCAGAGCGCGTGCGCTTGCGTGATCGCCACAGTCCTGTTCTTGTGGAGGACCGTATAGAGCTGCGCGAGCAATTCCTCGCGACCAGTAAAAAAGGGGTTGCGTTGATAGGGAACACTCCAGAAAGAAGACGCAACAGGGCTTGTAAGCGTAAGGTCTTCGACTGAACAGCCAAGGATTGCAGCAAGGGCATCTAGGTATTCCCGTGGCATGGATGTGCGTCCAGTGAGGTAGTCCCGCATGGTGCGCTCCGGAACATTCAGCTCAGCCGTAATTTCGCGGACCTTATATCCAGCAGCGTGAATATGCTCCTTGATACGATTTGGATACCTGGGAGTAGCGCTTGACATAAAACGCTTCCTGGGAATTCTGCTGCTTTTCTGCCGGTTCTTCACCGCTTTTTCGACAGTCTTTGAGCCTCTGCCTAGTAGAATTGGTATTAAAAGTAACCCGCTACATATTGACGTAAGGTAGATAGTAAAGCAGACTCACTGCCAGCATTATACTCTTTCGTTCATGCGGATGCACCTGAACAAACGGGATCGCCCGGTATGTTTCGGCCCCTGTACTAGTAGGAGAGAATACATGCTTCAGTATAATCATTCAACCTGGTTATTCTTGTTTGTCATCCTGCTTACCAGTATAGCGGCGGCGCAAAAATTCTTCATAGTCTTCTCGTTTGATTCTGTATGTGCGCCGCAGTTGCACCGCAGGAAGCTCCCGCTCACGTATCCAGATACGAACTGTTTCAGGATGCACACCCAGCTCTTCAGCTATTTCTTCGACGGTCAACCACTGCTTTGGCATAAATCCTCTCCCCTGGTGCCATTTGTGGTTAGTGAGACCACGCTTTTTAACATTATAGAGTTTAGTATTGCTTGCGTCAATTGCTATATTTGTTTTATATCTTGTATTAACTTGACAAAATGGTATACTTTGGGTAAAATTATATCAAGTGGTATAAATTGACTCGCAAACTCAACGTGGTAGGGCATAAGGTAGTTTTCGTTCACCTGGCTCACTGTGAGAGTCGGTGAGCCAGGTGAGGACATCGTCCTCGTAAGCGCGTCCTCGTAGCGCGGATAACTGTAGTGGGGTTTCTTGTAGTGCGGCGTTTTCTGTTGGCGGAGAGGGCGTGCTCATAGCTTGCCACGGCCAGACACGTCCCCCTCCCCCTATGTCACCAGTAGTTGTTGAGACTTCTGGCTGATGGTTAGTGTATCACATCTGCTTCAGATCTGATACCTCGAACCTTGCGCCCACCATCCGTCAGGAGTCAATCGGATAGATGTTCGGGAAATTGGCCTGAGGTAATAACCCTCATCCTTTCTCCTTGTGCTGCACCAGTTTTAGGAAAGGTAGTTATATGGCTCAGACGAAGGCACATGATCTGGAAGCATTTTGTGCCACCTGCCCCACTGTCCAGGAAGTTACGACTGTGCTGCAAGCATTAGGGCTTAAGTTGACCGTCCATATGGATGCCGTTATCTCCCCTGAGTATGCACAGTTGCCACCTCTTCCCCCTCAGTACCACTATCGCGACAGGCACGGAAGTGAAGTGATTTTTCTGGCTGGCCATGACGCAGATCTTGACGGAGTGTGGCTCCCTGCTCATGCATCGCGTTTCTGGATATATCCCGGTGCTAATGCAGGAGCCGCTTGGTCGATTGTCCATATGCTGGCTATTAAGTGGTCGCTTGCATGGCAGGATGCATCACAACTGCGCCAAGATGTCGCGTAAGCAGAAGGAAGCATCAGATGCAGGATGTTCACATCATCTGTAGTAAGTGGGATCAGCTTCAATCGATGGTACAGGCGCTCGAAGAGCAATTTGAGGCGCAGAAAGAAAAGGTTACTATGCTTGATTGGGGTACCTCATACAAGAAAGAAGCTGGATACATCGTCGTCGAATGGAATGATGAGGTAGATGCCGCTTTCATTGACCAACTCGTTGCTGATAACGAGGTCGAAGACTTCTCAATCTACACCGTTCCCTGTATCACCGATGACCAATTGTGCATCCTGGAGTCTGCTGAGTCGGAGGGGGTATAGCTCATGTTGCTCAGCAAAAAAACAAGCTTGAAGTGAGTGCCCAGGATGCACAGACCTTGGAGTTCATGCAAGGGAAGTGTCGAGGACTCTATAACTGGTGGGTGATGCGCCTACGTGACGGGGAACGCGGCCTGGGTGGAAGCGTGCCAAAGCCACCTTGCAAGAGAGCAAAGCGCAAGACGGAAAAGATTGTCCAGGAATTGAACATCCAGACAGAACAGAAAACACAAGAGGAGGGAGGTGAAGAACATGCAGTTAGTTGAGCAGCACGTTATCGGGAAAAATGACCCGCGCTATGCGGTGATTGACGAAGCGGCTTTTAAGTCCAAGAACCTGTACAATGCCACGTTGTACGAAATCCGGCAAGCGTTTATCCATGAAGGGAAGTACCTCAACTACAACGAGATGCAGCGGCGCATGCAGTCGCATGAAGCGTACAAAGCGCTACCGGCGAAGGTAAGCCAACAAATCTTGATGGTGCTAGATCGTAACTGGAAGTCGTTCTTTGAGGCACTTGAAGCCTATCAGGAAGACCCGTCAAAGTTCCTGGGACGCCCGAAGCTTCCCAAGTACAAGCACAAGGCCGAAGGCCGCAACATCCTCGTGTACACCATCCAGGCTATTAGCAAAAAGGGCTTGAGGCGTGGTCTCATTCAACCGTCCAGGCTTCCCATTAGCATCAAAACCCAACAAGAGGATATCGATCAAGTGCGCATTGTCCCACGCAAAAGGTTCTACGTGGTCGAGGTGATTTACGGGAAAGAGCCTACCCAGGCAGACGTGAACCCTGCCTACTATGCTGGCATAGACATTGGCATCAACAATCTGGCAACTGTAGCTTCAAACGCCCCTGGTTTCCAACCAGTTATCGTTAACGGCAGGCCAGTGAAGTCAACGAACCAATTCTACAACAAGCGCAAGGCGGAACTGCAAAAGAAGCTTGGCAAGACGGGTACCACAAAACGCATGGAACGCATGACGAAAAAGCGCAACCGGCGCATTGACCACTACATGCACACCGCAAGCCGCAAGATCATCGATCTGTTGGTTGAAGCGGGCATAGGTGTGTTAGTCATCGGGAAAAACGATGCCTGGAAGCAAGAGGTCAACATGGGCAAGCGCAACAATCAGCAATTCGTCCAAATTCCCCATGCCCGTTTTATCCAGATGTTGACCTACAAAGCGGAGTTAGTCGGCATTACCGTGTTGATTACCGAAGAGTCGTACACAAGCAAGGCCAGTTTCCTTGATCGTGACCCCTTGCCGGTACGTAGGCCCAACGATGACGCGAAGCACACCTTTAGCGGCAAGCGCGTGAAACGAGGACTCTACCGCGCATCTGGTAATCGGTACATCAACGCTGATCTGAACGGCGCACTCAACATTATCCGTAAAGTAGCACCCAATGCCTTCGGGTCGGAGGGTGTAGAGGGGTTATATGTAGTGCCCCCTGTGAGGATTACCCTCGCGAAATAAACAGGAAATATGGCGTGCAATAAAACGCTCTATTTTTGGCACTATTGGTCAAGCTCTATTGAAATTTGAATCAATTTGTGGCAAAATCTGCCAACTCATACCTCACAAGCGCATCGGCGAATTATACTTCACTGACCGTTTTGAGTCGTGACAGTTCTTCAGCCCAGGCTAGACTTGGCTTGAGTGAGTACTAGATGAAAACGCTGACGCAGGAGAGTGCTCTGCCTCATCGGATAACGTTGGTGTGTGCATAGGCAGATCTGCTGCCAGAATATGCATCACAGAGTCATTTGAGTCAAAAGCGGCGTTTTCCCCTGGAAGCGCTTGTAAAGTTACGTGGGAGGTTAGCCAGGCTTGAAGCCAGGAACCATTTGATGACCTGTGAAGTATATATTGGCCGCGAAAATCAAAGATGAGGGCACGATCCGCCCGAAAAGATAATGAAACGACTCGTTGCCATGATATGGTTCGCAAAATCGAATCGCTGCCAATTTAGTACTTCACAAGCTGACAGCCTGCTTGCTGTAAACTGGCTTCTGAGCTTAGGACACTGCCACGATATGATTCGCAAACGCGGTCAGAATATGGATGAAATCGCATCTATCCAGTCATAAGCGTTCGCTGCATGCGTCGCTGAAATTTAGCGTCACCAAATAGGCGGTGCATCTATGCAAGATTTCCAACATTTCTCACACGATGACGACGAGCGCATGATCGATGAGACCACCCTGGCGCTGCAATTGCTGTCCGCGCCGCAGGAACTCGAACCGGAGTTATCTACTGCGGGAGTCGTCTTCTGCGTCATGGGGGCCATCTTTTCGGCAGCGATGGTCCTGGCGACGTTTAGGACCCTGTGGACCTGGCTTGACTGGTCCAACCTGCTGCTGCTCCTGTTACAGCTTGTACTCGTCGTCGGGATCTGGATCACCTTGCTCGTCTTCTGCGGGGTCAAGCTCGTGATGAACTACCACGCAAAACAAAGGAACCTGGACATCCTGGAGGACCGCCAGGACCTCCAGCAGCAGTGGTTCAACGAGCTATTGCAGTCCAAGCGCGATGCGCGCGAGCGGAAAAACAAGGCGCTGGATACCGAACTCATGCTCCGGATGACGTACATCCCGCCCGGCCCGGACGGCAACTACGCCGCCATCCGCGACCCGCACACCGGCCAGGTGTTAGTCCTGCCGCCAGGTAACTTCCAGCAGCCGGTTCCCCACACCTTCCACTATCACCAGGTGGTGCCAGGCGTCAAGGCGATCACGGAGGATGATCCCCTGGGGCTCCCGGCGCCGATGTATCCCCCAGCGCGCGATTTCGCAGAAGTCCTGCGGAGTTTCCAGCCGTCTCCAAAGCAGATCTACCTGGCCGAAACGATGGAGCGAGCAGTCACGAGCGATATGTACGAGCTGACGCATGTAGGACTTGGAGGCAAAACGGGTGGCGGCAAAACCAATATGACCAGGCTCCTCACAAGCCAGCTGTGTTACGTGGAGGCCTCGGTCTACCTGGCAACGCCCAACTTTGCGCAGGTCAAGCTCAATGGGCATCGCCTGGAAGACTGGAGGCCGATTGTCGCGAAGCTGGCAGCGCCGCCTGCGCAAACGACTGAAGAGATCGCGGGATTGCTTGCGGGCTTCTGGCAGACGTTTGAGAACCGCAAAGCACAGGAAAAAATCACCCCGCGCCGCCAACGGGACATCTACCTGGTGCTGGGCGAGCTGCCAGGCATCGCAAAACGCATGGACCAGTGGTACAAGGAGCAAAAGCGTCTGGCCGAGCTGGCGCGCAGGCAGGGCAGGGATGCCGCGATGCCACTGCATCCAATGGAAATCGTAGTCATGCTGCTGCGCGAGGCTCGCCAGTACGGTGTGCATATCATCACGGAATTTCAAGATGCGCTGGTCAACTCCATCGGGATGGATTCAGGCGCTCGCGAGAACCTGCTGACCGGCGTGTACTATGGCGGCGACCTGATCACCGCGAAACTGCTGCTACGCCTGGAGAAAGGCGAGAAGATCGATGAACGCGGGATCGGTGTTGAGGGGGCAGCCTACATCCGCACGAAGAGGACGCCGACGCAACCCGCCCGTATCCCGTTTTTCTCGAATGCAGCCCTGTACCAGTTGCTGGGCACCCCTCCCGACCCGATGACCGATGAGGAAGTCTTTGATGAGGATGAGATCCCAGAGACCTACTACCGGGTGGATGAGCAGGGCCGCTATGTCGAGTCCACCGTCCTGAAGACCGACCCGGATGAGGACGAATGTGAGAGCGACAGGACGCCCACCAGGAGCAGCTTCTACGCGATGCCAGAACCGCCCCCGAATCCGCGGCGAGTCGTCGAAAGCGGGGCGAATCAAGCGCCAACTGAACCCAGGACGGGACCATTAACAACCCCTGTGAACAGGCTTCCAGAGCAGACGGGACGCATTGCTCAAACCGTCCCTGCTGCGCAAGAGGTCGAGGACGATGGGCCAGAACTCGGACCTGGTGACAGAATGTTCACTCCGGAACAGGAGCGCGAGTTCCTATTGCGCTATCGGCGCAATGCTCAGCAAGGTATCCGGGATATCAAAACTACCTTGCGACAGATGAACCATGGCGAGGGCCTGGGCAACAGCTACTTCCGACATGCTTCCTGGTTAGTCAAAAAACACGGGTTGAGGGAAGCATGAGCCCCGGAGGGAGACGCCGGGGCTTTGAACGGAGGTGCATTGTTACCTGTTCGGCACTCGTACCGTACAGTTTGGAACCGGCAGCCAGAGGGTTGCCCTCGTTCGATACATGTTACACCCTAGCTCTTTTTGAAAGGACTCAATCAATGAAGTGGTATCCCTATGGCCACGACTTCGGCAATGCAGAGATGGGCGGCGTCACGATGCTCTTGAACGGGCCAATGCTTGCACGCAGCGTCCCCACGGCCTTCGTGAAAGCCGATGTCACCGCGCTCTCCAGCCTGGGCGTCGATACAGCCAGCGCGCATATTCTCCGGCTGCAGGGCGAAGAGATCTCCTATGCGCTCGGCGAGCTGGCGCTGCAACAGGCGATTGAACCCTGGAATGGCCGCGGCGACATCCAGCGCTACGCGAGCAAGTTCAGCCTGCGTGGGCTGCTCACCATTGCGGCCTCGCTTATCCCCGACCGCGAGTTCGGCCTCTACGTCGTCACCGGCCTGCCCGCCGAAACGTACATCAAGAACACTGAACTGCGCCACACCATCAAGAACGCGCTGGATGGCGTGCATACTTTTACCCTGGACGGCGGCAAGACCTGGCGCACGGTGAGCATCGAGGTGGCCAATGTTGTCATGGAGGGCGCTGGAGCGCTAATCGCCTACGGCGACAAGAATGCCAGCAAAACAGCCGAGAGCGCCGTCATCGACGTCGGTGGGCGTACTACCGACCTATACGTGGCGCGCGGCCAGGTTCCGGTCACCGACTTCTGTAAGGGCAAACCCCTGGGCGTGGAGTCGGCCACGCAGATGGTCATGGACGCTTTTGAAAGCAAGCACAACCGGCCCCTGTCACGCCTGGAGGCGAGAGAGATCATGCATGCGTATGCATCCAGCGGGACGCGGCCATATCCAGAGATCGCCGCCTACGGGCGCACTATCGAAGCCTACCTGCTGGAGCGCCTGGCGAAAGAGGCCATCAACCAGGTAGGCCTCGAGATTGTCTCCTTTGTTGCCGCGACCTGGCGGCAGAGCGACCGGGGTGCGGTCGCAGCCAGCTTCAAGCCTGCCCTCAACATTGGCGGGGGCGTGTACTACTTCTACAGTGTCCTCAGGGGACGCATTCCGCACCTGGCGCGGCCTGCCGATCCGATCCATGCCAATGCACAGGGCTACTGCACGCTGGCGGCCCGCCTGCTCTCACGCAAGGCGGAACCTCGCAGCGTCACAGCTTAGCCTGGAGGAGAGGATGTCATGCCAAAGGACACTGAAAGGTACCAGTACTTTACCGTCGGGCTAGAGCGCGATTCCTGGGCGCTGGAGCGCTTCAAGGCCGACGCCAAGAAGCACCACATGAGCGATCAGCCCGGAAAGCTCATCGCCCTGCGGCTGACCGAATACTACGAGCTGCTGGAACGGGGAGCGCTGCCCGCGCTTGCCAGCGTGCCACACGCTTCCGAGAGTGGCAGCAAAGGAAATAGGCACAAGGGTATGTCCACCCGAGAGCGGCAGCCCGTTGAGGAGGAAGTGATCGCCGTCTCGGAGGACGCAGAGCAGAACGCTGACGAAGCCGCCGATTACTGGTCTACCTTGTAGAGAGCGAAAGCCGAAAAGGAGTGAGACAGATGGAGACGGTTTATCGGCTCATGGACGCTGCGCTGATGCGGTTTGGCTCTGGCTTTTGCCCCCATTGCCACCGTTTCAGCTGGTGCAACTTTGTCTGGAACGCTGGCCGAGAAAGATTCGAGTTGAGCTGCGTAGAGTGCTTCCTGAGCCAACTGGGCATCACGCGCGAACACTACGAGGCAATTCTAGAGCCGCCAGATGACGAGGACAGCGAAACACCAGAGGACGAAGAACCAATGACAAAAGGTGAACTGATTCGCACTCTGATCGGCCTGATGCTGATCGATGCCCTATTCACATTCGGCTTCCGGTATTGGGCTGACCACGACCCGCGTGTAGCCAGCCCGTTCGTATACTGGTTCATCATTCCGATGGTAAGCGTGTTGGCAATCGGCATGGCCGCGCTGCAACTCTATTGGTACAAGCATCCCGAACAAGCCGATGGAGACGAAGAAAGCGAGGGCAACTCATGACTTACCAACCAGGGCAATCGAACCTGCCACCGTGGTTCGCGACGCCGCATGTGAATCCCAAGTATCCACCGATGGAGCCCCTTGCGCCCAATCCCCGGTTAGCGAAACAAGCAGCCGCGCGGCAGCGCACGACCAGGAAGCAGCAGGCGCGGCCAGGACCACAGACACGCCGAGCATCGGTGCAGCACGTCCACGCCAGGCTCGTACAGGCGGCACAAGAGCAGCCGCGCGACCAGCAGGGCCGGTTCGCGGAAAAGGGCAGATGGTTTTCACGGCTGTTTGACCCGACGCCGAGATCACCTACCCACCTGAAACCACTGAAGCCGACCAGACAAAAGCGCCCGCTCACCACGCCGCCGAGGGCCAGAACGAGCAAGAGGAGACGCAAGAAACCCGTGCCCGAACGCGGCTTTTTCGGCAGAGTCTTTGCGCTCTTCAACGGTGATTATGCCAGGTGGAAACGAGCTGACCTCCGGCAGCAGGCCAGGCTGCGCATGCAGATCGAGGGCTACGCGCCTCCGCCGCTTCGGCGGAGGCGCAAGAAGCGCCACCAGGCACACTAACTGTCTCAGTTAGCAACTCGTACATCGCTAGATGGAGGAAATAGAGCACGCTGGGGGTCTGGCAAGCCCTTGGAGATAGCTTTTGTAGCGCGTTCACTGTAGCCCAAAAAGACTGAGCGCCTGACCTCTGCCATTTGTTTCTCAGGCAACGCAGAGTGTCAAGCGCCAATCAGCGGAGGATCCGCCAATACTATTATACAGTATAACGCTTGGCGGGCCTCCGTTTGCGGAGGAATAGGTACATGGCGAAACGCCGCTCCCAGCGCGGATGCTTTTTCTGTCAACAAGCGAGTATGAGCGAGGCTCGCTACGACGACATCTGCACCCGCCACCAACTTCTCATCTCGCTCCGGCTGCTTATCCTCGTCGTGTCTAAGATCGGATTCGGCAGATTCTTTCGGAGTGCGAGGTGGTGGCGATGATCGTGTTCCCCTATGAACAGCCCTACACGACCACCCCGGCCTACGCTGACGATCTCTCGCGTACCATCGGGGCCTTGCAGCAGCTTCAGGTTCTCATGGCGCCCTGGCAGAATCCAACGCTGGCCGATGTCGCACGCCTGGTGCTGCGCATGCAGCATGATTTTGGCTCGTCTGAGCCGCTGGAAAATGTCATCCAGACCCTCGTCGGGCAACATCTCACCTCTCAAGTGGCACGTCGCATGTCGCGGCAGGCCAGGCAGGAGGTGGTTGTATGATCGACATGCTTGCTCCCGAGCAACTGACTGTCGCAGAGCTGGTGCAAGCAGCTCGCCGCGAGATAGCAGCGTTCCTGCGCGGCCAACCAACAGATGATGCCTGCGCCTTTGCGTTATTCCGGCGCTCCATTGCCAGAGGTGACGACCTGGCCTGGTCGGGCCTGTACGACCTGTATCATGCAGTTGTAGACTCGTGGATTGCACGGCAGGCTCCCGCCCTCAGCCATGAGGACCGCGAAGCCCTGGTCAACGAGACCTTCGCCAGGTTCTACCGCAGTGTCAGTCCAGAGAAACTCAAACGCTTTCCCTCCGTCCGTTCACTGCTGGCCTATCTCAAGCGCTGCGCCTGGAGCGCGACCACTGACGACCGCCGGTCGCGACGCGCGCGGTCACGAGAAGAGCCCCTTGAGTTCACTGACCAGGAGGAATCGGTACTCGATGATCCCGCCGATATCGTTGCGACACAACTTGCCGCACAGGAGCTGTGGCAGATCATCTGCGGAGAGGCGACGAGCGCGGAAGAGCGCTTGATTCTCCAGGTCGTCTGCGCACTCGGAACGTCTCCACGCCAGCTCCAGCAATCCTACCCGCTGCTTTCCCCGAGCGTGGAGGACATCTATCGCATCAAGCGCAATGTGCTCGAGCGCCTCCGGCGCAACCACTGGCTCCTTACGCTGAGAGCGGAGAAGTTGGGTGAGTCAGATGACACGTCTCCTGGTGAACATGCTGCAAAGGCGGTGCTGGTATGAGGATGAACCCGATGCGACTCAGCTTTACACCCGCGCTTCCTTGCGTCGATTCCTGCGAACTCACTACTCAGGGGTTCATCTCCCCGATCAGTTCCCAGGTGTGGCAACTACTGCCGCTCTGCAGGAAAGAGAGCGGGGAAGCCGAGCCAGTAGACGAAGAAGACACGTTCGCGAGCATTGACCAGCCCCAGCAACTCCAGCGCAGAAGACGCCGGATTACGCGCGCATACCTGCGGCTGCGCAGACAACGGGCCCACACCAAGGCGCAGCGCTCCCTACGTCGGAAGCTGAATCGGGCGTGTAAGCTCCAGGTCGAGGCGGTGGAGGTGCAGCGATGATGCACGATCTCTACGCCGATAACTACCCACAGCGCCGCCTCGAAGTCCTGCTGCGGGCTGAGGGCCGCTGCGAAAACACTGTGGACGGCCAGCGTTGTAAGAATCGGCTGGGAACATTCAAAATCAGCCACGCGCATCAGCCGTACTTTGAGCGGCTCTACATGCACCATGTCAACGATGATCCAGGGAATCCCGACGCTGAGATGATCGCCGTGTGCGCAAGCTGCCACATGCGGCTCCACCGCACGCCAGGGCCAAATGGCAAGGCTGCCCCCAGAAAGCAGGGCTACAAGGTCATGAGCATCGCTCATCTGCTCTGCCGCCTGGCGACAGTGGGATTCGCCGTCGAACCAAATGAGGAATGCCGCGTGAATTGGAGTATCGGGCCGTTCGCGGCGGAGGCCGCCGATCCGATTGATGCCTTACTCATGGCTTTCCATTGGTTAAGCGCCGAAGTCGCGGATCTCCAAAGCGAACTGGAGCAGCAGCGAGCGGAGTGCTGCCGGCTGGCGGACATGCACATCCGCATGCAGCAGGCCGAAGAACGCCGTCTGGCCGATGCGGCGATCCGCACCTGAAACCGCCGCGGCGGGTGATGGATTCAATCATCACCCGCCTTTTACGAGAGCCGACAAGGATCGTGTGATGAACGAGAGATCGACCAACTGCAAAGCGTGTGGTCTGCCTCTGGGCCAAGTAAACAGAGGCCACCGCGCGCGCGAGTACTGCAACGATACATGCAAGCAGTTGACCTACCGCACCCGCAAAGAAGAGGGGAGGCGACAAGAGGTGCGCGCCCGCTGGGCAGATTATCCTGAGCAGGCGCGGGAGCAGCTTGAACGGTTAATGTGTATCTCTGGCTGCGATCTCGCTAAGGTAGTGACTGACGTGCTCGACAGCGTGCGCGAGCTGATGCCGCGACCAGCGCCGATGTGTTCTCGTGAAGAGGCCGAGCAGCGTGCCAGGTGCAACAACTACATCGGGGCAAACGCCTATCTCGAAAGCACCGGGCGGCTCCTGGTGGAACTGTTACAGACAGTCGGCCAGGGGAGGACGCGCCAGATTGCCACGGCCATCACTGCTGAGCGCGGCGCTGAAGGTGGTCGCCTTAGACGTCGCATCGCCGAACTGGAGCGGGTGATTGAAGCTGAGCGGGGGCGGGTTGAGGAACTGGAGCGCAAAGTCGCGCTGCAACAGACGACGAGTGACGAAATCGATGCCGCGATCGAGCAGCATCATCTCCAGCTCGGCCAGCTGCTGATGGCATGTGGGAAGCGGCTGAAGTATCGGGAACTGCCGCTCTCCATCTTCTATAAAAACCTATTCCCCTGGCTATTTAACGAGGCTGATCTGTACGATATCAAAGCAGGCCGCTTCAGCTGGGATACGGCGTCCTCGGACTTCAGCCCTGAAGGACTCGTCGTGGCAATCGTTTATGTGACCTACCTCGAGCGGGTAGAGCAGATTCTCAAGCAAGAGCGAGGCATCGCGGCAGATCAAGTTTGGCGGTATAAGCTTGAGGCCGAGGACGCGCAGCGCGACGAACGCGAAGCTCGCAGCCGTTATTATCGAATGAAAGAGCGCCTAGAAGAGGCCGAACGGGAACTGGCCAGATATCGCCAGCTCTGCGACCTGGATGATCGGCAATGCCTGCTGGCGCAGGCTGCAGCGCTGGGAGCGCAAATCGGGTATACATCTCTTTTAGCCATCAACCCTCCCGTAAGGGCGGGCGAGGCGTCATGGAGCGAGCGCCTCCAACAGGCTGATACCGAAGACCTGGCGCGGATTATCACCGTCGCCAGGCACTTCGCTGAGAACCTCGTCTGGCTGGAGGTTCACGATGAACTGCAGAGGGCGCAGCGGCGCATCGTGGACCTGGAGTGCCAGGTAGCGGAATACAGTCGGCGGGCGGCTGTATCGTCACAGACCAGCGCGTGACGTTTAGACGAAAAGATAGGAGAGGATCGAGAGAAGCTGGGCCCGTTCCTCCCTATTGAACATGCTCTTCGTTGTATTCATACAGAAGGCAGAAATTCTGAGTAGCGTCGGATTGGATATGAAGGAGATTGGACATGGTATCTCAGAGCGCAGGGCAACCGGGCGCGCGTGATAAAACCGCAGATGGCCAGGTGAAGCTCTATAAACCGGTACAGCATAAGCCGCCGTCTGGACGCGGATACGAGGGTGCTGATCCTTGGTCCTCTACTCCCCTGCACGCGCCCTACGAGCCGAGTTTTATCACGATCCCCGGATTTCCGGGCAGGCGATTCTGGACGTGGGGGATCTTTGCCCTGCTGGAGCAGGTGGGCAAAGAGGTGCTCGCGGAGTTGTGGGCGGATGGGTGGGAACCGTGGACCGACGAGACCAGGGAACTCTTTCTCCTGCTGGAAAGCCAGTTCGCCCAGACGCTCATCGTTGTCGAGGCGCAAAGTGGCACACAGCGTTATTGGGCCAGGACGGCAGATATTCAGCATGCGCAGCGCTGTCCCGTGCTACTGACCTACCAGTCAGGAGAGGAGGAGTACCCGCACTCCGTGCCGCCAGAGATGATCATTGGCGCGTGCGCGCTGATAGGCGACGGTTCCTCCTTTCGTCTCTACACGGCTGAAGAACTCGGTGAAGAGGGCCGCGCGCTCTGTGTCCAGATTAGAGAGGGAATGCTCTTGTATCCGTCCGAGGTTGACCCCTCTGCCGAGGAGAGGCGCACGCGTGTAGAACAACGCCTCGCTGCGTGGGAACGCACACACGCAGCGGCGCAGCGGCTGTCATCCCTTTACTGGCAGCTGCACCAAGACACCGTTGGACTTGATGCGTCATCTCCTCCGCGCAGACTCCCGGCAGTGCCCGTCGTTGTCGACAAAGGTGCGCTGATCGCATCGGCGATTCCCGTGCAGGCCGTGATCGCTGCCTACAGTAACGCGCAGAGTGGAGCCGAACAATGGTCGATCAAAAAGCATCTCCCAACGTATGCGTTCAGCAGAGCAGACGGCACCACGCACATCCAGATGCGCCCTGGTGATCCCGAAGCAGCCCTTGACGCTGTTACAATCCAGTCGTTGTGGGAGCAGGTGCGTAACCTCACTGACAACGATGGCGATGTCCTGCTGACCCTGATTGCTCAGGCCATTGCTGCGCCGCACGATGAGAAAGGGGGCACCTGGATCACGAGCAAAGCCATCCTGGACTACCGGGGCATTAAACCCATCATGAAGAAAGAGAATGGCCGCGTGCGCAGGGCAGGGCACCGGCAGGAAAACCTCGCTGATGTCGCAGCCTGCATTAGCAGAATGAACAATACCTGGATTACTGTGGAGCAATGGATTGAGGACGACATCAACCAGGAACAGCAGAAAAAGCGCTCGAAGAAGCAAAAAAAGTACCTGTATACGCGAGATAGCCGTTTGATCGTCGTTACCGACACGATCAAGCAGCACGAACTTGTGCGGGAGAGCGAATCCAAAACGTCCAGAGAGATTGAATCGGAGCGCCCCTCGCTCTCGGTGGCCTGGCGGTATCAGCTCGGAAGCTGGCTCGATCCCTTCCTGCAGGGGGCCAATCGTCAGGTGGCCTGGCTGCTGCAGCAGGTCCTCAGTTACGACCCCTATCATCAGATGTGGGAGAAACGCCTGGGGCGCTATTTCACCTTTCATATGCGCATGGACCCCAGGGGTGGCACGACCATCACTCGCGAGATCGGGATGCTCATCGAGGAACTGAGCCTCCCGATCAACCACAGGGATCCCGAGAAGACACGGCAGCGTATGGAGAAAGCGTTGAAGTACCTGGTAAGCGATGGCATCATCTCCGCGTGGAACTATCACGCCGAGAACCCGAAGCTCCCTTCGCGGAAGTGGCTGGAGACCTGGCTTCGCTGCAAAATCCAGGTTTCGGCGCAGGCGGTGTTCCCAGAACACCATCCTTCCTTGCTTGGATGGAAGGAGCAGGAGGGACGCGAATGAACATGCTGCCAACAGGTTCCCTGCAGATCCTTCGGGGGACGCTACGTTATCCGGCGCATTATGGTATAGTTATACCATACCCTTCCGCTGAAAATAGCGTCATGGTGGCAGTTTCTGTCAGAGTTTTGGGCTGTTCTGGGCCCTTGTGTAGCCCCCGCTACGTTATCCGGCGCATTCTACACCGGTACAATCCTCCTAAGACCCCCGCTACGTTATCTGGCGCAAACCGCTACGCTATCCGGCGCAAACCGCTACGCTATCCGGCGCGAATCTTTCCAGGTGTATCTACTAATAACATGGCTTGGGAACTGGATTTTCCTTAATAAGATAGACGATTTCAGCATGGTTTTTGGCGAAGGGACTAGATCAACTGTACTAGCGCAAGGCACTATTCCCATGTAATATGTTTTTTGGTGAGAAGGAATTGCTAGCGATGTCTTGACCATAAGCAGCGAGTGGAGCGCTCATGGTCAAGGAAGGAAATTGACACATGTTAATTGCGGATTGACACGTGTTGTTGACAGAGCCCGCCAGCGTTCTGCACAATTGCGGTGAGGAGGTTTGACAATGCAGACCTAATACCTGGGTCTAGATGGACAAAAAAATAGCCAGTTTTAAGAACGAAGCTCCAGGCGGCGCCCAAACCAAACGGAGCAACGATCTCAACGCTGGCGAAAAGGCTTGCGCTCACAAGGTGAGCGCAAACGTAACATCTGCTGTTGTTACGATACTGCATAATTCCGCGACTGTCAAGGGTTATGCATAGGTGTCCTATGGCTTTCCCGCCTTTCGGGATGCTCACAAGGCGGACGTCAGCACGGTCACAGGGCGAGCGCTAGCCTTCATTCGACGTATTCATCTTGTTGAAAGAAGAAAGAAGGCACGTAGCATGTTCCAGCTTGAAACGACGATGCCCTCAGTGAAGGGCATCTCTCGCCCTGTGCAGGCAGGTTTTTACCTGAAGTTCATTGTTTCCCGTGAGCTTGAAGGAAAGCACACACTCGTTCCTCAGAGCTTGATGCAGACGAAGCTACTTCCTATAGCCATTTGGCTACTTGTCGTTGGAACACAAGGGGAGGTGGTTCATGAGTGACACCGCCCTCCTTGAGAAGCCTCCTGCACAGCAAGACGACGGCGACAGTCAGGAGCCGCCAAATAAGTACCTCTACCCGGAGTTCGCGGGCTACGGAGGCGAACGCTACCTCGACACGCTCATCCAGCAGATCCTGCCGTATGCCCTCTGGCGCACCTGGCACTACGCCGTCGATTACCAGGCCCCAGGCAACGTCTGCTATGTGGGGACAGCGCGGCTGGCCAGCCGCGTCAAGCCTGGCATACGCAAGATTGAGCTAGACTTCCAGGAACTCGAAGCGCGGGGGCTCATGCGCAAGTACGCGGCCCGCTTACCCATCCTGCAGGAGGATGGCTCGTTCAAGGACGAGGCGGTGACCGTGAAGGACTTCACGGCCCTCTACGCGCTGGCCCACGAATATCACCTGTGGACGCACTCAGACGAGTACATTCCGGCCTCGCGGGACCAGATCGATCTCATTCTCGACAATGCGCCCCTGCTTGCCAAAGTGCTGCGCTTTGACAATTACCGGCGGCTTATCGAGTGCCGCAAGCCAGGCCGCAAGTCCAAAGTCCAGCCGGTTCATCTCCACTATCAGTGCGTGCGCTCGGAGGACCAGGAAGGTTGGGAGGATCTCCCCGAGCAACCCACTGCTTCCCGCCAGGGGGTGCAAGAACCTGGAACATCCGACCAAAATACGAATCTTTATTCCAATGGTCCTGATAAAACTTCTTCGGCATATCGAGAATCGAGCAGTAAAGAAGGTTTATCAGAGAAAGATTCGATTTCGAGCGGCTTCGGAGATGTAGTCGGCATGACTATAGGAAACACAACAACGAATCAGGCAACTGAAACGGACGAAGGAACGGTAGAGACGAAACCGAAATCGAAACAACCGAATCCCCCCACCCAAGAAGAAATAGGCCGCGCGGCGGGGGTGAAAGATGCAAAAGAGTATAACATAGAAGAATTGAAGCGCGATCCCTACGCGATGGCGGCGGCGCTGCTGGAAATGCGGGAGCGCGGCGAGCTCGGCGGCGACCCACAGCCTGCTCCAACCAGCCGCAGCCAGAAGCCGAAGAAGATCCAGCGACCCCGGCGCATGCCACCGCAACCGCTCATCAACACCATTGGCATGTACGCCCAGCAGCTCGGCGACAACCAGAAGTTCGTCCAGTCGGATATCACACGAGCGACAAAAATCTACTTTGCCTCGACGCAGATCTTCAGCGGTTTCCAGAATAGCTGGTTCAAGGAACAGCTCGAAGCAGCCTTTGAAGCAGCCTGCAAGCGTGGCATCAAGAAGCGCATGCCGTTCTTCTTCACGACCCTGGAGAATCGCCTGGAGTTTACCGCAGAGGAACTGGCATTCATCCGTAGCGACGAGCCGCTCTATGCCGACAGTGATATCAGCGACTTCGTAGAGCGGCTGAAGCGCCAGTACAAGAAGAGCGGCAGCCAGCTTCCCTACCCTGAGTGGATACGGCAGAACTGGCTTTCATCTGGATCGGCAACGCGAATGTGACAGCAGATCTACGGTCACACAGAGCAACGTGGGCCGATCGGCAGGGACGATACCATGTGCCTGTCACTTGCCAGCTCACGAGCTGCAACTGTGACCCCGGATAGCGCATCACGGTCTGAGCAAATGGTCTGCTATCCGCTCATTCGGGGTTTGAACACGGTTAGGAACAAAAAGAAAGACCAGGCCAATGTACCGGCCACGCTGAAAGAAGAGGTCATCGAACCAGCTGATCAGAAGGCACAGAAACTAGAAAAGCGGTAGCGTCAACAGCGGTCGCCCGAAGAGCATTCCTTTGCGGTCTATTGCAGCTTCGCTACTTTTACCCCTATTGTTAATCGTGACAACCAAGTCGATCACGAATGGGATTGGAAAGAGGAGGGCAAGCGTTTCATGGGGGTATCAGGATTGAAGCAACTGGCGGCATACGCCGCCAGTATATCCCCTTTGTCAAGTGCCTCGATTTTTGGTGAGGCTACTGGGCGGCTGGTGGAGCTGTGGGTGCAGGAGGCAGGGATGCACGCAGCTCCTTGACCTGCTGAGCCTCTGTCCTCAGCAGACTGCCCAGGTGATCGATGCGCTCGGCCAGGGTGGGTACGGTGTTATCTGGCTGGCTCGTCTTCTGGAGATCGGCGAGTTGTCGGCGGAGCAGCTTCCGCAGCCGTTTGCCCTCGCCGCATTTCCACGCGAAGCGGTCCCGATCCAGCACGCGGTCGCGTTCCATCGCCTGCCAGCGCCGCTCGCAGGAGAGCGCCACGGCGGTCGGGAGCCAGACAAACACCCCCCAGAGCGAGTCCTCCGCCAGGTGCGCGAGGCGGAAGAGCCGTTCGACCAGGGTGGCCGGGCTATTGTAGTCGTGCAGGAGCCGGGCGATCAGTGGCAGCAAGATCTCGGCCTGCTCCCCCTCCGGACTGAGATACGCCTGGCAGATGACCAGTTCCCCACCCTCCCAGTAGCATTCGCGTTCCGGGTGGGCCCGCGCCTCTTCCTCGGCCAGAGTGCGCGCATAGAAGAAGAATGCGGGCGGCGTCTTGAGGCGTCGCAGTGGTGGATGCGCGAAACGGGCCAGGCCGCGGCGGTAGATGGTATAGGCTTGCTCGATCAATCGGCACAGTGTCCCCCCCGGATGGGCGCGTGAAAGCGGGAGCAGCTTGTCGGCTGTCTTGCGCCGGTCGCGCCGCCACAGCGTGAAGTGTGTGAGCACGGTGAGTCCCGCTGCGACATCGCCACCGATGATCGACAGCTGGAGCGGCCAGCCGTGGATCGGCTGCGGGCTGATGGCAGGGACCGGAGCGGGAATCGCCATCCAGGAGGTCCTGAGCAGGGCGATCAGCAGCAGGATGACGATAGTCACGATGATGAGTGGGCCGGTGTGCTCCCAGGCCTCCTCCGCTTTTTTCTTCAGCACGAGTTGCCCGAAGATGCTGTGCGCCAGGCTCCACAGGATCAGCACGATCCCGACATCTAGCAGCAGACTGACGTGCAGCATCGGCAGGATGCGCTGGATGATCCACCAGAGCAGTGGTGTCAGCAGCGCGCCGACGAAGAGCCAGAAGAGGAGGCCGCACAGATCTGCCAGCAGAAGCGAGACCAGGACGGCGTGCGCTCCGATAGGACGGCGAAACGCTTTCGGGGTAGCGAGCGGTCCTGGCGTCTGGTGTGTCTGCTGCATGTGCTGCTCCTCTGCTTGCTAGTTGGCCACATCGTCCCAGTTAATGGTTCTTGCGTTGGGAGGCTGTGGTGGGGCTTCAGGTGCGGGCGAGGGTGGCACCGGTTGCTCTGCCGCCTGGCGGGATGGTGACGGAGACGCGGCCTGGGTCGGCTCCTGCGCGAGAAAGCTGTCAATCGTGATCTGCTGTGTCGGCTCCCGTTTGCGCTTGCGCGGTGGCCGCGCTGCCTTGGCTTTCGATGCAGGCGCTGCCTGCGCCTTCGTCCGTGGTGGTGGAGGGGCTGCCCTTGGTGTCCCGGGTGGTGAGGCGATCGCGGGCTCGGCCAGGTCGGCGGGCGTGAGAACGCGCTGGAGCTGCACGCGCGTGCGCGGGTCGATCCGTTCATAGAGCAGCGCGAGCGCCGGGGCCAGCGGAAGCAGCAGGAGCGTGCGCGCAACAAAGCCGTCCAGGTCGGTCGGCGAAAGCGAGAGGTCGCCCCCAAGGTGTGCATGCCAGAAGGCCTGGAGCGCGGCGGTGAGCTGGGGCAGGACCCAGACCTGCGTGGAACTGAGGACCGCGAAGACGAGTACGAGCGCGACGATCGCGCTCCCCTGTTTGGCCCATGCCCAGATGCTGACCCAGCGGTCGCGCCAGTCCCAGGAATGAGACGCCCACAGCCACAGCGCGTAGGCCACCAGGGGCAGCAGCGGCGAGATGGCGAGGAGGAGACTGGTCGGCAGCAGCAGCAGGCAGAGGCGCAGCACTGGCATCTCATCCCAGTGGCGATATTCGTCTCTCAACCGCGCTTTGAGGGTGAGCGGCGGCGCGGGCCGTGGCGGAGGGAGCGAGTGGTGCTGACTGGGTGGAGCGCTCAGAGACATGGCAAGTTGTCCTCCAGGAGCAAGATGCGCACCCGCCGCCGCTCGTTATCAGTTTTGAGTGCGTCCCGGCGCACATCGGCGACGGCTTGCTTGATGGCAGGTGTGAGACAAAAATACCACACATAATCATGATGGGCCAACAAGTCGGGGAGTATCTCCGAGAGTCGGTAGTCACTTTTGAGCGTGCATTCGACCTCAACCCCAGTGAGCTGGCCCGCTTTCATCTCCACCGTATCCAGAATGGTGCCGTCTTTGGCGGTAATCGACCAGGCGCCATCTTCTTTGAGGTGAAGAATGCCATCGGCCTTGTGCGGCCTGCGCAAGCCCTTCTCGCGCGGCGGGAGCGCGAGTTCAATGGCGCGTTCCCCTTTCCAGGTGTGCGCGGGCGCGCCGGCTCCTCCACGCGCCAGCAGCAGCCGCACCTGGTTGATCAGATGGTTATGGGATTTGAACTGCTGATCATGGCGCAGCCTCGCTTCCAGGTCCTCGTATTCTGGGGGGAAGGGAATTTCCGGCCAGTCGAGGCCAATCGCGCGCAGCCCAGGCGCAGTCGCTCGATACCAGGCGGGCTGGTCAGCCCACGGCTGGATGACTTCGAGGTATCCGCGTGCCGCCAGCTTGCGCAGCAGTTTGGAGGTGGCCATCAGGCGATGGCGCAAGTCAGCAGGCCATGCCCGCTTGACAGGTGCAGTTGTATCAGCAAGTTGGGAAGCGGCGGCTCGGCGGTCGCTGGAGTATGCCCTGGGGCCAGGTACTCGCCGAGGGTATCAGCGCGGACAAAGGTTTGCTCAGCCCCGATCCGGATGACATCGGCGTCACGAGACCTGAAGCGGGTTGACCCGGCATCAATGCGGCGCTTCTGCTGGATGCGCCGGCGCTTTTTCACAGTGCGCGTGGTGGGCTCTGCTGCCATCTCCTCTCGCAGTTTTCTCCATCGCCTCAACTAGCATCTCGGGCCGTTGTGACGAAGCTATGACAATGCTTTACAAGGCTTTCAGGACAGGGATTCGGTGTCGGCGGCCACTCTCTGGCCCCGATTCTGCCTAAATAACGCGGATCCTCGCGAGATTGGGGGAGTGTGCAAGGGCTTGCACGTCCAGGCACCCTTGCCCTGAAAAAGCATTGTAACAGGATCGTCACAGCGCAAGCCTGCGCTGTCAGAGGGTTGTCAGAGCACTGTCAAGCGACAGATGCCATCGTTGCAGCCTCCCCCATTCGCGCCCCTCCCCAGGCTGACCCGCATCCTGACTACTCTCCAATAATTACTGATTCTTTTTGTATGCCGGTGAACAGACGGATTATTCCTTGCCTCTTGCTCACCGGAGATCCCTACCACCCGCTCATATTTTCCCCATCAGGATACCATAGATCAGACAACCAGGCAACAGGTTCGGCAAAAACAGCGAGATACGAACAACTCCTCTCTAGGATGATCTCTCACGATGTGGTTGCTCGATCACTCCTTCGCGCTGCTCCTCCGCGTCTTTATTGCTCTGCTCTGGCCCACTCTGATTCTCTCAAATGAAAACGTCTCCTGATACAATGTGACGATAGTGTTTTTGGCAATCATCTTCAGGACCACTTGGCATTCTCCAGGTAGCCCTCTGGCAGTCAAAAAAGTAGACCACTTTTCACCTGAGAAAAAAGAAGCTGTACAATATCAGTTGGCTTCTCTCCAGTGTTTCTCAAAGAAAGGTGGCACAGTTTTTGACTACCACTCTCATCTGGTGGTGGTCACTAGTTTGAATGCCAAGTGGGCACGGGTTTCGGATCATCCTCATATTTGGGGAACAGTGTCTGCTTGATGTTAAGTGATATACTCCTGAACGAGATGGAAGGAAGATGTTCAACTTTTCAGGAGGATGATGGCGATGGAACGATCCCCATTTTTGCCCTTACCCGAAGGGCTGGTCATTGGCCAGGTTGAAATAAGCGAAGCTCAGCTTACAGTAGAAGTCATCTCTACCCAGCCTTTCGCCTGCTGTCCTGGGTGTGGGAATCCCTCAGAGCATATCCACTGTCAGTACCAGCGCACGGTCCACGACGTTCCGAGCGGAGGTCGCCGCGTCGTCCTGCGACTGAGTGTGCGCAAGTTCTTTTGCCGCGTATCTACCTGCGGCCGGAAGGTCTTTGCCGAACGCCTTCCTGATCTGGTCCAGCCCTGGGCACGGGTGAGTAACCGCCTTCTCTCCGAGTTGAAAGCCCTAGGACTTTCGACCAGTGCTGAGGTGAGTGAGCGCCTGGCCCCCAGACTCGCGATGAAGGTGAAGGCTCCAACCCTGGTGCGCTATCTCCGCACCATTCCCCCTCCTGCCAAGACTCCCGTGCGCGTGTTGGGGATTGATGACTTTGCCATGAGGCGTGGGGACAGCTACGGCACCATTCTGGTCAACCTCGAGACGAGCAAGCCCCTCGATCTTTTGCCTGACCGCACCGCTGAAGCGGTCTTGCCCTGGCTAACAAGTCACCAAGAAATTGAAGTCGTCAGCCGAGATCGGGCCAGTGCCTATGCAGATGCAGTCAAGCGGGCGTTGCCTCATGCCACGCAGGTGGCGGACCGCTATCATCTGGTACAAAACCTGCGGGAGCATCTGCAACAGTTCCTGGATCGCAAGCGCACCGGTTTACCAGAGATTGAGGATAGTCCGCTCAAAGCAGTGTCTACCGAGGATCGAGGCCTCTTAAGTGCTCTGGAAACTCAGAAAAGTGTCATGACAAGCTGCGCTGCTCACTGCCTCGCGTCGGCTTCGAGCACTGAGCAGCCCGAGGCCCAAGTTCAGCCAGAACTGCCGAATGGACTGATGGGACAGGAGGAGGAGCTTTCTTCCTTGACCTACGCGGAACGCAAGAAGAAGATCAGTCGAGACAAGCGTTATGCGCGCTATGAGCACGTTCTGGCGTTGCACCAGGCGGGAATGGGACAACGGGCCATCGCCCGAGAGATGCACATGAGTCGGCGCATCATCCATCGCTATCTTTCCGCCGAAGTCTTCCCGGAACGCGCCCCTGGCTCTGGAGTGCGTCCCAGAGGCAAGAGCAAGTTAGACCCTCATCTTGCCTATCTGCGTGAACGCTGGAATGCCGGAGAACATAGGGGGTCGCATTTGTTTCGAGAGATCAAGGAACGTGGCTATAGCGGCTCAGAATCCTTACTCAGACATTTGCTTGGGGAATGGCGAACAGAACTGCCGCCAAAACCCAGGCAAGGGCCTCCGCGCAAACAGCGTCTCGCCCCCAAGCCCAGGAAACGCCGTCTTTCCTCGCGCGGCGCATCTTTCCTCATGATCTTGCCACCCTCGAAACTTACTCCAGTGCAACAGCAACAGGTTGCGCAAATAAACCTCAACGAGGAACTCCGCGACGTTTACCTCTTGAGCCAGGAGTTTGTCACCAAGCTCAAAGAACGTCAGGCGGAGGCATTGGACTCCTGGCTTAAGCGAGCAAAAGCCTGTCATGTGAGCGAACTAGGCAGCTTTGTCAACGGGATTCGTCGAGACTATGCCGCTGTTCGCGCTGCCTTCTGCCTACCTTGGAGTAATGGCACCACGGAGGGGCATGTCAACAGGCTCAAATTTCTGAAGCGCCAAATGTTTGGCCGGGCCAAGCTTGACCTTCTCCGGGTCAAAGTCCTTCATGCGGTGTAGTTCCCAGAGGTTGTCACGTGCTTGCTAAGCACAAGGAGTACGTGGTCTGAGCCCCTGCTCCTCATGACCGCATGGCGAGGATACCAAGCAGACAGGCAGCAAGAATGAAAGCGCCCCCGATGATGGTACTCACTGTTCCCCATCCAAGTATGCCAAACATGAGGGCAAAAAAGCCGAAGATGATACAACAGAAGGTAGCGAGCCAGTAAATGGTGCGACGTTGGTTGAGCAGTTTCTGCATGTTCTTTTCCTCTACCTAACGCAGGCCTCATCACAGAGGCATAGGTACCTCTGCCAGCAAGACGTCTGCATCTGCAACTGCTTGCATTACTATTACAACGTGAATGGAGACCCTTTTTACAACATCCTTCTCTTGTCGGAGTATTTCACTCCCTACCAAGCGATCGGTGTTCCCCAAATGTGAGGATGATCCCGGGTTTCACTGCCAAAAACAACGATAGCTCCTATTACGGTTATTCTTTCGGCGTATCCAAAAAACGTTGGAATATCTGTTCCGAATCTCAAACGTCTGCGACGATCTGCAGGTGACATCACGCTGCGGTCGCAGTTCCTCCTTTTTTTGACGTTCGTTGTGATGGCACATCTAAGAAAGAGTGACGTCTCCACTCCCGCTCTTCTCCCTGCTGGTGAGATGTTCGTTCACTCTGGATCCTCGTTTATGACTGCATCAAGAGGGGTACAACATCGGCTGCAGTGCCGCTTTGTGATTATGGAGAGGGCGTCATAGGGCAACCTCCAACCCCCCTCGTGCTCTCGTGCTCATATGATTGGTGCCGTTCGACTTCTGAATGGTGTTGCAGGTGACATTCAAGCTGAGATCAGAACAGCCGCTCCGCCAGCACTGGCAACAACAGCACAGGTGGTACCCCGACCAGCTCCGGGAGAGAAACACGAAGAAGAGGAATGGGAGGACTCACGGGCTCACCTGGTCAAGCACTAACGCCCACGCGCCGAGGAAAAAGAACAATTTGAAAGCGTCTATAAACGCGAAACCTACTCTCTTGACCGCTCCTATCTCCCGAAGCTCAAAAAGCTGATTAAGAAACTGGATTACACAAACCGCTGTGATGAACGAAGCCCTCGAAGGCATCTTTACCAAGTACGGGATAGAGTAGTAGAGAGAAGAAAAACACCTCCGACACATTGCCGACGTTCTGAGAGAGAACTTGCTCTTTCATTTCGCATATGTTACACTGACCGCGTAATCGTTGTCGGTATACATCGTCATAGATTACACAGGTAGTGGTATATTTTTTGAGAGAGGATTCGTATGGCCGAGCAGGAAAACACGCCCGCGCGGGTGGGCAAAGTGGTTCAGCAGGCGACCGTGCTCTTTGCTGGTGCAGAAATTACGGCGGTACTGGCGGAAGATGGTTACGTCTATGGGGTGCTGCCTCATCTATGTCGAGCGCTTGACCTGGATGGAGAAGGTCAACGAGAGCGCATTGAAGAGCAGCCGGCGCTTGCCAAAGGACTGTGGCAGTTTCCTCTGGCGCAGGGCAGGCAGTTAATTACGACCTGGTGCTTGCGCTCTGACCTCGTTCCCTATTGGCTTGCCGTTGTTTCTACTCGGCGCATGAAGCCGGAGAAACGAAGCCGTATTGACTTTTACCAGGATCAGGTGGGCGATGTCCTGGGTCACCTCTTCGGGGCCACACCGGGCCCCTCGACTGAGGTGATGCTTTCGTCCCAGAACCCTGTCTTCGCTGAGGGCCTCGCCGTTGCACGTATGGCGTTAGACCAGGCCCAGCAGGCGCTCTCCCGGACAGAAGAGACGAGCGAAGAAGTCAAGGCGCTCACAGCTGCCTACGATGGTCGGCTCTCCGCGCTGGAGGCACGTTTACTGCCGCGCGCACAGATTTCTGAAGAGCAAGCTGAGTATATCAGCGACCTAGTGAAACAGGTGGCGATCGCGATGGCCAAGAAGCTCGGCGGCGGGAATTTTTTCGGGACGGTCTTCGGGCAACTCTACCGAACATTTCATGTGACCTCGTATAAGCTGCTCACCCAGGCACAGTACCCGAAAGCCGTGGAGTGGCTGCAAAAGCAGATCAAGATATATGAAAGCTGACCATTTCTCACAGAACAACTCTCTGGCCTTTCCTCTGTCCCTAGAGGAAGCCGCAGGGCCGGAAGTAGAAGGACCGAGTCGCTTTGCTAGGGCGCTCAAACGGGCACGCTTTGCCAGGGGCTGGACGCAGGCCAAGCTGGCCGTGCAGCTCGCGATTCCTAAGAGGTCCATTGTGAGCTGGGAAACCGGAGAACGGATTCCCAGCGTGGGAATGGTGATGCTCCTGCTCGATGCACTCTTTCCCGGCGAGGAACTCTCTTTCCATCGGGAACTGATCACCGCCTATATTGTTGATGACCTGGAACGAAAGGCCCAGCGAAGAGACGCACAACGCGGCCAGGACGATCCATTGCTCCAGCGAGTACAGCACGTGATGGCGCGGGTCTTACAGCTCCCCATGAGCGCCACGCAGGCGAGACCGGCAATAGGGCATCAGGAGGCCTCGGAACAGGCGGATGAGCAATTGGAGGAACGTGAACCATTCCGGCCTCCTGAGAAGGTGGACGAACAACAAGCGCTTGAACCCTTGTTTGCGCTGGTGGCCCAGCTACGCCAACATCCGGAGTTGATTTCGGTGACCCGCGATTTTCTCCGTGAACTGGCATCTGACGAATAGGGAACGTGTGTCTACAAAAGGGAGGGTGAGCCTGATATGATCTTCATGAGCGAGGAGAGGTATAGACGTCGACGTATAATTGGGGTCGCAACATTTTTCCCTCCCAAAATCCCCGCTAAGCTATTTCTTTCTGGGAGCAGAAGTGGGAAAAGGAGCAATTCAAGCAAGGCAATGAGGGGTCACCATATTATTGATACCACTGGCGAATCGTCCTAGGATATAGACGGGTGAGAAGAGTATTTGCTAAGATAGAAGCATATCATAGAAAAACGTCCATCTACTCATGCTGAAGGAGAAATGATATGTCGCTGCATCCTCAAGTACTCTGCCCTATTCCTGAAGAAACAGCTCGTGTGGCTCGTGCCGCCTATCCAAAAGGGAATCTCTACATGCGTATTCGAGATGAGTTAGGTACCCTCTATGAGGATGAAGCCTTTGCCCATTTGTTTCCACGATGTGGGCAACCGGCAGAAGCACCATGGCGTTTGCTGCTGGTCTGCCTCATGCAATTTGCCGAGGGGCTTTCCGATCAGCAAGCAGCGGAGGCCGTTCGTGGACGCTTGGATTGGAAGTACATGCTCAGTCTCGAACTCACCGATCCCGGCTTTGATGCGTCCGTCCTGTGTGAATTCCGCCAGCGACTGCTGGAAGAAGAAGCAGAACACTACATTCTCCAACCTCTACTTGATCTGGCGATCAGTCGTGGATGGCTCAAGGCGCGAGGGAAACAGCGGACGGACTCCACGCACGTGTTCGGAGCCATTCGCGCTCTCCATCGGCTCGAAACCGTTGGGGAAACGATGCGAGCGACGCTCAATGTGCTGGCAACGGTGGCGCCATCGTGGCTGCGCACGCAAGCCTCTCCCGAATGGGTTGATCGCTATGAGAAGCGGTTTGAAGGATATCGTCTCCCAAAAGGCAAAGTGGAGCGTCAGCAGTATGCTGAAGTCATTGGAGCCGATGGCTTCCAGCTCCTCTCAGCCATCGACAGCGAGACCGCCCCATCCTGGCTGCGAGAAGTGCCCATGGTCCAGGTTTTGCGACAGGTCTGGGTGCAGCAGTACTATGCGCCCGATGGGCCCGTGAGGTGGCGCACCGAGGAAGATCGACCTCGAAGTCGCCTTACAAATACACTCCCCCTCTGACGTTGAAGCTCGTTTCAGTACCAAGCGCGAAATTTTGTGGGCAGGGTATAAAGTGCATCTTACCGAAACCTGCGATGAGGACCTCCCCCATCTGATTACCCACGTGGAAACGACGCCGGCGACCACCTATGATGGGGCAGTGACGGAAACCATACATGCGGCTCTGGAGGCGAAAGCGTTGCTCCCAGAGGAATATATCGTCGACTCAGGCTAGTCTTCATGCAGAAGTGCTGGTCAGCGCAGAGCATCACCAGAAGATCACCCTCATTGGTCCCGTGGCTGCCAATACCAGTTGGCAAGCTCGCGATGAGCACTGCTTTGATAAAAGTCAGTTCAGCATTGATTGGCAAGAGCAGCAGGTTAGGTGCCCACAAGGCAAGACCAGTCGCTACTGGATCCCAACCTATGACCGCCACGGGAAAGATGTCATCCACATCAAATTCAATCCCGCCGATTGCAAAGTATGCCCGAGCCGTGGGCTCTGCACTCAAGCGAAAGCAGGAGCCCGCATGCTGGCCATCCATCCAGATCAAGAACAGCATCAGGCCTTGCAGAAAGCGCGTCTGCGCCAAAAAGCGCCTGACTTCAAGCAGAAATATGCCAAACGGGCGGGTATTGAGGGAACCATTTCTGAAGCGCGTTCGAGGGTTTGATTTACGTCACGCACGCTATCGTGGTCTGTCCAAAACACGGCTTCAGCATCTGTTCGTGGCAGCCTCACTGAATATGGTTCGCATGGGAGCCTGGCTTATGCAACAACCTCATGCGCAGACACGACGCTCTCGGTTGAAAAAGCTCATGAGTCCCGAGCCTGTTCAGATTGCAGCTTGACCATGCTTGGTCAGTCAAGGGATTCGCCAGTGGTATCATTATTCGGGGCAAAACATACGCTAAGGGAGCTAAAGCCGAGGAATGTGCAAATTTTTGCTGCTCTATGCTTCTTTCAAGAGTAACTTATCCGGCATAAGGAGTAGAAGCAGCGTGATCACGGCATATGAGAAGATCTTTCATCTTCTTGGCCACTCCGTTGAACACCCTCTGCAAGCGGCTCTATCTCTTAGCGTATGTTTCGCCCCGAATAATATGGTGACCCCTCTGAGTGGCTCGAGCAGCATCGCACACATCTGGTCACTGCGTATTCTCTGTTCCGATTCCTTAGCGTTGTTTTTCGTTCCATTACTACTCGGAGGCCTTCATACACTGCCAGCTGCAAGGGAGCATACAATACGACTTCTGGCAGGTGTTCGACCATCTGTAGAGCGAGCAGCGGATTGCCAAGAGCATACTGGCTCACCCGCCTGAGTTTTCCTGCCAGGGAGAGCAGAACTCCATGGTCGACTTTACTGAAGAGGCTAAAACCGCTTGTCCCCAGTCGCTTTTCGATTGCCTGCGTGACCTGCTCCCAGGATGCCTTGACGGCAGCCAGTGGTTGTACAAGCTCATCTATGTTAAGAGCCCC